>Ga0210409_10000130_pt1 | contig 164632 bp, 163 predicted proteins | sample IncBWH17MmetaG_FD_161649 | JGI IMG/M metagenome (GOLD analysis project Ga0210409, IMG submission 161649) | Forest soil microbial communities from Barre Woods Harvard Forest LTER site, Petersham, Massachusetts, United States - Inc-BW-H-17-M | ecosystem: Environmental > Terrestrial > Soil >... | reverse complement strand
CCGTCACCACCGTGCCGCGACCTGAGATTGAGAAAATATCTTCAATCGGCATCAGGAACGGCTTATCCAGCTCACGCGCCGGTTGCGGAACGCTCTTGTCGACCGCCTCCATCAGCGCGTCAATTTGCTTCTCCCACTTCTCTTCGCCATTCAGTGCACCCAGGGCCGAAAGGCGAATCACTGGCACATCGTCGCCCGGAAACTTGTAGCTCTTCAGCAACTCGCGCACTTCGAGTTCGACCAGATCCAGCAACTCGGGATCGTCGACCGCGTCGCACTTGTTGAGCGCCACCACGATGTAAGGCACGCCGACTTGCCGAGCTAGCAGCACGTGCTCGCGCGTCTGCGGCATTGGACCATCCGTCGCCGCGACTACCAGAATCGCGCCATCCATCTGCGCCGCGCCCGTGATCATGTTCTTGATGTAATCCGCGTGGCCCGGGCAATCGACGTGGGCGTAATGCCGGTTCGCGGTTTCGTACTCTACGTGCGCCGTGGCAATCGTGATTCCGCGTGCCTTTTCTTCCGGCGCGTTATCGATGCTGTCGAACGACCGGAAGACGATCTTCGGGTTGTGCTTCTGCAAAACCTTGGTGATGGCCGCCGTCAGCGTGGTCTTGCCATGGTCGATGTGACCAATCGTCCCCACATTGCAGTGCGGCTTATTGCGATCAAATTTCTCTTTCGCCATTGCCTAGCTCTCTCCGTGTTCTCTCTACTACCCTGGATACCAAACTCTGGAGCGGGAGACGGGAATCGAACCCGCGACCAACAGCTTGGAAGGCTGTGACTCTACCACTGAGTTACTCCCGCTCAGCCTCAAACTATGAGATCCCTCGCAAACAGCGCTCGGGATTTCGGCTGCGGGCTCCCGCTTCGCTCACGCCCGCAAAACGCCTCAACCTGGAGCCGATGATCAGGATTGAACTGATGACCTCTCCCTTACCAAGGGAGTGCTCTACCAACTGAGCTACATCGGCGAACCGCTTCCTAAAGCCCAGACGTAGCAAGCTACGTCTCTACAGCTAGTCTTTATCCGGGTGCAGCACATCTTTCCTCCGCACCCACGTCTTCAGCGCGAACATCGCTAAAATCGCCAGCGTCGCCAAGCGAATTCGCTGGTCGCTGATCGTGTTCCAGGACAAAATTCCCAAGGCAACATACGCGGCCAGCGCAATCACTAAACGCTTCACCAGATCCCTCGCGGCGCTCGGGATTTTGGTTGTGAGGCTCCCGTCGCTCACGAACCACTGAGATCCCTCGCAAACAACGCTCGGGATTTCGGCTGCGGGCTCCCGCTACGCTCACGCCCGCAAACCGCCTCAACCTGGTGCACAGGGAAGGATTCGAACCTTCGTACCTCGCAAGGAGGGACAGATTTACAGTCTGTTGGCTTTAACCACTCACCCACCTGTGCAAACTTTCGGGCCTTCCCGGCCGCAAACCGCAAATCCAAAACCAGCCAACGGCCTTTGCGCGGAGGATGATGCTATAGCGGGCAATGACCCAATAGAAGAACAGAGTGCGCACGAAACCCTCTCGCACGCAAACACCACACTTGGAACAATTCCTTATGGAGTGCTGTTGGGAAAAATTTGTTACGCCGCCGCGCCGCGCAAAATGTCCTGTGTTCCGGAACCGATCCTTATTAGATGCGAATGCCGGGTCAATCCTGATCCATCAGATGCTGGAGCTGGCGAAGGGATTTGAACCCCCGACCCTCTGATTACAAATCAGATGCTCTACCAACTGAGCTACGCCAGCAGTCGGAGACAACGAGCCCTCGCGGGCGCATATATCCCTCTAATCCCTTCCAGATGTCCGGGACAATTCTAAAAGGTACCATAACGGTAATTTGGGCGCAACCACAACACGTGATATAGCAATTATTCGCCAGAAAATCGCCCGCCGGGTTGCTCTGCCGACAACCAGAATCCCTGCAATCCCACTGAAAACTTCCGTTGGAGCGAATTCCCTTTGTGTAACTTCGTGTCCTCAGTGATTAAAGCCTTGACCTTCGCTTTCCCAAACCACTAATCGTTCTGCGGTTCCGATCCAAAGCGCAGGACGTGTCCGTCGGGGTCTTCGATTTTCATCTCGTAGGCCCAAGGATAGTTGGTTGGCTTCTCTAATATCTTCGCGCCCTTGGCGCTGTACTCCGCGAAGAGGGGTTCGATGTCCTCGACCCCAATCCACATCCATGTCCCCGGATGCCCTTGCTCACCCTGACTCAACATGATCGACCTGCCATCGCGGCAAACGGACGCAAACGTCGACTCTTCCTCGCCGCCCCAATTCACTTTGAAGCCGAGCACGTCCACGTAGAAGCGAATGCTGGCCGCCAGATTGTTGACCCTCAGGATGGGAGTAATGCATTCGACTCGGATCTTCCCCGCACTGGTCGCTTTGGTATCCGACACGTCAGAGTCCTCCTTTCATGCTGGTTTGAGCTGCCGAAAAATGGGGCATCCGGGTTCTCGGGAGGGCACGGCTCCAGCCGTGCCGTAGTCCTTAGCTAATTGTCGGCGCCGTTGGAGGCTGCAACCCTTCAAACCCTTGTTGCGAGTTACAGGTTTTCTTTCGAACTGTTCGGTCCCGCCACCAGCATTATCTCGAATCTGCGCCCGGTCGTGAAGGCCACAACATTACGTAGATTTGCCGGCTGACTTAGAGCGATGCCATGCTACGAGCCCGCGAATGCTATCATGACCGAATCCTCGACGCTCCGGCCTCACGAGCAATCTCGCCGGAGCAGCCGCGCTTCCATGCGAATACGACGACGCCTCCCTATCATCCTTGCCGTCCTGCTGGTCGCAGCGGCGGTTGCGCTGGCCGTCGTGTTGCGAAAACATGCCCCGCCCGAAGCCGCGCGGTTGCTTCCAGCCGCTGATGGTTTTATATACGCCAATGTGGGATGGATGCGGCGCGCCAATCTCACCGGCGAACTGCCAGCCGTCCCCCACGATCCGGAGTATGAGCAATTCATCCAGGCCACCGGCTTCCAGTTCGAGCGCGACCTGGACGAAGCTGCGCTCGCCATTCACGATCCCGCAAGCTCACCTGGCGCCAAGCCGGACACAGCGGCCCAACCCCGTTTCTCCGAAGTCTTTGTGGGCAAATTCAACGGCGAACGGCTGCGAACGTATCTGCACAAGATCTCCAGTTCGGTAGAAAATTATCAGCCCGCCGACGTCTACAACATCCCACTTGAAGGACGCACGGTCCGAGTCGCAATCCTGGGTGTGGACACGGTCGCGGCCTCGAATCTCGACGACCCCCTCGTCATCCGCGGAATCATCGACCGTTCCCGCAAACTCGCATCGCCCTTCGGCGGACCGGCGCTTCTGCGCCAATATTATAAGGAGGTCCCTTTCGCCAGTCTCGCCTGGGCCGTCTTCAAAATTCAACCGTCCGCAGGCGTCTCTACCTCGGGGCCGATCGGGTGGTCACTGCTTTTTCCTAAGCCGGCGACCATCGTCGCCTCGTTGCGGTATCTCGGAGCGGTTCATTTCAAGGCGCAGGCATTCACCGCCAGCGAAGACGACGCCAGCCAACTGACCGCCCGGATCGACACCTACCTCAATCTGTTTCGCGCAGCGGAAAGCACCGTCTCTACCCCCGGGCCTGATCCCGACATGAAAGCGTTTTTCGATAGCCTGAAAATTCAACCGGAAAAGGCGCGCGCCAGTCTAACTGCGACCGTCCCCCTAGGTTTGATCCGCAAGGCTCTGGCCGAAGCGCCCTCCTCCGTGACGCCGGAATCGCAACCACCGCAAAGCCCGACGCCGCAAGATCGCAACAGCAAAACCAAGGGAAAGAAAACCAGCCAGTGAACATAGTGCAATGCGCGGACGTCCTCGCCCGTGCGGCTCGGAATGACAAGATTCTTGCTTGACACACGTCAAGCTCCAGCGCACAATTCCGACGCAGCCGAGCCGGAGCCCCCGCTTGAATTCCTTAGGAGGTCGCCATGCAGAAACGGCACACGCGCAGCATTTCGGCAGCGCTCCTAGTTTTCTTCTTCGCGACAAACGCCTACCCCCAACAGCCCGCGCGGCCCGCAGATTCCTGGATGCAAGTGGCAAAGCTAACTGCCTCATCGGATCAAGGCGGAGAGTTGGTTGGAACCTCTGTCGCCATCGATGGTGACACGGCGGTGGTTGGTTATCCGTACGTCTACACCGGCACAGGCGCTGGCGAAGCTTTGGTTTTCGTCAAACCTACAAAAGGCTGGACGAACCTCACGCAGACTGCGGTACTTGTCCCCTCTGATGGCAATTCTGGAGATTATTTTGGAATCGCCGTGGCGGCGCAGGGTGACGTAATTGTCGTTGGCTCGGCACAGGATCAGTTCAACCCTGGAGGGCCCGGAGCGGCTTACGTTTTCGTCAAGCCGGCCGGCGGCTGGAAGGGACAGTTGACAGAGACCGCTAAGCTTATTGCTTCCGACGGCATGAAATGGGACGGTCTGGGAACGTCCGTGTCGATAAGCGGTAACACGATTGTGGCCGGCGCACCGGGATCCGTTTCTTCGAGCACACCGGGAGCCGGCTACATATTCGTCAGGCCGACCGGCGGCTGGAAGAACGCCACTCAGACGGCCAAGCTGATCGCGTCAGACGGAAGAACGTTCGATGAATTGGGTTTTTCCGTCTCTATCGACGGCAACACGGCGATAACGGGAGCGCCGTACGCCCTCGGTCGTTCGAATCAAAAAGAGGGTGCCGCCTACGTTTTCGTCGAGCCCTCAGGCGGTTGGAAAGACTCGACTCAGACTGCAAAGTTAGTCGCCTCAGACGGGGCGATGTACGATGCGCTGGGGTACTCCGTCTCAATCGCGCGCGATACAGTGGTAGCTGGGGCACTCGACGCCACAGTTGGCTCGAATCCGATGCAGGGCGCCGCCTACGTTTTTGTCGAGCCTTCGGGCGGTTGGAAGAACATGACCCAAACCGCCAAGCTGACTGAAGAGGACGGCGAACCCGGTGACCTGCTGGGCTCCTCTGTGGCAACCAGTGGTAATGTCGTCGCGGCTGGGGCAGCTGAATATTCGCGCGGACCCAACCTGAAACAGGGTACACGAGCATTCTGGCAGGAAGGAGCGCTCTATCTTTTCACTGAACCTTCGGGCGGCTGGAGAACGGCCTCCAGCAAGACCAAGTTGAATGGTTCGGATGCCCGATACAGAGCCTGGCTGGGATCTTCTCTTGCCCTCAAAGGAAACATAATCATCACCGGGGCGCCCGCTCTGTCTTATTTATCGCCGTGGCAAGGTGCCGCATACCTTTTCGAACTCCCTTAGTGGAGAATCGAAGACTGAGTCTCGGCGGAACACTGGCTAGAACGACAAATCAGGCAGGGAGAAACGTCATGTCCGAGGGAAAAAGAAAGCAATCTTCAGTGAGAGCCGTGAAACCCTCCGAGCTTTCCCGGCCACTCCACCGCCATCTGAACAGCTATGCATTGGCAGCGTCAGCTGCGGGAGTCACGCTGCTTGCATGCTCTGTCCCGGCGGGTGCTGTACCCGTTTGTAAGAATCTCGCTGTCACGCTCCCAGGCACCGACACTTATTCTTTCAACCCGGCCAACCAGCGGTTTGCGCCGTTCAACATCGCGCACACGTTCAACAACATCTCGTCCCTCACTTCTAATTTCTGGAACCGTGGCTTCCTGACCCCTAATTCTGCCAGGGCAGCGGAGTTACTGGGAGCGAACGGCTTTCCCGCGGCACTAGCCTTCGGCGCGAGCATCGGCCCCGGAGGCAACTTCGGAAAAGGGCAGTCCTACGGCATGCTGTTTTCCTTTGGGCCACTCAACGGCGGCACCAGGAAACACCATCAGGGTAACTTCCAGTTTGGACAAATCAACTACTTCGGACTCCGGTTCTCGATATCAGGAAAAGCTCACTACGGTTGGGTTCGGATGAGGGTGACATTCGGTCAAGGGTTTGACGGAACCACGGCCATTATCCATATCCGCGGCTATGGCTATGAAACCTCGCCCAACACCGCCATCCGCGCCGGCCAATGTTCATCGGCAGTCACACTCAGCGCTTTTCCGATTTCGAGCGAGCCCAAAATCCCCAGCGTGGAGACCCATCAGAACAGTCCCATTGCCTCTGCCGCAAGACCAATCTCGAGGAATTCGTCATTCGCCTCCCTCGGATTGCTCGCCCTCGGAGCTTGCGGTCTGCACTTCTGGCGCAGAAAAGAAGAAGAGTCGAAGTAGGTGTTCGGCGCAGGGCTATCGCAAACGGAAGAAATGACATATCGTTTACATCGTTCCGCAACTTTTTTGGGCTCGCCAGAGTCCAATAACTACCGATGAATCTATGTGACCTTACTTATTCGCGAGCATTAACCCTTCCGGCAGGTAGAATGACTTCGTAATGAATACTCTTCCTCTTCCCATTGCAGCTTTTCTCGCCGGCCTGGTGTCATTCCTTTCGCCGTGCGTGCTGCCGCTGGTCCCCGGATACGTGTCACTGATCTCCGGAGTGGGAGTAGAACAACTCAAGACGCACGAATCCCAACTGCTACGTAAAGTCATGCTGAATTCCATCGCATTCATTCTGGGGTTCAGCGTGGTCTTCGTCACTCTGGGAGCGGTCGCGACCGAAGTCAGCCAGATGCTGTCGCGTTACCGGTCGATCCTCGCGCAGATCGCAGGCGTAGTCATTATTCTGTTCGGCCTGCACCTGACCGGAGTATTCAAAATCAAAGCTCTCTACACCGACGCCCGCCTGCACAACGTAAAAGGCAACAGCACCGCATGGGGCGCGTTTGTAATCGGCTTCGCCTTCGCTTTCGGATGGACGCCGTGCGTAGGGCCGGTGCTGACGGTCATACTAACGTTAGCCGCCGCTCAAGATTCGATCACAAAAGGAATCGTGCTGCTGGCGATCTACTCAATGGGACTGGCCGTACCATTCTTGCTGACTGCACTTTTACTCGAGCGCTTTCTCAAGTTCTACAGCCGCTTCCGCGCTCACATGCACGCCATCGAAGTAACCAGCGGCGCATTGCTCATCGCATTGGGCGTACTCTTAGTCATAGGACGCTTCACTATTATTTCGAATTATTTATCGTTTTTGAATCGATTTGCGCTCTGATCGGAGTTTGTCGTGAAACGTGATCCGTTTGTCATCATCGCGGTCGCCGTCGTGGTTGCGCTGATGTTAGTGTTCGGCCTTAAACTAGCCCACCGCTCGCAAGCCTCGAGTTCCGCCCTGACCCAAAATGCCGCCGCCCCCGACTTCACGCTCGACTCCATCGATGGCAAACCCGTCCGCCTCTCTGACTTCCGCGGCAAACCCGTAGTCCTGAACTTCTGGGCAACCTGGTGTGGCCCCTGCAAAATCGAGATGCCCTGGTTCGTTGATTTTCAGAAGCAGTACGGTCCCGCAGGCGTGCAATTCCTCGGCGTCGCCATGGACGACGCCAGCACCAAGGACATCGCCGACTTTGCCAGCAGCATGAAGGTGAATTACCCCATCCTCATTGGCAAGGAATCTGTCGGGGATGCCTACGGCGGCGTACAGTTTTTGCCGGAAACGTTTTATATTGATCGCAATGGAAAAGTGGTCGACAAGGCATTCGGTTTGAAAGGCCGCCGGGAGATCGAGGACGACATCAAGAAAATCGTCGGCCCGTCGGCCGTAGCCAACAAGTAACGCGGACACTCTTCTCCGCGGCCTTTGAATTTGTTTTGGGAACGTGGGTTTCTGATCTGCGCTGGGAAAGCGAAATAGTGACCGACTCCAACTCCAACACGAACCGCATCCTCAAGGCCGCCGTTCTTTTTTTGCTATCCGCAGCGCTCCCAGCACAAGATCTGCCAACAAGGAAAGCCCCATCCGTGACTCTGTCGCCAGCTCCCGTCACCACCGTGATCCGCGGCAAAGCCACCAACGTGGCGCTGCAATTCCGCGTCGGATCCGGCTTCCATATCAACTCCAACAAGCCCGCCGCGGAATACCTGATTCCCACCACACTCAAACTTGACGTGCCTACTGACATCGTAGTCGGAAAAATCACCTACCCGGCGGGTGAGGAGATGAGCTTCGCCTTCGCGCCCGACGAAAAGCTTAGCGTCTATAGCGGAGAATTCAACCTCTTGGTCCAGGTGCGCCCGCTGGCCACCGTGCTACCCGGCAAGTACGAGATTCGCGGCCGCCTGAGATATCAGGCCTGCGACAAAGCAGCATGCTTCCCCCCGAAACAATTGCCCGTAGACTTCGAAGTCAAAGTAATCAAATCCCCGGCTCCGCCAAAAAAGAATCCCGCACAAAGCCCGCACGCCCACACCTAGGAGCACGAAACCCTAAGACCACGAGGCTCTCACCTTCAGCGGACGGCACCCGTTTCACTACTCACTCAATACGTCGCCGAGAACCCGCTCAAAATCCCATTTGAATCCGTGTACGCTCCGACGATAACGTGATGGTCATTTATCCCGTACCCAAAAGTCCTGTCACCTTTCGGCACATGAAACTTGTAATACTTGCCGCCATGCCGCAGCGCCCCGCCATAAGTGTCGCCCGATCCCTCCCAGGAATAAACAATGTCCCCCAGAGTGCTGATCGCGGCAGCGTCCGAGTTGGGCTCGCGTGGCACATTAATCGTCTTGTAGGTCTTGCCGTTGTAAAGCGACGATTCCGAACTAAAGCCAGAATCCAGCCACACCTCAGTCATCAAACCGGCATTGTTGATGCCTCCGCCAAGCGTAGCCTGCGCCCCCGGCACGTCCAGCGTGGTATAGTTTCCGCCCTTCAACAGAAACCCGTGCGAACCTTTCGAATCCCCGAAATTGCCGTTAACATCGCCATGGTCGTTGATCCCGAGCGCCTGCGACCCGGTCGAACCCGCCGGAGCGATGTCGCTAAACCTTCCCTTCACGTAAAGAAAGGCCTGCGCTGTGTGGCTCGAAGTCGTGTAGTAACCCACGATCGCCCCCGCCTTGTTGATCGCGAAACAATAAGTATCTGTTCCGCTCGGATCGTCGATCGTCCTCACCTTTCCGCCAGCCAGCCTGAACCCATGCCGCACCCCGCCACTGTCGACGTACGATCCCACCATCGCTCCCGCATTGTTGACGCCAAAGATGGCCGTGCTTTGCGCCCCTTGAACTTTAATGGTTTTGAACTTGAAGGTAAGCTTCGGAGCCTCCGCAGCCGCAGCCACGGATAGCACAACCAGCAATACAACGCTCCCCAGGTTAAAGCGGTCAGCTCGCATGAAGTCTCCTCGCCAAAAGTATGTAACCCGCAAACCGCGACACGCAGAATCAGTAAGTCGCTTTGAAGCCTTCCGCCGTTGCGCCACCATTGGTGTGATACACGCCCACCACCAACTTGTGATCATTGATGCCATCCCCATAAGTCCCGTTGGTCCCCTTGGGGTCGTCGAACTTGTAGACCTTTCCTGCGGTACGCAGCGCTCCATGAAACAGACCGGTCGAATCCGTCCAGGAATAAACCACATCGCCCGCCGAGTCGATGCCATGCGGATAGCTGCTCACCGCTCCCGGCACATTGATGGTTGTGTATTTCTTCCCGTTGTAAATGGCGCCATTAGTATTGCCGCTGGAATCGATCCATTGCACCGACACTAGGCCTTTACTATTAATTCCCCAAGCCAGGGTTGACGTTGCCTTGGGCACGTCCAGTTGTTTGTATTTCTTACCATTCCAAACGAAGCCATGACTGAAACCGCTGGTATCGACGAAGTAGCCACTGATATTTCCGTGGTCATTAATTCCGTAAGCTTCCGAGGTCGTAGCCCCAGACGGGCCGACGTCCGTGAACGTTCCCTTGTGATACAAAAACCCCTGTTCGGATCCGGTCGACTTCAAATAAAACCCCACAACGTCGCCGGCCGTATTGACGCCCTCGCAGTTGGTGTTCGTGCCATTGGGATCGTCGAGCGTCTTCACCTTCCCACCCTTGAGCATGAAACCGTGATCGACACCGCCGCTATCGACGTACGCCCCAACCATGACGCCGCCATTATTCGTCCCAAACACGCGCGTGTCCTGCGCTCCCTTCACCTCGATGGTCGTGAACTTGAACGCAAGTTTCGGCGCGTCCGCAATTGCGACGAAAACAAAGGTTAGAACCAGCGTCCCTACGAATAGAAACCTTGCGCAGTTTTTCATTGCCCGCTCCTTAGAGAAAGAAATCGTTTTGGCCACCCACCTTCGCATGATCTCCGAAATAACGGATCACGCTTCGGCGTACGAAACTATATTTGAATCGAAGCCTCTGTCAATAGAGCCCATTGTCCCTAGCCGGAACTACCCAAGACAGACCGAAACCGATTCGGCCTCCCACTCGACCAGGGTTCTTCCGTATATGTTGGTTCCCGAGGCCGAAAAAAAGCTCGCTCGTCCCACAGGTTAATGTTCTTGATTCGTACCCCTGAGGATGCCCCTCCTTTGTGTACCTTAGTGTCCTCTGTGGTCAAAAGCCTTTGACCTCCCGCAATGCCAACACACTTCCCCAACAACATTCTCAAACCTGAGCAATTGTGAGCAGCCAAGCCTTCCCAACCAGATGTACGATCCATGCTCAAAGAAAAAAAGTCGCACCCGAAGGGGCTGGCTCTTTCGCCATCTTTGAAGGTGTCCGACCTATCTTCATTATTGAAACTTCGAACTTCTAGAAGGGAGACACAATTGAAACTGAATTTCCTCTACGCCGCGCTTCTGGCAACCGCGATGGTCGGCAGCAGCTCAGCCCAAGTTTCGGTCTACATCGGATCCGCACCGCCACCACTTCGCTACGAAACCCGTGGACCGATGCCGGGCCCGGGCTACGCCTGGGTCGAAGGATATTGGGCCCCCAATGGCCGCCACTACCACTGGGTCGGGGGACACTGGGACCGTCCGCCGTACGAAGGCGCCTACTGGAATCATGCGCACTATGATCATTACCAGCAAGGCTGGCAAATGCACGAAGGCCACTGGGACCACGAGGACCACGAAAACGGCCACGCCCAAAATCACGGCCACGGCGACGACCACCACGAAGAAGGCCACGACCACTAACCGCGAAGCCATGGTAGAGGACGGGCGTCCGCGCCCGTCCTCTCCAAGCAAAACTGCGAAATCACCTCTGGAGAATGGACCCGAAGCTCACCAATTCCAGCTTCCTTTGTGTCCTCTGTGGTTAAAGCCTTTGACTGTGGTTAAAGCCTTTGACCCTCAGCGCCCATACTCCATAATTTCCCCGTCCACCGACACCGCCACATACTTGCGCGTCGCCAAATCACGAAACTGCACCACCTGATGCATCTCCCGCGCCAACTTCCCCCACCGGCTCGGCTTCGTCGGATTCTGCTCAATCGCCTCAAACACCCGCCCATTCAATTGGAACTCCACCATCCGCAACCGCCCACTGCCCACGCGCTTCACCCGCAGCTTCTGATCCTCCAGCACGATCGCCTCGCCATTCATCAACTGAGCGGCCACCGATTGCAACACCTTCTGCTCCGCGGTCACAAACATTGCGTCACTCACCGGCGCCGCGCCGCTTTTTTCCCACCGGCGATTTTCGCCAGCGCCCGCGTATACTCCGCAACGGTTTCAGGAACCGATTCGCTATAAACAAACTGCCCTTCGCGCCGGCAAGCAATCAACCCAGCTTCGCTAAGAATCTTGAGATGGTGGGACACGGTAGCCGGAGTCACCCCGCGCATGGAAACGATCTCCCCGCAATTCATGTGATGGCTCGCCGCAATCGCCTCAAAGATCCGCAGACGAGTCTGGTCCGCCAACGCCTTCGATATTTTCTCAACCTCAGAACGATCCATAGCCCTACCCGAAGTGTAACCACAAATCGCCCCCACCGCCAGAAAGCCCCAGTCTGTAGCCGCGAAGCGGCGCAAGAATGCAGCCCACGGCGTGAGCCGTGGGTAAGAGTGTGAAATGGACAAGCCCCAGCGGGGCGCAAGATCTGTTCTCCCCCGCACACTTCAGCGCTGCACTAACAGTTCAATAAAGGAATCAGGCCCCGCAGGGTGCCACAAGTCCGGCCTCTAACAGCGACCTGAACAAACTGCAACCAATCACTTCGATAGTCATCTAAATGTCTAACAGCACCGAAGGAGACTCACATGAAGCGACTAGAGGGAAAGGTAGCCGTAGTGACCGGAGGCAACAGCGGCATTGGACTGGCAACAGCCAAGCGCTTTCAGGAAGAAGGCGCCAGAGTAGTCATCTCCGGACGAAGCCGGAAAACCCTGGACGAAGCCGTAAAAACCATTGGCAATGGCGTGGTTGCCGTGCAGGCCGACGTGGCCAAACTCACGGACGTAGACAAACTGTTCGCCGAGGTTTCGCGGAAGCTAGGCAAAATTGATGTGTTGTTTGTGAACGCGGGAATCGTGAACTTCGCCCCATTTGCCGAGACATCCGAAAGCGCTTACGACGAACAGTTTGACATCAACATCAAAGGCGCGTACTTCACTATTCAGAAAGCGCTGCCGTTACTGAATGACGGAGCGTCGATCATCCTGAATACCAGCGTGGCTGACAGCAAAGGTACCGCCGGTACCAGCGCGTATTCGGCGACCAAAGCAGCTCTGCGCTCCTTGGCGCGAACTGCAGCCGCGGAACTCGCGGGTCGCGGCATTCGCGTGAACACCGTCGCACCCGGCCCGATTGTTACGCCGATCTTTGGCAGAACCGGCCTGCCCAAGGAAGCGGTGGATGAATTCGCCAAGGAAATTGTTTCCAAAGTTCCCATGAAGCGCTTCGGACAACCCGAAGAAGTCGCCGCCACTGTAGCATTCCTGGCCTCGCAAGACGCCTCCTACATCACCGGCGTAGAAATCAACGTAGACGGCGGCATGGGCCAAATCTAACTCGCCGAGAGCAGAAACCTAGAATAGGGGCGTGGCCACGCCCCTATTCAGGCAACTGCACGTTTAGGCTCGGCCGTCACGAACATTTCCCACTTCACTCAATGATTCCGGCCATTAGTACGATCGACGTGAAGCAAGTCAAGTCGTAATCTGGCCGCTCCAGCCCACAGTTTGCAACTCAGATTCTCCCTAATCTGAGTTCCGCGCATGAACTGGTCCGCACGTTCATAGTGAAGGTCTCCCACTTCGCGCATCCAGCGCGGCACCAAGCCGCCGCGCAGGGACAAAATCGCCATCGCTGTCCCACGGAGTTACTACTCAGATTCGTGCCAATCCGAGCTCTGCGATCACACCGCAGCCGCGAAGCGGCGCAACGAGGTTGCGAAAAAACTCGATGTTGCATTTGATTTTGGGTGGCGCAGCGCTTTCAATGTGTGCGTGAGAACTAGAATTTCCACCAACGCAATGGAACAAAACCATGAGTCTGCAGCCGCGAAGCGGCGTAAGGATGCAGCCCATGGCGTAAGCCATGGGCAAAGTGGGAACGAGACAAAGCCCCAGCGGGGCGAAAGATCAGTTCTCACGCACACACTTCCAGCGCTGCGGTAAGTGCATTGTTTTTGAATTCGGCTTTAGCCGCTGAGAGCGCACTTTATCGGCATGGAAGGAGTTTTTCCGCAACCTGGCAAGCAGTGGGTAAGAAGCGGAAAACTACAAGCCCCATCAGGGCGAAAGAAGATTTCTGAGCAAGATCAGCACGTAGGTCCGGACGCCCTCGTCCGGGCGCCGAGCAAAGCTCGGCAGGTTAGCGCGAGACGGCAGCTCCAGAGCAAGCCGCGACGAGCAAGACTAGCCCTTCCCCTTCAACATCCCGACCACCCGATCAAAATCCTCCAGCGTCGCATACTCAATCTCAATCTTCCCCTTACCCTTGCGATCGCGAATCCGCACCCGCACTCCGAGTGTCCTTTCCAACTCCCCCTGCACATGCCGCACATTCGGATCCACCCAACGCGCCGCCCCCGGCTGCTTCTCCTTCTGCAAAGGAACGTTGGTATTGAACACCAGATCCTCGAGCTGCTCCACCGACAAATGCTTGCGCACCGCCTCATCCGCAATCTTCGGAATCATGTTCGGATCAAGCAGCGTCAGCAGCACTCGAGCCTCGCTGAATCCCAACCGCCCCTCCTGCAGATACTGCGTCACCGACGGCGGCAGACGCAAAAGCCGCATGTAGTTCGAAACCGACTCTCGGGAAATCCCCACCCTCTGCCCAATCTGTTCCTGCGTCAGCTTAAAATCCTGGCTCAGCTTCGAGAAGGCAATCGCCTGCTCCATGCAATTCAGATCCTGCCGCTGCAGGTTCTCGACGACGGTCATCTCCGCCGCCTGCTGGTCGGAAACCTTGCGCACAATTGCCGGAATCGTCTCCCGGCCCGCGATCTTCGAAGCCCGGCAGCGCCGTTCGCCCAGAATCAGAACGTAGCGCCCCGCCGCCCCAGCCCGAACCGAAATCGGCTGGATCACACCATTCGCCCGGATCGAGTCCGCTAATTCGTGCAGCGTAGTAGCGACAAAATCATCCGACGCCTGTTCTTCCTTGGTGAAATACCGCGTCTGATAAGGATTCTCATCAATCAGCTCCAGCGGAATTTCGACCACGACCTCGCCCCGAGCCGCCTGCGCCTGAACTTCAGGCAAAACCACAGAACGCGATAAGGGTGGCCCACCCGGTTCCACCACCCGCGGCCCCGAAGGCAACAACGAATCCAACCCCCGCCCCAAAGCCCGCCGCTTCTCCACCACTTTCTCCGTACCAGTCGCCACCGTAGTAGTCATTCGTTGTCATCCCCTATTCTGTGTCATCCTGAACGTAGTGGGATCGTTCAAAGAACGATCCCACGGAAGTCGAAGGACCCCGACACCGTCAGGCACCACGTCACCGCCGCAAGGCATTCTCACCATGTACCTGATTCCAGCCCACACTGAGCAACGCTATAATACATCGATAATCATCGATCTAATATATTGATAGTGGTCAATTTATTCCGCTCCTTGATCCAGCGCTTCCACCGCGGAGCATTCACCACCTGCTTCTCCTCCCCCGCAACCGGAGGCTCGGCAGGCGTAGGCATCTCCTGCACTGGCATGCTGTGAGCGATGATCTCCTTAGCCAACTGAATGTAACTCTCCGCCCCGCGCGAGCGGCCATCATAGAGGAGCGCCGGCTTACCATGACTCGGAGCCTCCGCCAGCCGCACGTTCCGAGGGATGGTCGCCTGGCAAAGCTTGTCCCCAAAGTATCGATTCAGCTCCGCCGTCACTTGTTGAGCCAGGTTGGTGCGATCATCAAACATGGTCAGCACCACGCCCTCAATCGAGAGCTCAGGATTTAACGACGCCCGAATGCGCTCAATGGTGTCGAGCAGTTCAGACACACCCTCAAGAGCAAAATACTCAGCCTGCATCGGAATCAAAATCGAATCCGCAGCGACCAGCGCATTCAGCGTAAGCAGATCAAGCGCGGGAGGACAATCCAGAACGATGTAGCGGAAGCGTTCCCGCAAAGGCGCAAGCGCGTCCCGCAACCGAAACTCCCGGCGCTCTCCATCGATCAGTTCGAGGTTCGCCCCAATCATGTTCTTGTGCGCCGGGATGATCCACAAGCGTTCGAGCTCAGTCTTGTGCACGGCCTCATGCGCAGTCGCTTCGCCCATGAGTAAATGATAGGTGCTGATTCGGTCAGGATTTTTGACGAGGCCGAGTCCACTCGTAGCGTTCGATTGCGGATCGCAATCGACGAGCAGCGTATCCAACTCCGCCGCTGCGATGGACGAGGCCAGATTGATGGCAGTCGTAGTCTTACCTACGCCGCCCTTCTGATTGGCAACCGCGATAACGCGTCCCATTTAGTTTTTAGAGAATCGGAGAGACGCTTGCAGAATAGGCCGAACCGTTGTGCATTTGCAATGACAGATTTCAGTGCAGAGAAGCCGCGAACCCATTTTGCTACAGCGTTAGGCAGTTACAGACAGATGAGACCAACCTTTCCACACGAGTGTTCCACGTGGAACATTTGTGGGCTTGGCGTCCTTCAGTAAATCCCGATGAGGTGTTCCACGTGGAACATTCTGAAGCATAGGATGAAGTGTTCCACGTGGAACACTTTCACGATAAGGCAAGCAGGATGAGAGGGACATCCTGCGCCTTAGCTATGCTTGGGGTCATGATTCGCGGACGCCGATGGTGAGGATACGGCTTGAGGACAGAGGGATTCGGAGTGGTGAGGTCCAGGCGAATCCTGGGGTTAGGTCTTTGGTGCGCGCGAGTTGGGCTTCGCTGATCAGGAGTGCGAGGCGGCCGCCGGCTGCAACCAGGGTGGCCGCGATTGGGAGGGTGGTGTCGAAGCGCTCGACTGCGCGGAGGGTTACTACTTCGCTGGGTGGATTGGGAAAGTCTTCGGCGCGTCCCGAAAATACATTGATGTCCGTCAATGTAAGATTACGGATGACTTCGCGGAGGAATGTTGCCTTCTTTTGGTTGGACTCGATCAGTGTCAGGTTGATGTTGGGATTCCAGATTTTAATGGGAAGGCCGGGGAAGCCTGCGCCTGAGCCGACGTCGATGAGGCTCGGAACCCAGCTTCGCCCGGATTGGACAGCCCCTTCGATTTCGCTAGGGGCAGATTCTGGCTGTCTCCATTTTGTCTTTGCGGGGAAGAGGTGGCGGGCGGCGAAGAGGGATTCTCCGAAGTGGCGGGTTACGATTTCTTCGGGTTGACGGATCGCGGTGAGATTGATGCGGGCGTTCCAGCGGAGGAGTAGATCGATGTATATCGATATACAATTTAATTGGTCTGGGGAAAGAACGGCGGATTCCTCGGCATGGTCAGCTTTGATTGAATCGGCACTCGGAGCTACCAGGAACGGTTGCAGGAGTTCGGCGATGCGAGTGACGTACATTCGAATTGAGATTGTAGAGGGTGGGGAGGAAATCTTAAATCGCAGAGTGCGCGGAGGATTGCAGAGAACGCTGAGGGAGCAAGGTTGATCGTCGCCGGGGATGATCGTGGATTGAGTTAGCCCTTTTTTGAATAGCGCGCTCTTGCAGAGATCCCTTCGGCAGGCTTGAGGCAGGCTCTTCGTTGGGAGTCCTCGGCCTTTGGCCGACGACTCCGCTGCCTAGGGATGACGGTCTTGGCTTGGGGTAACTTGGCGCATTTTGGCCGACCGGCACAGACGGAGATGTCCTTCGGGTATCTCAGCGGGCGGGGGAATGGCTGCTACACTCGCGAATTATGGCGGTCAGTATGGAGGAAACGCCCGCGGCTGGGGCGGATAAGGTTCATGCGCTGGTGCAGTTGCTGCGCAGCCGATCGTATGAGGAGATCCGGCAGCGGATGTATGACAATCCGCCGGGGAGTCCGTGGTGGTCGGCTTGCAAGATCGAGTTGGATATTCGCAATGGGGAGCAGATCGCGGCGGCGCTCTCGGCGACTTCGCATGTGCTCGAGAAATTGCGGGGATCGACGCAGCACTTCGAGCAGTTGGCTGAGACTCTGCATGAGAGCACCAAGGAAGTGATCGATATGCTGGCGGGGACTAAAGAGGCTGGGCGGCGGTTGGAGATTGCGGTTTATGTGACCATCGGGATCACCCTGGTGCAGTTGTTTAATTTGATTTTTGAGGTGTTCCGCAAGCGATGAGGGCGGTGGGCGCAGCGTTCATTGAGAGTCGGCCTATCTGGGTCAATAAGTGCAATCGCGATTTTATGTCAGCTGATGTGAAAAAAGGCCGCCCTCTCCCGATTTGAGAGGACAGCCCATGGCTACAAAACATCTTTTTTTGCTGGTCAAATATCAGCGAATTCAGCAACTGCCAGAACCGCGCATCGCTCTTTCAACTGGCCTTTGCCTGAGCGAGTTGTGGCGGATGCTTTTCTGCAGCTGCTTCTTTTGCCTTTTCCCTCGCCATTGCCGGCCCTAGAGCTTCCATCACCGAGTCAAGATTGAACGACGCCGCCTTCTGCCGAGGCGGGTATTTGACGAAGTTGTCAATCTGGTCCTTAACGATCGCCTGCGCCAGGTAAAGGTACGGGATGTGATTCATAACCCACTGCCAGTAGACTTGGGAGTTGAAGTCAGCCCGCTCGAAAGGATCACGCCGAAGGTGGAAGATATGCGGTGCCCGCAACTTCACAAGGGGCTCAACCCAGACATTCGAGCTGAGTGCACGTTGCACCTCAAATGCCAGCTTGTAATCGCGCACCCGCAGAGCCATGACACCGCCATCGTCGCTGATGTAGAAGAAATAGTCTCTTGGACTCCCCTTTACCTCACCCGTTAGATAGGGCAGCGTGTTGAATCCATCGATGTGCACGCGGAAGTTCTTGTCCCCAACCTTGTAACCATTGAGGAGTTTCTCCTTAATGTTCGGCTCGCCTGCGGCTGCCAAGAGTGTTGGCAACATGTCTTGGTGGCTCATGATGCCGCTCAGCCACGTGCCTGCCTTGATCTTGCCGGGCCAGCGAATGAAGCAAGGCACGCGCCATGCTCCCTCCCAGTTCGTGTCCTTCTGGCTGCGGAAAGGTGTGTTGGCGGCGTCTGGCCAAGTGTCGTTCTCGGGGCCATTATCGGTGGAATACATCACGATCGTGTTGTCGGCGACGCCGAGTTCATCGAGCTTGTCGAGCATCTGACCGATTTGCTCATCGTGCGTGACCATGCGGTCACTGTAGTCGTCCTGTCCGCTTTTTCCGCGGTTCTTGTCTGCAAGGTGGGTCCACATGTGGCAAGCGGTGGAGTTATACCAGAGGAAGAATGGCTTGTCGGCTTTGACCTGCTTCTCCATCCAATCGAGGGCGGCTGAGGTGATCTCCTCATCAACCGTTTCCATGCGCTTCTTGGTCAGCGGGCCGGTGTCGGTGATCTTCTGTTTCCCCACGCGTCCCCAGCGCGGCTGATCCGTCGGATCGTCCTTGTCCGTAGCGACGCAGTGCAGCACACCGCGAGGCCCGAATTGCTCCTTGAACCATGGCTCCTTGGGATAGTCTGGCAGCTCCGGCTCTTCTTCCGCGTTCAGGTGATAGAGGTTGCCGAAGAATTCATCAAAACCATGCACGGTGGGCAGGAATTCATTGCGGTCGCCCAGATGGTTCTTTCCGAATTGGCCGGTGGCATAACCGAGCGGCTTGAGCAGTTCGGCGATTGTGGGATCTTCCGGTTGGAGTCCGAGGGTCGCGCCGGGCATTCCGACTTTGGTCAAGCCCGTGCGAAGCGGATTCTGACCGGTGATGAAGGCTGCGCGTCCGGCAGTGCAGCTCTGCTGGCCATAAAAGTCAGTGAAAGAGCAGCCTTCCTGGGCGACGCGATCGATGTTCGGGGTGTGGTAGCCCATCATGCCGTGGCTGAAATGACTGATATTCCACGTCCCGATGTCATCACCCCAGAGGATCAGGATGTTTGGTTTTTTCGTTGCCATGAAATTTATTCCCTCCCTTAGCTGAATTTCAAACTGAGTCGGTCGATTCAAAGGAAACGTATCCGCAGCGGTCTTTCTTCCGCTTTGGCCCTTGAAGCCCCGTCTACGCCAGATAGAGAATAGGGAAGAGACTCGACGCCCCAAAACTGGCAAAAATGCCAGTTACAAAAAGATAATGGTCGTTATCAGGCGATAGCACGTTTTGACAAATGGTCAATGTGCGCTATGGAGATGTTACAAGAGTTAACAGCTACGGCGTGATCTCAAACACGGACCCAAAAGTCATCTCGAAATCGCCAGCTGATGTGCCGTAAAGATTCCCCGCCTCGTCGAGGATCAGGCCGGCAAACGGCTGCGCACCGGGCTTATCCAGGAAGGCGTGGAGCACGTGCTCGGTCCAGCCTCCGTTCTGGTTTGGGGTCAGTTGGAAGACAGTGCCGAAGTTCTGAGTGCCGCCTGCCACCGTCGTGCCGTAGAGGTTTCCTGCCCGATCAAGGATCAGCCCAGCAAACGGGAACTCCCCGTCGGCGCAGTTGGTCCGCGAGCAGAAACTATGCAGGACGTGCTCGGTCCAGCCTCCGTTTTGATTCGGGGTCAATTGGAAGACCGTGCCGCCACTAGGGCCCGTATACGTCGTGCCGTAGAGATTTCCAACCTGATCAAAGATCAGCCCAGCATATGGGAGCTGCCCGTCGGCGCAGTTGGTCCGCGAGCAAAAGCTATGCAGGACGTGCTCGGTCCAGCCTCCGTTCTGGTTTGGGGTCAGTTGGAAGACAGTGCCGGAGGTCTGAGCGCCGCCAGTCAGCGTCGTGCCGTAGAGATTTCCGACCGGGTCGAAGATCAGCCCAGCAGACGGGTACGACCCATCGGCGCAGTTCGTCTGCGAGCAGAAGCTATGCAAGACGTGCTCGGTCCACGAACCGTTCTGGTTCGGGGTCAATTGGAAGACAGTGCCGCCGCCGCTACCAGCGCCGCCCCCGTACGTCGTGCCGTAGAGGTTTCCTGCCTGGTCAAAGGTCAGCCCAGCAGTTGGGTCTTTCCCGTCGGCGCAGTTGGTCCGCGAGCAGAAACTATGCAGGACGTGCTCGGTCCACCCACCGTTCTGGTTCGGGGTCAATTGGAAGACGGTGCCGTTGTCAGTGTGGGCACCGTGGGCGCCGCCGTCCGACGTCGTGCCATAGAGGTTTCCTGCCCGGTCAAAGATCAGTCCAGCAGTTGGGTACCCTCCGTCGGCGCAGTTCGCGAGCGAGCAGAAACTGTACAGCACGCTCTCGGTCCACCCACCGTTCTGGTTCGGGGTCAGTTGGAAGACGGTGCCTGCGCCGTCAGCGCCGCCGCTCTGCGTCGTGCCGTAGAGGTTTCCTGCCTGGTCAAAGGTCAGCCCAGCATCGGGCGAATCGCCGTCCTTGCCACCTTTGAATTTGTACAGGGTTTTGAACTTGGCCCCTGCCCACGCGTTGGGCGCGTACACGAGAGTCACGATCAGAATCGTCGCCAGGACCACTAAAGCCGCGTCCAGCGTCGGCGAAGACGCTTTCTCAGGCAGAAGATTTCTTGTATTTCGCATGGAAATTACCTCAATCCCAGAGAATCCTGAACGACAAGCGACAGCGGGCGTAATCGCGGTAACGAGCGACAATTATGCACCTGACCTCAAAGACGATCAAGATGCAACCGGTTGCACACCGTCAAGTGACGAGAACAGGCCATAGCGCAAGTTTGCGCCGTCTCTTCGTCCCAAAAAGAGAGGCGATTTTACGTCAGCTACTAACGACTGAAACGTTTCGCCGCGTTCACTCGATGCTGGCGTTGGCTATTTCTGCCGTCGATTCCTCAACGGAGGGATGCTGGAATGTTGATGACCATTGACCCGGCGCTTCGGTATAATTCGGCGCCAGAGTACGAAAAGGAGCCCTTAATGGCGTACCTAAAACAACTCTCGTGGGGGATCGCCCTGTTGTTTGTCGGCTGCTCCAGCGAACTGGCAAGGGGAGCCGAACCCCCGTCCGACTTGTGCTCGCTCTTGCCCTCTGCGGTGGTAAGCAAGACATTGAGATACGCTTACGATTCTCCGAAAAAAAATGTTGCTCCACGGCCATTCCGAAATACCAATGAAGGAACCGATTGTAAGTATGGATCTGGGTTACGCCTCCTATTGTTCCGTGTGTACGTGGATCCGTCGCCATCGGAATCGGCTGACCTCTTCGCGAAGCTGAAGAGTTACCTTGGAGAGGGATCGACTACGGTGAGCGGCGTAGGAGACGAAGCTTATCTAGATAAGGATCATGGACTGCACGTCCGCAAAGGCAAAGTCCGTTATTTTCTGGATGGTGAGGGAACACCCAAACAGAAAACCGACCTCGCCACTGGGATCGCAGGGCAACTCTGAGTCGGACGTGGCGCTCTTAGCGGTGGTGTAGGTCTTTCCGGCTCGGATGATCCATCAACAGCCTTCTTTGCAGGCGATCGCACATGTGCGTCCGTTTTGTTCGCCTTGGCAGTGTTAATAAGTGTAATCGCGACCATCGCACTCAAAACCTGTTTCTTACTTGGCTAGGGCGGCCAGGGTGTTTCTGAATAGGGCTTCGAAGGTTGGTTCTTTTTCATTCTTTCCTGCTGTGGCCAGGGCTCTTTCGGCGGTTGGGCGCTGGTAACCCAGATTTACTAATGCGGAGAGAACGTCTTCTTCGATTACTGACATGACTGGGGTGGCTGGGACTTCTCCTATTTGGGTTGGCGGGAGTTTGTCGCGGAGTTCGAGGACCATGCGCTCGGCGGTTTTTTTGCCGATGCCGGGAATGCGGGTGAGGCGGGCGATGTCGTTGGCGCGGATTGCTCCTACCATTTCGTCGGCAGGCATGCCGCTTAGGATCGTGATGGCTAGCTTTGGTCCTATGCCGCTTACCGTGATCAGTTTTTCGAACAGTTTTTTCTCCGCTGGTTTTAGGAATCCGTAGAGGGCGATTTGATCTTCGCGGACGTGGGTGTGGATGTGCAGGGCGACTTCGCTGCCGGGGCTGGGTAAGTCCGAAAATGTTGGGATCGTGATGGTGACGTCGTAGCCGACGCCGCCGGTTTCGAGTATGGCTTGATTTGGGTGCTTGGCGAGAAGTCGTCCGCGGAGATGGGCAATCATGCTGTGACATTGTAGCTCTATGCGGATTGCGGTTGAGTTCCAAATCTTTCGCTCCGCTGGGGCTGGTTCGTTTCATGCTTTTTCCCCACCGCTCTTTCGCCGTGGGCTGCACTCTTTCGCCGCTTCGCGGCTCGTCAGCGAGACTTGCTCACAGCGAGGGAGATGCAGATTCCTCGCTTCGCTCGGGATAACAGCAAAAACAAAGTGTTGGTTCTAATTGGCGGCCGCACGGGCGTGGACGCTCGCGCCTACATCTAGAAGAGGGAGCTTTGTTTGCGGTTTGGGGTGATTTTGAAATGGTCGTAGGCTAGTTGGGTGGCGACTCTGCCTCGGGGAGTGCGGTTCAGGAAACCTATCTGGATGAGGAATGGTTCGTAGATTTCTTCGATGGCGTCGGGTTCTTCTGCCAGAGCGGCTGCCAGCGTGTTCAGGCCGACCGGGCCTCCTTGATATTTCTCGATAATAATTAGAAGTAGTTTGCGGTCGACTTCGTCGAAGCCGTAGCGATCTACTTCGAGCATCTGCAAGGCGGCTTGGGCTGTGGGTAAGTCGATCTTCCCGGCACTTCTTACCTGGGCGTAGTCGCGGACGCGGCGGAGCAGGCGATTGGCAATTCTGGGTGTGCCGCGGGAACGGCTGGCGATTTCCAGGGCTCCGGGCTTGTCAATTTCTACGCCTAGGATTTCGGCCGAGCGTTCGACGATGATGCGGAGATCTTCGTGACTGTAAAACTCGAGGCGCAGCACGATGCCGAATCGCGATCGCAGCGGAGACGAGAGCAGGCCAGTTCGGGTGGTGGCGCCGATGAAAGTGAACGGTTGCACGTCCATGGTGTGAGTGCGGGCGGCGGGGCCTTGGCCGATGATGATGTCTAGCTTGTAATCTTCTAGCGCGGAGTAAAGGAGTTCTTCTAGCGTGGGTTGGAGGCGGTGAACTTCGTCGATGAATAGTACTTGCTTGTTCCGGACATTGGTCAGGATTGCCGTCAGGTCTCCTTTGATTTGAAGCGTGGGGCCTGAGGTTTGCTGAAAAGGTACGGCGAGTTCGTTGGCGATGATGGTCGCTAGCGTTGTTTTGCCCAGGCCTGGTGGACCGTAGAGCAGAACGTGGTCGAGAGCTTCGCCGCGCGAACGGGTGGCTTCGATGGCAACGGCTAGATTTTCTTTGACTTTGGATTGTCCGATGAACTCGGCTAGACGCTGCGGGCGGAGCTTTAGTTCAAACGAAGAGTCGTCCTCGACCGGGGCGGCCGAGACTATGCGCTCGCGGTCTTGCGGAATCTTGGGGACGTTCTTCAGCGTGGCCACTGCGCAGATGGTACCAGTTCTCGCTTGTCGAGCACCAGATCGTTATCTTCGCCTTTGGGTGCGAATCTCGCGAAGTTGCTCGATCAAGGCTTCGCCTTCTGGCCACTGGCCGTAACCAGAGGCAGCATTGATGTGTCCGGCTTTGGCAATCTTGATGAGGCGGCTTCCCCAACAGCGTGCAAAAAACTCGGCCCGCTCCGGAGTTAAGTATGGATCGTCGGCGCTGGCCACGACCACAGAACGAAACGGCAACTTCTGGAGCGGTATGGGATTGAATCCGGTCGATCCAGGAGGGTAGGTTGGCGCTTCCACATCGCTGGGAGCTACCAGGAAGGCGGCGGCCACTCGGCCTTGGCAGTCAGCATGTTTCGCCGCGTAATGAGCGATGGTGGCGCAGCCTAAGCTGTGGCCGGCGAGTACAACCGGGCCGTTTCCGATGCTGCAGATGGAGGCGTGGAGCGTTTGGACCCAGTCTGTGCAGTGAGGCGTCTCCCAGTCTGTTTGTTCAACCCGATGGTATTCGGGATGCTTGCGTTGCCAAAGGCTCTGCCAGTGCTCGGGGCCAGAGTTGAAAAGTCCGGGAATGAGTAGCACGGAGGCGAGGGTCTTCATCGAGTTATGCCAGGGGCGCATGAAAACCATGCTGAGCATGGTCGAAACGCGACGCTACGCGCTTTAGCCGCCGCCCTCTATTGCTCGGGATACCAGTTCAACACCCTTACCTCAATACCAGTGCCTTTTAAAGCTTTTTGAAATACCGTGAGATCCGATCCACGATAGTGATACGGGATGACGATCTTCGGGTGGAAGGCTTTGACCGCATCGGCGGCTTCTTCCGGTGGCATGGTGTAAGGCAGGTTCATGCACACGAAGGCGACGTCGATGTTCTTGAGGGCGCGCATCTCGGGGACACCTTCGGTGTCACCCGAGAAGTAGAAACGCTTTCCGCCGTAGGTGAGCACGTAGCCATTCCCGCGTCCCTTGTCGTGATAGAGCTTTCCCGGCTCCGGGCCGCGCTTCAGGTTGTATGCCGGAATGGCCTCGATGGTCCAGGCCTGCCAGGTTTTCGTTTCCCCATTGGCAATGGGTTTAGCGGTGATTACGGTTTGGGCCACGGTAGGCGGCGCCAGAATGTCAGTGCCCGGCTTGACGATTTCCTTGATCGAATCGGGATCCATGTGGTCACCGTGAATGTCAGTGATCAGGATCAGGTCCGCTTTCGGAAGACTGGAGAACTTCACGGGCTTAGCCGGATCGAGGTAAATGGTCTTTCCTCCGGCCTCAATCAGAGTGCTGGCGTGAGTGAGTGGAGTGATCTTGACCGGGCCGGCTGAGCTCGGAAAGGTTTGCGTCTCAGTCGCTGAATATCCAATCGCCGACATGGTGAAAAATAAGCAGATAAGAATCGGGATTCGTTTCACGTTTAACTCCGCGAGCGTTATCGAATAGCTGGGCTACTCTTCTTCTTCTTTTACATCACCGCGCGCCGCTTTCGCTTTCTCGATAATCTTTTCCTGCAGTAAGCCCGGGACGGCGTCGTAGTGGTGCATTTCCATGTTGAAGCTGCCTCGGCCCTGAGTCATCGAGGTTAGATCGACGCCGTAGGTCAGCATTTCGGACATGGGGACTTCGGCCTTGACCACCGTGTTGCCGCCTTTGTTGTCCATGCCCTGGATGCGACCGCGGCGGCTGTTGAGGTCGCCCATGATGCTGCCGGCGAACTCGTCTGGGACTGTAATCTCGGCGGACATTACCGGCTCCAGCAGCGTGGGCTTGGCCTGTTCCATGGCTTTTTTGAAGGCGATGCGGCCCGCCATTTGGAAGGACATGTCGTTGGAATCTACATCGTGATACGAGCCATCGTAGAGGATCACGCGGAAGTCGACCACGGGAAATCCGGCCAGATAGCCGCGCGATGCTGCGTCTTTAATTCCTTTTTCGATGGCAGGAATGTAGTTCTTGGGGATTGCGCCGCCGAAGATGTCGTTGACAAACTCGAACTCGCCGCCTCGGGGTAGCGGCTCCATTTTGATTTTGCAATCGCCGTACTGGCCGTGTCCGCCGGTTTGCTTTTTGTGGCGGCCTTGCACGTCGGCTTTGCCACGGATGGTTTCGCGGTAGGGGACCTTTGGCGCTTTCAGAATTACTTCTGTGTGGTAACGCTTCTTCATCTTCGAGACTACGACTTCGATGTGTTGCTGTCCGGTTCCGGCGATCAGGAATTCTTTGGTCTGGGGGTCGCGGAAGAAGCGCAGCATGGCATCTTCTTCCATGAGCTTGTGGATGCCAGGGCCCAGCTTGTCTTCGTCGGCGCGGCTCTTGGGTTCGATAGCGAAAGTTATGGCCGGCTCGGGTAGATGCACTTTTGGATATTGAATCGGTGCGCTCTTGTCACCTAACGTGTCTCCAGTTAACGTGTCTTTCAGTTTGGATACGGTTCCGATGTCTCCGGCGTGTAACTCGGTTACCGGCACCGCGGTTTTGCCTTGCATAATGGAGATATGCGCCAGCTTTTCTGCCGAACCGCGGGAGAAGTTCTGCACCGTGGCATCGTTCTTCAGCACTCCGGAGAATACTTTGAAGTAGGAGATTCGGCCGGCGAAGGCGTCTGAAATTGTTTTGAAGATGTAGAGCGAGACTGGCTCTGCGTCAGTCTCGTGACGCTTGGGTGGTTCGCCATTTCCTGAGGATGCGGCTTCTCCCTGGACCCATTCATGCTCGGAGGGTGCAGGCGTGTAGTCGACGATGAAGTCCATCACCCGGTCGGCGCCGACGTTGCCCAAGCCGGAGCCGAAGATCACTGGAAAGATTTTGTCTTCGCGAATGGCGTTGTGCAACGCGGGAATCAGGTCTTCGACCGGGATGGTTCCTTTTTCGAAGAATTCCTCCATCAGCTTGTCGTCACCTTCGGCGATCAGTTCGACCAGCTTTTCGTGGGCTTCCTGAGCCTGGGCTTTCAGGTCGGCGGGAATTTCGGTTTCCTTGCCCTTGCCGTTTCCGCCTAGTTCATAGGTGTAGGCTTTCATTTGAACCAGGTCGACTACGCCATTGAAATTCTTTTCTTTGCCGATGGGTAGCTCTAGAGGAATGACCGCGCGGCCGAATGCGTTGGTCAGGGATTCGAGAACGCGTTCAGCGTCGGCGCGCTCGCGATCCATGCGGCTGGCTACGATGAGCCTCGGGGTTTTGAATTCTTCGCAGTAGTTCCAGACCCGCTGGGTTACGACTTCGACTCCGGCCACGCCGTCCACGACGACGACTGCGGCGTCGACTACCGGCAGCACCATTTTGGCTTCGTGGACGAACATGTTGAAGCCGGGGGTGTCGACGATGTTGATTTTGGTTTTGCCCCACTCGACGTACGCGAGACCAGCGGAGATCGACATCTTGCGGGCGATTTCTTCGTCGTCCCAGTCGGTGGTGGCGGAACCGTCGTCGACGCGGCCCAGGCGCGGGGTTGCGCCGGAAGTGTAAAGCATGGCCGATACCAGAGAGGTCTTTCCCGCATGGCCGTGGCCCACAACGGCTACGTTGCGGATGTTTGCGCCTTCGTAAACTTTCACGGAATTACTCCTTCAAATAATTGCGTGGGACGGCCCGCAGGCGGCTGTCCGGTCGAGCCCGTTAATCTTTTGGTCTGCGAATCTTTGACTACGGCGGGCCCATAAAGAAAATTAGAGGTTAGTCTATAGGCCAACGTCAAGCAGCCTGCCCAAAACCTAGGATGCTAACACGCCTGCGCCGGGCCTCTCAACCTGACATCACGTGTACCGGTTTTCTGGCGTGACCGTGTATCATCGAATCGCCATGCTGGGCGGACGCACCAACGAGCAGTGGATCGTGCAATATGCGGGCAGCCATCAGCATCCCGTGAACCGGGTGTGCCACACCCTGGGGATACCGTTAATTCTGATTTCACTCGTCCTGTTCCTCGCAAGCTTTTTCATTCACAGGTTGTGGCTTTATGCGCTTGGGCTTTTTGTTGTGGGATGGACGCTTCAATTCATCGGGCACGCGTTCGAGCGCAAAGAGCCTGAATTCTTTCACGACTGGCGTTTCCTGTTTGTCGGCGTGCGGTGGTGGTGGGCCAAGCTTCATGGCAAGGCGTGAGCGTCGTCGGCTGGTTTCTGCAACCTTCCTCATCCTTTAACCATCAAGGAAGATGAAGTGTTTCCTCAGTTCGCTCGATTCACGGACTTCGGATTGCTTACGCTCAGGCTGATGGGGCGTTACTCTCTTTCTTGGAGTTGTGGACTTGGCGGGAGGGTTGGGGGTGGCTTTCGGTGTGCCCACACAGCCGGCTGCGCGGGGACTGATCCTGGTTGGGCTGGGCGCCATCGAAAAGAAAGTCTTCGTCTGGCATTCCGGTTTCTGGGGAGAAATTTACGACTGGCACTGATTTGATATTCGTCGTGATGAATCTGGTTATACTTTCACCAACGGCGGCCGCTGGCTGTTGATCAAGTAGCGGGAATGTCTTGCATCATCTTGGCTCCGAGGCGAAAGGACTCACCAGAAATTTTGACAATTTCGTGACCGCTGTTTTCGTGTAGGGTTGTAAACTGTTTTCCCGGACTGAAGCCGGTTTTTTGTCGAATCGTCTAAGCAGGATTTGAAGCTCATGCATCGTGCAACTGCCAGATCGTTGCTGGTTCTGCTGCTGGTGGGCGTGTTCGCCCCCGTGGCTTTGGCGATCTCGGCTGCGCCGCCGCACGCGTGTTGTGTGCGGAAGCCGATGCATGGCCGTTCTTCCCACGATGCTCAGTTCCAGGCGCCTCCTGGATGTTGTCAACATGACTGTTGCCGAACCTCGACGGTTTCTCAGTCCGCACATTTAAGTTCGTCAGCAAGCGGTCGAGTCAGGCCCGTGTCCGCAATTCTGCAATCTGGGCGACGATCGACTCCTCTTTCTATCGACGTCAGCAATGCCCACTCCGGTCGCGCCCCCCCGCATTTCTCCATCTCCTAGCTGCTGAAAACTCGGCAGTATTTTGTCCTCAGGGGTTAAAGCGCTTTCTTAAAAGCTTAGCGGTCACGAGCAAACTCGTGCCCTCCCGGTTTCAGCGTTTTGCGACTCGAGGAAACTCACGGCTCCTGATTTTCAGCACTCAGCAGGACGACTCAACTCGTGTTCTTCCGAACGCAATGTTTTTCGGAGAGCTTTTCGCTCCGCTGATGCTTTGGGAATTGGTCGCGCTTTAACAGGTGCTTGGAGAACTTATGCGCTCTACACGTATTTTCTATGCCGGTGGCTTGGTTCTGCTCGCTGTCACCGTGAGTGCCACGATCTTCGGTTCGGTGCGGGGTATTATTCATGATCCGCAGCACCGTCCGATTCAGGGTGCGATGGTGATGCTGAAGGCGAAATCGTCCGAGTGGTCGAAGAGCGCCAATACCGATGCTAATGGCAACTTCGAGTTCAACGGCGTGCCGCTTGGCGACTATTCGATCACGGTGGCTAATCCTGGGTTTGTGCAGGCTGCGCAGGCGGTGACGGTTGAGTCCGGCACTGAGCCCGTCGTCCATATGCAGTTGCGGGTCGCGGTTTCCAATGAGACAGTCAACGTCTCCGCTCAGCCTGCTGTGGCGCCGACCGACTCGGTTACGCCCACGACCACCGTAAGCCGTGAAAACATCCAGCGCACTCCCGGCGCCGATCGCACCAATAGCCTAGCCATGATTACGGATTACGTTCCGGGCGCTTATTTCACCCATGATCAGCTGCATATTCGCGGAGGCCATCAGACTAGCTGGCTGATCGATGGCGTTCCCGTCCCCAACACCAATATCGCTTCTAACCTGGGCGCGCAGTTTGATCCCAAGGATATCGACTACATGGAAGTGCAGCGGGGCAGCTACAGCGCGGCATTCGGGGATCGGACTTATGGAGTATTTAATATTGCTCCTCGCACCGGATTCGAACGGAATAATGAAGCCGAGCTGATTCTCAGCGCGGGCAACTTCTATCAGACGAACGATCAGTTCAATTTTGGCAGCCACACCGAGCGCTTCGCCTACTACGCCAGCGTGAATGCGAATCGCAGCAATCTCGGGATTCAGACGCCCGTGCCGCAGGTAGTTCACGATGCCGAAAATGGTTATGGAGGATTCGGATCGCTGATCTTCAATGTCGATCCCTCGAACCAACTGCGCCTCGTGACTTCTTTGCGCAAGGACTACTATCAAATTCCGTACGATCCCAATCCGAATGATATTGAGAATGCTCCCATCGCTGCCAACGGATTTGTGGCGCAGTATCCCAGCATTGGCCTTCGCGATGCTGATCGTGAATCCGATGCTATCGTGAATTTCTCCTGGGTTCACACTTTCAATTCGCGAGTCCTGCTGACGGTCTCGCCTTTTTTTCATTACAACCGTGCCGATTATGCAAGCTCGCCGCAAGATTTTCCTGTGGCCACGACCCAGAACCGCAGCTCAACCTACGGCGGGGGACAGGTGAGTTTCGCGGCGAATGTGGCGAAGAACAATCTGCAAGCAGGGTTGTACAGCTTTTACCAGCAGGACAACGAGGTTTTTGGTGCGGTCTTCAACGACGGCAGTGGGGAGCCTTTTACGGATGTTCAACATCCGTCCGGCAATCTGGAAGCTTTCTTTATCGATGACAAATTCAAACCATTTTCCTGGCTGACACTGACTGCCGGAATGCGGCCGACGCATTTTTCGGGAGGCGTCACAGAAACTGCAATCAGCCCGCGTTTTGGAGCGTCTGTCGTGATCCCGCGCCTGCATTGGGTCTGCCGCGCCTTTTATGGACACTATTACCAGGCGCCACCTCTGATTACGGCTTCGGGTCCGCTGATTAATTTCGCTCAAGCCAGCAACCTTGGGTTCATCCCTCTACATGGGGAGCGCGATGAAGAGCATCAATTTGGCGTCACCATTCCTTATCGTGGGTGGACTCTCGACGCCGACAATTTCCGGACCAACGTCGTGAATTTTTTCGACCACAATAATATCGGGGAATCTAATCTGTTTTTCCCGATCACTATTGGCCAAGCTGTGATTCGCGGGTGGGAACTTACGCTGCGTTCGCCGCGGATTGCGCATCGGGGTCAGATTCACTTGGCATATTCCAATCAAATCGCGGAGGCCGGTGGGGCCATCACTGGTGGCTTAACTAATTTTTCATTGCCTGCGGGCTTATCTCCGCTTGACCATGACCAGCGCAACACTTTGAACGTGGGAGGGGATGTCAGTCTTCCCTGGCGCAGCTATGCCTCGACCAACGTCTATTATGGTTCCGGTTTCACCAACGCATTTCCGGGCCAGCCATATCCGGGCAATTATCTGCCGCAACACACAACCTTTGATCTCTCGCTGGGCAAAGATTTCGGGGAGCGGTATTCGGTTTCGCTGAACGCCTTGAATGTCGCGAACCGCCGCGTGGAACTTGATAACAGCGTGACTTTCGGCGGGTTTCACTGGAACAATCCGCGGGAGATTTACGCCGAGTTTCGCTATCGCTTTCATTATTGATATCTAAGGAGAAAAAACAATGGGCCATCCATTCAACAGGCAATTCTTTACTATTGTTATTTCAGTTGGCTTGAGCGTTTTTGCTGCTTGCGGGCCATCCCATAGCGCTAAGCCGTCGGCTGGCAAAGATGAAAATCAAGTAACGACTCAGGCGAAAGACACAACTGCGAAGCGGTACAACTTGACTGGGAGGGTCGTTTCCATCGACAAATCAACCCGTTCGATCAATGTTGATGGCGACGAAATTCCGGGCTTTATGGCTGCGATGACGATGCCTTACCAGGTGAAGGATGCTGGCGTACTGGAGAAGTTGTCGCCTGGGGACCAGATCAAAGCGGAAATCGTAATGGGAAACGATGGGGCCTATCTGGAGAATATCGCGCCCGCACAAAAGGCGCCCTCGGCGAAACCCACGAAGTGAGAGACGTTGCAGAGCAACGTCTCTACAGTGGCAAAGCTTTTAACTTTGTCAGCAACTCCTCGTTGTCTGGGGTGCGGTCTAGCGGGTATACCTTGGCGAATACGATCTTGCCGTTTTTGTCCACGATGAATACTGCCCTCTCGCTGATGCCGGGGAGTGGCGGCCCTTCCCGCATGATGCCGAATGCTTGCGTCGCTGCGGCATGGGGATAGAAATCCGAACACATCGGGAAATGCATCGTTCCGATCTCATGCTTCTGCCATGCGAGATGGCTATAAATCGAATCTGTGCTTATGTCCAGAACCTGGGCATTGAGCGCGGCGAACTTCTCGCGATCCGAGTCGAACGCCGGCAGTTGTTCCCCTCAAGTCGGGGTCCAGTTCAGCGGATGAAATGCCACTACGACATGTTTCTTCCCGCGAAAATCGCTGAGCTTGATCTTTACCCGATGCTCACCTTCGACTGCTGGCAGTTCAAGATCCGGTGCCAGATCGCCAACTTTCAATGCCATGTACTCGCTCCTCGTCGATTTGTGCTTTTAGCATTATGTAGCAGGTTGGGACCAAGCGCCACTTCTGCAGGTCGCCGTAGAATTAACAGTCGTTTAACAATCGTGTGCCGACTCGGGTACTAATATCTCGCCATGCTTCAACCGTCTCTTGTCATCGAGGATATCTCTGGCCCCAAGGATGGACAACGCATCCTGCGTCTTAGTGGGCCGCTCGTGATGTCGACGCTATTCGACTTTCAAGCCAAAGTGCGCGCGAATAATTCACGCACTCTCGTCATCGACTTCACGAGCGTCCCCTACGTGGATTCCGCCGGCATCGGCGCGCTAGTGGGCGCCTACGTTACGCACCAGAAAGATGGGTACAGCCTCTATCTGGTTGGCGTTAGCGATCGGATACACCACGCCCTTCAGGTCACTCGCGTGGAGCAATTCTTCCGCTTCTTCAGCACCATGACCGAGGTTGAGAACGTCGCCTAGTCCAGTCCTGGCGCGGATTTGAGGACGAGATTCACTCGGGGCGTCCGGACGAGGCGTCTAGGGCTGCGTGTTTTTTGGTGATTCCTTTCTTGTGTTTGACTGACTGGCGCTTGCAACCTAAGATGGCGCTTCTGTAGATTTTTTTCTTATTGTCGAACCATGATCGGGCAAACCATCTCGCATTACCGCGTCACCGGCCGCTTAGGCAGCGGGGGAATGGGCGTGGTTTACGAAGCCCAGGATCTTACTCTCGGCCGGCGTGTAGCCCTGAAGTTCCTTCCGCCTGAACTTGCCCGCGACGCTTCTGCTTTGGACCGCTTCCTGTTGGAAGCTCGCGCCGCGTCAGCACTGAATCATCCCAACATCTGCACCATTTACGCGGTAGAAAATGACGGCGACCAGTCTTTTATTTCGATGGAACTGATCGAGGGCCAGGGTCTCGACACCAAATTGCACAGCGGACCCTTGCCCGTCGACCGCCTGCTGGATGTGAGCATTCAACTGGCGGATGCGCTCGACGCCGCGCACAGTAAGGGGATTGTGCATCGCGACATCAAGCCAGCCAATATCTTTCTCACTCCTCGGGGTCAAGTGAAGGTGCTGGACTTCGGCCTCGCCAAGCTCAGTGGTGCGGCCGGAAAGGGTATTGAAGCCGTTGACGTCACGCGGGACGGTCTGCGCACGGCCAGCCTTACCAGCCCCGGCAGCACGGTTGGAACCGTTGCTTTCATGTCGCCGGAGCAGGCTCGCGGTGAACCACTTGACGCACGCACCGATCTTTTTTCTTTAGGTACCGTGATTTATCAGATGGCTACGGGACATCTGCCTTTTCCCGGCAACACCTCGGCTGTCATTTTCAACGCTATTTTAGAACGCGATCCCGTTCCTGCAGTGCAGCTCAATCCCCAAGTGACACCTCGGTTGCAGGAGTTGATCGACAAACTGCTGGAGAAGGACCGCGACCTGCGTTACCAATCTGCAGCCGATTTGCGCGGGGATCTTAGAAGGCTTAAGCGTGACACGGAATCAGGACGCAAGATTTCGCAGCCTATTTCTGCGTCGTCAGTCGCGGTTCCGACAGTTGCGTCTTCGGTGCGTTCTTCGAGCGGCTCGGCCGTGGTTGCGGCTGCCCGAGAGCACAAGTTGGGAGCCGGCTTTATTACGCTGGTTGCCGTCGCGCTGATCGCCGCTGCGGGCTATGGCATTTATGCGCTTTTCAATCGCAGTCGTCCGAGTCCTTTCGAGAATATCTCCATCACAAAAGTTACGGAAACCGGGAAGGCCGCGCTGGTGGCGATTTCTCCCGACGGCAAATACATTCTGAATGTTGTGCGGGATGCTGGGAAGGAAAGCTTGTGGCTGCGCAATCTCCCGACCAACAGCGATACCCAGGTGATCCCGCCGGCGGAGGTAGAGTACGCGCACTTGCGCTTTTCTCCCGACGGCAACTATCTCTATTTCGCGCGCAGCGAGCCGGGTAGCGAAGAGTTGAAGTACCTCTATCGCGCTCCAGTGCTTGGGGGCACGCCGCAGAAGCTGGTCACTGATATTGATTCCAACATTACTTTCTCGCCGGATGGACGGCAGATCGCCTATTTTCGTTTCAACAATCCAGAGCCTGGAAAAGAGCGGCTTCTGGTTCTTCCTGTTGATGGTGGCGAAGAGAAGGTGCTGGACAACCGTCCTGTCAGCGGCGGATTGCAGGATCCCGCATGGTCTCCCGACGGCAAGATGATCGTCTGTATGGTGCTTCAACCAGGGGATGCATTCAGCGGGCTGACGGCGCTCGATATTGCCAGCGGTAGGCAGCGATTGTTCTTCACTTCGGCGTCTGACATCGTACAGCGTCCCATCTGGATGCCGGATGCGAGTGGTCTGCTTGCCCAGTCCAGTCTGGGCCACCGGCAAATTGTTTTCGTTTCTTATCCGGACGGAAAATTTCACAACGTAACCCGAGACACTAATAGTTACTCGGAACCTAGCGTGGCCGCCGACGGGCGCACCCTGGTCAGCGTTTTGAGCCAGCCGCGCTATGGACTTTTTACGATGCCGGCGGGATCTTTGAACCTGGGACAAGCCCAACAGGTCACTTCAGGTGCGCCCATCTCCAGTTTCAGTTGGACGCGAGATGGTCAGTTGGTTATGGCGTCAGACAGAGATTCAGGTCTGGCTTTGCTCAATCCTGATTCAGGCAGCAAGACCATGCTGTTTGTGCAGACCGGGGCTCAGACCAACGGTGCTTCTGCCTGCGCCGATGGACGCTACGTGGTATTCAGTGGGGTGTTCAGCAAGGGAAACAAGGCGATGAACATCTGGCGTACGGACGCATCGGGAGGAAACCTGAAGCGGCTTTCCGACGGCATGGTGGACCAAAATCCCGTGTGTACACCGGATGGGCGCTGGGTGCTGTATCAAGACGTGGTTCATGGCGGGCGGATGATGAAAGTGCCGATCGACGGCGGGAAATCCGAAGCAATCTCGGAAGACCTGACAGCGGCTTTCGATATCTCTCCCGACTCAAAGACTATCGCTAATGCTTCTTTTGCGCATCTTGACGACCACACTGAGAGGCTCGCGCTGCTCTCGCTGGATTCCAGTCAGGTCCTGAAGACGATGGCTTTCGAACGTCCGCGCAACGGCCCTATCCGTTTCTCGCGCGACGCCAAGGCTGTCATTTACCCATTCGGTCATGCGGGGGTGGACGACCTCTGGTGGCAACCGCTCGATGGCTCTCCGGGAAAACAAATCACGGACTTCAAGTCAGAACATATTATTGATTTTCACTGGTCGTTCGACGGCGGCAGGTTTGGGGTGATTCGGGGACACACGGATTCTGACGTAGTGCTCATTCGTGATTCACAACCTTAGCCGACCGGAGCAAATTGCGACTCGGAGCTATTTAATGCCCTAACAAATCCGATATCGTCAGGAAGTTGGAAGAAAGTCTCAACAAAAACTAAGGGCGGCCTGGGTGGGCCGCCCGTCTTCAAGATTTGTAAGTGGTTTATACCGGCTTTACATTTTCGGCTTGCCACCCCTTGGGGCCCTTGACCACGTCGAACTGAACTTGTTGGCCCTCCTGCAGACTGCGGAATCCGCCCGCTTGAATTGCGGAGAAGTGTACAAACACGTCCTCGCCACTCTGGCGGCTGATAAAACCATAGCCCTTGGCGTCGTTAAACCACTTTACTGTTCCTGTTTCCATGGTGTTGCTCGATTCCTTTTTGTTAGATATGCGCTGAGTCCATCGCAGAACTTCTTCAGGCAGGTCACGCTTTTGTCGCGGGAGTTGCTGAAAACTGCAAAGTCAAACGCAGCAGGATTGTACCTCAGATATTCGTAAGATTGGGGAACTATTTCAGTCGGCGTGGTATAAATTATTGATTATCAATGGGTTGTGCAAGACTCTTCGAATGCGCGTTTTCGACGCTAGAAACTTTCCTGAGTTCGCTGCATCATGGAGGGATGCGTCTTCGCCGTTTTGCAATTCTGCTTCTGCTCTCATCCCTCGCTTTCGCTGACATTGTCAACGACGTTCGCACTGCGCTGGCGCAGAGGAATTTCGCTGCCGCTGATTCTCAACTCAAAACCTATCGGGCTCAACACGGCGTCGATCCGGAATATCTCGAAGCTCTCTCCTGGACGGCACGGGAAGCTTTGGATGCGAATCAACTCGATCAGGCTGACGCCGCGGCCAAACAGACCGAGACGATTGCCCGGGAGTTACTAAGAAAACGATCCTTCGACGCCGAGCCGCATCTGCCGATCGCTTTGGGCGCTGCTCTCGAAGTTCAGGCGCAGGTGCTGGCTGCTCACGGCTTAAATGCCCAAGCTTCCGCCTTGCTGCGGCACGCTCTGGTCTCCTATGGAAATACTTCGATCAGTCCGCGCTTACACAAGAATCTGAACTTGCTCAGCCTTACCAGCCAACCCGCGCCTGCGCTCACCACTTCGGAGTATCTCGGCACACGCCCGGTTCCATTGAGTCAGCTAAAAGGCTCTCCCGTGCTTCTATTTTTCTGGGCTCACTGGTGCGGGGACTGCAAATACGAGGGGCCGATTATTTCCCGGCTCAGTGCTGAGTTCGCGCCGAAGGGCCTGACGATTGTTGCTCCCACGCAGCTCTATGGGTACGCCGCTAAGGGAGAGGATGCAAAGCCCAAAGATGAGATCGCCTACATCGGACAAGTCTGGGCGCATTACTATCCGGGGCTACAGAGCGTTCCGGTTCCGATCAGCAAAGCCAACTTCACCAACTACGGGGCCAGTACCACGCCGACCTTGGTCCTGGTCGACCGCAAAAGCCGCGTAGCGTTGTACCATCCGGGGCTCATGCAGTATGAAGAGCTGCGCAGCGCCATTGAGAAGTCATTGTCCAACTAAAGATTAAGCCCCGTCCCTGCCGAAGCCGCATCTTTTCACGTGGTCAAGACGGCCGTCCTGCGCCCTGATCCAAATCCTGCCGAGCTTCGCCCGGCCCAGGGCGTCTGGGCTAAATGTTTGCAGTTGCTACTCGCAGTTCTTGCCACATCCGCGAAACACGTATAAGACGCCGAAGTCCACGGCTGCACTCGCGTGACGAGAAGGGTTCGGATCGTTCGAGCCGACGTACCAATAAACTCCAACCCGTTCGCGGAAATAGAATTTCTTTCTCAAATGCATTCGGACGTCGAACAAAGGTCCAATCAGATTGTCGGAACTGGCGGGTATAAGGAGCTGCGTATTCAAGCGAAACCAGTCCTTCTCAAACATGGCTCCGAGACTAGGCCAAACGGACCGCTTGTCGTACTTGGATGTGAACAAATCGCTGAAATGAACCCCGCCTCCGAAACGCCAATGAGGCGTTGCCCTCACCAGTACTACTCCGTGGGCGCGAACGGTGGTGCCATTGTTGAGACCGTTCGGGTTTGCCGTATCGGCGCCAGCTTCCGCTTCCAAGAATGTGGGTCGAAACTCGCCCCAATCGACGCCAACATCGCCGTTGTAATAGGGCGACTGAAAACCCAGGCCGTTGACGCCGAGTCCAGCACCCGCGTACGGCGCCATCTGAGCGTGACCAATAGTGCTCAAAAAGAGAAGCGTCGCAAGAATCTTTGGAAGCGCTCTCATTCTAATTTAGTTGTTAAGGTCTTAACGCCCTCGGCTGGAAGGCCGATCTGCGCCAGTGATTCAATTCTCCGGTCTTTGGCAAGTGTACCTATTCGAGACATCGCCGCTATTTACCAATCCAGAACGTTGTGAACGCGCTGGTGCCGATGAGTCAAAGCTCAGGCTGAATGGCATTGGCGCTAAATGAAGGCGTTGCTCAAGTCTCCGGTCACCTTGCTGCCGTCGCGCGGCGGTGCTGGTGGCCCATATTTCCTACCATGGGCGGCATCGTTCCCTCCGGGCGGGTTGCCAGGCGTGTGGTGGTCGAACCGGTGGTTGATCGAGGCCAGGGTGGGAAGGTTGAATACTCTCTCAATCAGCTTCAACACCGAACCGTGATCGTAAATCGTAGGATCCAGATGTCCTCGCTTGGCTAGAGGCGAGATCACCAGCATCGGCACGCGGATCCCGGGACCATAGGCGTCTATGACTGGTGGCGCGACGTGATCGAAAAAGCCGCCGCCTTCGTCATAGGTCAGCAGGAAGACGGTGTTGCTCCACAGTGGTGAATTCATCACTGCGTCGATTAGCTGCATCTGCAGATTCATGCCCGTCTGGATATTTGAATGTGGATGCTCGTCGTAGGGGGAGGCCGTTGATATGAAGGAAACGTCCGGCAGCGTGCCATTCTTGCAATCACTGAAGAACTGCGCCTGAGTTTGGTTCAGCTCACGATTGCCGTTCCACTTCTGGAATAGCGCTATCTTGGTGTAGTCGTTCGGGCAGTGGCAATTGTAGTTCTTGAAGGAGATTCCATTCTGCTGCATCAGATCGGCAATGCAGGGATAGTTCAGCCGCCCCTTTCCTATGTTGTTCGTGGTGCAGCCGCCGCAAGTACCAGCGTAGAGGACCAAGCGATTCGGAGAGGTGCAACTAAGAACTCCGCAGAAGTAATTGACACACAAAGTGAATTGGGGCAAGAGCGAATAGTATCCGGGCAGATCATGCTGCAGGTAATAGCCCAGAGGATTCTTTCCATCAGCCTTATAAAAGCCATCCATTTTGCCGTGATCCCACGCAGTATGGGTGGCAGCCCAGCTGTGCAACGGGTCCGGAGGGCCGAGCGTCTTGAAATGGTAAGGCTTGATGTGGTCTTTCCATCCGGGCGGTACGCCATAGTTTTTGATACCCGAATAGAAACCGTAATAATGGTCGAGAGAATGGTTCTCCTGACACGAGACGATAATATGTCGAATGCTGGAAGTCGAGTCTTGCGCGGTCTCCTCGGCCTTGGCCTGCTCTGCGGAACCGGTTAGCAGAGGCGCAGCCAAACCGGCCATTCCCGCCATGCCAATGGTCTGCAAAAAGCGCCTGCGGGATAAATGGGACTGCCAGCCCTCGAATTCCTTTTTGCTCACTGGGTCACCCCTTTTGGTTGGGTCTTCTCAACTTTGATTGAAATCAGCGACAGCACCCGACGGCGGACACGTTCGACTCGCCGAACCTCAACAGTGATCGGTTGGGGCATAAATCCTGTGAGTTTATGGTCGAGTGAACGTTTTTTTACTTCAAGCAAAGGTGGTTGTCAACGGAATCTCGCACAAAAGCGAAATGAGAAGTGCCGGTTGGTCCATAACAGTCATCGGTCGCGGCACGACCAAGTACCCTGAAAAGAGACGATTTACTTTCCAATGCAGAATGTGCTGAAGATGAGGTTGAGAATGTCGTCGCTAGTCGTGGCTCCTGTGATTTCATCGAGCGGCCGCAGGGCATTGTAGAGATCGAGCAGGAGCATTTCGTGCGGCACTTGGTTCTCGACTGCTATCTTTGCGGCGGCCAGTGCTGTGATTGATTCGCGGACCCGTTCTTGATGGCGGAGGTTGGTGAGGAATCCGGTTTCGGCCTGAGCTCCTGCGTCTCCACCCACATGCCGGAGAATCTCATTTCGTAGAGTGGGAATTCCTTCTCCGGTAGTTGCGGAAGTTCGCACGCGCGCCAGGACATTGTTGCCATCTGCGGAGCTTTGCCCGGCGGGACAGCCGAGGGTGGGTGTCCCCACGTGAGCTATTAGGTCGCACTTGTTTTCAACCACAATCGCTGCTCGGGCCCCTGCCTGACTCAGCAATTGTTGATCTTCATCGGCGAGCGCTTGCGACGAATCCAATACGACGAGGACGAGGTCCGCGTCAGCGAGAGCTTCCATGGATTTCCGGATGCCGATGTTCTCGGCTTCGTCGAGGGCGCGGCGAATGCCGGCCGTGTCGACGAGTTTGACTGGGATACCCCCGATGGCGACGGTCTCGGTGACCAGGTCACGAGTGGTGCCGGGCGTAGCGGTTACGATGGCGCGCTCGCGTTCGACCAAACAATTAAATAGACTCGATTTGCCGACGTTCGGCCGTCCCACAATGGCCAGCGTCAGACCTTCGTGGACAATCTTTCCGTAAGCGAACGAGGCGGCGAGTTCTTCAAGCGGTGTGCGCACTGCGGCGATGCGCTGAAGAATTTGAGCTGCGGGAAGAACCGAGATGTCATCTTCGGCGAAGTCGATTCCAGCTTCGAGGGTTGCGATTAGCTCGACAAGTTTTTGTTTAATCGGCTGCAGGCGGCGCGAGAGGGCGCCTTCGAGTTGCTGCGCTGCAATTTTGGCCTGATAGAGAGTTTGTGAGTCGATGAGATCACGAACCGCTTCGGCCTGAGTGAGGTCGATTCGTCCGTTGAGGAAAGCGCGCATGGTGAATTCGCCGGGCTCGGCAAGGCGCGCGCCGCGTGCCAGGGCGAGTTCGACGATGTGATGCAGGACCACGGGCGATCCGTGCGCTGAGATTTCTACGATGTCGTCGGTGGTGTAGGAGTGAGGCTTGGCGAAGTAAGTGACGACAACTTCGTCGATGCGGTTGGAAACTGCCGAGCTGCGCTCGGCCGGACAGCCGGGGGCCGCTGTCCCCACGCGTTTGTCGGGTTCGATTAGCTCTCCGAATACGGAGCGTCCAGGATCAAGATCGTGTTTTAACCGCAACATTGGGAGCGCAATCGTCTTTGCGTCGGGGCCAGCGAGACGGAGTACGCCAATGCCGCCGCGTCCGGGAGGAGTGGCGATGGCAACGATGGTGTCGTCCAGGTTCACCGGAAGATTGTAGCGACAAAAGCAGGGCTTACGGGAGACTCCGCGGCGCCGGTCTGTTTGCGGGCTTGTAATTCTTGGGGTAGACGACCAGGCAACGACGGCCGCCTTCTCCCTGACTCTCGGTGTGCAGGTCGGCGTGATCGCGCAGCGCGAGATGCACGATGCGGCGTTCGCGCGAAGACATAGGCGCGAATTCGTAAGGCATGTTCGTCCGGCGGACTTTTTCCGCAGCCACATTCGCCGCGAGTCGAAGCTCCTCGAGCCGCAGCGCTCGCTGATTCATGCAGTCGAAGCTGATCTTCTCATGCTCGTTGCCGGGTAGACGGAGCATCTCGATAGCCAGCGTTTCGATGGCGCGCAGGAGTTCCCCGCCTCGCTCCAAAACCAAAGTGGAATCGGGTCCAGAGAGCTCGACCAGAATTTCTGGCCGTTCCCAATCCCGTTCTTCTGGAAGTGGCGGATCCACGGTGATGCGGTATTTGAGATGAAGACCGCCGTGGGTGACGATGACGCGCAGAAGCGCGTCGATTTTCTTCGCGGCTGCAATTTTGTCAGGGATGGGCATGAGCTAACTCTCAGCTTTCAGCTCTCGCTTTCAGCACGACCGCGCAGCTGAGAGCTGATAGCTGGCGGCTACAAGCTTCATTTCTCTTTCTTCCTGGCTCTCTTCGCCGCCATCTCGCGCATTTCGCGGCCCAGGCTGGTGCGGTTCATGACCAACTGTTGCGCGATGGCGATGAAGTTACCCTCCGCCCAGTAAAGGCACAAGCCGGAGGCAAAATTCCAACTTAGAAATCCCATCATCACCGGCATCATTACATTCATCAGTTTCTGCTGCGACGGATCCATTCCGGCTTGCGGCGTCATGCGCTGCATGAACAGCATAGTAATGAAGATTCCGATGGGCAGTATATGCCAGGGATCGGCCGACGACAGATCGTGGATCCACAACCAGGGGGCGTGGCGAAGGTCAAGCGCCGAGCCAAGCATGCTGTAGTAGGCGAAGAGGAATGGCATTTGGATGACCAACGGCAGACAGCCTCCGACCGGACTGACGCCTTCTTTTTTCATTAGCTCGCCGATTTCCGTGTTCATTTCCTGCCGGCGGGGGTCGCGCATCCCATACTTCTTGTATTTTTCCTTGATCGAGTTCATCTGCGGCTGAATCTTCTGCATCTTCAGCGCCGATTTCATGCTGGAGATGCGCAGCGGCATCAGCGCCAGGTTGATGATCAGAGTCTGCAGGCAAATAGCCCAGCCCCAGTTATGAATGAAGTCGTAGGTCCAGCGCAGCCAAAGGAAAAGCGGGCGAGCAATCACGCCAAAGAAACCAAAGTTGATAAGCGAGCGCAAGTCCGGGTCGGCGCCGACGATGGTGGGCACGGGGACGGATTCCAGCGTCTTCAGCGCCTTCGGTCCAACAAACATCCGCGCATTCGTCGGGCCGGTCGGGTTGCCAACAGCTGCTCCCAACACTTCCGTGGGAGCTGTATCCTGGGGGTTCGGATTTTTCGGATTCTTGGGAACATTGAGCGGGCTGCGCAGCGTGACCAAAGCGGAGTTCTGCGAATCATCAGGAAGAAAAACCGCAGCGAAATACTGATCCGTCACTCCCGCCCAGTTAAATGGTATGCGGAGGGTGTTGCCGCCGCTAATCTTCTTGATAGCCAGTCGTTCGGTGGTGCCATTGTACTGATACTGAATCTGGCTGGCGGCGTAAGAGGCGAGAGAGGACTCATCTCCGAAGCCAGCGGGCCAGGCAGGGTACGCCGGGACTTGAATCCCCTTGGACACGACTGAGGTTTCGACGTGCACTACGTAGGTGTGGTCGAAAGCGAAACTCTTCCGGACCGCGACTTCGCCGTCAGCGTATTCAAACGTGATAGTGGCTGGAGCCTGAACCCTGACCGAGCCAAGGTGCGTGACAGTCCCCGCCGCACCGGATGCCGTCATGTAAAGCGCGGAATTCAGCTTGTTGCGCTGAGTCTCATCGTAAGTCCACAGGGAAAGCGGGTAACCGTACTTTTCTGCAGCGAGATGGTTGAGCAGATCGAGCGGTTGTTCCTTATCGTCGGTAAATTTCTTCAGAATCCAGGACTTGACCTGGGCGCCGCGGTTAGTAAAGGTGATGCGGTATAGATCGTTCTCAACTACGGTTTCCGATTCGGAAGTCGCTTGCTTGGTGGCGCTCGCATTGAGCACCGGGGTTGCTGGTTGGGCCGCCTGGGCTTGGTTGACGGAGGCGGTCGGCGGCGCTGATTGAGGCTGGTTCTGAGTTTGCCGTGCAGGCGCTGTCGACGACTGGGGAAGGTACTTCTTGAGTATCGGTTGGAATAAGACGATGACCAGAAAGGTCAGCGCGAAGACGAGGAGCAACCGGCGCTCCATGCCTGGTTCTTGCTGAGGATTTTGGAATTCTGCCAAATTTACTTTCTCAATGACTGCAAAGCTTGGTTTCGCGACGACGATGAACCGCCGCGCTTGAAGGTGTTTTTGTTTTGACCACGGGATCGAGTCCGCCCTTCGCCAAGGGATGGCATCGCAGCACTCGCCACATTGCCATCATGCTGCCCCGCGCTACTCCGTAGCGATCTACCGCTTCCATAGCGTACTCGGAGCAAGACGGCACGTACCGGCACGCCGGCAAGAAGAGCGGCGATAAAGCCCACTTGTATCCGCGGAGCAAAAGCAACACGGTGGTTTTGGGAATCTCAGTCATCAGTTTTCGATTCCGCGGTCACCCGTTTCCCATCCCTCTTCCGTCCGCTGTCATTCGAGAAGTGAAAGCGACGCAGCAATCCAGGTTTTCCCCGACCACGCCAAGAACCCAGATCCCTCGCTTTCCTCGGGATGACGACAAGTTGAACTTACCTGGTCTGTTTCGTCACTGACTTTTGGATTACCGCAAAAGCTCCGGCGATCTCATTTTCCAATTCGACAAATTCAAGTTTGAGCAGGGACTTTTTAGGATTGATAACCACATCCGCCGGAAGACAAGCTTCCGGCCAACGCAAACGAACCGACTCGCGCAATCGGCGCTTCATCCGATTGCGCTCGACCGCCCCGCCCAGCACCTTCCCGACGGTGAAGCCGATGCGCAGCCCCTCGCCTCGCTCCCGCCGCAGGTAAAACACGGTCATGTGAGCGGCAAAGTGGCGGCGGCCTTTTTTGTATACCCGCTCGAAGTCGCTGTGCCGGAGCAGGCGCATGCTGCCTGTGAACCTGGCCCGTCTCTCCGGGCCAGACAAGTTGACACCGTTCGGAGCGAAACCGCTCACACAATTCACAATTCAAACTCAGGTTGCGGAATTGCCGTCAATTCCGGAAAAGGAAATGCGCTACTCACGGAAGCCGGGCTTCACCGACACCCGCTTGCGTCCCTTGGCGCGCCGGCGCGAGATCACCGCTTGGCCGCTCTTGGTTTTCATCCGGGTGCGAAATCCGTGCGTCTTCGAGCGGTGACGTCGGTTAGGTTGGAATGTGCGCTTGGGCATGAAACTTAGCTGCTCCTGATTCAGTTAGTCGGTGCAATAATGGCTAAAGGGCGAATGAGAAGTATAAATGAGCCAGGGCAGACGGGCAAACTGGCGTCGGCGAAACCGATGGGTCGGAGCATCAATTCGCAAGCAAAAGTTACTTCTCGCGCGATTGGTGAACGATTGCAATTCTCCAGTTGCTGCACCATGCCCGCGGCAGTTACAAAGTCGCCACTTGACAGACTTTTTTTTTCGCGTTTTGAATTGTAGAACTGAAAGAAAATCTTTGTCGAAGTTTTCCGCGAGACAATTTTTTTGTGCTAGTATGCGGACCGTTCCTGCTCATTGAAAATTTCTTCTCGCTGCAGCGAAACCGTCCCGCCGGGCGGAGCTTGCTGCGCTGGAAAATGAGCGCTTTCTTACGGCAATCATCAATTTCGGACCGCTCCCTGTGAGCGGCGGCATCATCTAAGAATTTCTTATGTCGGTTTCAAGTCCAACTCTTGCTCCCAATCCGTGGTTGCGAATCCTTGACGCACTGGAAAAAAAGATCAACCGGCATTCCTACGACACCTGGTTGAAGCCCACCCGCTACAGTCATTCCAGTGGAGGTACGCTTTTCGTCTGGGTGCCTAAAGCTGAGTTCTGTCAGGTGGGCGACAAATACGCCGACCTGATTCAGGAGGCGCTCGACAATCTCGGCCTCGAGTATCAGGAGGTGAAGTTCGTTCCTCCGGGAGACGACCCGGCTGCGACACCCGTCCGCCACGACGGCGGCCTTTCTGCCTACTCTGCGCCTGCCACTCATCCATCGCAAGCACGCTTCGATTGGGACGGAGCGGCACAACTCAATCCGCGGTACACCTTCGACGCATTCGTCATTGGCAGCGGAAATCAGTTTGCGCATGCGGCCTGTCAGGCCGTTGCGGAACGTCCATCGAAGGCTTACAACCCGCTCTTTCTCTACGGCGGCGTCGGTATGGGCAAGACCCACCTCATGCAGGCCATCGGCCATGAGGTGAGCAAACGGCAACCGCAACTGGCCATCTGCTACGTATCCAGCGAGAAGTTCACCAACGAAATGATCAACTCGCTGCGCTACGACAAGATGACTAGCTTCCGCGACAAGTTCCGCAACGTCGACGTGCTGCTGGTGGACGATATCCAGTTCCTGGCTCAAAAGGAGCGCACTCAAGAAGAGTTTTTTCATACCTTCAACGCGCTGCACGAGTCGATGAAGCAGATCGTGATTGCCAGTGATCGCTCGCCAAAAGAGTTAGCCGAGATCGAAGACCGGCTACGCAGCCGTTTCGAGTGGGGCTTGATCGCCGACATTCAGCCGCCCGATTTGGAGACTAAGGTGGCGATCCTGCAGAAAAAATCGGAGCAGGAGAAAGTCACTCTCCCTACCGACGTAGCCCTGTACATCGCGTCTAACATTCGTTCGAACGTGCGCGAGTTGGAAGGAGCGCTCATCCGGTTGGTGGCGCACTCTTCACTCATCGGGGCCGAGATCACCCTCCCCTACACCCAGCAGGTCCTCAAGAATTTCATCGATTCTCAGGCCCGGAAGGTCACGATCGAGTCGATCCAGAAATCGGTCGCAGAGCAGTTTGGACTACGGTTGGTAGAAATCAAGGCGAAGAATAACTCGCGCGCGATTGTTTATCCCCGGCAGATCGCCATGTACCTGGCCAAGCATCTGACCGAGGCGTCCCTGCCAGAGATCGGGCGCCAGTTCGGGGGCAAGCACCATACGACCGTATTGCACTCGGTCGAGAAGATCGACGGCGTGCGGAAGACGGACAAGGATCTGAACCGGTTGCTCAATAAGCTGACTGAGCAGTTGGGTGGGTGACAGGCGTTAGGTCGGAATCCCACTTTTTTCTTCCTACCTCCTGTTACTGCTGTTTTTGTTTTGATATAAGGGATGTATTCAAGTAGCGCCACTTGGCCGGGGGACTTCAGGTTATGCCGGTAGAAGCAATAGCAACCGCGGCGGGAACAACCACCATGGAAATTACGGTCAGCAAGTTTGAACTCCTGCGAGAGCTCACGGCGACCCAGGGCGTGGTCGAACGCAAGACCACCATTCCTATCCTGTCGAATTATTTATTTGAAGCTGCCGGCGATAAGCTTTCGCTCACCGCCACTGATCTGGATCTTAGTCTGCGGACGTCGTGCGTCGCCAAGGTAAAGAAGGAAGGCGCTTGCACAATTCCAGCGCGCAAGCTGCACGACTACGTGAAGCTGCTGCCCGACGCGGACATCACGATCAAGCTGCTGGAAAATCATTGGGTCAGCATTCGATGCGGCCGCTCGAATACGAAGATGGTCGGCATGGCGCGCTCGAATTTCCCCAGCCTGCCCACATTCCCAACCGCTGGGGTGGTGAAAATCCCGTCGCAAGTGCTGCGGTCTATGATTGCAAAGACCGGCTTCGCCATTGCCAGCGAAGAATCACGCTACACGCTCAACGGCGCATTGATGGTGCTGAAACCGGAATCGATAACCATGGTTGCGACCGACGGACACCGCCTGGCGCACATCGAACGCAGCACCGAGAAGTTTGAAGGGGTTTCCGGCGAGATGAAAACCCTTGTGCCCAAGAAAGCAATGGACGAGCTGAAGTCTTTGCTCGATTCCACCGATGCCGAGGCGATTGAGTTCGCGAAAGACGAGTCCACACTATTTTTCCGCATCGGTCAGCGGCTATTGACTTCGCGGCAACTCACCGGCCAGTTCCCCAACTTTGAGGCAGTACTGCCGAAGGACAACAACAAGAGCATCGCCGTTCACGGGGACGAGTTGAGCGCGGCGATCTCTCGTGTCGCCCAGTTCGCCGACGAGCGTTCGCGAGCGGTAAAGATGCGTCTGGAAAAGGGCGAGCTGAAACTCTCGGCGTCCTCAACCGAAACCGGGGAATCCGAAGACTCGCTCGAAATCGACTACAACGGCGACATGATCCAGATCGGCTTCAACGCGCAATATCTTCTGGACTTCCTCAAAGCAACCGGCAGCGGCGAAGTGAAACTGGAATTCAAGGATTCTCAGTCCGCTGGACAGATGCGCCCCGCCGAAGGCGAAGATTATAAGTACCGCTACATCGTGATGCCAATGAGAATCTGAGGACTTACCCATGGACACCCTCAGCAAGGCTGAACGCAGCCGCAGGATGTCGCTGGTGAGGAGCAAGGGTACCAAGCCGGAACTGCGCGTACGACAAATTGCTCACAGGTTAGGGTATCGTTTTCGCCTCCACCTCCACCGGGCCCAACTTCCCGGAAGACCCGACCTAGTATTGAATCGTCTCCAAGAGGTTATTTCATACATGCATGCTTCTGGCACCCCCATCCTGATCGGTCGCAATGATTGAGGCGCTGGAGGTTGGACGCCTTTATTCAAACGAGGAGATCATTAAATCTCTCAAGGTCGGGAACGCTGGCGGCATCCGGCTTTCGCTGCTGGACAAAGCGGTTCTGAGGGCCGTTATTATGACTGCCGATCAAGGCCTGCACGGCGCTCGCGAGAATCCTTACCACGACAGGCTTGAGAGCGGCGTCCTAACTTACACGGCGGCGGGAAAGCTCGGCCAGCAGACGCTTGCGGGAATGAATAGTCGATTGATCGAGCAAAAGACATTCAACTTCCCAATACACGGATTTTCCCTAATCGCAAGCAGGCGGGACAAGTCGGTGGGACCGAAACACTGGAGATATTTGGGACTCCTTGAGTATCTTCGCCACTATCCGGACACGCAGCTCGATGCGGTGGGTAAGGTTCGTAAGGTCTGGCTCTTCGAATTCAAGATCCATCACCAGCAGGGAATCTTTCCTCTTGCAACCGAGGCGGCCATATCGAGCCAAATACTCATCGCCTCAAGACTTCAGGTAGTCAGTAGCTCTGACGATGACGAAATCATCGACGAGAGCGGTTGTCAGCAAACTGAAAATATCGAGCGGATCGAGCATGTTCGCGGCAAGTTGCTGGCAATGGAGCCGAGGAATTTCGAGTTCTTTATTAAGGGGCTGCTCATACACTGCGGTTTTTCCGACGTCTGCGTCACCAGATTCAGCTCCGACGGTGGTGTCGATGTGAACGCCAGAACCGGCGGCAGTATATGGATTTTCGAAAACACGTTAGTCCAGGTGCAGGCCAAGCGTTGGCTGCACTCCGTCGGACGCAAAGAAGTCGCCGAGTTGCGCGGAAGTCTGCGGCCGTTCGCTAAGGGCGCGGTCGTCACGACCAGTCACTTCTCAAAGGCGGCTATTAACGAGGCCAACGAAGACGGCAAGATTCCAATCGCCCTTGTCGACGGTTTTAGATTATCCAAGGTTGTACTCGACGAACAGTTTCACTTCGCGATGTGACTATTTTTGCTGGGCGACAGGCAATACGCTAAGCACGAGGAGATAATTTGTGAAGAGTGATGAATGGTTTCGAACCCGGGCGAAGCAATTGTTTCACGATGAGGGCCAAGTCGAAGTGGACTCCAACGCACGCGTCTCTACTGGTAGTGATGACGGCGCGTACGTGGAGGCATGGGTTTGGGTGTCGTCGAACGACAAACAACACGGCTCGTAGCTTTGGGCCTTTGACCGTGATTTTCCGGAATACGAGCCGGTCGCACATGCAAAATGGCCCAACTCAAACAACCGATATATGTCGGAAAGGCCGTGCCCCGGGGTGCGGGGAAGGGAGGCTTTGGACTCGGCGCGAACCCGGGCAAGGTATTACTCCGACGCTTGAATGAACACGCGGAATCGATTCGCTCGACCAAGAATCTAAAACTCGACGACTTCCCCTGCCGCTACCTAGTTACTGACGACATATGGATCCGTCTAGCCGAGGCGATGCTCATCGATCTTTTCAAGCCTGTTTGGAACAAGCTGATCGACGGTTTCGGCAATCATGACCCGGGCAAGGGCCGTTACGAGCAGCAACGCGCTGCGTGGGATATGCTTCACCTAGGACGGGCTTGGGCAGAGAAAGTAAGGCCCGGGAAAGACGAGAAACAACTGCTAGCGCTCGTTGCTGATTTCTTCGCGGGTAAACCCGTCCCGACTATCCCCACGGAAGAAGCTGTGATAGAAGAAGAATCGTGACCCACGCTTGATTTTTGCCTGCCTTGGCACTACAGTTACGCCGTTCTACTAGGAGGACCCATGCTCAGCGGATTCAAGCAGTTCATTCTTCGAGGCAACGTAATCGACATGGCGGTTGGCGTGGTGATCGGCGCGGCATTTGCCTCGGTGGTATCGGCTTTCACCAAGGACCTGCTTACCCCGCTGATCGCCGCCATTGTCGGCAAGCCCGATTTTTCCGCCATCAAGTTCACCATCAATGGCAGCATGTTCGCCATCGGTGACTTCATCAATGCTGGAGTCTCCTTTCTGCTGGTTGCCGCCGCCGTGTATTTCTTCGTCGTGACCCCGGTAAATCTCCTGGTCGCGCGCATGCGCAAAGCCCCAGCGCCCGCCGATCCCACCACGAAAAAGTGCCCCGAGTGCCTGAGCGAGATTCCGATCGACGCCCGTCGCTGTGCGCATTGCTCTCAGCCGGTAACAGCCGGCAGAGCAGCCTGACCGGTTTTCGGAGAAATCGGAGAGTCAAGTCCACGAGGAGCCGACCGCGTGAAGAACTATCAACTCAGCATCAAGCTACTGGAATCGAACCGCCCATTTGGCGGCGGCTTCCTGTGCCTGGGACTGTGACCCTGGCAAAGCTACACGGAATTCTGCAGAACGTAATGGGCTGGGAAAATTATCACATCTATCTCTTCAACGTCGGACGTCTGCAGTACGGCGAAGGCGTCTCCGAGTGGGCGGAATTCGCGCAAAGAGTCAACGCAAAACGCGTCATGCTGCAGGACATTACCTTGCGCAAAGGTGCGCGCTTCCTCTACACGTACGACATGGGAGACGGATGGGAACACGAAATATGGGTGGAAGAGATCTGTGAGGCGTCTCCCGAGCAGGTCCGCTGCCTTGAAGGAGCGCGCATGTTGCCGCCCGGAGGATTGTGGTGGTCCCCGCGGTTACGAGGAACTGCTGGAAATTGTGTCCGACCCAAAACATCCGGAATATCAGGAACGTCGGGAGTGGTTGGGCGAGGGCTTTGACCCGGAAATATTTAATGTGGAGATCGTTAACCGCAGACTCAGGCGCCTGAAGCTCGGAAGAGAAGTCGCATAATTTACTGTTCATTCGGGCGGAGCCTGTAACATAATAGGAATGAGATGCCGTGGCTACGTGGCCTCCTGCCTCTTTGCCGTCGCCCTCTTGAACCCCAGCGGTCGGGCTCAACAACCGTCGACGCAACCCCCCGTTCAAGGCAAGTCGTCCGGGAACGGAAGCTCTGCGATTCTTGATGCCGGCACTATTTCTGGCGAAGCATACCGTAACACCTCTTTCGGATTCACTTGCAAAATCCCCTTCGGGTGGGTGGATCGCACCAACGAAATGAGCCAAGACTCGAACGGCGATTCGAAGGCGACGAAACAATCAATCCTGCTTCTGGCTGTGTTTGAGCATCCCCCTGAAGCGACCGGCGACTCGGTGAACTCAGCGATCGTAGTGGCAGCGGAACCCACGTCTTCGTACCCAGAGCTGCAAAACGCCGGACAGTATTTCGGCCCACTTACCGCGCTGACCAAGTCCAAAGGCTTTCGCGTTGTCAACGAACCTTACGACTTCCCCGTAGGAGCCACGCCACTGGTGCGCGGCGACTTCGCGAAGCCCTTGGGCAATCTGACCATGCATCAGAGCACTCTGGTGATGTTGGCGAAGGGTTACGTGCTCTCATTTACGTTTATTAGCGGGAGAGAAGACGAACTGGACGAAATTGTGGAAGGCCTAAACTTTGCCAGGAAAGAAGCCCCCGCTGCGCATAAATGAGTTAGCGGCGGATAGCGTGCGTGGAAGAGATTCCTCCCCGCCGAACCTCTCCTTAAGTGACACAAGAATCACGGTTTACCGGCTCGATTCCGGGTCGAAGAGTGGGCGGGACTGTGGTATAATTTCTTATAAATCCTGTTGCCGTAAGTGTTAATAATTTCAGTCATTTGACCTCATTTCTCGGGCACAGGAAATGCGCGCCGGCCAGAGCTCAAATCTGGCGTTTCCACCGGAGCTGAATGGCGACAAAAGAAATCGATACTACAGCAATCATCGACACCAAGAATCGGGCCGGCGGGCCGAACCCGATCAACGGCAACGGCGACTACACGGCCGATTCCATCAAAGTGCTGGGCGGCATGGAAGCCGTTCGCAAACGTCCCGCGATGTACATCGGCTCGACGGGTGAGATTGGCCTCCACCATCTGGTCTACGAAGTCGTAGACAATTCGGTGGACGAGGCGCTTGCGGGATACGCCGACAAGATCGAAGTCGCGATTCACCTTGATAATTCCATCACCGTCGTAGACAACGGCCGCGGCATTCCTGTCGACTCAATGGACATCGATGGAGAAAAAGTTCCGGCCGCGCAAGTGGTCATGACCACGCTGCACGCTGGTGGCAAGTTCGATGCATCCTCCTATAAAGTTTCCGGCGGACTGCACGGTGTTGGCGTTTCCTGCGTGAACGCGCTGAGCGAGGAGCTTAATCTCGAGATCTGGCGTGATGGCTTCACCTGGGAGCAGACCTATTCGAAGGGCGAGCCAACCAGCAAGCTGAAAAAAGCGGGCGCGACCAAGAAGCGCGGAACCAAGGTTCACTTCCTGCCTGACAAGAGCATTCTCACCGTAACCGAATATAACTTCGATACGCTGGCCCAGCGCTTGCGCGAACTTGCATTCCTGAACAAGGGACTGCTGATCACGCTCACGGATGAACGCACCACGGATCCGAAAACGGGCGAGCCCAAGACGGTCGAGTTCAAATACAACGGTGGCATCGCGGAATTTATCAAGCACCTCAATCGCGGCAAACAGGTGCTGCACGACAAGCCGATCTACATGGAGGCCGAACGCGACGGCGTAGCGATGGAGATCGGTCTGCAGTACAACGATGCATACTCCGAAACGGTATTCAGTTTTGCCAACAACATCAATACAGTCGACGGCGGCACGCATCTTTCCGGATTCCGCACGTCGCTGACCCGCACCATCAATTACGCGGGGCAGCAGATGGGATTGTTCAAAGACGTAAAGGAGAATCTGACTGGCGACGACGTCCGCGAAGGCCTGGTTGCCGTGATCAGCGTTAAGCTGCCGCAGCCCCAGTTTGAAGGTCAGACAAAGGGAAAACTGAACTCTGATATTGCAGGAGTCGTGCAGGCCTTCGTCAACGAACGTCTGGGCGCGTATCTCGAACAGAACCCGACCGTTGGACGAAAGATTATCAATAAAGCAATTGACGCAGCGCGCGCGCGCGAAGCGGCAAGGAAAGCTCGCGACCTCACTCGTCGTAAGGGCGCACTCGACGGAGGTGGACTGCCCGGCAAGCTGGCGGATTGTTCAGAGAAGCAGCCCGAACGCTGCGAACTCTTTCTAGTCGAAGGAGAATCCGCAGGTGGCACCGCAAAACAAGGCCGCGACCGGCGCTTCCAGGCCATACTGCCGTTGAAGGGCAAAATTCTCAACGTCGAAAAAGCGCGCTACGACAAGATGCTCGCGCACGAAGAAATTCGGGCCATGATTACTGCGCTCGGCACCGGCATCTCGAAAGAAGATTTCGACGCCAGCAAGTTGCGCTACGGCAAAGTCATTCTCATGACCGACGCCGACGTCGACGGAAGCCATATCCGCACTCTGCTGTTGACGTTCTTTTTCCGCCACATGCAAGAGCTCATCAAGCGCGGAAATGTGTTCATCGCCCAGCCGCCGCTGTACTCGATCAAGAAAGGCAAATCGCAGCAGTACATCAAAGATGATCGCGAATACGTCAAGGTTCTGGTCAAGCGCGCGTCGGAAGGTCTGGTCGTGCGTTATGGCGAGGGTGCGGCCAAGCTGGAAGGCGTGAACCTGTCGCGCTTCATGAACGTTTTGGACGAGTATCTCAAGCTGTTCGATAAAGTCGATAAGCGGTTGCGCGACGAACGCGTCACCGATCTTCTCCCCAAGCTCGATCTTTCCAAGCGAGTTGATTTTGAAGGCGACAAGAAAACTGCGCCCAAGAAGATCGAGAAGCTGGAGCGCGAGTTGAAAAAGCTGCAGAAGGAACGCAACTTCAAGGAAGTGGAGAGCCGCTTCGACGAAGAACACAACCTTTGGGCAGTGCGCTATGTGAGCTCGCAGGGCGCCGAACACTTGATCAATTGGGAACTGGCCTCGACCGCCGAGTACCGCCAGTTGCTCTCGAAGTTCAAGCAGATCGAGCCGTACATGGAGCCGCCATTTGTGGTCGAGACACTCGCCAAGGGCGCGACCTCAGCTGGCAACGCGGAAGAGGTGGCGGACGCCGAGCCTGAAGACGGCTCGCTGAAGAAAGCCGCATCAGACGCACCAGCAAAATCTACCGCGAAGAAAAAGTCCGAACCTCAGGTCGTAGAAAAGTTGACCGCGCGCGATCTCTTCGACTACGTGCTGGCGGAAGGCCGCAAGGATTACATCGTCCAGCGCTATAAAGGTCTGGGCGAAATGACTTCGCAGCAATTGTGGGAAACCACCATGGACCCGGAGCGGCGCACGCTGCTGTCAGTCAAGCTCGAAGACATCGCCGAGTGCGAAACCATATTCACCACCCTGATGGGCGAGGACGTCGAAGCCCGCCGCAAGTTCATCGAAGACAACGCGCTCGATGTGAAGAACTTGGATATCTAATCTTCCACTCTACGAAGTTAAGTTGGCAGCGCGGCTGGGACTGGAAGGATTAATAGACCGTTCCACCTCCGTGCTCTCTTTTTTCTTTTACCTACCCGCAACTCTCTTACGGATGGTCACGATTCTGGTTGGCGCCGCCATCGGCTTGCGCGTACTGCGCTGGGCTGGCCGCCAGTTCGTTACGAACGCACCGGCTGTAAATAGCTGAGGCGTGATATCGAATCGTCATGCAGGGTGCCCCGGTTCAACCTCTGATGGCGGGGTGTTCGTCGCACTAGTTCAACAGCCAAATTTCGCAACTCATCGGTAGGCTTCGCCGCGATGAAAGACGCGTCGAATCTCAATGGTGTCTGGCTCGGGGCAGACGAAAAAGAGCCGGTAGTCACCAATGCGCAGCCGGAGTTCTTCTCTTCCCCGGAGAGCCTTCACGTCCCCGACTCCCGATTCCGCAAAGCGATGCAACGCGGAGAGAATATGCATGGCGGCGGGCTTGCTTAGGCTGCGGACATCGGTCCGGGCCGGATCGGTCCAAACGATCCGCTTCACTTCTGTTCTTCGAATTTGAAATTGTTGATTTCTTCCTGGGTGATCCCGAGTTCAGCCAGCACCTGCTCGTGTGGAATCCCCTTGTTATGCTTCAGCCATTCGCGCGCTTCCGCCAGCGCTTTTTCGTCCTCCGCTGTAACGGGTTCGTCGTCAATGGGAGCGTTTGCGAGGGCGCGGGCGAAGGGGTCGAGCATGGCTTCGAGCAACCCGACGACCGCGGAGAGTTGCATCGGCGGAAGCCGCTCAATCAGTTCGTGGGCCTGCTGCTTTTCGTTGGCGGAACCGTTAGCCATAAACACATTTTACACTGAGAATAGCGCTCCCTAGCGCTCCATCAAACCCGGTACTTCGCCTCGGGATACGCGCGATCAAACACCACCCAGGTCAGCCCGATCACCACGAACACCAACACGCTGCCTTCCGGGCCGACGGAACCCCCCGTAACCCAGCGCGAGCCGTGGAAGGATGTACGCAGAAGATGCCCAGTAACCATCCCACCGCTATCGGGCACGGAATACAGATAGCTTTCGCCCCAGTCCCAGGAAGCGTGAAAGCCGACGGCGAACCATAAATTTCCAGTACGGCGAAGTGTCAGACAGAAAAAAAGTCCAATGACGGCGACCGCGAGCAGACCAATCCAGGTTTCTCCCGGATTCGAGTAGTGTAAAGCTGCGAAGACAGAGGAAAGCAGCAACGCCGTAGGCCAGAAACCGATGCCCTGACTCAGCGTGAAAAGCGAATAGCCACGCAGCAAAAACTCCTCGAACAAGCCGACAACCACAAAAAACGCGCCCCAGAAAACTGCAAACTTAAAGATACGTTGGCTGTGCAACGCGAGTCCTTCCAGAGAGAAATCGCCAACGCCACCGATCGCGAGCATCAGAGCCGTTATCGCTACGATCCCCCAAACCATACCCACCCAAAACGACTTGCCGAAAGTACGGCGTCGGGGAAGTCCGTAGTCGTCGAACGGACGGTTCTCAATCCGTCCCATGACAACCGCCGGAATGGCGACAGTGAAGAACGCTCCTAGTTCTGTAATAAAGTCGAGCCAGAGTTTAATCCCCACATGCGGATCGATCTTCTCCAGCAGAATACCGAGGAGCATGCGGAGCGCCCTCCACATGATCACGTAGAGAAGAAGCCGCCATGCAGGACGCAGCCCTTGGGGACCGAAAAAAATCGAGTCCAGCGGCTCAAGCGATGGCCGCTGCAGGCTGACTGATCCGGGGTCAGGCGGATTGAGCCGTTCCTCCGGTGGGCCGCCGTTCGCGGGCGACGATCCCTCGGTTACATCGTCCATTGCAGAAATTTCCCCATTTGTCCTCGGACATGGTAAAACACTCGCCGTCCCTTCATGGGTAAATTTCTGACGCGCGAACGCTTTGGACGGCCGCAGGTTCTTGCCGGATTTCTTCTGCTCGCATTCCTGGGGCAATGTTGCTGGCTGGTTGTGCGTGGCACCCAGCCGCGCGAAATTGACTCCTCCCACCTGTTCCGTGTCATCGAAGGACTGCAACAGTGGAGCGGAGAATCGGTCGCAGGGACGCCCTCTGTGGAGCGAATGGAGGCTGGGACTCCGACTCCGCCGGAAGTCGACCACAACCAAGGCTACGATCCCGATCATTCGCCGCTGTGGTATCTCATCTCTTCGCTTCCCTTGCTGGGCTGGAGCGGCACATCAGACGCCGGATCTTTTCACTACTGGGGATGGCTGGCGCGCGTGCCTTACTTGATCTTCGGAGTTCTCCTGGGCGCATCCCTGTGGTATGTCGCGCGCCGGCTCTATGGAAACGCGGGCGGTTACGTTGCGTTGGCGTTGTACTGCTTCTCGCCAATGGTCCTGCGCAGCAGCACGTTATATTCTGCGGAACCAGAGATGGGCGCGGCGTGGGGCGCATTCGGGGCCATCTTCACAGCCATTGCGGTCGCTCACACTTTATATGCTCCGCGCGAGGTTGTACTGTGGAACTGGCGCCGCATTCTGCTGCTGGGACTCTCGCTGGCATTAGCCATCGGTTCTCAGTTTTCGCTGATCATTCTTCTTCCTATTGCACTCGGGTTCATGCTCTACCTCGCGCCGGCACGACGGCGAGCAGTCGCCACGATTTGGGTGGCCGCATGCGCCGTGGCGTTCTTGCTGCTGTTGGCTTCCTATTCGTCCCATCCCGCCGTTTTCTGGCAAGGCGTTCGCCATGCCCGGTTCCTGGGAATTACTTGGCAGGCATTTCTCGTGCCCGCAACTTACATGCGGATTCTGGCGCAAATCGGACAGAGTGGCCCGGCATTGTTAGTGGCGATTCCTGCAGTCTTAATCACATATTTCCTTTGGCGCCGTCCAAGATATTTCGGCAATACCGCACCCTTGATGATCGCCGCATTATTCCTTCTCTTCAGCCTGGGCACGCCACATTATCCCGGCTTCGGATTTCAACTCATGGCGACGCCTTTCCTGTTTGTGTTTGTCGCAGGCATCGCCGCCGATCTCCTGGAGACGCGGCAGCGCGATCTGGTAATGGCCTGCGTCTGGGGACTCTTGCTGGCGAATGCTTTGTGGAATTTGGCAGAATTGGCACGGGTGGGGAAACCGTTATAAAACTGGAAAACGGCCCAACCACTATCGCAGCCGCTTCAGTTCAGGTTTCAAATCGAGATTCTTGATCAGCCGATGCAGGTACTTGGGATGGATGCCTAGCAGCTTTGCAGCCTCGATGTGGTTTCCTTTTGCGTCGTCCATCGCCTTGATCACCAGTTGCTTCTTCGTCTGGTTGAGAGTGTTGTGATAGAGCGCCGCCGGCATCGTCGAGGATTGTTCTTCCAGCAATAGCTCGGGAAGATCTTCCGGCAGGATCTCGTCCGTCAGTCCCAACACGATTGCATGTTCGATAGCGTTCTCCAGTTCGCGAACGTTGCCGGGCCAGCTGTATTCCATTAGCAGGGACCGCGCTTCTGCTGAAATGCCTTTGAACCCACGCCTGCTTTTCGCCGCAAACTTGTTGGCAAAATGCAGCGCCAGCGCGGGAATATCTTCGCGATGCTCGCGCAACGGCGGCAGCGCCACCGAAACTACATTCAGACGGTAATAGAGGTCCTGCCGGAATTCCCCCGCCTTGATCGCCTGCTCCAGGTTCTTATTCGTGGCGGCGATGATGCGCGCGTTAAACGGCAGCAAGCGGGTGCCGCCCAGTCGCTCGAACTCACGCTGCTGCAATACCCGCAGCAGTTTGGCCTGCAGCAGGGGAGCCATTTCGCCGATTTCGTCGAGCAGCAAGGTTCCATCCTCGGCGGTTTCGAACTTCCCCTTTTTGGTTGCAACCGCCCCTGTGAAAGCTCCCTTCTCATGCCCAAACAATTCGCTCTCCAACAGAGTCTCCGGAATCGCGGCGCAGTTGATGGCGACGAATGGCTTGCTCGGACGCAGGCTGTTGGCATGAATGGCGCGGGCCACCAGCTCTTTTCCAGTTCCGCTTTCCCCGCGGATGAGCACCGTCGAATCACCCTTCGCCACACGTCCGATGAACTCTGTGACCCGCGACATCGTGCGGCTCTCGCCGATCAGGGTGTCGGCGCTAACGTCCTCTCGGAGCCGCTGGTTCTCGGCCCGCAGAGACTCGATCTTCAACAGGTTCTCGAGCGAGACTGCGGCAATGCGGGACACTGAGCTCAGGAAGAACGCGTGATCCTCACCGAATGGCGGTGATGTTGCCGGAGAAGTCAGATAGATCACCCCGAGAATATTCTCGACCGCAACCAGGGGAACGCACAGCACATGTTCATCCGGCGCGGGCGCCGTAGATGCGCTGGTGAAAACGGCACAGCGTTCCCACATGGCTCGTTGGGCCCACTCCTCCCGAATGACTATCTTCTGCGTTGCGTCTCCGTCACGGCTCCACGTGCAAGCCGGACTAGGCTCCTCATTTGCATTCGACTGCAGCACAATTGCGCCCTGGGCAGCGGGGATCACTTCAGAAATCAGTCCTAGCAACTCGTGCTGCAACGTGTCCGCGTCATGGAAGGAGTTGATGAGGTTGGCGATTTTGAAAAAAGCCGATAGGTCGCGCGCCATCCGTCCTATACCCGAGGAATTCGAAGGCAAGCCCGAACGTTGATCGAGGAACAACGCTGTCAGCGTGCCGTTGGGGGCGGTGCCTGATGACTGGGAGCCGGTATCGTTCTCCTTATCCTCTCCGGTGAGGAACAAAAACTCGCTGGTTCCGATGCGAATCCGATCGCCGTGTCGAATCGGCCTGCGGGTTACCTGAATCCCGTTGACGAATGTCCCGTTGTGACTCTCGAGGTCGGAAACTTCATAAGTGTCCGGGGAGACTGGGCTGATCGTGCAGTGCTTTCGCGAGACTGCGGAATCGCCGATCATGACTTCGTTGGCAGTGTCGCGGCCCAGAGACAGCGGGCCGTCAGTTATAACCCGAACCGTCCCCGCCAGCGGCCCGGACATCGCCACCAATCTCGGATTTGGCAAGCCTCCCTCCTCCGCAACAGTCTAGCCCGAGTTTGATGGCAAAGCGACGCCCAATCGATTTCTCAACCCGCAGCCGCTGCTAGAGGATGACCGAATCAAAGCTTGGTTTGCTGAGTGGACTTCGAGCTCGGGAACCGGCAGGTTCTCGCCGGTAGCCGATCGGCTACCGCAAGCCGGTATCGGGAGCAGGTCGGCGCTGGCGGTCCCAAACTCATCTTGTTGCAAATGCGACCGAAGCGTCCACAACAGAAACCCGGCTCGACTTGGCAGCGCGCTTGCCTTAACACAATGCGTCACAGCAGTACTCAGCGAAGGCGCTGAAGACTTCTAGAGACAAATTCAGTTTGGGTTCCACTGCAAGGAGCCCCAAGGGAGGGTGTCATGAAACGCAACCTTATCACGATCCTGTCGCTGGTGGTCATGTCGTTGACGTTTAACGTAACCGGCGCCTACGCTCAGTCCTTTGCGAAGGCCGATGTGCCATTCGCGTTCAACGTTGGCACAGCGCAATTGCCGGCCGGAACCTACGAAGTCGGGGTAATTAGCCCAAGCGCGAACCAGATCCTGATCCGGAACAGCGAGACCAAGGCCGCCGCATTGTCGATCGCCAGGCGCGAAAGTACCCGTACTATGGATAGCAAGCTGGTGTTCCACCGCATTGGTACTCAGTACTTCCTGGCCGAAGTCTGGAGAGGCTCGGACGCGGGCTTGATCGTCCCCACCTCCAAGCACGAGCAGGACCTGAATAAGGAGCTGCGGTTGGCCAAGGCTCCCTCGGGCAGCAACGGAAAAGTCGTGGTCGCTCTCAAGTGAATGAGTCCCACCCAAACTGCAAAGCCGGAGCCCACGCTCCGGCTTTCGCGTGTTCGGGCAAAACCGGGAGCAGCAGGGAGTAACCCACATCGCCCCACGTTGCGGGCATCAGCCCAGGGCCACCTGGTTGCAGCAAATCCCCCCTGCCCGTCATGCGTTGACCGTAACGTTGGCATCAACAAATGCGCTCGCGAAAGCGGATTTGATCGCCAGAATTTCTTAGAAAGTTTACTTCGCGATACGTAATTCGGGTTAAGGGTGGGGCACCCTGGTTAGGAAACAAGAGCGGAGAGCGACTAGGTCTGCCTCCGACTCACCAGCTCAATCGTTGTCGAAGGCGGTATAGGCTTTGGGCCTCACGAGGCCGGCCGGCTCGGGCGGGCACTGGCGCGGCGAAAGAATCATCGGAGGCTGCGGAGGTTGGCTGAAGTCGAAGCTGTCGAGCATGTCGCTGGCGTCGCGATCGCGCGCCGTCAGCGCTGACAGATGATAGCGTCGCTCAACGAACTTCAGGATGGACGATTGCTCGTAAACCGTGTGCGAGACATATCCTCTTTTGGCGAACGGGGAGATGATGAGCAGGGGGGCGCGGGGGCCCAATCCCATCCGGTCGACCTGCGGCGGCGGGAGGTGATCGTACAGACCGCCGAAATCATCCCAGGTGATGAAGACCGCAGTGGATTTCCAGTCCGGGCTCTGCATGACGGTATTCAGCAGTTCCACGGTCCAATTCTCGCCGCCGCAACTGCTGTCCGGAGGATGCTCGCCGGTATTCCCAGGCGGCAAAACCCAGCTCACGGCGGGGAGAGTTCCGTTGGCGGCATCGCTGAGGAACTGGGAGGGGTCAGCCGTGCGTTGCTTCAGAAGCGGACCGTTGGCGATGTGGCGGATGGTGCTCAGGATGCCGCCCTGCTCACCGTAGTATTTCCAGGAGATCCCGTTGTTCTCGAGCAGGTCCGGCAAGGTTTGAAAATCGAAGCAAGGCGACTCCTGGGTTACCGTGCCGTTGGCGTCCATCACGGAAACCGTTCCGGTCGGGCTGCCGTCGCAATTCTTTCCGGAGGTTGAGTTGTTTCCGTTGTCCATGACTCCGCCCGACTGCGCAGCCACGGTGAACAGATGATTGGGAAGGCTTGGCCCATGCACCGAAGTAAAATAGTGATCCGCTAACGTGAAGCGCCGTGCATAGGCCCAGTAGTTAGGTATCCCTGGTTCCGTCATCTGGGTGTAGGCATCCAGAGTTCCTGTGCCCAGGTCGAACCGGTCCATTTTCCCGTTGTCGAAGGCTTGTATGCCGCACGCCCAGCCATTGCAGATATTGCCCTGATAGCAGTCGGGCGTGGGATTCAATGGGACGACTTTCCCGGTCGAGGTAACACCCGTGGTCGCGCCATCGGCACCGGGGAATCCGCCGAAATAGTTATCAAAAGTGCGGTTTTCCTTGATGATAAACACCGTGTGCTGGATGGCGGTCAGGTCGTTGGCAGGTGGCTGATTGCCGGTTCCGCCGCAGGTGAGAAGTGAGAAGGCCGCGAAAATAAGGCCCAGGGTGATAGCTAGCTGGCGAAAAGGGCGGCGGGATGCGGGCGTCGATTCCTCCGGCGCCTGGAAAAGCTGCTGCTTGAATGAGTTGGGCAAAGTGCATGCTAGCGCACTAAGACAAAACTGTATGGTTACGATGGTAACCACGCCAGTTGTTACTTCCCACTTTGAAATCGCCGTTCCGGATACGGGAATGGTGTGTACAGGGGGTTGAGAGTCTCGTACCCACCCTTCCGCACAGAACGCAGGAAAGGCTGGGGCACCTTATCCTGTGGTCTGCGAATGATATTTTTCTAGCAGCGCTTCTACGGCGTGGGTGATGTCGAGCACTTCACGTTTCTTGCGGGTTTTGACGGTTAAGTTAATCTGTGGACTGCGCCAGTGCTGATGAAGTCAAGTACCGCGCGCGATCCTTCGCCCGGCTTGCGCGGGTTCAGCATGACACCTTATTAACAGGGCCCAAGCAGCTTCATTAGCATGCGTTGATGCATTGTAATGCGTGATGAGATCGGGTGAATATGTCCTGCCAAAGCCGGTGATAAAGCCATTCCACGAATTGGAAAAGTTCTACATCGAAAAGGTAATTGGCTCGGCGAGCTGGAAGTTCGTGAGACGACAAGATCCGAACTCCTCTCAAACTGGCGACTACCAGATGCCTTGCTTTGTCCGTCATTTGCGGGACGTCGTTCTAAGAATCGGTGACCAGCAATGATCTTCTGTTAAGTGGCGATAGCGCAAGTTAGCGCAGTATATTCCCCGGGGCGATATTACGCCAACAATCGTGACATACCCTTGACCACGAACGGTAAGTATTTGCTGCAATTGACAAACCAGCGGAATGGGGACAAGATTGTCCGCAGGTTTCAAGTACGCTTTCCCAGGGTGAGACGCTCTATTCGCCGCATGAACGAGGAAGGAATATGTCCGACCCCAATTGCTGTGCTCGCTAGCCCGCGAAGAAAAAGAGCTTCGAGATGACTGCCAGGTGATGCAAAAGTCCAAAAAAGTAGAAATCTATGAAGTTGACAACAATCTGGATAGTCGTGCTTGCGGTGGTGATAGCTGGCGCCATGCTGACGCGAGCAAACAGCGCCAGGGCAGAGAACGTAACAAAGGTGCTACATCGGTTCACTGGCGGCAAAGACGGAGGAGTTCCGATCGGCGGCTTGATCATCGATGCCGCAGGGAATCTCTACGGAACGACCACCGGCGGCGGGAACCTTTCCGGTTGCCAACAGCAGGGGTGCGGGACGGTGTTCGAGTTGATGCCCCAAGCAAGTGGGGGTTGGAAGGAGAAGGTGCTGCACAACTTGAGCCCCGACGGAAGGGAAGGCGCCGGTCCCTACGGGACTCTAGTCTTCGATTCTTCGGGTAATCTCTACGGCACCGCCAGCGAGGGCGGCGACCCGAAGTATTGCAGCGACTATGCAGTGCCCGGCTGCGGCGTGGTATTTGAGTTGTCGCCAACCGACAACGGAGAGTGGAAAGAAAAGGTCCTCTATTCCTTCAAGGGAACCACCCGCGATGGAGCACTTCCTGACTCAGGTCTGGTCTTTGATGCTGCCGGCAATCTCTATGGAACAACCGCTTCCGGGGGGCTTGGGGGATGCCAGATTGGTCCCTGCGGAGTGGTTTTCCGACTAACGCCTATCTCTGGCGCCAAGTGGTCTGAGAAGGTGATTCATCGCTTCAGGGGCGGTAGCGACGGTGGAATTTCCTTCGCAACATTGATCCTCGATAAGGCAGGAAATCTGTACGGCACAACCGAGTTAGGTGCCACCAGCTTCTGCCGGGGGCAGTATGGCTGTGGAGTTGTGTTCGAACTGACACCTGTTTCTCACGGTAAATGGAAAGAAACGATCCTTCATCGCTTCACCGGCGGAAAAGACGGAGCGGGCCCCAACGCAGGCCTCGTCTTTGACGCGCAAGGCAACCTATACGGGACGGCTGGTTGGGGCGGCGCGGTTCGTTACTGCGACGGTAACGGTTGCGGCGTGGTGTTTGAGTTGTCGCCGAATGGCAACGGCAAGTGGGAGGAAAAAGTTCTGCATAGCTTCACCGGCGGGAAGGACGGGGCAACTCCTGTGGCCAGTCTGATCTTCGATGCCATGGGCAACTTGTATGGTACGGCGAGCGGGGGCGGCAATCCGATCTGCCAATTCCTCTGCGGCGTGGCATTCAGGTTGACGCCCTCATTAGGCGGGACGTGGGAAGAAAACGTCCTTCATTCCTTCGCAGAGACGGACGGCGCGTACCCCGAGAGCAGCTTGACGCTTGACCCGGCTGGCAATCTTTTTGGCACAACCATCTGGGGCGGCTATTTGAAAGACTGCTCGTTCCGCCCCGGTTGCGGTGTGGTGTTCGAGATCATGCCTTAGCCCTTCCGAGGTTAGTAGCGTACTTTTGACCCTGTCTACGCCTCTCAGACTGCTCTTATATTTGCTGCAACCAGGCCTTTACCCTCATTGACCCCCGTGTAGCCGTCTGCCACTCCCTGTTTTCCCCCTTCCGTTTTTCTCCACCGCAGCAGAGGGAGCATTTCGCCCTTGCCCTACATCGCCTTCGTGATGCTTGACTCCAAGCGCGAAGAGGAACTGACTAAGGAACTGCGACTCGCCAAAGGGCTCTCGGGCAGCCACGAAAAAGTCGTGATCGCTCTCAAGTGAGTGCGTCCCACCCAAACTGCGAAGCCGGACCCGACCCGCTCCGGCTTTTGCGTGTCCGGTGTGACAAGCGAGAGTGATTCCCTTCCCGAGCGAACCCAGCCTCTCGGCGGATCACGCCCACACAAAAGCTCCACACAAAACAATGATCTCCGGAGTCCTATTCTCCACCAAGCAATCCCGCGCCTGGGTCGCAATGGTGATCGCCGGTGGTAACCCCGATTTTCAACTACTTAGCTCCGATGCAAGGCAATCCCAAGTAGCACGAAAGTAATTCTCTTTAGGCACGCAACTTAGAGCACCCTCTCATGTTCTAATAATTATGGGGGGAGTGCGCCATGCCAAGGAAGCTAGATCATGATTTCTCGGTGGAATGGCTGAATCGAGCTACCGGAGCGGTTTTCGTATTTGTGCTTATGTTCGGCTTTCTTGGGTCGATGCTGACTACAGTAGCGATGGCCCAGATAAACGGCATGCCGGCATCGGTTACGTCGCCTGGATTCGGTGGCCGCCCGGTGAATGGTTTGCCGCCCAGCGTCACCTCCCTGGGACCACGCGGCTTCACGCCGCATTCTCCGGCTTGCTGCTTCACGGGTACATCCTTGGGAAGGCCCCATTTCGGCGCCACGCCGAATCCCTCACAGAACTTTCACCACCGTCGCCGCGACGAAGCTCTCCAGTGGGGAGGCGCAGTCTACGCTGCGCCGTATTATGGATACTACGATTCGGGGAACGACGTAGCCGACGATCCGCCGAGCGATCAGTACAACGGTGGACCGACAATTTTTGATCGTCGTGGTTCGGGGGCAACTCCTCCAACGGTTCCAGCGTATCCTAGCCGCCCGCGCGCCAATAACCTGCAAGCCGACCCCCCAACCGATGCGTCTGCTGAGCCCGACGCCGCACCGGCAACTGATCAGCCTCAGACCGTACTGATCTTTAAAGACGGCCACCAGGTCGAAGTCGCGAACTACGCAATTGTGGGGAACACGTTGTACGACTTGAGCGGCGGACATCGCCAGAAGATCGCTCTCGCCGACTTGGACTTGACCGCTACGGCAAAGCAGAACGACGACCGCGGCATCGACTTCCGCCTTCCCGGCACCGCTGAAGCGAACTAGCCATGCCCAGGCCGTTAATGGTCGTGCTCATCTCCGCGTTGCTCGCGGCAGGGGCACCGATCTCGATAGCGCAGATGCGCGGCCCAGGCTTGTCCGGGGCGAGAGCATCCTCTGGCTTCGGGCATGGTGTCGGCATCCCATTTAACGGACGATCACATTCCCACTCGTTCGGCCGCGGCGCGATTTTCTTCGGTGATCCTTTTTACGAGGACTATCCGGTTGCACCGCTCACCATGCCGCCTCAATTTGTCGTTGCCCAGCCGCCCGCCGCGGTCGAACCACCAATTGAAACAAAATCAGAACCGTTGATGATCGAGTTGCAAGGGAATCGGTATGTGCGTTTTGGAGGAACGCAGCAATCCCCGGAACGAAGTAGGAATTCCGAGCTCGACTATTCCGAAGCGAAAGCGGGCGATTCCCCTCATCTCACAGAGCAGCGACCAAAGCCTGAACTCCCGCCGACTGTCCTGATCTTTCGCGATGGCCATCGCGAAGAAATTCCCGAATACGCGATCGTAGGCAGCACTCTCTATGCCTCAGGAAACTACTGGCAAAGCGGGCAGTGGACGAAGACCATTCAACTCTCCGCACTCGATATCCCAGCCACCGCCCAAGCCAATCATCAAGCCGGCGTCAACTTTATGCTGCCCTCCGGACCAAACGAAGTAGTCACCAGACCATAGGCCTCGCTAACGCAAAGAAAGCAAAAGGTGCCCCATCCTTTCGCGTTGCGAAAGAGTGATTGAATGTTCGAGCCGCTTAAACTCCGATACTCATACCTGCAAACAAACCTTCGCCCGGAAACCGTTCTGTCCTCATCTGGATACTTAGCTCGAAAGCCCAGGGTCGGACCTGAAACAGCAACCTTGAAACGCCCCAAAAACCCTGCGGCATGATATAATTCAAAGTATCCGAATAACCATTAAGCTCCTGTGAATGCAACAGTTTACCCGCAAAACGGTAAGCCGGCAACCGAGAGCTGACAGCCAAGAGTCAACCTATGCCTGACGATCAGAATCCCGAACTACCTTTGACCCCGCCCCCGCCCGGCGAAGGCGGCAATCCCGGCGCGCTAAACATTCAACCGGTAAATATCGAAGAAGAAATGCGCCGGTCGTACCTTGACTACTCGATGTCCGTCATCATTGGACGCGCCCTGCCCGACGTCCGCGACGGATTGAAGCCCGTGCACCGCCGCATTCTTTACACCATGCAGCAGATGGGTCTGGCTCCCAACAGGTCGACGCGTAAATGCGCCAGGATCGTCGGAGAAGTCATGGGCAAATACCATCCGCATGGCAACCTCGCCGTCTATGACGCGTTGGTGCGTTTGGCGCAGCCGTTCGCCATGCGCTATCCATTAGTTGATGGACAAGGCAACTTCGGCTCGGTCGACGGAGACCCGCCAGCAGCCGACCGTTACACCGAAGCACGCCTGACACGCGTAGCCTCCGCTCTGCTCGAAGATCTGGACAAAGAAACCGTCGACTTCCGCCCCAACTACGACGGCAACGAAATCGAACCCGATGTTCTTCCGACACGCATCCCCAACCTGCTGGTGAATGGCTCTGACGGAATCGCCGTTGGCATGGCCACAAAAATTCCGCCCCACAACCTGACCGAAATCGTCGATGCCACCATCACGCTGGTGAACAATCCCGCTACGCAGTTAGCCGAAATTCTGCAGATCGTAAAAGGCCCCGACTTCCCCACAGCCGGAATCATACACGGCAAAAGTGGAATCCTCGATGCCTACAAACACGGCCGTGGCCGTTTCATGATGCGCGCCAAAGCCGCCATCGAAACCTTCAACAAAGATCGCCAGGCCATCATCGTCACAGAAATCCCCTACCAGGTAAACAAAGCCCGCCTGATCGAACGCATCGCCCAGCTAGTAAACGACAAGATCATCGACGACATAAGCGATATCCGTGATGAAAGCGACCGCGACGGCATGCGCATCGTGGTCGAACTAAAGCGTGGCGGCGAACCGCAGATCGTGCTCAACCAGCTTTTCAAGCACACCTCGATGCAGGAAGGTTTTTCCATGATCTTCCTCGCGGTGGTAAACGGACAGCCGAAGGAACTCGGGCTGATTCAAGCCATTCAGCTTTTTATCGATCACCGCGTGGATGTGGTTCGGCGGCGCACTGCATATTTGCTGAACAAAGCGAAAGACCGCGAGCACATCCTCGAAGGCTATCTCACCGCGCTCGATCACCTCGACAACGTGATCACTATCATTCGTGCCAGCACCAACCGTGCGGACGCGCGCGAAAACCTGATCGCCTATTTCGGCGGCAAGAAGATCGACATCAACACTACAGGCCGCGTGCCGAAACTCGATCCCGAAAAGCCTTTCACCGGCATCCAGGCCGATGCCATTCTCGAATTGCAATTGCATCGCCTGACGCGGCTGTCGATCGACGAAATCAACAGAGAGCTGAACCAGACTCGCGACAACATCTCTGATTACGAATCGATCCTGGGTTCGGAGAAAAAGCTCCGCAGCGTGATCGTGAAAGAGCTGGAAGAAGTCAAAAAGCTGTACGGCGACGAACGCCGCACCGTCATCGAGGACGAAGCCGCCGAGATCCATCTCGAGGATCTGATCGCCGACGAGCAGATGGCCGTTACTGTAAGCCACAGCGGCTACATGAAGCGCACCGCCATTTCCACCTACCGCAACCAGCGCCGCGGAGGCCAGGGCCGCATGGGCATGAAGACGCGCGACGAAGATTTCGTCGAACATCTTTTCATCGCCTCCACCCACGCCTACATTCTCATCTTCACCAACACCGGACGCGTCTACTGGCTGAAGGTCTACGAAATCCCCGACGTAGGCGCAGCCGGCAAAGGCAAACACGTAGGCAGCCTGGTGTCGCTGCAACCCGGCGAAACAGTTCGCACCATGCTGGCCGTCCGCAATCTTGAAGAAGAAGGCAAGTACGTCTTCTTCGCCACGCGCAACGGCACAGTCAAAAAGACCGACCTGAAAGATTTCTCCCACGTCCGTAACGGAGGCATCATCGCCATCAACATCGAAAAGGGCGACGAACTGGTAGCCGCCCGCTTGACCGACGGCGTGCAGATCGTTTTCCTGGCCTCGCACGACGGCCAAGCCATCCGCTTCGAAGAGACCGATGTCCGCTCCATGGGCCGCAACGCCACCGGAGTGCGCGGCATGAATCTGGGAGAAAAAGATTACATAGTAGGAATGGCAACGACGGTAAAGCCGGGCGCAGAAGCCGAAGCCAAGCCAAGTGTGAGTGTGGTAGCGGGCGACTCGCCCGCCATTCCGACGGACGTAGTCGAAGACGTGGGCAAGAAAGGTTCGCTCATCCTCTCCGTCACCGAAAACGGATACGGCAAGCGCACCGCCGCCGACGAATACCGCCTGACCAACCGCGGAGGCAAAGGCGTGATCAACGTAAAAACCACCGAGCGCAACGGCAAAGTCGTAGGCATCGCCCAGGTAACCGAAGACGCTGAGGTCATGCTGATCAGCCAGTACGGAAAAATCATCCGCATCGAATCGAAATTCATCCGCGAATCGGGAAGATCAGCCCAAGGCGTCCGCCTGCTGAACATCGAAGCGGGAGACAGAGTAGCGGCAGCGGTAGTGATCCCGCCAGAAGAAGAACCAACCAACGGAGGAACGCTGATTCAGTAGGTAGGCGGGCACAGAAGTTGACCGTGTGGGACGGACACTCTTGTCCGTCGCCGTTGACCTTGTTTGTTGAGGCTGAACGGTTCCAGTAATGAAAATTCAAGTGGGGCGGACAGGAGTGTCCGCCCCACACGTGGCTTGCTCGACCCATAACCACGGATAATCCTCAGGTTTGTTCGTCAGACCCCGTCGCACGGGATTTTGCCGCAGGTACTCTAGTTTTTCTTCGAGACTCTCCTGGGACCGCAACACATGATCGAGCGACTCTTCCTGCCAAACTGGCCCACAAAAGCCCGTAAGTTTATTGACGCTTCGGGCGGACGTCCCCTTGAGCAACTTCAGAATCAGCGGCAGGGCATAAGGCCAGCCCTTCTCATCAAGCAACGGCGTAAACAGGAGATGCACATGATCGGGCATCACAACCGCCGCGTGAAGTTGAAAACGTCTCCCGTGATCATGCAAACAGTGACGCAGCACGGCGTCCCGCGCTTCCGGAGAAAAAGGGTCCCGATTGCCCTTGCAAAATGTTACGAACAACGCTCGTCCTGCTTTCTGATAGTGGGGCAGCTTCCGCCGGTATTCGTACTTCCGATCGAGCGAACGGTTGGGCATCGGATTACTTTCTAGTGAGTCGGTCGTGTGGGACCGACACTCTTGTCCGTCGCCTCTGTCCTTAATTTTTCGAAGCTGGGATTCCAAGAACATCAAGTGCGGCGGACAAGAGTGTCCGTCCCACACACGCCATCGCACCGTAAACTGCGGTCTCTGTCTGTGACGAATGAACAGTCGAAATGATGTGCCACAAGTCTCCGCCCTACACCATTAGCTGCCGGTTATTCCTAAATCGGGGAAAGGCTTGTCAATATGGCGAAATTACACGATCGGTCTTAACTTGATGATAATGCTGGAAATATAAAGTTAGCAAACGTGGCACGTTTACCCCCTCAAAAATGCTAGTCTTGAAATAGAGATCAATTCTCAGACGCGGCCCTTCTGGCCGCGTTTTCTATTTCCGGGACAATTCAATGTTCAAAGAAGGTGGGGCCACCCGCGGCGGGTTCAAACTGCGCGGAGAATGGGCAGAACTGCTTTTCATGACCCGCGCCGCCGAGCACGGACTGCGCGTAATTAAGCCCTGGGGAGATAGCAGCCGGTACGACTTCGTGGTGGAAACCGGAGGTCGCTTTCTCCGCGTGCAAGTTAAGTCCACCAGCAACCGGCGGCGCAATCTCTATGCCTGCTCAATTCAGGGCAGTGCGCGAAGGCGCTACACGGCTGCAGAGATCGACTTTTTCGCGATCTACGTGATTCCAGCCGATAGCTGGTACATCATCCCGATCGAAATCGTGAGCCAAGTAAAGTATGTCATTGGTTTGTCCCCTCACAATCCGCTCTCGCAGCACGCTTGCTACAAGGAGGCGTGGCATTTGCTGCGGGGAATGACTGGCGAATGAACGTGTGGGGCGGACACTCCTGTCCGCCGATTTTGAGGTTGGGAGGTTGCGGTCGCGAATCACGAAGCCCAAGCACGAACCAGATCAACGGCGACGCACAGGAGCGTCCGCCCTGCGCGCGGGCGGGGCGCCCGCGCCTACACGAACACGCTAACGGCTGATCCGTTCGATCTCGGCCAGGGCTTTAGCCTGGCGGTAGTGGCGGATTTCGATCACGCTGGTAGAAACCAACGCGATGGCTCCTACTGCTGCTGCGACCGGGAACGCGACGTGGCGATAGGCGGTGCTCATATTGGGATGGACACCGCGCAGACGCGCTGCGATCACGAGTCTCAGAATGCCGAGAAGCAGGCTCACAGCGAAGGAAAGCAGGGTCATCAGGAAAGTTACAAGCAAAACTCGTATGGGAATCCAGTACCAGCGGGGCTTGCTGGCGAGGCTTTTGCTGGAGGACATCGCTGTTTATTGTAAACGCCGCTGTCTCGGTTAGCTGGACTGCCACGGAGCTGCGATCCGCGTCCGCCGAGCGTCGCTTGGTTAATGCGCTAGAATACTCCCTATGTCGCAGGCTGCACCCGCATTCACGCGTTCTCCGGAGGAAGTCGTCCGGCAAAGCCCCGTTTCGCAAGCGCCCAACGGCATTTGCTATGCCATCGTCGGCGAGGTCACGGTGGCTGGCTCCGATCTGGAGCGAATGGTCGCTGCTGTACCCGACTCCGCTGCCGCGGCATTGCAGCGTAAGGCTTACTATTTCGTTCCGCTCACGGTGAATCAAGGAGAGGACACCGTGATTGCCGATCGCTATGACGTTGCGCTTAGCGACAATGCGGTTTGCCATCGCAATATTGAGCTGGGCGATTCGCAATGCGTGTTTATCTCTACCCGGTTGATGGACGATAAGTTTTCGGTCGCTTTCGAGTTCTACATCAACGTGGGACATGCAATCGTCGAAAAGGTGGGAGTTTCGCAGGAGTTTGCTGATCTGGCTTGGAAGCAAGTCGAGGCTGGGGCTCGCGGCGAGACTTCGCTGGATGCCTGGGAGTCGCGCAAGGCGGCGACTTCGCATTCGTCGGATGCGGAGAAACATAAGAACGAATATCTGGCGGCGACTTTCTCTGATGCGATTTCTATCTACTTGCTGTCTTTGTTTATCGATGTGGATTATTACGATCTGCGGGAGCGTGACTATCCGCTGCTGGCCCCGGCACAGATAGCGGAGCGGTTGAGGAAAGTGGCGGAGTTGTTTCCGGCGAATCCGGGGTTTGAGTTTGCGATTTTCTACAAGCGGAGAAGTTAGGAAAAGCAGCTCGGATTTGCGCTGATTTTGTCACTCCGTCTCATCTGCTGAATTTGTCATGCTGAGCAAAGAGGATCGGCGCTTTTGTGTCGATCCGGCGCAGTCGAAGCATCCCTACCTGCGGCGGACTATTTCATCCACGGATACCAGTCTTTCGCCAGGTCGAGCCAGTGGGGATTGGTAGACTCGATGAGGACTGTCTTTTTCGCTCTGGACCATCCCTTCAATTGTTTTTCGCGTGCGATGGCCTTGCGCACGTCATCGTAGGATTCGGAATAAAGCAGTCGTCCTACGTCGTATCTGTCTGTGAAGCCCTGCGTGCGGTGGAAGCGGTTTGAAACACGCGCTTCTCGATATTCCCGGTTACGCCGACATAGAGCGTACCCGAAAGGCTTCCCATGATGTATGTGAAATAGCTTCGTCGCTCCATCTGATTGCAAAATTGAGGGTAGGGATTCTTCGACTGCGTTGGCCTGCGCTACGCGCACGCCAACTTCGCTCAGAATGACACGCGGTGTTGGAGCTTGGATGTGATAGATATCACCACTCGAAATTGAACGTGCGAGTCTCTACAATCATTCCTCCATGCCAACAAACGTTCGATCGTTCGCCAAGATTAATCTCGGTCTGCGGATTGGTGCGCTTCGTCCTGATGGGTTTCATGAGCTGCGGACGGTTTACCAGACCATTGCGTTGCACGATGTCATTCGTGTGTCGGTTGGGCGTGGATCGGGAATCGAAATTCGTTGTGACGATTCGCGGGTGCCGACCGATGAATCGAACACTTGCTATCGCATCGTCGAGCGCGCCATGGTGGAGCTCAATGCGACTGGGCGCGTGATGATTGAAATTGAGAAGCGGTTGCCGGTGCAGGGTGGACTCGGCGGGGCGTCGGGGAATGCTGTGGCCGCCGTCTTGGCGCTTGAACGGGCGTTGAAGAAAGAGATGTCGGCACCTGCGAGATTGCGGATTGCGGCGGAGGTGGGGTCGGATCTGCCGTTGTTCCTGGTGGGCGGGACAGTGTTGGGGGTTGGGCGCGGCGAGGAAGTCTATCCCGTGCCGGACTTGCCGGCGATCCCGTGCGTAGTTGCGACTCCCGAGATTGGAGTTTCAACTCCGAAGGCTTTTGCGGATTGGGATTTGCTTGTCTCGCGCGGACCTCAGGTTACGGATAAATTGACGCGTCCGGTGGCGTCCGATAGAATGAGTGAGTTCGGTCGCGTGTTGTCGGCGTGGCTGAGCAGTCAGTCCCAGAGTAAATATAAGTCTGGGAGGGCTTTATCCGGTGTCCCTGTGAGCAAAGGCAGGGGCCGGGCCGAGACCCCGCTTCTCGACCTCGTCCGTACCGGGATCGAAAACGACTTTGAACAAGTCGTCTTTCCTAAATATCCCGAATTGCGTGAGGTCAAGCGTGTGCTCGTGAGCGCAGGCGCGGTTTATGCTTCGCTCTCCGGTTCCGGTTCCGCGACGTATGGGTTGTTTGCATCGCGCGAGGCAGCTGTGAAAGCGGCGGCTCGGCTCCGTGAGGACGGCATCGCGGCGACGGCCACGACTACGCTGACGCGGCAGCAGTACTGGAAGAAGATTTTCGATTGACAATTTCCCGATTGCCGATTCTGGGCGGCGAGTTACACTAGAAAGGCCAGCCAATCGTCAAGTCAATTGAAAACTGTTTTCAGGGAAACTGGGCCGTCGACTAATGGTAGGTCAAGTGCCTTTGGAGCACTTTGTCTAGGTTCGAATCCTAGCGGCCCAGCCAGAAAAAACAGGTTTCGGATGATTCGGACTGAAAGCTGAAGGCCGAGAGCTGAACTTATGGCGACTCTTGCAACAGCGACGGAAAAGAAGGCCTTGATGGGCGCCGAGGAAAAATCGGAGCGTAAGCCTCAACGCGGGCGCGTGGACGATAAGTTCAAGATTTTCTCTGGTACCGCCAACGAGGCGCTGGCCGACGAGGTTTGTGCATTTCTTGGTATGAGTCGTGGGCTGGCGGTGGTCACGCGATTCGCAGACGGCGAGGCCTATGCGCAGATTCAGGAGAACGTGCGCGGGGCTGACGTTTTTGTTATGCAGCCCACCTCCCGTCCGGTGGACGAGCACATTATGGAATTGCTGTTCATGATTGATGCGCTCAAGCGGGCTTCCGCGCGGCGCATTACGGCAGTGATTCCGTACTTTGGATATGCGAGGCAGGATCGCAAGGACAAGCCGCGAGTTCCGATTTCGGCGAAGCTGGTCGCGGATTTGCTTACGACGGCAGGGGCCGACCGGGCGCTGATCGTGGATTTGCATGCGCCGCAATTGCAGGGCTTCTTCAATATTCCGGTTGACCATTTGTTTGCATCTCCAGTGCTGGTCGATCACTTCAGGAAGTTGAACCTGCCGAATCTTACTGTGGTTTCTCCCGATGCGGGCGGCGTGGAGCGGGCTCGCTTCTTCGCCAAGAAGATGGACTCAGCGCTGGCCATCGTCGACAAACGCCGCGTGGAGATGAATGTAGCCGAAGTTATGCACGTGATCGGCGACGTGAACGGCAGGACTTGTCTGGTGATTGACGACCTGATCGACACTGCGGGGACGCTGGTGAAGACTGCCAGTGCACTGATGCAGAATGGCGCCAGTAAGGTTTATGCCTGCGCTTCGCATCCCGTGCTTTCCGGGTCGGCGGTAGAGAACATTTCGAAGTCTCATTTCACGGAAGTGGTTGTGACCAACACAATTCCTCTGAGCGAGGCGGCACGAAACGAGCCGAAGATCAGGGTTTTATCGATCGCGGGCTTGATTGGGCGCGCGATCCAGTCGATTCACGAAGAGACATCGGTGAGTAAATTATTTTTGTAGATAGGAATCAAATTATGGCAACTGCAACTGAAAGCACTGTACTGGAAGCGCAGCCGCGGGTGGCTGGCACTAAGAACGATGCTCGGCGGGTCCGCGTTGGCGGCAAGGTTCCTGCGGTATTGTATGGCGCCGGTAAAGAGGCTCTCTCCGTCAGCCTCGATCCGCGACAGGTTTCGCGCATTCTGCATTCCCAGACCGGCTACAACACTATTTTTGATCTGGCTCTCGATGGCGGCGAACGCACCAAGGCGATGATCGTCGACTGGCAGTACGAGCCGATCAAAGGGGCGCTGCTGCACATCGACCTCAAGCGGATCGCGATGGACAAGACCCTGACGGTTAACGTCCCGATCGCGCTGAAGGGCGAAGCGGCTGGCGTGAAGCAGCAAGGCGGCATTCTTGAACAGATTCTCCGCGAGGTAGAGATCGAGTGCTTGCCGAACGATATTCCTGCTTCCATTGAGGCGGACGTCAGCGAGTTAGTTTTCGGCAAAGTGTTGCGCGTGGCAGATTTGCCGCACAGTGACAAACTCAAGTTTCTTACCGATCCGAACCAGCCTGTGGCTACCGTGATCTCGGTTAAGGAAGAAGTGGTAGCGACGCCGGAGGCGGTTGCAGCAGAGGCGGGTGCTACTCCTGCGGAACCCGAAGTCATCAAGAAGGGCAAGCAGGAAGCGGGTGAGGAAGGCGCGGAACCTGCCGCCGAGAAGGCAGAGAAGCCCGAAAAGAAGGAAAAGAAATAGTCCTCGTGCAGGGACGGGCGCCCTCGCCCGTCCAGCCGAGCTTTTTACATCGGCAAGACAACTGCAGGGCTCGACAGTGAAACGGCGAGGGACATTAAGACGGCGTGAAACTCATTGTCGGGCTGGGCAATCCGGGAGTGGAATACCAGTTCACGCCTCACAATTTGGGATTTCTTGTGGTTGACCGGATTGCGAGCGAGTGTGGAGTTGAGGTTAGAAACCGTCAGTGCCGGGCTCTAACAGCGAGAGCAGTGATTGGCTCGGAGACGGTTCTGCTGGCTAAGCCCGAGACGTTCATGAATCTGAGCGGTATCTCGGTGCGGGAGTTGGTCAGCAAGCACGAAGTCAGGCCGGAAGAAGACCTGATCGTGATTCAGGATGAGCTCGATTTTCCGCTGGGCACGCTTCGTATTCATCGGAGGCGGAGTTCGGCGGGGCATAACGGGATCGAGTCCATCATCAACGCCCTTGGTACGCAGGATTTTTTGCGGATCCGGATGGGAGTTGCCCCGGATCACAAGATCGAAGATGGGATGAGTTATTTGCTGTCGCCATTTCGTAAGGCGCAGCTCAAGGTTGTAGATCAAGTGCTCGACACTGCGGTGGAAGCAGTGAAAGTGATTTTGACAGAAGGCCCAGGTGCGGCGATGAATCGCTTCAATCGCAAGCCCGAAGAAAAAGATTAGCCACGGATTTGCACGGATTACACGGAGATAATGGAATGAATCGTACGTATGAGCTGATGTTTATTGTCCGCCCGGATATGGCGGAAGAGGACCAGGACAAACTGATTTCCACGCTGGAGAGCGCGGTGACCTCTTCGTCCGGGCATGTGAAGAGCGTGGAGCGCATGGGCAAGCGGCGGCTGGCTTACACTGTGCGGAAATTTCACGATGGAATTTATGTGTTGCTGACCGTCGAAGGCGGTGGCGGCCTGATACACGAACTGGAGCGCCGGCTGCGCGTCACGGAACCCGTGATCAAGTTCCTGACCGTCCGCATCGACGAGGAGCAGAAGCGGCTGGATAAGATCAAGGCAATCAAAGACGCAAAGCGCAAAGCCGCAGCGCCCGCGCCTGTGGCTGAAACTGTTGGAGAGGCTCCGGCAGCTACAGCGTAAACGTTCTACACGAGCTTATTTAAGGAGCATCATGGCTGACGAAACTAGACCAAGCACGCACGAATCATCTTCTGGCGGTGACCGCCCCGATCGCGGTGAGCGCCGTCCCTCTTCTCGTCCCGGTGGACCGGGCGGTGGTCGCGAGGGCGGAGGTGGGGGTGGGCGGAAGTATTTCCGGCGCAAGAAAGTTTGCAAGTTCTGCGTCGAAAAGATCGAGGCTATCAACTACAAGGACATTCGTCTGCTGGCGCAGTTCGTGGCGGAAAGCGGAAGGATTGTGCCGCGGCGTCTGACTGGCGTTTGCACACCGCATCAGCGACGCTTGTCTCTGGCGATCAAGCAGGCACGCAATATTGCTTTGCTGCCGTTTGCCGGCCGCGCAGCCTAAAAAGCGGCCACGGATTCGCACGGATTGTTTTCCTTAGTCTAGTCCGTGAACAAGTGGCAGTTTTTCGCCTGTAAACATTTTAGAACGGGAGTTATCTATGGAAGTCATTCTTAAAGAAGATGTAGCGAAGCTCGGTTCGCGCGGGGATGTGGTGAAGGTTGCGGAGGGCTTCGGGCGAAATTACCTACTGCCTCGGAAGCTGGCCATTGAGGCCTCTGCCGGCAACAAGGCGGTGATTGCGCAGATGAAAGCGGCTTCGGTGCGCCGTTCGGCCAAGGAGAAAACGCAAGCGGAAGAATTGGCCAAGCAGTTTGACGGCGTCTCGGTTTCTTTCCAGCGCCGGTCCGGGGAGCACGATCAGCTGTTCGGTTCTGTCACGTCCAGTGACATTGGGGATGCGCTGGAGAAAAAGGGCTTCAATGTGGATCGCCGCAAAGTCCAGTTGCACGAGGCGCTGCGGACTTTGGGTGAATTCATGATTCCCATCAAGCTGCACAAGGATGTAACTGCGCATCTGAAAGTGGTTATCGAGAAAGAAGCGGTCGAGTAGAGACGGTTTGGGCGGTCGATGAGGCCGCCCTAACATCCCGCAACAGGGTCACTCCGAGAGAAGTTGTGACCCGCATAACTTTTGTGCTTCCATCCTGTTACGCTAGTTCTCCGGCGGCAAGAATCCTGCCAAACTCCTATAATTTCTGCTCACGGTTGGACCCTTAGCCCGTCCATAGCTATGCAACCGGGAAGAACGGCAATGGCGTCCCGGTGCATTCGAGGACAAAGGAAAATATGCCGGCCGATGCGTGGGCTGTACCATTTGCAGTTGGCGAAGGTTGCTATCCGGCAGTACGACGGGACGCGAGGGAAGAAGCTGGCGGAATCCAGGAACCCCACTCACGGGGCGCTATGACTGGACAAGGGGCTTCAGGGCGTATCGACGACACCTTATTGGTCCGCGAAGCGCAGCACGGCAATCGTGCTGCCTTCGAGGAGCTGGTGCGGCACTACGACCAGGCAGTGCTGCGGCTTGCCATCCATCTCACCGGGTCGGAGCACGAGGCCCAGGATGTTTACCAGGACGCTTTCCTGAAGGCCTACAAGAGCATTGGCAACTTTCGCTTTGAGTGCTCCTTTTATACCTGGATTTACCGCATCGTGACGAACCTCTGCCTCGATCATCTGCGGAAAAGGCAGGTGCGCAAGGAAGACGCTCCGGTGGCGACGGACGCGGCTGGCGAGCAGTATGATGTGCTCGATCAAGTTCCCGACGGGCGTGCCAGCGCGAATCCCGAGCGTGACTTGATGCGGCGCGAGTTAGGCAAGCGCATTGGTCGTGCGCTGGAGAAATTAACTCCGCGGGAGCGCATGGTTTTTGAGTTGAAGCATTATCACGGGCTCAAGCTGCGGACGGTCGGCGAAGTTTTGAATACGACCGAGGAAACTGCCAAGAATACGTTGTTCCGTGCGACTCAGAAATTGCGTGGCGCGCTGGCGGATATGAGATGAACGTGTGGTACGGGCGAGTCGCTCGTGCTGTCGACCAAGCTCGACGCTGGCCGGGCCGAAGACCCGGCTACGCACAGGCAAAACAAGAAAGAGATTTCCCCTTGAGGGGGTGCGATTATGAAATGTGAGTGGGTTAAAGAAAACGTTCTGTTGTATGTCTACAATGAGCTGCCCGACGACGCTCGTTACGAACTGGAACAACATCTGGCGCGCTGCGCCGACTGCACGGCTGAGCTCAAAACAACACGCAAGTTCCACGCTATGCTCTCCGAGTTGCCGGTCGAGGAGCCTTCGCCCAACCTGGTTGCGGCGGCTCGCATGCGGCTGCAGGAAGGGCTCGAAACCGCAGAGCAGGGCAGGTTTTGGCACCGGCTGATCTTCGATCCCGCGGCATGGTTTCGTCAGGTTCGTTTTGCTCCCGCGCTTGCCGCAGCCATCTTTATTGTTGGCTTTGCCGGCGGCATCGGAACCACCTATAAGTTTTTAAGCGGCAACGGTGGCTCGATCGCCTCAGTCCCGGTCAGCGCCCCGGCCGAATCTTCCATCACCGGTATTCAGTCCATCACGCAGGATCCTGGATCGAACCACATCAGCATTAAATACGACACAGTCTCTACGCAGGAAGCGCAAGGGTCGCTCAACGATCAGCGCATCCAGCAACTGTTGCTCTTCGCGGCGCGCAACAACTACAACTCGGGCGTTCGCATGGATTCCGTCGACCTGTTGACCCAGGAGCCGAATAATACTCACGTTCGCGAAGCACTGATGTATGCGCTGCGGTACGACTCGAATCCGGGAGTGCGGCTGAAGGCGCTGGATGGGCTGGGCGCGTATGTGAAGAGCGATCCGCGGGTGCGGGATGCGATGCTCGAGGCTCTGGTGCAGGATTCGAATCCCGGGGCTCGGGCCGAAGCTTTGCATCTGCTCGAACCGGTACGCGCCGATGGCAGCGTCCGGTCGGTCCTGGAAAAGCTCGCGCAGAACGATCAGAGCCAATACATCCGGTCACAGGCTCGTATAATGCTGGCCCAGCTTCCGGAGTTTGACTGAGAAGGTCGTGGAAAAGGTTTTGGGGTGGGGATAGGAACGGAAGGTGAATGTTGAAGCAACTCTCGAAATACGTCGCGATTGTGTTGTTGATCCTGCCGCTGGCAGGGGCGCAACAGACTCGCGTTTATGGGGACGGCGGGAACTGGACGCAGGAGATCACTGGATCGCTTGCGATGGTCAAGAATCTGAAGATCAAAGTTGACATTGGGTCGGTGCGGGTCGAGGGGGGATCACAGCAAGGTATCAGCTACGTCATTCGTAATCATTCTTACAGCGGTTCGGAAGACAAGGCCCGGCGCGAATTTGATTCTTACAAGATCAGCGCTTACGTTCACGGAGATACGGCGTGGATCGAAGGCGATTGGCAGGGCGGCCGACCGCATAAGTTCTCCGGCGATTTTGAAGTCAAGGTTCCGCGCGAGATGAATGAAGTAAAAATCGAAACCGAGGGTGGCAGCGTCAGCACCACGGGCATTGGAGGCCGGGTGGATGCGCAGAGCGGCGGCGGGAGTATACGCGTCGACGATATCGGGGGCACGGTCAACGCGGAAACCGGTGGTGGCAGCATTGATGTGGGCAATGTAGCTTCCGATGTCAGCCTGCACACGGGCGGTGGCTCGGTCAAGGTGAATTCCGCGAAGGGGAAGATTGAAGCAGAGAGCGGCGGCGGTAGCGTGACCATCATTTCCGGCATGCAGGGCGCCGTGCTGGAAACTGGTGGCGGCAGCATCCAGGTGGAGCGTTGCGCTGGACGAGTGAAGGCTAGCACCGGCGGCGGGAGTATCGATCTGGGTGATATCGGCGGTCCAGCAGAAATGGAAACTGGCGGAGGTAGCATCCGACTGAATTCTGCAAAGGGCCCTGTCCGCGCGGAAACCGGCGGCGGCAGCATTGAATTGAATGGAGTGCCCTCGGCGCGAGCGGAGACTGGGGCGGGTGGGATCGTGGCAAAGTTTGTCGCCTCGAACGGCGAACACAATGATTCGGTTCTGGAAACTGCCGCTGGCGACATCACGGTTTACCTGGCACCGAACGTGAACCTCAGCGTTCGGGCGTCGATCGAAGTTGCTAACGGACACAACATTCGTTCAGATTTTCCTGATATCAAAGTGACCACTGAGGGCGGAGACTACGGCCCGAAGACGGTTACCGCGGAAGGAAGTCTGAATGGTGGTGGTCCGGTGCTCAAGGTGCGTACCACAACGGGCGACATCTGCTTTCGTCGTGCCAGCCATTAATGGCATTTGTGTGATCTGGGGGGGACATGCGAAACACAATCTTAACAACGTTGATACTGTTGCCAGTGCTGGCAGTGGCGACCTATGCTGCCGATCAGCTTAGCTTCGACACAAGCGAGGGTTATGGTTTCTCCAGCGAAGATTTTGGCAGCGGCTCGTATCTCGGCGTCGATACGCGCGACATCACTCCCGACCGCCTCGCCGCGCTGCACTTAAAAGACGAACGGGGCGTGGAAGTGACCATGGTGGATCAGGATGCGCCCGCCGGCAAGGCGGGACTCAAGGAGCAGGACGTGATCCTGACCTTGAATGGCGCCGATGTGCAGAGCGTCGAGCAACTGCGCCGCATGATTCGCGAAACGCCGCCTGGACGAATGGTGACACTAGGCATCAGCCGCGGCGGTCAGTTGATGACCATCAAGACCGAACTCGGCGATCGCAAGCAAAGCTACGCTCACAACTTTGGTCCAGATTCAAAGAAATTCAAATTCAACATGCCGATGATGCCCGCCATGCCCGTATTGCCCGACATGGATCTACCGGCTTCTATCGTTGTGGTTCATTCCTCAGCACGAAGTGGCCTGATGGTAGAGAACCTTACGCCGCAACTCGGCGACTTTTTTGGAGCCAAGAATGGCCAAGGAGTGCTGGTCCGGTCCGTAGAGAAAGGGAGCCGCGCCGACAAAGCGGGTTTCCGCGCCGGAGACGTGATCGTCAAGATCAATGGTGAACCGATTCGCGACAGCGGCGACTTCAGTCACGCGTTGCGCTCGCGCAAAGACAACACGGCCAGCATCAGCGTGATCCGTGACAAGAAAGAACAGACCATCAACATTACTTTGCCGGAACGGAAGCAGTCCGATCTCCGCGAGAGTATGGAGGTCGAAGTCCCCCAGATTGACGCCGCCGAAATGAGCCGGCTGCAAACTGAAATAGCCCGCCTGAAACCGGAAATGGAAGAGGCCATCAATCGCAGCCTTGAACTGGTCAAGCCAGAGATTGAACGCCAAGTCCGCGAAGCCCAAAGATGTGGTGAAGAGTACAAGCGCAAGATGCGCGATATGCAACGACAACTACGGGACCACCAACGCGAAATTCAGAGGGAACTAAGGCAGGAGTTGGAGAGCCCGAGCAGTGAATTCTGATCGCCTGTGTTGATTCGGGGTGTTGGTTCCTGATTTCTTGATTCCGCAAAACCTAAGGTCAAGAAAAAAGCGGACAAGAGTGTCCGCTCTACACTTAAATTCCGGAGCCTTGCGCGAAGCCGCGTTTCGGACCCGGAGCCAGGCAAACTCGATTTCGCCCAGCCTGTTTTGCGGCATACAACCCTGCATCGGCCGCCTTCACCAATTCATCGCGTGTGGTACCGTGCTCGGAATAGTTCGCAGTTCCCGCGCTAATCGTGACCGGGCGGGGAACGCCAGGGAATTGCCAGGCTTCCACCGTTTTGCGCAGTTTCTCGGCGACTCCCAAAGCGTGCACCGCGTTGGTTTGAGACAGTAAGATGGCGAATTCTTCCCCTCCGTAGCGGCACAAAACGTCAACCTTGCGCAGCTGCTGATGGAAGATCGATGAGACCTGGCGCAGAACCTCATCCCCCAACAGATGTCCAAATTCGTCGTTCAACCGCTTGAATTGATCGATATCGACCATGAGTATGGCCATGCCTGTTTGGTATCGTCGTGCGCGATCAATTTCCTCCACAATCCGCAATTCGAAAAACCTGCGATTGAAGATCCCGGTCAATCCATCCAGATACGCCAACTGTTTGACCCGCTCAACATAATGGGCATTCTGAATGGCAGTGGCGCAGATGTCGGCGACCGATTCCAACGGCTGCGTGTCAGTGGCGTTAAAGGCGCCGCCCCGAGTTGTGTCCAGCACCAAAACACCGAGGGTCTGCCCAAAAGAGACGAGGGGAATGCACATGCTCGAACCGGTTTCGACGTATAGCCCCACATCGGAAACCGCTTTCACATCATTCTCGATTAGAGTCTTTCCGGCGTCCAAAGCTCGTTGCCACAGTCCGTGTCCAGTAGCTGCGTCTCCCTCACGAATGCGCCCGGTGAGCTTTCCATGGCTTGCCCGAAGGACCAGTTCGTCCTCATCCTTCAGGAGCACTGACACATGACAGAGTTGAAAAGCCTGCTGGATCAATAAACATACCTTGGAGAGCAAGTCCTTCAAATCCAGCACGGCGGTCATCTGCTGCGCGATCACATTGATCGCTTCCAGTTGCGAGGCGCGATGCCGCTCCAGCGAATAGAGCCGGGCATTTTGCAAGGCCATGGAGGCCTGAGTGGAAAATAGCGTCAGCAGGTCGATGGTTTCTGAATCGAAGTGGTTGAGGTTTGCGCTCTGGCAGTCCAACACCCCGACTACGTGGTCGCGGACCATCAGCGGGACCGCCAGCTCAGAGCACGTGTTTTTTGCCGACAAGATGTAACGTTCGTCCTTGCTGACGTCAGCAGCGTAGATAGGGCGTTTCTGGTAAGCGGCTGTCCCAGTGATTCCCGTGCCGATCGGGAGCCGGATCTTGTCTTGACCCTCGTCCCAGCCAACCTGGCAGCGCACATAGAGTTCGTCTTTTTCCCGCAATAGAATGGCGACGTTCTGCAGGTGGAAATAGTCGCGCGCGATGGTCAGGATTTGCTGCAGCACCTCATCCAGGTCAAACGTGGAGAGCACTGCCTGACTCGCGTCGTACAGCATGGAGATTTTCTGCATGTGCGCTGGCCAGATTCTAGCTGTGGGATCCCCGGTTACGGAGGTTCCGAAAGTAACGTCCGATGGCTGAAAGGCTTAGGCACCTTTGTCAAAAATCGAGACGGCTTCGCTTGGAAATTCTGCCGGACGGGGCGTAAGTATAAGAATCTGAACCGGCTAACGCGTGGGCTTCAACCTTTTGGCCGGTCCGAATCACTGCTCCGGGCGGCTATGGCTTTGATCATAAGGAGTGCAACCAGGCAGATCAGGAAGTCCACAACCATACCCAGATCGATCCGGGATCGCTCGTGGCGAGCTCCCAGTGGGAGATATCGCATGACCAGGAAGTAGACCGCATTCCCGGCGAGGACAGCTGCCAGGGCGTGAACGAAATTGGTGGTTTGTTTGGACATACCTTAAGTTTGAAGTCCTCGTAGCGTCAGCACCCCATCGGCTTCGCTTGGGGTCCGGCTCTCGCCGGTGGGGGCGGAAACCCCCACGACAGTCGCCGGGACGGCGGCGCTACTTAGTCGAACCCCGTGACGCCTCCTGCTAACATCCCTTGAGATGCTGCAACCGGGTACCTCTGTTCAATACGTTAAAGGAATCGGTCCAAAACTTGCCGAGGTGCTGGCCGCCAAAGGCATTCAGACCCTCGACGACCTGCTGCATTACTTGCCGTTTCGCTATGAGGACCGGTTGAATCCTAAGGGCATCACCGAACTGCGCTCCGGCGAAATGGCCACCGTGATTGCTGAAGTTCGGACCTCGGGTCTTTTCCGTACCCGCCGCATGCCCATCTTTCAGATGACTGCCGGGCAAGGCAGGACTCGATTGAAATGCATCTGGTTCAACGCGACCTATCTTCGCGACAAGTTCAAGCCCGGCCAGATCGTCGCCCTGTACGGCAAGGTCGAAGAGGACTACCGCGGGGGCGAACTTCAACTCACCCAACCACAATTTGAGATCATTGGGGAGGCCGACAACGCCGCCGACTCAGCCGAACAGAAACTTGCGGCTTCGCTCGAAATTGGCCGCATCGTGCCCATTTACGAATCCGCCGGACAGGGCCGTCTGACCTCGCGCTGGTTTCGCCGCATTATCCACACGGCGGTCGAAAACCTGCCATCGGATTTGCCCGACCCGGTGCCTGCGGTTGTGCGCCGTCACCTCAGCCTCATCTCACCCCGGGAAGCCTTGGAGAAAGTTCATTGGCCCGATCCCGGAGAAAGCATTGAAGACCTGCTATCGTCCCGCACCCCGGCTCATGTTCGCCTGATCTTCGAAGAGCTGTTTTTTGTGGAGCTTGGACTCGAACTGAAGCGTCGCGAACAGAAGGCACAAACCGGCATTGCGTTCCAATTGGACGATCGCGCACGCGCCGCAATCAAGAAGATTCTTCCCTTCCATCCCACGGGCGCGCAGAAGCGGGTGCTGAAGGAAATCGCGTCCGACATGGAAAAACCGTTTCCCATGCGCCGCCTGTTGCAGGGCGACGTCGGCTCCGGCAAAACCATCGTCGCCTTTGAAGCTGCCATTATTGCGATGGAAAACGGGTACCAGGTCGCGCTGATGGCGCCCACAGAGATCCTTGCACAACAGCACTACTTCTCCGCTCGACGCATCCTCGAAAGTGCGGGCTATCGCGTGGTGCTGCTAACCGGCTCGATGGAAGAGGATCGCAAGCGCGAAACCCGCCGCCACATCGCGCAAGGCAATGCGCAACTCGTGATTGGCACACATGCCCTCATCGAGCAGAGAGTAGAGTTTGCGAAACTAGGCATGGTCATTGTGGACGAGCAGCATCGCTTCGGCGTCCTACAGCGCTTCAAGCTGATGAAGAAATCAAGCGACGATCGCGTGGCTCGTGTGGTGACGGGCGATTCGCCCGTCCAGCCCGAGCAGAACTCGGCAGTTTCTCCGGAGCCCGATGTGCTGGTCATGACTGCGACCCCGATCCCGCGCACCTTGGCACTCACCCTCTACGGCGACCTGGACGTGAGCGTGATCGACGAAATGCCCCCCGGACGCACCCCTATCGTCACACGTTGCATATCGGATGAGCGCTCTCCCGAAGTCTGGGATTTCGTGCGCAAGCAAGTGGCCGCGGGACACCAAGTCTACGTCGTATATCCCGTGATCGAGGAAAACGAAGAGACCGAACTAAAAGCGGCCATGAAGATGTACAAAGAGTTGAGCAAGCGTATTTTTCCCGACTTGCGGGTCGCTGTGCTGCACGGGCGCATGGAGCCTGACTTGAAAGAGAACGTGATGCGCCTATTTCAGAAGGGTGAGATTGACATTCTGGTAGCCACCACCGTGATTGAAGTTGGCGTAGACGTCTCCAACGCAACGATGATGGTCATCGAACATGCCGAACGCTTCGGGCTATCCCAACTGCATCAGTTGCGCGGCCGCATCGGACGGGGTGCTGCCAAGTCATACTGCGTCCTCATGACTGGAGGGAAAGTTTCTGAAGACGGAGAACGCCGTCTTGATGCCATGGTGCGCACCAACGACGGATTTCAGATCGCGGAACTCGACTTGGAGTTGCGCGGCCCCGGTGAATTCTTTGGCACACGGCAGGCTGGCATGCCCAGCTTTCAAGTGGCCAACCTGATCCGCGATCGCCAGTTGCTGGAAGCAGCCAAGCGCGAGGCTGCCGCAGTCCTAGCGGGTCCAAACTCAGAAATTACGCAGGAAGAAATCGACACAGCCTTGCGCCACATGCGCACCCGCTGGCATAAAAGCTACGGGTTGGTGGAAGTGGGATAACCCTCGTTTTGACCTAACCCGACGACGAACGGTCCGCTGGATTCACTGAGTCTGCAATCGGCAAGGCCGTCTTTTTCCGCATTGCTGCCAAGAATCAGTTTATGCATCAATGGACGGTCCTTGCCAATTCAGCCCTTCCCACTCATTTCTGATGAGGAAGCCTTGCTACGTGGTTACCTTGTTTGCTTGCATCCGTTCTTACCGTTGCAGTAGGTATAGGTTTTCATGTCCAGTGGCGTGTTTTGATCTTGGTCGCCGTTGGCACTGAAGGTGTATATCACGAGGGTTGTGCCGCTGGTTTGAGCGAAGCCGAGCAGAGAATTGGTCTGCCAGTACGTCCCTTGGCACCCTCCATTGACCCGAGCCGAACCGGTGCCGAACTGATAATATTGAGTCGACTTAATTCCCGCCTTCTCCAGTCGTGTGTAGAGCGGGTTGCTCTTTATATCTTTCCCTACATCGTACCAGCTAGCGTTATATGGGAGGAGACATCCGAAATAGCCAGCCGTGGGCGCTATTGACCATTCCGTCGCTCCGCCATACGTGACACCCGGGCCGGTTACAGTTATGAATTCGGTTGAATCGTCCGGCCCGATGTAGTTGCCAGCCTTGAAGTGGTTATTGATCGGGATCGGCGATGGCGTCACCTTCGGATAGCCAGCCGACACCGTCAGGGTGCCGTCATCGGCCACATCGAATTGGATAACGATGTCATCATAGATTATCTTCCCGGTAGAAGTGACCACCGGCAGGAAGGTCCCATTAATGGTACTGGTGGTAGCGGTTAGGGTTGAATCCTGGAACAGCGCCTCAGGCGTAGCAGTTGGAGGTTGCGACGAAGCTGTGCCCAGAGTTTGTGCGTGAGCAAAAACTACCCACGCGGTGCTGAGAACGATTGCAAATACGGCCAGCGGTGCGACACGGCGCCGTAACGTGTTGAGAGTGTGACTCTGCATGAAACGTCTCCTTCTTTCTTCGTGATCAGGTCACGAAAACCATGTGTAAGCAGCCCCTCCTCTGCTTCGCGACCGATGCTAGCCCTTAAATGTGACTTGGTTGTGACTGCCCGATGAATTTATCTGCGCCGCACGGTTCGGTAGCCTTTGGAGGTGATGGATGTGATAATCGGATGAGTGATCGTTCCGTTGAAAACTGATCTCTATCAAAAGCTTCCATCGGTGGATGAATTGGCGCGCAGCCCGCAATTGGCAGCACTTGCTTCACAAGAAAGCCAAGTTGCTGTCACCGACGCAGCCCGCGCAGTGCTGGCATCTTTGCGCGAGGAAATTGCCGCCGGGCGGCTCGACGCGAACGGGGTTGGCTTGGCGCTTTCCGGACTGGAAGCTGCAGTGGAGAGGCAAGCTCGGCAAGCGCTGAAGTATTCGCTGCGATCCGTAATCAATGCTACCGGAGTCATTCTGCACACCAATCTGGGACGCGCCCCGCTCCCGGCTTCAGCACTGGAGCACATCCGCGAAGTTGCGCAAGGCTACTCGAATCTTGAGTTAGACCTTGATACCGGAGAGCGCGGCAAGCGCGATGTACACGTCGACCGCCTGTTCCGCAAACTGCTCGATGAAAGTGGAGGCGCGGGAGTCGTTGCCCGTGCGACCGCGCAAAAAATCTCAACCATCGTCGTCAACAACAACGCCGCCGCAGTTCTCCTCGCCCTCAACACGCTCGCAGAAAATGGCGAGGTCATTGTTTCCAGAGGAGAGTTGGTCGAGATCGGCGGCTCGTTCCGCATCCCAGATGTCATGGCGAAATCGAATGCCATCCTGCGGGAAGTGGGAACCACCAACCGCACCCGGGTCGGCGATTACGAAAAAGCGATCAACGAAGAAACCCGCCTGCTACTGCGCGTGCACCGCTCCAACTTCCAAATCACCGGATTCACCGAGCAACCGCGAATCGAAGAATTAGTGGGCCTGGCGCGTAAGCGCAACATCCCACTCGTGGAAGACTTGGGCAGCGGCGCGCTCTTTGACCTGCGCTCGGTCGGGGTGAATGGGGAAGCAAGTGTGCTCGACAGCCTCCACCAGGGCGTGGACGTGGTGACTTACAGCGGAGATAAGCTGCTAGGCGGACCGCAGGCTGGAATGCTGAGCGGCCGCAGCGATTTGATCGCTCGCATGCGTTCGAATTCGTTCTTCCGCGCGCTGCGAGCGGACAAACTGACTTACGCAGCACTCGAAGCGACGTTGCTTGCCTACGTGAAAGGCCAACATGATGCGATTCCTGCTTTGCGCATGATGCGTCGGTCGAAGGAAGAGATCGAAAGGCGTGCGGAAGGGGTTGCGAAAAAACTGCAATCGTCGAGGTTGTCGGTTGAAGTGCGGGACGGTGAATCTGTAATCGGCGGCGGCGCCGCGCCCTCAGCAACGCTGCCTACGCGCTTGCTAGCGATCACTTGCGATGGCTTGAGCGCGGACGAACTAGCGACGCGTCTGCGTGCCTCCGATCCACCGATCATCGCGCGGATGGAAGAAGGCCGCGTGCTGCTTGATCTGCGAACGGTATTTCCGGAGCAGGACGAGAATATCGCCCAGGCTCTCAGACAAATCTCGGAAAAATGATTCTGCCGAAGTCGATTATCCTCTGTGCTCCGTGGTGAATGAATTGTGGCAATCCTCTACACCATTGGCCATTCCACGCGCCCGCTGGATGAATTCCTCGCAGTCCTGCAGGCCCACTCTATTCGAACCTTGGTCGATATCCGGTCTTTTCCCATGTCGCGCCGCTTGCCCCATTTCAATCGCGATGCGCTGGAGAAAACCTTGGCCGACGCCGGAATCCGCTACGCATGGCTCAAGGAACTCGGTGGACGACGCAAGAAGATCCGCGACGACTCGCCCAACGTAGCGCTGCGGAATGACAGCTTCCGCAACTATGCGGACTACATGCTAACGGAGGACTTCCAACGCGGCACCGCCGAACTGATCAAACTTGCCGAGCAGTCGCGCACCGCTTTTATGTGCGCCGAAAGGGTTTATTTTCGCTGCCATCGCATGCTGGTTTCTGACTGGCTCGTGGCTCACGGCCACGAAGTTTTTCATATCGATGGAACAGGGCCTGTCCGGAAGCATCAGCTCATGTCCGAAGCGCGGTTGGTGGACGACCAAGTCATCTACCGCGGAGACCGCTTGCTGTGAGTAAACACTCCTATCTGGAAGCTCTTTTCGCCGCCCTGATTTAGACTTCCATTGCGACGACAAAGAGGTGAATATGGCTGAACGTTCTCCGCAGACTCTGGCAAATCATGTAAGACTTGATCCTCCATTCCACTTTTTCGTGTTACCGGTATTCGCAATCTCATGGATCATCAGTGTGGTTCTGGCGGTGCGCCACCCAGGTTTCCTGCACGTCTGGATCGTGATCTTCAACACGGCGCTAATTGTTGCGGTCACCAGGATTCGGCAATACGCGCTCAAGGTACAGGACCGGGTCATCCGGCTGGAAGAGAGGCTGCGGCTCGCCGCGCTGCTGCCCGAGTCGCTGCGCCCGCAAATCGCTAAGCTCAGAGAGAGCCAGCTAATCGCGTTGCGCTTTGCCTCGGACGAAGAGGTTCCCGCGCTCGTCGAACGCACCCTATCGGCAAATCTGTCGCGGCGTGATATCAAGAAATTCATCAAGAATTGGCGGCCGGACGATTGGCGAGTCTGACGAGAGTCGGCCAGCCGAAGAATTGGATGAAGCCAGCATTCTTAGCTTCCGACCGTTAAACTGTCTGCATGATTGTTGGCACTGGTATCGACATAGCGGAGGTACCGCGCATCAAGGCGTCGATCGCACGCTTCGGCGACCGCTTTCTGCACCGGATCTTTACCGAGGCCGAAATCCGCTACTGTGAATCGAAAGCCAATCGGGTCGAGCGTTACGCCGCCCGCTTTGCCGCCAAGGAAGCCGGCATGAAAGCCATCGGCACCGGTTGGAATCATGGAGTCACTTGGCGCGACGTTGAAGTTTGCCGCCAGCCGGGAGGTCGCCCCACCATAGCGTTTCACGGCAAGGCAGCCGCGTTCGCGGCTAAGCTGGGTGCGGTCCATATTGCGCTTTCACTTTCTCACACTGAGGAGTACGCCATTGCGCAAGTCATCCTCGAAAGCTGATCAACTGCGGACGGCCGACTCACCTGTCGCACACGACACTCTTGTAGCTGAATGCTGACGACTGAACGCTGGGTGCTTCTGTTAGACTGGCGCATTCCATGTCGGCTTTCAGCGAAACAACTCCTTCGATCAATCGAACCAATCCGGTAGAAACAGCCCACGAGCGCTCCCTCCTGGCCGGGGTGGCTATCAGTAGCTTTGCAGCGCTGCTGCTGGAATTAGCGCTTACCCGGTTATTTTCCGTGGTTTTGTTTTACCACTTTGCATTCCTCGCAATCTCCATCGCGCTCCTCGGTCTCGGTTCCGGCGGGGTCTTTGCTTATCTACAAAAGAATTGGTTGGCACGCCTTTCGACACGCAGTCTGCTGTCGTGGCTGTGTGTCAGCAACGCTTTGGTGGTACCGGTTGTTTTAGAAATCGTTTTACACGTTCCGGTCTCGCTTGTCTTGTCGCGAGCCAATTTCCTACGGCTTACGGCAATTTATCTGGCCTCTGCGATTCCATTTTTTGTGACTGGCCTTGAATTCTCCATCCTGTTTGCTCGCGAATCGAAACACATTTCGCGGCTTTACGGTGCCGACCTGCTGGGTGGCGCGCTGGCATGTTTAGGAATTGTTCCTCTACTTAACTGGCTGGGTGGTCCAAACACAATTCTGTTCGCAGGCGTGATGGCGTCGATTGCGGGAGCCGCTTGGGCCACGAACGCTAACGCCCGCAAACTCACGCTCGGCTTGGCTGCAGCCCTCCTCTTGGTAATTGCCGCGAACCGGTCGGGCAAGCTGATCGATGTTGTTTACGCGAAGGGAATTTTTCGTGACAAGGCTTGGGTAGAGTTCGCACGCTGGAACGCAATATCCCGCGTGGAAGTAGATCGCCAGGGGGAGGGAAAAGTCGTTGTCATTGATGCAGACGCGTCTACCTACATCATGAACGCCGACCCCAAGCAGTGGGAGGGCTCGGAATGGCAAGCGGACTTGATGTCCGCTCCACCAGCACTGGCGAACGTTTTGCGCCCGCAGGGGGAGTACGCCATTATCGGACCGGGCGGTGGTGTGGATGTGCTTCGTGCAGTTGCGAACGGCAGTCCGAGTGTTACGGGAATTGAGATCAATCCGATCATTGCCAACATCGTTATGCGCGGACGCTACGCCGATTATTCCTATCATTTATACGAGCGTCCCGAGGTTCATATTCACGTAACCGACGGACGATCGTTTGTTCGCAATACGACGCAGAATTTCGACGTCGTTCAAATGACTCTCGTCGATACCTGGGCTTCAACCGCTGCCGGGGCTTTCGCTCTCAGTGAGAACAGTCTTTATACCGTAGAAGCGTTTCGCGAATACTTCGAGCACCTGAAACCCGACGGCATGGTCGCCATTACTCGTTGGGAGTTCCGCCAGCCTCGGGAAGCCCTGCGCGTGGTCTCGGTCGCAATGCAAGCGCTACATGAGCTTGGAGTGCAGAATCCGGCGAGGAATTTTATCGTAGTGTCGGAGGGCGATCTCGACGAAGATGGAATCCCGGTAGTGGTGCTGGCCAAGAAAAGCGCCTTCACCGCTGACGAAGAGGACAAAGTTCAGTCTCACCTCAGCAGCAATACCAAGTTAGTGGCGCTATATCTTCCGTCTGAGCCCACGGACAATCCGTTTTCCGAACTGATTGCCCGCAATGACCCTTACGCTTTTGCGAACGCGTATCCGTACAATGTGGCGCCAGTAAACGACAATGCGCCCTTTTTCTTTTTCACCCTAAAGCTTGATCAGCTTCTCCATGGCGAGGATTTGAGTCAAGGCATCGATTGGAAGGTGAACCTGGGAGTGGTCGTACTCGGTATGGTGCTGGTGATCTCTTGTGTCGCCGTGCTCGCATTTCTGGTGATCCCAATGGTCGTGCGTGGGGGACGGAAACAAGAGCACCCGCTCCGGCTCTTGTATTTTGTCGCGGTAGGATTGGGATACATTCTGGTGGAGATAGCCTTCATCCAGCGCTTCGTTTTGTTTCTTGGCCATCCAACTTATGCCCTCACCGTAGTGGTGTTTTTGCTTCTGCTGTCGAGCGGGGCCGGCAGTCTTGCATCGCGTAGATGGGTGGGCCACACGCAACTGACCTGGCTACCGCTGGCCGTCGTCGCGGGAGGGCTTCTACTTTACGTTTTCATCTTGCCGCGACTTTTGAATGCGCTGGTGGGGCTTCCATTTGAGGCAAAACTACTGGTAAGCGCCGGCCTGCTGGTTCCGCTAGGGTTTGCCATGGGAATGCCATTTCCCACTGGGTTGAGGGCGCTCGCCAGCGGCGCTGTGCCTGTGTTTCCCGTTGCCAGGAGGCGCGAATTCGAGGAGAACGCGGTGGAGTGGGCATGGGCTATGAACGCGGGTTCCAGCGTACTGGGCTCCGTCCTGGCCATGGTGATTGCTATTCAGTTCGGATTGAACGTAACCCTGGCTTGCGGAGCCGGGGCGTATTTGATTGCCATGCTTTTGTCGGGAACTCTGCATCCACCTCGTGCCTGATGTAAAGCCACCGCAACGGTCTGCTATTATGCAGGCATTCGCTTATTTTTTCCGGCCGCGGAGAATGTTGCCATGACGTTCTTAGGGAGAGCCAGTGCCTAGCCAGAAACAGTTGAAGTGGTCTGAACTGAAGGTTGGGCTCACGGTGTTGGCAGCCTGCATCACCCTGGGCATTCTGATCCTACTCATGAGTGGCACCGGCGGTATTTTTACCAAGAAAATCACCCTGAAATCTTATTTCGATAATGCCGGCGGGCTGAGGGAGGGAGCGCCGGTGCGTCTTCAGGGCGTGGACATTGGCAATGTCTCCGCAATCAGGGTTGTATCTGATCCGGCCAAGCGGCTGACTCCGGTGGAAGTCACCCTGAAGGTCAATATGAAATATCACCGCAATTTACACAAGGATTCCGTTACCTTGCTGTCCACTGCGGGGGTGTTAGGCGAAACCTACATCGATATCGACAGTTCTCAAGCCACGGGTCCGGAAGTCCGGCCAGGAGACGTACTGGCTACTCACGAAACTCCGCAGATCGAGGACGTCGTGCGCGCCAGCCAAAGCACGCTGCAAAATCTCGACGCGCTCGAAAAACGTGTAGATCGGATCCTGGCGTTCGTTGAGAGCGGCCAGGGTTCCATCGGCAAGGTGATCTATGATCCCAGCCTCTACAACCGGCTCAACTCGACGGTCTCTCAATTTCAGGAATTGGTCAGTGATGTGACTTCGGGCAAAGGCAGTCTGGGTAAACTGCTGGTCGACGACCAGCTTTATCGGAGCGCAAATTCCACGATCGATAAACTAAACGGGGTTATCGACGATCTGAACGCCGGCAAGGGCACTGCCGGTAAGTTCTTGAAGGATCCTACCCTGTACAACACTGCGAACGATACTATCGCCAACGTCAAGAAGTTGACCGATGACGTGAACGCGGGCAAAGGCACCATTGGCGTATTAGCCAAGAATGAGGAGTTTGCCAACAAGCTGCAAAACACCATGACTAAACTTTCGGCTCTGAGCGACCGCCTGAATTCAGGCGAGGGCACGATCGGGAAACTGCTGCAGGATCCGTCCGTATACAACGACACCGACAAATTGCTACAGGATATGCAAGACTTGATCAAGGCAATCCGTCAAAATCCGAAAAAGTATCTAACGATTCATCTGAAGATTTTCTAAGCTTGCCTAACTTAACGTAGCCCCGGACGTACTCGTCCGGGAGGTTTTGCACGTGGTGCAAAATGCGCTTGTCATCACGAGCGACGCGAGGCGTACTGGGTTCAATCGTAATGGGGGTCTAGACAATATTTGGTTGGTTCCGACTACCGGGCGAAGTCGCCTCCGCCTGCTCGTGGGCGTGATAGCTGGAGCGCACCATGGGACCTGATTCCACGTGGCGGAAGCCGAATCGCAGAGCCTCGTCTTTCAAATATCGGAATTCATCCGGCGTGTAGAAGAGAGCGATGGGCAGGTGGTCGCGTGATGGGCGAAGGTACTGGCCGACGGTCAATATGTCGACGCCGCGCGAACCCAGGTCGCGAAACACGTCTATCAGTTCAGAAATCGTTTCTCCCAGACCTACCATGACACCGGACTTGGTTACCATCCCTGGCGAAAACTTCTTGGCGTTCTCCAGCAGGCGCAGGGTGCGCTCATAGCGAGCCCCCGACCGGACTACTCGATAAAGCCGTGGCACAGTTTCTGTGTTGTGATTCAGAACATCAGGCTTGGCATCCAGAACAATTCGCAACGCGTCGTCGATTCCCTGGAAATCGGGAATCAGAACTTCGATGCGGCACTCGGGAGACAGCTCGCGAATCTGACGGATCGTCTCCGCGAAAACTCGCGCGCCGCCCAGATTGTCGTCATCGCGATTGACGCTGGTTATGACCGCATGTTTTAAACCGAGCGTCGCCACCGCCTCGGCCACGCGACGTGGCTCGTCCCAGTCGATCGCCACAGGTTTCCCTTTGGGAACCGCACAAAAACCGCAGCGCCGGGTACAGATGTCGCCCAAAAGCATGAAAGTGGCTGTGCGGTGATTCCAGCATTCGCCGATGTTGGGGCACTGCGCCGATTCGCAAACCGTGTGCAATCCCAGGCCGCGGGCTAGTTTCTTGAGATTGTGAAAATTCTCGCCCACGGGAGCCTTAGCCCTGAGCCACTCCGGTTTGGGCTGCCGGATGGGGGGCGCGAGATCAATCTGGACGAACTGGGAAACACCTGCCATCTGCTGATTCAATTCTACATACCGATTGACGATTCGCGAAGCAGTGACAACCGGGACTAAACGGATTCGAAGTCTCGCGCTAGTTTCTCGTGTCGAACGCGGGCGGCTTCAACCAGAGCCCGGAAAATCGCTCGCGACGATTCGTCTTCATCAACAGACCGTTCTGGATGCCACTGGACGGCGAGCACAAAGTGATCGGCTGACGTTCCCTCGAGCGCTTCGATGACCCCGTCTTGCGGAGACCGGGCGACCACTCGTAAGCCATCGCCGACAATGTCCGCTGCCTGGTGATGACTGGAATTAACTGGGAAGATGAGGGGTTGTCCCTCAGGGGCTGAAGCCCTCTCATTTGATGTCTGGGTGGGACGGCTGAAGGCGTGCGCTTTCTCATTGGCCCGCACAATCTTTTCCAGCTTCGATTCGGGCTCGACTTCGACGGTATGCGCCACTGGGACATTCCGCCCTGCGGCGTGATTCACGGGAGACTCGAGGTGTTGAATCAAGGTGCCTGCGCGGTACACGTTTAGAGCCTGCAGGCCATAACAGATGCCGAGCACTGGCTTACGCATGTTGTATGCGTCCTGCAGCAGCAACTCGTCAACGGTGTCGCGGCTGGAATCAGCGGCCGTCGTATGCGGATCATGCGCAGCGTCGTATTTGGACGGATCAACGTCTGCTTTACTTCCTGGCAGCAATACAGCGTCACAGCGCTCGATAAGCTCCATCACTTCCGCAGGCGTCTGATCCAGAGGTATGCGAACCGGTTCTCCTCCCGCCATTGCGACGGCGCGCTCGTATTGGGGCAGGGACCGCTCGGCATATTCCTGATCACCGGAATGCGGAAGCGGGATGGCAATGCGCGGTGGCATAGCGCCTCAGTCTACTTGTTCTTTGGTGGTTTTCGTTTCTCACGTTTTGGTGCGTCTTTGTTTCCCATACACACAGTTTTACATATACGAGCCCGCTTGACTACCTCAGCGAATCGAAACTGCACATGCGGCACCACCTCTTCCCCATGTAGCCCCGGAGGTGTCGTCCGCGAAGTTACGTACGAGTTAGTGTCAACTTCCGTTTGACGCTTCTCCGCAGCGCACGTTAGAATGATTGAGTTTGCCTGTACTCGCGGTTCCGTTCTGGGGCCGTCCGCAATCGTTGCCAAGAGCGCCGACGCGGAAAGCAGCAAGCATAGAAATCATCAGGTTCTTCAGGCCGCGCCCGTGTGCGAGGGAATGTTTGTCCTATCGCGCTGAAAGCGTGCAGCCCGGAACCGCAGGAGACATAAGCATGTACGCGGTCATCCGCGCCGGTGGAAAGCAGTACCGGGTGGCGCCCGGAGATGTGATTCGTGTGGAGACGCAAGGCACCGGCACGAACGGTCAAGTGGAGTTCAGCGATGTGCTGGCGGTTTCCGCCGGCGATGGTCAGATCGGCAAACCGGGGTCTGGAGCACTGGTGACTGGCGACGTCGTCGAGCAAGGCCGCGAAAAGAAAATCCTTGTCTTCCACTACAAACGCAAGAAGCAGTACAAGAAGCTGCGCGGACATCGTCAAAACTATACCGCCGTACGCATAACGGAAATTGCGTTTGACGGCCAGAAATTCAGCGCTCCCGAACTTCCCAAGAAAGTTGCCAAGCCAAAGAAGGCAGCTCCGGCGGAGACGGAAGAAGTTAAAGCCGAGGCGAAGCCTCATAAGGCACCGGCCAAGAAAAAGGCCGCAGCTAAGTCGGCGGCGAAAAAGGCTGCACCAAAGAAAAAGAAGTAACTGAACGCTGACTGAAAGCTGTAACCTAAAAACTAGAACCTGGAATCTAAGTCATGGCACATAAAAAAGGGCAGGGTACTTCTCGAAACGGTCGCGACTCGAACGCGCAACGATTAGGCTTCAAGGCGTTTGGCGGACAACTGGTTCCCGGCGGCACGATTATCGTGCGGCAGCGGGGCACGCGGGTGAAGCCGGGCTTGAACGTCGGCCGCGGCAAGGATGACACGCTATTCGCCAAGATCACGGGCCGCATCGTATTCAAGGACCGCGGTCAGTCCGGCAAGTACGTGATGGTCGAGCCCATCGCTGCGGAGTAGGTTGTTGCCACGCCACGCGGGCGAGGGCGCCCGCGCCACACACAGCCTCGCCTTTGGGCCGGGGCTTTTTTGTTGCATGGTCTTCCGCTTTTCCTTTGTGTACCTTCGTGTCCTCCGTGGTTGACGCCTTTGACCTTCCTTAACCACAAAGGACACGAAGGTACACAAAGGAAAACACAAGATCCTCATGTTCATCGATGAAGCTACAATCCGAGTAAAGGCAGGCGATGGCGGCAACGGCTGTCTCGCATTCCGGCGGGAGAAGTACGTTCCGCGGGGTGGGCCATCCGGCGGTGATGGCGGCGACGGCGGCGATGTCATCATGGAATCGAGCGAGCGTCACAACACTCTGGTGCACTTCCGTTTCAATCCAGAATACAAGGCGCAACGCGGACGCCACGGTGAAGGCTCAAACTGTAAGGGCAAAGAGGGCGAAGACGTTTTATTGAAAGTGCCGGTAGGCACGATCGTGTACGACGCGGAAACCGGCGAGAAAGTCCATGATTTTTCGCATGCCGATGAACGCATTGTGATTGCCGCTGGCGGGCGAGGCGGCCGGGGAAACGCGCGCTTTGCTACCTCCACCCACCAGACGCCGCGCGAGCACGAAGAGGGACGGCCGGGCGAAGAACGTGTCTTCCGTCTGGAACTCAAGTTGTTAGCGGACGTAGGTCTGGTCGGTTATCCCAACGTCGGCAAGTCCACGCTGATTTCGCGCATCTCGTCTGCGCGTCCAAAGATCGCGGATTATCCCTTTACTACTTTGCAGCCCAACCTCGGCGTGGTGGCGGTCGGGGAAGCGAAAGACGAACGCAGCTTCGTAGTAGCGGATATCCCCGGGCTCATTGAAGGTGCGCATACGGGATCTGGCCTGGGCATACAGTTTCTGCGCCACATCGAGCGTACCCGACTGCTGGTTCAGTTGGTAGATGTATCGGATTCTAGCGGTCGTCCAGACCCGGTGAAGGATATCGAAGTAATCGAAGGCGAGCTGAAAAGCTTTGGCGCGGGACTCGACCAGAAACCGATGATCATGGTCGCCTCGAAGATCGATGTCGCGAACAAAGACAAGCTGGCGAAGTTAAAGCGCCATTGCAAGAAGCACGGGCTGGAGCTGTTTCCTATCTCGGCCGTGACCGGGAAAGGCATTGAGGAATTGAAATACGCCATGGCCGACAAGGTGGAAGAAGCGCGGCTTCAGGCTGCAGGCGACAGGCTTCAGGAAGAACCTCCGAGCGCAGAGATCACGCCGAGGATACGGAGCAGCAATCGTTAGCAGTTCGCATACTCAAGGTGATCGCTACGCCTCCGGAACATGCGAACCGTGCTGGAAGTGATATTGCAGAATTTTGGCTGCTAAAGCAGGGTTCATCGAAGGCGTTTCGGCTTCCATCGTGCGTACGACTTCACCGCGGCACACCACCTCCGCCGCCGACAGCCCTGCGATTTCCGCGGGCAACACCAGATTAATCTCTAGCTGAACATTCGCAGGAAGCATTTCCTCCGCACGGAATAGCAGACCTGAACGGCTGATGTTTTCGGTAGTGCCGGCCCGCCAATCGTTGTCTCCAATTGGCCGGTACTTCAGCGGCAATTGAAGTTTGAACCGCTGCGCACGGAATGGAGACAACTTTCCGACGGCGCGGCCATTTTCGCTTTGAATCGCTAAACGGGCAGACATCGAGACCTCCTTGGGGAGTGGGGCATCCAGCACCTCGCGCACTTTTGCCTTGAGTGTGAGGAGAGTAAAGGGCTTCTGCAGCAGGGTGATTCCTGCGTCCAGCGTGCCGTTTTGGCCAATCGCGTTTTCGGTATAGCCCGACATATACAGCACTCGCATTTCGGGCCGACGCGGACAAAGATGGTTCGCCAGTTCGCGCCCCGTCATTCCCGGCATGACTACGTCGGTCAGCAGCAGATGGATGGGGCCGGTATGAGCATTAGAGATCAGGATTGCGGTCGTGGGATCGCTGGCATCGATCACGGTGTATCCCTGCAATTCAAGATACTCGCGGGCGAGACGCAGAACTGTGACTTCATCCTCGACCAGCAAAACTGTCTCGCGACCCTGCTGAACGTCCTTGGGTGCGACTGCAGGTTTCGCCACCGCGGCTTCTCCGGCTTCGCTTACCCGAGGTAAATACACTTTGAAGGATGTTCCCTTGCCGGGCTCGCTATAAGCCCAGATGTAGCCTCCGCTTTGCTTGATGATGCCGTAAACCATGGACAGGCCGAGTCCAGTCCCCTTCGGACCCTTGGTGCTGAAGAACGGTTCAAAGATGCGGCTCTGGGTTTCGGCATCCATTCCGACGCCGGTGTCGCTGATAGCGAGCATTACGTAATCGCCAGGTTCTGCCGGCGGGTGCAGACGAGCATAAGTTTCGTCGAGGGTGACATTCGCAGTTTCGATGGTGAGCTTGCCGCCGCGGGGCATGGCGTCGCGAGCATTGACCGCCAGATTCATGATGACTTGCTCGATCTGGCCAGGATCAGCCTTGGCAGATCCCAAATCGCTTCCCGGTACCATCACCAGTTCAATGTCTTCGCCGATAAGCCGAGTCAACATTTTGAAGTTCTCGGTGACCACCGCGTTCAGATCCAGGACCTTCGGGGTCAGCATTTGCTTCCGGCTGAAAGCCAGTAGCTGGCGAGTGAGCGCCGTCGCCCGATTGGCAGCGTTGGCGATTTCCTGAGCCGGGCCGCGCACCGCTGGGTCGGAGCCGATCCGCTCCAAGAGAAACTCGCAATATCCTGAGATCACCATCAGCAGATTATTGAAGTCGTGCGCAATGCCACCGGCCAGCCGGCCAACCGCTTCCATCTTCTGCGCTTGACGGAGTTGTTGCTCCAGCGCTCGATGCTCAGTCACGTCTTCGGCAAATAGTTCGAAAAATGTTGCATTGCGATCGTCACGAATCGTTCGCCCTGAGAGGCGCACGGTGATGGGAATGCCGTCCCTGCGAACCCAATCGGCGATCAGCCCATTGAACCGGTGCGAGGAGCGGAAATGGTCGGCGACCACGAACCACTGCTGGGTGTCGGCATACAGGTTTGCTAAATTGCCATCCACTAGTTCGGAGGGCGCAGCATAACCCAGCATGCCGACCAGGGCCGGGTTCGCGCTGAGCAGGATTCCGTCCGCATCGCAACGGCAAATTCCATAGGGAGCGTTGGTCACCAGCGAGCGGAAGTTGACTTCCGAACGCCGCAAAGCCTCCTGCGCCGAGCGCAGGGCCGCATTGAAGGAGCAGATCAGCAGCGCCACAAAAACAAACAGCGTCAGATGTATGATGGCCTTGCGATATTCGGCGGGGGAGTGTTCTCCGGCTATAGAAAAATAGGCGCTGACGGTGAGCGCAAAAGACGTGGCTACAAGGCCCGGCTTCCAGCCGCCGTACCAGGCGCTGACCATAATGGCGACCGCAAACACGACCAGCCGGCTTTCGACCACATCGGCCAGCATTAATGCCGGGATCAGAGCGAGGGTAATGCTGAGGACGGCGACGCCGTATCGGAGGATAGGCGCCCGAGCCGGGGGAATGTAGCGTCCGCGAAGAAGGGGGAGCTTCAGTCGCATCCAAATCAACTTTAGTTACAAAATAGGAACTCCGCGAGTTACCGGAGTTCATGTGGTTGCTGATAGGTGGGCGCTGGCCTTGAGGACAACCACTGCCTCAACTATTAGCCTGAATGTACAACGAGGTCGGCCTGTGAATTTCGCTCGGAGACAAAATTCCGGATTTTGTGAATCAAGAGATACACGGGGCGGAACAGATCCGGCTGGTGTAGTTATTGGGAACACATGAACATCGGACTTTTTGGTGGAACCTTTGATCCCATCCACCATGGGCACACGGCGCTGGCGCGTGGAGCGCAGGAACGCTTCCACCTGGGCGCGATCCACTTCGTCCCGGCCAGTATTCCGCCGCACAAACAGCGCCACCCAATCACTCCGTATTTCCATCGGTACGCGATGGTGGCGCTGGCAACCATGAACGAGAAAGCTTTTTTGCCGTCGCTGTTGGAAGCGCCGGCAGAGGTTAGCCCAAGTGGAATCACCGGCAAGAAGGGGCAGGCCGCCCCGGGGCAAACCGCTGCGAACTACAGCATCGATACGGTTCTACGGTTAAAACACACGCTCAAAAGGAGCGACCGGCTTTTCTTCCTGATCGGGATTGATGCGTTCAACTCGATCGCCACCTGGCACCAAGCCGACGCGCTTTTCCGCGAATGTGAATTCATTGTGGCCAGCCGTCCAGGGTTTTCTCTGGCGGATGTAGCCAATGCTTTGCCAGAACAGCTCCGCCCGAAGTCGGCGGTAACCAAACCATTTGCCAAGCAAGCGGCAAAGGGTGATCTTGTGCTGGCAGGAGCGACACTGCATCTGCTGGAAGACGTCCATCAAAATATCTCGGCGACGGCGATCCGGGACGCGGTTGTGGCCAAGAAGTCACTGACGAAGTTTGTGGATTCGGCGGTTGCTGAGTACATCAAGAAAATGGGCCTTTATCGGACTCGATAGTTCGGTGTCATTTGTCGTTGGCCTTTAGCGGTTGGTGGTTAGCTGTTTCCGAAATATGTGTGATCTGGAAAACGACAAGAGGGACCGATGCTTCTCAGTTAGAATGAAGAAACCAACGACGAACGACCAACGGCCGAAATTGACTGCATGAAAAAAAATGATGTGAAGCGACAAGTATCCGAAGCTATTACCGCTTGCCACGAAAAACAGGCGGAGGAAATTACGATTTTAGAACTGGAACAAGGATCAGGCGCGTTTACCGACTACTTTGTAGTATGCAGCGGGACGAACCCGAGACAGATCCAGGCGATCTCGGACGAAGTCGAAGAACGGCTGGAGAAGGCAGGACAGCATCCGACTCACATCGAAGGCTACAAGCAGGCGGAGTGGGTTTTGCTCGACTACGTTGATTTCGTTGTGCACGTCTTCTCAGAGAAGGCGCGCAAGTTCTACGATCTGGAGCGGCTGTGGAAGTCAGCGAAAAGACTGGAGCCGTCAGAGCTGGCAAAGACAAAACGATCCGCCGCCAAAAAGCGAGCCTAGAGAAATCAACCAGGGATTTCACTGATCTCACTGAAACACGCACAAAAAAGCTTACCCGTGTAAATCCGTGACCCACTCCGCCGCTTTGTGATTAAATCCCCGTGTGAAGCTCACGGTTGCATGGATTGGCAAAACGAAAGAGCCAGCCATTCAGTCATTGATTGACGAGTACGTGAAGCGACTCACCCGCTATGCCGAGGTGCAGGGGATCGCGTTGAAAGATGAATCAGCTTTGTTGAAGCTGTGTGGGCGCGAGGCGCGCCCCGTCAGACACACCCTGATACTGCTCGACAGTCGTGGAAAGCAGCTCACGTCGGAGGAGTTCGCCGAGTTTCTCGGGAACTATCAGGATCGCAATCCGCTGCCGCTGCTGTTTGCCGTGGGTTCAGCGAATGGATTCACCGCGACAACACGGCAGGAAGCGAACTTGTTACTCTCCTTTGGCAAAATGACGATTGCCCACGAGTTAGCGCGAGTAGTATTGCTGGAACAGATCTACCGCGCGTTTACTATTTTGAAAGGCCACCCATACCATCTGGCACACTGAAACCACTCACGAAAATCGGTTGTGTACCTTCGTGATGTTTCTGCTGCCACAGTAGTGGTTTAGAGTAGGTGTCGGATTGATCGGCTGATGTTGATCGTGACCAAGGAGCCCTCCCCCATGAAAAATCCCCTTGAAGTACTCCGAAGCAAAGAACAGGAAATAACGAGAGTCAAACAAGAAATAGAAGCCTTGCGGATTACCGCCAAGTTGCTGGGAGAAGAACCTCCTTCTACTAGCGAGGGCAAAAGTGGGATCCGACAAGTCGTCAATATGCCCTAGCCAAAACCGACTCAATAACCAATGTAGGCGCAGGCATCCGCGCCTGTGCAGGGAAGCGAAGAATCGCAAGCCCAGGCGCAGAATCGCATCCCGCCGTTCTCGAAACCCGCCGCGAGCGCCAAACAGGTACAATTAAAGATTCCGAAACATGCAGGATATCCGTCGTGGTCTGATCATCGTGAATACCGGTCCGGGAAAGGGCAAGACTACCGCTGCCATGGGGACGGCTCTGAGGGCAGTAGGCCAGGGCATGCGGGTGCTGATGCTGCAATTCCTCAAGGGCTCGTGGCACTACGGGGAACTCGATGCGGTACAGGCCTTCGGGGACAAGTTCATCATGAAGCAAATGGGGCGCGGCTTCGTGAAAGTGGGCGCCGAGAAGCCAGACCCCGAAGACGTTAGGATGGTTGAAGAAGCCTGGGCCGAGGCCGGACGCGCGATTCTCTCCGCCACATGGGATTTGGTGATTCTTGACGAGATTAATTACGCCATCAGCTACGGAATGCTTGATCCGGCGAAAGTAGCCGAGACGCTGAAGAACAAACCAGAGATGGTTCATGTTATCTTGACCGGCAGGAACGCCCATCCGACAATTGTCGAGCTAGCCGACACGGTGACGGAAATGCGCCAGGTGAAACATGCATACGAAAAGGGTGTGATGGCGCAGAGAGGAATCGAATATTGATCGAGTTATTGGGCAATTTTGTAATTGAGTAATTTCGGGCGGCGGGGGTGTAGCCTTGCAATTACCAAATCACCCAATTGTAAAATTCCTATGCCTTGGTTCAAACGACAAGCCGGCGAACTGGATGCCACGGGCGAGAAGAAAGTCCGCACCGAGGGCCTTTGGGTAAAGTGTGAGCACTGCCGGCAGATCATCTGGAAAAAGGATCTGGAAGAAAATCTGAACGTCTGTCCGAAGTGCGATAAGCACTTTCGCATCGACGCCCGAACCCGTCTGGCACTGCTCCTGGACGACAACCAGTACGAAGTCTTCGACGCCAACCTGGTCTCGACCGATCCGCTGAAGTTTGTCGACCTGAAACCTTACTCGTCCCGGCTGGAACAGGCACAGGTCGAAACTGGACTGAAAGATGCCATCATCAACGCGCGCGGCAACCTAAACGGGCGTCCCGTGATTGTGAGCGCCATGGAGTACTCGTTCATCGGCGGAAGCATGGGCGCGGTGGTAGGGGAAATGATTACGCGAGCCATCGAGCAGTCCACGGACACCAAGGCCCCCCTCATTATCGTTTCGGCTTCCGGCGGCGCCCGCATGATGGAAGGCGTCGTCAGCCTGATGCAACTGGCTAAGATCTCGGCCGCATTGGCCCGGTTGGACGAAGCCCGCGTGCCGTACATTTCGGTACTGACCGATCCCACGACCGGAGGCGTAACTGCTTCCTTCGCCATGCTGGGCGATTTGAACATCGCCGAACCTGGTGCCCTGATCGGATTCGCCGGGCCGCGGGTAATCGAGCAAACCATTCGCCAGAAACTGCCGCAGGGCTTTCAACGCAGCGAATTTCTTCTGGAGCACGGCATGCTCGATGCAGTTGTACCCCGCAAGCAGTTGAAGCCTTACATTGGGCGGGCGCTGGAATTTATGGCTGCTTAGCTGCCAGCCTTCAACACGCAGCCAACCAGCTTCCTGCACTATTCGCGCCGCATCTTTCTACGTTGACTGCGGGAGTATGGCAAACTCCGAATCCTAAGCTGCAAACTGGTAATCTGAAAGCTGATAGCTAAAGGCTGCCAGCTCCTTATGTCCTACGAAACTGCGGTTGCACGCATGTACGCGCTGGGCCACGAACTGGCGAATACACCATCGCACAAGTTTGACTTGGCCCACATGCGCGCGCTGCTGGGAGCTTTGAATCATCCCGAACGAAAGTTCCCTGGCGTACTGATTGCCGGGACAAATGGCAAAGGTTCGACCGCCGCGACGCTTGCTTCCATCCTGCGCGCCTCCGGTTTGCGAACCGGACTGTACACTTCGCCACACCTGGTGCGGATCAATGAAAGGATTCGAATTAGCGGGACTGAAATCAGCGATGACGATTTCGCGTTGTTGCATGATGTAGTGGATCGGACCGCGGAGCGGTTAGTCGAAGACGGCGAACTGCCCTGGCATCCCAGTTTCTTCGAGATGCTGACCGCGATCGCATTTGAATACTTCGCGCAGAACAAAGTGGGGATTGCGGTGTTGGAAGTAGGTATGGGTGGGCGACTGGACGCGACCAACGTAATCGAGCCGCGTGTGAGTGTGATCACGGACATTTCGCTCGACCATCAAAAGTTCTTAGGCAACACCGTAGCCGAGATTGCGCGCGAGAAAGCAGGAATTATCCGCGCTGGCGGAGTCGTCGTGACCTTGCCTCAACATCCACAGGCAAACAACGTGATAGGAAACACGATTCTAGAAATGGGAGCGCAGGGCGTGAGCGCCGTTCCGTACGTGCCCCCGGTTTCCCCAGGGAGCGTCGAGTACGTGGTGCCCACCGGCGAATCAGCCGCGGAGCGACGCAAGAATGCAGCCCACGGCACAAGCCGTGGGTCACAGGCGCAGGCGAACCAAGCCCCAGCGCGGCAACAGAAGGACGACGAGAGAAATACCAATGCGGTTTCACGTTATCCACTGCACGTCATGGGGCAGCAGATTTTGGTGGACACCCCCCTGGTTGGAAGGCATCAATTAAGAAACATCGCCCTGGCGATTGCAACTGCCGAAGTTCTCAGTCATCAGGGATTCGCGATTAACCCAGAGACAATCGAACGCGGCATTCGCGAAACCCGCTGGCCCGGGCGTTTCGAGGTCATACGGGCCGAACGCAATGCACCCGAATTTGTATTCGACGTGGCGCACAACCCGGCGGGTGCGTGGGCGCTGCGCTCCACGTTGTCTGCCTGCTATGAAGACCGTCCGCTGACGTTGGTGTTTGGGGCAATGAGTGACAAAGCGATTGGCGAGATGGCGGAGATACTGTTCCCGCTCGCCGAGCGGGTCATTGTCACGCGGGCCGATAACCCACGGTCGGCAACGCCGGGCGAGATTCGAGAGGCAGCCGCGCGCACGTCAACCGACATCGAAGATGCTGTAGATGTTGCTTCCGCACTTAATCGGGCCCGTTCACTGGCTGGCTCCCAGGGCGTAGTAGTTGTAACCGGTTCGATATACATTGTAGGGGAGGCCATGCGAGTCTTAGGGGTAAAGGTTTAACCGTTCAGATGCAGGACGTACGCACATCCGTCGGGGAGCAGGCCGGAAGCGGTCCACCTCTGTCTGTGAATATACCGGAGGCACCCACCCGTCTTGAATTGAAAGAAGACTTCAGCGCCTCCTCGGTTAAAAAACATGGTTTGCTGAGTTTACTGCGCTCTTACTTCATCTTCGATCCGCTGATCTGGATGTACACCGTAGTTCTTGGTATTGTTTCGATCCCAGCTTCTCTCTTCGGCCAGAAGAGCCGCGTCCTGCACGGTTTTGCGCGATTCTGGTCTTGGCTGATCATGAAGACGATTCTTTCTCCGGTTAAGGTCACAGGCCTGGAGAAGATCGACACCTCAAAGCCGCATGTTTACGCTGTGACTCATGCTTCTGCGCTGGACATTCCCGTGTTGTACGTCTATTTGCCCTTTGAATTCAGGATTCTGTTCAAGAAAGAATTGCTGTCGTATCCCATCATCGGATGGCACTTGAGGCGTTCAGGGCAGGTTTGTATTAATCAGCAGAAGCCCACCCAATCGATTGCTCACATCCGTTCAGCAGTGAAGAGTCTGCAGGGCGGCATGCCGCTGGTGATATTTCCAGAAGGCGGTCGGACTCCGGACGGCGAAATCAAACCATTCATGCCCGGCGCGTTCTATTTAGCCATCAAGGCGCAGGCCGATATTGTGCCAGTCGCGCTGATGGGAACTTACGAACTGCTGCCGATGAATACCTATCACATAAAGTCGCGTCCGCTGGAGATGCGAGTCGGCGAGCCGATTTCGACCGTGGGATATTCGTTGCGCGAGATGGAAGCACTCTCAGTGAGGGTTCACCAGGCGATGGAAGATCTATATTACAAAGGCAACGCCCACGTAGCCCCGGACGCCCCCGTCCGGGCGGGCGAGCAAAACTCGCTTTAGTGGTTCTTCAGCATCTCCTTCGCCGAGTTCGCCGCAGGAAAACTGCCGAACTTCGGTCGGCCGGGCGCACGAGGGCGTCCGTCCCCACGCGTCTGACTCCTATGGACAAATGGACTTCGGGAGCGGCCTACGAACAATGGATGGGGCGATGGAGCCGCCTGCTGGCGCATGAGTTCCTGAACTGGTTAAATCTACCCGCGAATCTTCGCTGGCTGGACGTTTGCTGTGGAAGCGGTGTTCTGACAGAAGCCATCGTTGACCGCTTTGCACCAACTCGCGTTACGGGCATAGATGTATCTCCTCAGCAGATTGAATTTGCGCGCTCGCAGCACACCCGGCCGGGTGTCAGCTTCCAGACCGGAGATGCGATGGCCCTCCCTTTCGCTGAAGCCAGCTTCGACGTTGCCGTTTGTGGTCTGGGATTAAATTACGTTCCTAGTCCTGAGGATGCGCTGCAGGAAATGCGACGGGTCACGGTCCCGGGGGCCATCATCGCGATCTACCTTTGGGACTACGCGGATGGCGCACGCTTTCTGCGCGAGTTTTGGGATGCCGCTGCGGCTGTCGACCGCGAAGCATTGGCATACGATCAGGCCAAGCGTTTCCCCCTGTGCAATCCCGAAGCGCTGCGAAAATTCTTCGCGGACGCTTGCCTTGAGCAAGTGAAGGTTTGTGCGCTCGATATCACGACACGATTCGCGAGTTTCGATGACTACTGGCAGCCCCTCCTGATGGGACAAGGTTCTGCTCCCAACTACCTTGCGACTCGCGATCAAACTACACAAAATGCGATTCGTGAGCCCCTGCGCGTTTCGCTTCCTGCCAGCTCTGACGGTGCAATCGAGCTACCCGCCCGTGCATGGGCGGTTTGCGGGCAGCGCTAAAGCCGGGCGGAACCTGACATTTCCCCTCCACTCATTCATAATGCTCAACCGGAGGATCTGAATGAAACGTGGTGCTCTGTTATCCCTACTATTATTTCTTTTCGTTATTCAGGCTCAGGCCGCTTCGAAGCCTACGGCCGCCGAAGCCGAGCAGTTCATGAAACGGGCTGAGGCTCGCCTCAATGAAATCGAGGTAAAGGCGGCTCAAGCCAGCTGGGTGCAGGAAAACTTCATTACCGATGACACCGAAGCATTGTCAGCCGACGCGCAGGATCAACTTACAGGCGCGACCACGGAGCTGATCGAACAAGCGAAGCAGTTTGACGGACTTACCCTGCCGCCTGATCTGGCCCGCAAATTCATGCTGCTGCGGTTGTCCCTGACCGCGCCCGCTCCGAAAGAGCCGGCATTGCGAAAAGAGATGACGCAGATCGGCACGTCGCTCGATGCGGATTACGGCAAAGGCAAGTACTGCCATAAGTCCGATGATTGTCTCGACATCACAGCCATCGAAAAAATCATGGGAGAGAGCCGCGATCCCAACGAACTGAAAGATCTCTGGCTGGGGTGGCACAAAGTCGGCGCTCCCATGCGCCAGCGTTATGCGCGTTTTGTCGAGCTATCGAACCAGGGCTCTAAGGAACTAGGCTTCAAAGATACCGGAGCACTTTGGCGCGCGGGTTACGACATGACTCCAGAGCAATTCAGCGCCGAGGTGGAGCGGCTCTGGCAGCAGGTTCGTCCGCTTTATCTTTCCCTGCACACCTACGTCCGGGCTCGATTGGTGCAGAAGTATGGGCCGCAAGTGGTTCCGCCCGACGGCCCGATTCCCGCGCATCTACTCGGCGATCCCTGGGCGCAGGAGTGGGGCAATGTCTTCCCCATCCTTGGTCTGAGCGAGAACAGCAGTGGCTACGATTTGACCAAACTGCTAAGAGCCAAGAATCTGGATGCCAAAGGCATGGTGCTTTACGGCGAAGGATTCTACAAATCGTTGGGCTTCGCTCCATTGCCCGAAACGTTTTGGGTGCGCTCACTCTTAACCAAGCCCCGCGATCGTGATGTAGTCTGTCACGCCAGTGCGTGGGACATCGACAACGAGGATGATCTGCGAGTCAAGATGTGCATTCAAATTCGCGATGTCGATTTCGTCACCATCCACCATGAGCTTGGACACAACATGTATCAGCGCGCTTACGAGAACCAGCCATTCCTATTCAAGAACGGCGCCAATGACGGTTTCCACGAGGCGATTGGCGACACAATCGCGCTGGCGATCACGCCCGAGTATTTGCGGACGATTGGGCTGCTCGACAAAGTGCCTTCGGCTGACAGCGATATTCCTCTACTGCTCAAACAAGCGCTCGACAAGGTTGCATTTCTGCCGTTTGGCCTGATGATCGACCAGTGGCGGTGGAAGGTATTCTCCGGCGAAGTGAGTCCTGCCGATTACAACAAGGCCTGGTGGGATCTTCGCCTGAAATATCAGGGGGTCGCACCACCGGTCGCGCGCAGCGAGGCCGATTTCGATCCTGGCGCCAAGTATCACGTCCCGGCCAATGTGCCATACACGCGATATTTCCTCGCGCGCATTCTGCAGTTCCAGTTCTATCGCGCCCTGTGTCAATCCTCCGGATACACCGGCCCGCTGAATCGCTGCACGTTCTACGGCTCGAAAGAGGCGGGAGCGAAATTCAACAAGATGCTGGAGATGGGACAGAGCAAACCGTGGCCTGACGAGTTGGAAGCCCTGACCGGACAGCGCCAGATAGACGCAAGCGCGCTACTGGATTACTTCGCACCTCTGCAAAAGTGGCTCGACGACCAAAACAAAGGTCAGAAAGCAGGCTGGTAACCGCGAAGCTCGCGTAGGCCCAGACATCTCGCCGGGCGGACGAGGGCGTCCGCCCCTACGTGTCCACTAGTTGCCGTTTAACCACTCTTCATACGCTTTGAACGAATACGGTCTGCCGAGGAAATCGCTTACCAGGCCGGCAGCGGGCTTGGTCCCGCTTGGCCCCAGAATCGTATCGCGATACTTGCTCGCAACCGTCGGGTTGGTTAGACCATCTTCCTTAAACTCCGTGTACATGTCTTTTGCAATCACCAGAGACCACATATAAGTGTAGTAAGCCGCAGAGTAGCCGTTGAGGTGATCGAACGCGGTTTGCATGTGCGTATCGGCGACGTACTTAAACGGTGTGTAACGCTCCTGAAGTTGGGCAACGAGTTGGGTCGTATCCAGTCCCTGCGGATTGCGGTTGTAGAAATTCAGACTGATGGCTGCGTAGAACATCTGCATTCGCACGCCCAAAGCTCGGCCAAATTCATCCGCGGCTTCGGCTTTTTTGGCCAACTCCGTGGGAATCGGTTCATTCGTTTTGTAATGGCGGGCGAAGGTTTGCAGGATGACGGGATCTTTTGGCCATTCTTCGAACATCTGCGACGGAGCTTCGATGAAGTCGTTCTCCAAATCGCCAGTCGGCCACTTCGAGCTTCCTCGAAAAACCCCATGCAGCAAGTGCCCGTATTCGTGAAAGAACGTGATCACGTCATTGCGTTCCATCAGGCCAGGACCGTCCGTGGCTTGGGGGAAGTTACAGACCAGTACGTACTCCGGCACTCGAAACCCTTCCTTGCCGGTGGACAGGCTGAACGTGGCGTAGTGTTTGTATTTGTTATCACGCGGAAACATGTCGAAATAAATCCGGCCAAGCAGCTTACTGCCGTCGAAGACCTCGTAAACCGCGACATCAGGATGCCAGACCTGCGCCGTGGTCACACGCTTGTAGGTAATGCCATACATATGGCTCGTCAGATCGAGGATGCCTTGTAAAACGTGCGAATATTCGAAGTATGGGCGGACGGACTGGGAATCATATCCGTATTTCTCGATAGTCGCTTCGTGCAGAAAATGGTGGTAATTCCAAATATCAACAGTAGTCGCGTTCGGCTCTTGCTTGCGCCTGTAGGCCAGCAGTTGGTCGTAGTCGCGCTGAGCACCGGCCTGCGATGCTGCCGTGATTTTCTCGATGAAATCCGCCGCGTTCTGCTTGGTCTCGACCATCTTGTCTTCCGTCGCGTAGGCGGCCCAATCGGAGTACCCCAACACGGTTGCCAGTTCATAGCGTTTCTGCATCAAGCGAGACAGAACCTCGATGTTTTTCGGATATGCGCGCTGTGAGTAAAGCTCAAAGAATGCCTTCTGGGCCGCCTCGTTCGTGGCATATTCCCGGAAGGGCATGTAATCGGTGTTGTCGGTTTTGAGGATAACCTTGCCGGACGCGTCGGGCTTGTGCGCCTGCTTGAAATCTTCGGGCAGGCCATCCAGTTGGGACGGGTCCAGTTTGAGCGTGCGCACATCCGCGGGGATGTTCTGCTCAAATTCCTGGCCAATCTTTACCAGTTCATCCTGGAGCTGTCGTATCTTTGCCCGGGTGGCATCGTCACGATCGACGCCGGAGCGATGGTAATCACGCAGCGTGGTTCGCAAAAAATAACGTCCACCGCTATCGAGCTTGGAACCATCGAGCGAGGCGATGACGTTGTAAAGGTCCTTATCGAGCGAGATATCGGTAAGCAGTTGGCTGGCTTCCTGCTCGCAGACCTGGGCGGCGTCACGAAATGGCTTGGCGGGATGTACCTGCTCGGCAAGGCCGGAGCGCGCTGCCGCATCACTCGCGATCAGGATGGCCGTGTCGAATGCTTGCAGCGTAGCCACGGCATCGCGCGGAGGCTTGGTGGCCTTGATGTCGGCGATTTCCTTCTTGGTCAATTGCTGGTCGCTGCGGCAGGATGCCAGGAACGCGTCGGGCGTGCCGGCCAACAAACTGGAAGCACCCGGAGCGGGGGTTTGAGCGGCGGCAACTCCTACGAATGAAGCCAACACTACGGCGAACAGCGGTACTGCGGTTTTCTTAAAATTCATTGCGATCCTTCCATTTGGGCTCGAATGAGGCGCGGGGGGCCAACCTGATTAGACGTAAGAACCACTAAGAGGTGAGATGCCAGATTAAATTCGTAGCGGACGCAGGGGCAAGGCTGGCGAAAATCACGTAACCAGGGACGCCTTGTCCGGGGAGCAAGCAAAGCGAGCCAAAGGCATGTCGCGACGCTGCGGCGCTTTGCATCGCTGGGCGGACGCGGGCGTCCGCCCCTACGTGTTTTATACTGGTACGAAACCTATGGCAGACAGCATTCACGTAAAACTCCCGGATGGGAGCGTTAAGGATGTTCCTAAAGGCAGCACCGCGCTCGATGTCGCCAAATCCGTCGGCCAGCGGCTTGCCGATGCAGCACTTGCGGCCAAGACCAACGGCGATCTCATCGACCTTACCCGGCCGCTCGAAAAGGACACCGATCTTCGCATCTTGACCGACCGTGATCCCGAGGCGCTCGAAGTCTATCGGCATTCCTCCGCGCATCTGCTGGCGGCGGCGGTTCTGGAGCTCTTCCCCGAGACCAAGCTCGGTCACGGCCCGGCCACCGAGACCGGGTTCTTCTACGACTTCTATCGCCCAACTGCGTTTACTCCGGAGGATTTGGAAAAGATCGAAAAGAAGATGCAGGAGTTAGTGCAGCAGAACATTCCCTACGCGCGCGAGTTTCTACCGCGCGACCAGGGACTGCAGGAATTCAAAAGAGAAGGCGACTTCATGAAATGCCATTTCATCGAGCAATTCACCAAGCCCGATGAAAAGATTTCAATCTATCGCACCGGCAAGTTCACCGACTTCTGCCGCGGACCGCATCTTCCTTCGACCGGGAAGATCAAGGCCTTTAAGCTGCTGAGTATTGCTGGCGCTTACTGGCTTGGCGACGAGAAGAATCCGCAGCTGCAGCGCATTTATGGGACCTCTTTTTTCTCGAAGAAGGATCTCGACGACTTCCTGAACAAACAGGAAGAAGCCAAAAAGCGCGACCATCGCGTGCTCGGACAACAGCTTGATTTGTTTTCCATCCAGGAACTGGCCGGGCCGGGACTGATCTTCTGGCATCCTAAGGGCGGGATCATCCGCAAAGAGATGGAAGACTGGATGCGATCTGAGTACATCAAGCGGGGATATTCGCTGGTTTACACGCCACACGTGGTGCGGCGCCAGCTGTTTCATGTTTCCGGCCATGAAGGTTACTACTCACAGAACATGTTCGACGCCATGGAGCTCGACGATGCGGAATATCGTCTGAAGCCCATGAATTGTCCGGGCCACATTCTGATTTACGCGGACTCGCTAAAGTCATACCGCGACCTGCCCGTGCGCCTGGGAGAACTGGGGACCGTCTATCGCTACGAGCGTTCGGGAGTGATGCATGGGCTGTTGCGGGTTCGCGGCTTTACCCAGGATGACTCCCACATCTTCTGCACCCCCGAACAGATCGAAAGCGAAATTGGGGGCTGCCTGGATTTTGCGCTCGAGGTGCTGCGGGTCTTCGGCTTCGACCAGTACCAGACCGAGCTCTCCACCTGGGATCCGAATGACCGCAAGAATTTTCTGGGTTCGGAAGATCAGTGGAACATGGCCAATCGCTCGCTCGAAAATGCGCTCAAGCAGCGGAATATCGAATACAAGGTGATCCCCGGCGAAGGTGCGTTTTATGGGCCCAAGATCGACATCAAGCTGGTGGATGCAATCGGGCGCCTTTGGCAGCTTTCAACCGTCCAGGTCGACTTCAATCTGCCGCAGCGCTTTAACCTTGAATATGTCGCGGAAGATGGCACGCGCAAACAGCCGGTGATGGTGCATCGCGCACTGTTTGGATCGATCGAGCGCTTTTTCGGCGTACTGATCGAGCACTACGCCGGCAATTTCCCGGTCTGGCTTTCACCAGTTCAGGCGGTGATGATTCCCATTGCCGAGCGCCATGTTGACTACGCGAACAAGGTCGCCGATCAACTCAAAGCGGTTGGTGTGCGTGTCCAGGTCGACGCTCGCAACGAAAAAATGAATGCCAAGATCCGCGAGCATGCCATGCAGAAAGTGCCGTTCTTATTGGTTGTTGGCGATAAGGAGTCCGAAGCCGGCAAAGTCAACGTCCGCACTCGCGGCAAGGAGAAGACTGAAGACATGCCAGCCGCGGAGTTCGTGGAGAAGATCAAGAAGCTGATCGCCGAGAAATCTCCGACGCTATAGATCATGTGGGGACAGCCGCGGCTGTCCAGGCGAGCAATGCTCGCCAGAAGGGACTGGATCCGGGTTCATCATGCCGTCTGATTTTTCAAAGAAGCGCGTGGCGGTACTGGGAGCGGGAAAGATGGGCGGAATCCTGCTTAAAGCGCTTCTGGAAAAACAACTGTTCTCCACCAAGACGACGGTCGCCACCGTCCAGCACGAAGAAAAGGCCCGCACGCTCAGTAAGAAATTGGGAATTCCGGTGAGTACCGATAACCGGGCGGCGGCACGCAATGCGGACATCATCCTGGTCTGCGTGAAGCCGCAGATTGTCGACCAAGTGGTCGAGCAAATCCGTCCCAGCGTCACCAAAAACCAGATCATCATCTCAGTGGCAGCTTCGGTCCCGACCAGCCGCATCGAGCGGGTTTTGAAGCGCGCGGTGCCCGTGGTTCGTGCCATGCCCAACACGCCTTGCGTTGTCGGCTGCGGCATGACCGGATTGTGCAAAGGAAAGTTCGCGACGGCGCAGCATCTGGAGATCGCAAGCACCCTGTTCGGAGTGGTGGGCCGAACCGTGGTTGTCGATGAGAAGTTGATGGACGCGGTAACGGGATTGTCGGCGAGCGGGCCGGCGTACATTTACATCATTCTGGAATCTTTGGCGGAGGCGGGAGTTAAAGTTGGATTGCCTCGCGACGTTGCTACGCTGCTGGCCGCGCAAACCACTATGGGCGCGGCGACCGTGGTGCTCGAAACCGGCGACCATCCTGCGCTGCTTAAAGACGCGGTTACCACCCCGGCCGGCTGTACGGTCGACGGCATTCTGGAACTCGAAGAAGGTAAACTGCGGGTCACGCTGATCAAAGCGGTGGTAAAGGCCGCACATCGAGCGAAAGAACTGGCGAACGGCTAAGCTCGAGACTCACAGGCTCCTCCCGTTTAGAATCGGCCAGTGATCGTCGGCGTTATCTCCGATACCCACGGCTTGTTGCGCCCAGAAGCCGTCGCTGCTCTGCACGGGTCCCAGTTCATTATTCATGCAGGTGACGTCGGAGACCCGCAAATTCTCGACCGACTATCCGCCATCGCGCCAGTGACGGCGGTGCGCGGAAATGTTGATCAGGGCGCGTGGGCGCGCAAAATTCCGGCTACGAATGTGCTTACGATCGGCGAAGTCTTCATCTACATTCTTCACAGCATTCAAGAGCTGGACTTGATTCCGGAGGCAGCAAATTTTGCGGCCGTTGTTTACGGGCACAGCCATGTTCCTAAGATCGAAATGAAGAATGGCGTGCTCTACTTCAACCCTGGTAGCGCGGGACAGAGGCGGTTCCGCCTGCCGGTGAGCGTGGGTCGGCTAACGATCACCGACGGCAAGATTGAGGAAAAAATTCTCATGCTCGAAACAATTACGTAGGCCCCCGACCACCTCGTCCGGGCGGGAGTGAAGCTCACAGGGTTGTTCGATGTCCGCTACAATTCCCCCAGTGTCCATCGAGTTCGAAATCGAGGCTCGTTCTGGCTCCGCCCGCGCCGGCCGCCTGATCACGCCTCACGGCGAAGTCGAAACTCCCGTCTTCATGCCCGTAGGGACGCTGGCTTCGGTCAAGGGAGTTTCACAGGACATTCTCGAGGAACTCGGAGTTCAGATTCTTCTCGGGAACACATATCACCTTTACTTGAGGCCGGGAGTCGAGCAAGTCCGCAAGTTGGGCGGACTGCATCGCTTCATGGCGTGGCCGCGGGCCATTCTCACCGACTCGGGCGGCTTCCAGGTATTCAGTCTGACCGATCTGCGCAAAGTCACCGAGGAAGGCGTGACCTTCCGTTCGCATCTGGACGGCTCTTCGCACTTCTTCAGCCCGGAAAGCGCGATGGAGGCGCAGATCGGATTGGGCGCGGACATCATCATGGCATTTGATGAATGCACCGAATACCCTGCGGATCGGGAGCGGATGCGGACATCCATGGAACTAACGCTCCGCTGGGCGGAGCGAAGCAAGAAATATTTTGAGGAGCACAAACACGAAGTGCCGTGGCGAAGAGCCCGGGTGGGGCCGAGGGCTGTCCCCACACAAGCTAAATTGGCTACGCAAGGTTTATTTGGAATTGTGCAAGGTGGGATGGACCGTCAACTGCGGAAAGAATCTGCAGAGCTGACCATTGCAATCGGCTTTCCCGGTTATGCGATCGGCGGTCTCAGCGTGGGTGAGCCGCGAGCTCTGACGCGCGAAGTTGTCGAATCGACGCTCGAACATCTTCCCGCGGACAAACCGCGCTACCTCATGGGAGTTGGCACGCCCGCGGAAATCGTGGAGTACGCCAACCTCGGCATCGACATGATGGACTGCGTCCTGCCCACGCGAGCAGCACGGCATGGCTTGCTATTTACATCCGAGGGAAAGATTTCGATCAAACAGGCGCGGTACGCGGGCGATGAAGCTGCGCTCGACCCGAATTGCGCCTGCCGTGTTTGCCAGCGCTACTCCCGAGCGTATTTGCGCCATCTTTATGCCTCGAACGAGGTCTTGGCCCAGGTCTTGAATACCGTCCACAATCTGAGCTTCTACCTTGACACTATGCAAGCAGTGCGTCATTCTATTTCACTTGGGAAAGAGACGGGTTCTTCGTGTGTCCGTTCTCAACCCAAACCATAGCTCGGCATCCCCGGCTTGTGTCCGATGCTGAAGGAATCTCCGGCCTCATAGCGCGAGAACTCCAGCGGTAAAATTGCAGAGCCAGTGCGCCAACGCGCGTGGCTTCAGGATTATCAGGTTTCTAGTCTTCATATGAGTGTTCAGCACTTATTGGCAATGCAACTAGGCGGTGGTTCGGCGGGATGGTTGGGGTTTGCCCCGCTCATCTTCATCTTCGCCATTTTCTATTTTCTCCTCATCATGCCGCAGCAGAAACGCCAGAAGAAGTGGCAGGCCATGCTGAACGATCTAAAGACAGGGGATAAGATCGTGACAACCGGAGGCCTCCGAGGCACTATAGTTGCTATTAAGGACGAGTACATCCACCTGCGGGTTCCTCCTGATAATTTGCGGCTGGAAGTAAGCCGGGGCTCGGTGGCCTCGGTGACAACCCCGGAGGAGACAGCGAAATGAATACTTGCAGGATTGCGGCACTGCACCGGCGAGGATCCCCGCACCTACATTTGGCAATTGGGAATCATTGATCATGAATAAGAATTTAGGCTGGAAAGTCATCGTTATTGCTGCCACGCTGCTGTTCTTTCTGTTCGGCATTGTCGGGATACCTGAACAATGGTCGCTCAGCGGGTTGAAGGCGGCGTTACAAAATCGCATTCACCTCGGACTCGACCTTAAAGGCGGCACACACCTGATTCTGCAGGTGCAGGTGAATGATGCTGTCAACGTCGACTCGGAAAACGCAGTCGAGCGGCTGAAAGCGGATTTGCGGGCACGCAAGATCAATTACGCCGAAATCACCAAGCCTGATCAGGTTAACAATCCTGACAAGATTGTGCTGAAAGGTGTGCCGCCGGAGTCCCGATCCGACTTGCTCTCCATCGTGCAGGATCGACTTCCTGAGTACCAACTAACATCGGGTGCGGACAATACTTGGACCGTTTCCATGAAACCGCAAGCCCTCGCCGACCTGAAAAATCGCGCGGTGACCCAGGCGATTGAGACTATTCGCAACCGTATTGACCAGTTGGGCGTGAGCGAACCCATCATCGAGGAGCACGGTCTCGGGCAATATCAGATTCTGGTGCAACTGCCTGGCGTGGACGATCCGGCACGAGTGAAAGAAATCATGCAGTCGACCGCGATGCTGGAAATCCGGCAATCTTTTGGCGGGCCTTATCCGAGCGAGCAGCAAGCTTTGCAGGATAAAGGCGGGGTCTTGCCGTCGGATCAGGTGTTGATGCCGGGCCGCAGTGTTGGTACCAACGCTGGCGAAGGCGGGCAGGCCTGGTACCTGATTTCGCGCGCATCGGCAGTCACCGGCCGCGACCTGCGCGCCGCCGACCAATCCCGAGACGAGAATGGACAGCCTGCGGTAAGTTTCACGCTTACCGGTGAAGGCGGCCGCCGTTTCGGCAGTTTTACCGGCGCTCACATTGGCGATAACCTCGCTGTCGTTCTCGACAACAAGGTGCAGGAAGTTGCCGTCATTAAAGACCAGATTCATGATCAAGGCATAATTAATGGACGCTTCACTGAGCAGCAGGCCAAAGATCTCGCGATGATTCTGCGGTCCGGTGCCTTGCCCGCTGGTATCAAATATCTTGAGGAGCGCACCGTCGGTCCGTCGCTAGGGAGCGATTCCATCCGCGCTGGCGTGACTGCGGCGGTGATCGGCATGCTAGCTGTGCTGATCTTCATGCTGGTCTACTACCACGCCGCCGGAATCAACGCGGACATCGCGTTGATTCTGAACTTGATTATTTTGCTCGGTTTCCTCGGTTTTAGTGGCGCGACGCTGACGTTGCCGGGAATCGCCGGGGTGATATTGACCGTTGGTATGGGCGTAGACTCGAATGTGCTGATCTTTGAGCGCATTCGCGAGGAACTGCGCAATGGGAAAACGCCGCCGTCGGCGGTGGAACAGGGCTTTGGCCACGCCTGGATCACGATTGTGGATACGCACGTCACCACGATCGTTTCGGCGATCATTCTGTTCATCTTCGGTACGGGGCCGGTGCGTGGCTTCGCAGTTACGCTCAGTTTCGGCCTGTTCGCGAATTTGTTCACGGCGGTGTTCGTATCGCGCGTGATCTTTGACTGGTTGCTGAGCCGGAAACAACGCGGCGAAGCGCTGAGCATAGGGTAGTGATAGCGCCCACGTAGCCCCGGACGCCTCGTCCGGGGTAAAGAAGCGGCGAGGCGAAGCATCGAGTGATGGCAATGAGCGGATGGCATGAACCCGATAGTTGATCCCGGACGAGGCATCGGGGGCTACTTCGGCATCGTTAGATACGTATGCAGTGCTAAAGAAAAGGAGTTCTAAGCGGCGTGGAATTTTTTCGTAATCCCAACATAGATTTCCTCGGCAAGAAATGGTACTTCCTCGCCTTCTCGCTGGTCTTTAGCGTGGCCGGTATCTTCTCCATGCTGTTCTGGCACAAGATCCCGTACGGCGTAGACTTTCGCGGCGGCACGCTGGTCTACGTGAAGTTTGCCCAGACGCCGGATAACAATGCGATCCGCGCTGCCATGGACCGCGTCGGGTTGCACAATGCCCGGATCCAGAGCTACGGTTCGCCCGGAAGCAACGAAGTGCTCATCGATGTCTCCGAGCAGGAAACGAGCGAGCAGGCCCTTGACCGGAGCAAGACTCAGATCATTAACGCCCTCGAAACCAATGCTCCCGCCGATAAGCAGGATCTGAATAACTCGAGTTTCCTCAGCATCAAAAACTATCTCATGCAGAAAGATCCGCTCCACACGGGGACGGATGCGGATCAGCGATATACGGCTCAGGCTCAGGCCATTGTCAATTACCGCGACAAGGTGAAGGGCGGCGTGCTGAATTCCATCGACGAAGTAAAGGCGGCAGCCGATCCCGCGGTGGTTGCCTCTTTGAAGGACGGCTTCTTCCTGTCCGATTTTGCGGTACGCAACGTGGAAATCGTTGGACCTCAGGTCGGAGCGCAGTTGCGCAAGCAGGCGTTACTGGCCACGGTTTACTCGCTCGCAGGCATGTTGGTGTATCTCGCCTTCCGCTTTGAATGGATTTACGGCGTCGCCGCTGTCGTCACCGTGTTCCATGACACGTTGATTACCGTAGGCGCGTTTTCTCTTCTGAATAAGGAAATTTCGCTGACTGTAATCGCGGCCATTCTCACCCTGATAGGTTATTCCAACAATGACACCATCGTGGTCTTCGACCGCATCCGCGAAAACCTGAAGCTGATGCGGCGAGAGAAGCTGTCGGACATCGTAAACCGCAGCATCAATCAGACCCTGAGCCGAACCATCTTGACAGCGGGTTTAACATTTTTGACAGTCTTAGCCCTCTACTTGTTCGGCGGCGAGGTTTTAAAAGGATTTTCGCTGGCCCTGGTGATCGGTATTCTCATCGGAACCTATTCGTCGATTGCCATCGCCGCGCCGATTCTGGTCGCCTATCAGGACTGGCGCTCGGGCCGGGGGAAGCCAGCGGTTATGGCTCCCGCTGCCAAGGAATCAGGCCGGCGGGAAAAAATGAAGGCTAAGGCCTAATCCCGCCACGGGCGCGGTTTAGCGTCCATAAGTTTGTGATTCATCGAGATTTGAGGTAGTATCGTCCGGTTTTCGATTTGTTCGATGTAAGACTGACTGCCGGGAGCAAATCGGGCGCAGACGGTGTCTAAAGAGTAGTTGGGGCTAGTGTAGGAGGAATCTCATGTTTGAAGATAGCCTGATCGAGTCCGGTGGGAGGCTCAAAACCAAGCGGGGCGTTTGGACTTTCCTCTCGTTTGTTCTTGAGGCCATTCTAGTCGGTGTGTTGGTCCTAATCCCTCTGCTGTTCACCGAAGCGCTCCCGAAGACACAGTTAATGACGTTTCTAGTCGCGCCTCCTCCGCCACCACCTCCGCCGCCTCCCGCGGCGGCGCCTGTCAAGATCGTCAAGCAAGTGCAGACCAATATTATTAACAACCAGTTGCGCACCCCGACCAAGATTCCAGAGAAAGTACAGATGATCAAGGAAGATGAGGCGCCACCGCCAACCATGTCAGCCGGTGTAGTGGGCGGTGTTCCGGGCGGCATCCCCGGCGGGCAGATGGGAGGCGTCATCGGAGGCATCATCAGTTCCACCCCGGTCGCTGTGCCTAAGGTGGCTACGCCGCAGCGCGTCCGCGTGTCACAGGGCGTAACTCAAGGACTGCTAATCCGCAAGGTTCAGCCGAATTATCCACCTCTCGCACGCCAAGCACGCATCCAAGGGAGTGTGCTGCTGCAAGCCGAGATCAGCAAAGACGGTACCATCGAGAATCTGCATCTAATCAGTGGTCATCCGATGCTGGCTCCGGCGGCTATCGAGGCGGTGAAGCAGTGGAAGTACAAACCGTACATTCTGAATGGCGAGCCGGTCGAAGTGGAGACGCAGATTACGGTGAACTTTACCCTGTCCGGAGGTTAGACTCGGCCAGCGGAAGTTTTCCTGTGATGTGGTTAAGGAATTAAGAGCTGTCCTCCCCCAATCCTTTCTTTGAGCTGACTCGGGAGCGGGGCGGTCCGAGGAGTGCCAGCCCGTAGTCTCGGCCGCGAGTTCGACAGCTTTCGCACTACAGATCAATAAACGAAAAGCTCTACCAGATTTCTGAGGAGGAGAAGCAACTCATGTTCGTCGCCCATGTAGCAACCCATACTTTAAGTCACGTGTCCACCATGGCAGTCTGGCTATTCCAGGAACAACCGGTGGCTTGGGACCCGATCTCGCTGTGGAAACAGATGGGATTTATCGCGAGAGCCGTGGTCGTTATTTTATTCGTCATGTCCGGTTGGTCGATCGGGGTAATGATTGACCGTGCCATGGCCTTCAGCGCGGCACGCAAGCAATCACGGGCATTTGCTCCCGCGGTAGCTGGTGCACTGCGCGACGGTAAGATTGATGAGGCCATCAAAGTTGCCGAGCGCAACAAGAAGAGCCATCTGGCGAAGGTTGTCACCGCCGGCTTGATGGAATTCCGGGCGCACCAGGAGAGTGGTGAAATTCCCGGCGAGACCATCGAAGCCTCGAAGCGCGCCTTGGAGCGCACCGAAGCCATCGTTCACGCCGAGCTTAAGCGCGGCTTGGGCGGCTTGGCTACCATCGGCTCAACCGCTCCCTTCGTCGGGCTGTTTGGCACGGTGATGGGCATTCTGAACGCCTTCAAAGGTATTTCTGAACAGAAGGCCACCGGTCTGGGCGCAGTCGCAGGCGGTATCGCGGAAGCTCTCGTGACCACCGCCGTCGGACTGTTCGTTGCTATCCCGGCGGTTATGATGTTCAACTACCTCACTGGGCGCGTGGAAGCGTTCGACGTGGAGATGGACAACTCCTCGAGCGAACTGATCGATTACTTCCTCAAGCGACGGGGTATGCGCCGGTCCTAAGGCTAAGCAGGATCGGTTCTCGACCATGAGTTGCTGATCGGCGCCGGAGGGTTTACTTCGGCGCCGCATCGTGACCTTCAGGATCGAGGGCCAATCGATGGTGGGCCGACGAGGATCCTAACGCAGGAGAGTACAATATGGCACTTAATAAAAGGAACGAAGGAGCCAAGGTCAACTCCGACATCAACGTCACACCGATGGTGGACGTGATGCTGGTACTGCTGATCATCTTCATGGTGATCACGCCCATGTTGCAGAAGGGCGTAAGCGTGGACTTGGCGAAAGTTAATAGTCCGACGGCGATGCCGGATGCGGACAAAGAAGATGCACTGATTGTCGCCGTCATGCGGGACGGTCAGGTATTCTTCGGCAACGATAAAACGCCGCCCGATCAGTTGACTCAGAAAGTCAAAGACCGTCTGGCCAATCGGGTGGACAAGCGAGTGTTCGTCCGCGCCGATGCCCGAGCCAAGTTCGGCTCGGTTGTCGAGGTCGTGGACAATGTTCGCGCCGCGGGTGTGGACCAGTTGGGTCTGCTGACCGATCAGAAAAAACAGACGACGGGAACTCCGCCACCGCCAGCAACTGGCGGGCAATAAGAGGAGCTTAATATGGGAATGACTGCTGGAGGGAGCGGCGGAGGCCAAAGCGCCGTTATCAACGTCACACCGCTCATCGACGTACTCTTAGTGTTGCTGATCATCTTCATGGTAATTACGCCTTTGACTCCCAAAGGACTCGATGCTCTGGTGCCTCAGCCGCCACCGCCGAATGCGCCGAAGAACAATACGCCGGATCGCACCATCGTGGTGCAGTTGATCGATCGCGGAGCGGGCCAGGAGCCGGGAGTAAAGATTAACAATGAAGACACGACCTGGGACGGCCTGCAGGGACGCCTCACAGATATTTTCAAGACCCGCGCCGAGAAGGTGATGTTCGTCAAAGGCGATGATAATGTTCCCTTTGCCGATGTCGCGAATGTAATTGACATCGCTCATGCCTCAGGCGTAGACAAGGTTGGTCTGATTACCGCCAAGATTGAAGCTGGCGGCTAGGGCGGAAGTTTTCAGTTTTTGCAGATCACCAAATGCACCGCCGTCGTCTCGGCGGCTGCGTGGGGGCGTCCAGCCCCCACGGGCGAAGGTAAGATACTTTCGCGACAGCCGGCAAGATACCGGCGCTGCCAAAGTTAACCGCACCGGGCTTGCAGCTTGGCTTCGCGGTCATAGTTTTTCGTCCGATCTTGAGGATTCTGGCGAGGGAGATTTATAAAGCAATGAAAAAAACCGTGCGGGTGCTGGCACTGATAGCTGTCGGCGTATTGATGTTGTCGGCCGCGGGCTGCAACAAGCTGAGGGCGCGTGACCAACTCAACAAGGGCGTAGCATCCTACAAAAATGCGCGGTACGAAGAGGCAATCGATCACTTTCAGCAAGCGGTTACACTCGATCCCAGTCTGCTGAATGCCCGTCTATATCTGGCAACCGCCTATGCGCAGCAATACATTCCTGGGGTCGACGCCGAAGATAACAACCGCCTGGGGCAGCAGGCTATAGACCAATACAAGGCGGTGCTGGAGCGTGATCCCAAAAGCATCAACAGCGTCAAGGGAATCGCCTATATTTATCTGCAAATGAAGAAATTTGACGACGCCAAGACGTATTATCGCAAAGCCCTCGAGATCGATCCCAACGATCCTGAGCCCTATTACTCGGTGGGCGTCATCGACTGGACCCAGACCTATCAGCCGCGCATGGAAGAGCGTGCCAAGCTGGGCATGAAGCCAGATGAGCAATTGAGCGCCAAGGACAAGAATCAGAAGAAATCGTGCGCGGAACTCAAGCAAAAGAACTCGGCCAATATTCAGGATGGCATCGATGCCCTCAAGAAAGCTTTGGACCTACGGCCGGATTACGACGATGCCATGGCCTACATGAATCTGATGTATCGCGAGAAAGCCGACGTCGAATGCGACGATCCCGCGGCGCGGGCGGCGGATCTGAAGACGGCCGATGAATGGGTCGATAAGACCATGGCTACAAAGAAGGCCAAAGCCGAGAAGCAGCCCGGAGCCCAGGGCATTACCATGGATCAGCAGAAGTAAAAATCAGTTCCAGTACTTTGCCTCAGTCACACACGCTGACATGAGCCTGATCCCCCCGCTCGGGACAATAACAAACCAGGCTTGTTAGGCAATTCCCCTTCGTTCAGCAGGGGTTTGTTGATTTTCCGCTCGTGGTCCATTTACTCTTGTATTTCTGGGTCGAAGCATTTCCCTTTTCCGTCATCGCTAGCGTTAATTGACGGCTCGAGCAATAAGCAACTAAGCTGTGTAATCCCTCATCCATAAAGCTGGGTTCGGTTATGTACATTTTGACTCTCAATCCGGGCGAGTCGGCTTTCGTGCGCTGCACGCGGTGCGAGAACCTGAATCTGATGGTTACCAACGAGAAAGAAAACGACGTATCTCTCCAGTTCAATACCAAGGACGATCAACTGGATGCGGAGTGCGTGTTGTGCAAGCGACATTATCTCTGGACTCCCGGCTCGGTCGCGATCGTCAAGCCTTCCCAAAGCGCGAACTAAAGCGCGAACTAAAGAGCGCGGCGAAGAAAAAAGGATCCTGCCTGGTTCTCGCGATTCCGCGGATGCCTCAACGTCCTCTGCGATTTAGGCTTTCCCTGGTTGCCGCGCGTCACCGAAGTCATCCTGGGACCAGTGCCTTCCGTCACATGAGTCCGCCGTCTCTCCCCGGTAACATAGGGTCTTGCGTTGCTTGCGGAGATGAGTCCATGAAATGGAAACTGGATCGCATTATTAGCGTGGCCACTCTCGTGGCCTCCGTAGTAGCCATAGTTCTCGTATTGAAGAAGCCGCAACCGGTGGCGCCCGCGCAGTCGCCCGCAGGCGCGGCTGCGAATGTGCAATCCCTGGAGAACAAATTGGAGCAGTTGGAACAGCCGAAGACTCCCGGTCAAGCCCCCGCCCAGGTTCACTTCAGCTCGGACGAAATCACGGCGGCATTGGCTCAGGCCGTGGCGGCGCTTCCTGCGAACCTTCCCGCGTCGGGCGCAATGAGTACGGCTACCGCAGCGTCCCCAGCCCAAACCAGTTCCGGACTGCCCACGACCGTTCCGTCCTCGCCCGATGCGGCTATCGGACAGGGCGAGCCTGAGGTCAAGGACTACAAAGTAAATTTCGATGGCGACGTTGCCCGTGGCCAGTTTGTCACCCAGATCGGCGGCAAGGATGTATACGTCACTCTGGCTGGACATCTCGGTTCCAAGGACGGTTACGCGACTTTCGATCCCACGGAATTTAAAGTGGGGGACCTCAGTATTCCAGTGTCAATGGTCAGCGGTGCATTGCAGAAAAAGCTTGCCGAACAGCGCGACCGTTTGAAGCTGCCAGATGACGTTGGCAGCGTCAAGGTCGAGAATGGCCAACTAGTCGCGACGCAAAAATAGTCTGCGAAAGAACCATGCGACATCGATGCCTCCATTCGATCCTGGAGCGTACAGCCTGAATGGTGTCGACATCGGCGCGACGATTCCGGCTCGGAGCCTCGCGACCCACTCTTTCCGCAAAAGACGGAAAGGATGGGGCACCCTTTCAATATTGGCGCATCGGGAAATTCCAGGGCCAGACCGCCTATCGCGCGGTTGCACTTTGAATGGCGGGTACAAGCGCTCTCCGATTACGCGATAAACCACGAAGGCGGGCCAGCGTCGGAAACCTGGCAGAAGAGAAGCAACAACTCCAGCACTTATGGCGCAGAGCGTTCGTCGCGTCGCCAAATAGAAACTGCGGGCGAACCTAGCGCCAGCGCTCCGAGACTCGCAGGTTGCCGAATCGGCAGGCTGAGAACCGCGTTCGCTTGTTGAAGACTGCCATCATCGGGCCCTTTGGTCCTACCTGCGATGATCGCCTTGTTCGGGATTGTCTCGTAGGCGTAGCCGGTCAGAGTAGCCCTAATGAAGGGTTCAGTTTGTTGAGTAATGACCCTGAGGCGCGCCCAGCCATAGTGAGTTTTTCCGCTGACCTTGAACTGCAGCCCAAGATAAGCTTCCTTATTGCCGGCCCAGGGGCCGACATTGCCTTGCCGAGAAACAATCGCCATGTACAGGCCGCTAGAGTATTCTTTAAAAGCGCTGTTCTTCCCGACTCGGACGCCTGCTTTTAGAGCCGCGCCCATCCACCTTGATCCGGATTGGAGTCCCCAGACCTGGTTCCTTCGCTCAACACCGACTCCCAGGATTGCTACGGGCGCATAGGTCGTACAGTTACAGAAGCTCGATATCGTAAAATCAGGAATTCCGTCATGGTTAAGATCGATTGTCACCGAGCTGTTCTGAACAATCCTAATGTGGGCCGCGGTGTATACAATTTTGGCGTCGGCAGGCTGCGCCGATGCCAACGCTGCCACCCCCGCGGCGCTCGTGACGAGCGCATACATGCTGACCTGGTGATGAACTGAATCGGACAGCTTGGCTTGTATCCTGAAACGTCGGGAAGAGCGATTCATGGAGTCCTCCGACAGGCGAGACCATTGTCCTCTCCTCGCAATCGCTTAGTCAATTCGAACTACGTTTTAAGCGGTCGAGGAGACTGGGACAGCTTTGAACCAACGTTACGGCACGGGTGCTATTGTCCTGGCGCGCCTTGGAACAGCGGGTACAGGCGGTCTCCGATCACGCGATAGACTACGAAGGCGCTGCCCGCGTCGGAAACCTGGCGGAAGAGCAGCTCTGCGCGGCCGTCTCCATCGACATCGACGGCATCGATCAGGTCGAGCTGCGGAATCACATCCAGATGCCGGGTGTCGGTTACGTTGGCCAGCGCTTTGTGAAGATCGCCGTTCACATCTTCGCGAACCACTAACGTGATTATGTATTCGAGATCTGTTTCGTTTTCGCGCGGGCGTTGCGGCATACGCGCTCGTGCGGTCAATACCAGTTCGGGCTCGTTGATATCTGCAAGATCAAAAACTCGCAGCTGCACGTCTGCAAACGTGGGCTGCACTGGCTTCGCGGTAGGCGCCTTGGTGTGCTGCGAAGGAGCGTGGACTGGTTGAGCAGTCCCCAAGCTCGCGGATCCTGCCGCGCGTGCTCGGATTTCGTCCCCCGCCATTGCGAGCATTTTCTTACGGAATTGTTGCTCCTCCTCCGGCTTCAGGTTGTAGGTGTAGGGAAGTGGGTCGGGGCCGTTCGAATCTGAGATTGCGGGGATTAGCTGCAACTGGTCCGATGCCTGGGCTCCGGACTGGCCGGTCGATGATGCCCCCGACGAGGTCGCTGCGCCTGTCGAAAGCGCCGTCGCAGCATGCCCAGCCGCCTTTGCTGAAGCAGCACCCATGGCCTTCTTCTGGGCTTCTTCCGCCGACGCTGCGCCGGCTTGCCCTCGTTTCAGCGAGGGCCGATCTTTGTCCTCTGGAGCCTTGTCTTCTTGCGCCTGTTCAGGTTGCGATGGCGTGGCAGGTGCAGGTGGTGTCGAGGCCGTGGGTGCTGGCGTCGGTTGTGCAGTGGACGCAGGACTCGTGCTCTGGGATCCAGTAGGCGCAGGCTGCGCCTGAGCCGGCGTGGTGGACGGAGGTGGGTCCGCCGGCTTGGATTTGTCACCGCCCGCACGGCGGAGTACCGGTGGACCCTCATCCTCGTTCATCCCGCGAGGTGTCGACGATACTGGCTTCTTTGCTACCTTCGCTTTAATTGAACTGGCCGTCTGCCAGGTGCCTTCGGCCATCCACGCGGTTGCGTCGTTGCCGTTTTTTCTTTGCAGTGCTCCGGTTACGGTGAACAGTCCCATGGAAACTCCGGTCCGCACGGCTTCGTAAACTGTATCGCTCCACAGCGCCATCGGCACGGGTGCGGCCTTGTAGGCGCTGGCATCGTAATATTTGCCATCAATCAAGATAGTGATTGGAATCAGGTGTGCTTTGCCATTCGGGGCCAGTTCCAGCAGACCCAATGCTCGCGGCCCTTTGCTGGTCTTCGGGGCCCGACTAACCTGAGCGGGAGCAATTGATGGAAGCGCGAATTGCAGAAAAACGCCCACCGCGAGAACACTGGAGATGACGCGCCACCGGGCGTTGCGGTATAACGTTGATCGAGTAGTTGATCGAAAAGGAGAGACCGTCATGGATATCAATATCAATGATAAAGCCCCGGAGTTCACTTTGCCTGATCAGAATGGCGAGCCGGTTTCCTTGAAGGATTTTAGCGGCAAGTGGGTGGTGCTCTATTTCTATCCCCGGGCGGATACTCCGGGATGCACCATCGAGGCCTGCGAGTTCCGCGATTCACACAAAAAGACGGAGAAGAGCGGAGCTGTGGTTCTGGGAGTTTCGCCTGATGAACCGAAAGCGCTCAAGAAGTTTGAGGATAAGTTCGATCTTCCATTTACCCTCCTGGGCGACGCCGACAAGAAGGTTAGCAATGCTTACGGCGTGATCCAGGAAAAGAATATGTATGGCAAGAAAGTCATGGGGGTGGCTCGCACGACGTTCATCATTGGCCCGGATGGAAAGATCAAACAGATCTTTAACAAAGTGAAGCCGGAAGGCCACGCCGAACAAGTGCTGACATTTCTGAAGGGCGCTGCGAAAGGCGCGGCCTAGCGGAGGCTCGTAAGTAGCGCGGTGCGAATGGATCGCTAAAGCGGTTTCTCGACTCCGCCGCGTCATCCGCATTCGCGGATATTCCAGCTACGCTCGAAATGACAAATGGACGAATGACAAATGGAAAAGCTCATTGACCCAATTCCGGATGGAAGATATCGGTCCGGAAGTTTGACAAGTTCCCCTTCCTCCACGTAATTTCAAACTTCTGCCCCTCATACACGTCCAAACCTCTTGGAGGTCCAATGATCCGGCGCACTATGATCCGCCGTTCTCTCAAACCATTCGCCATCGCACTGATGCTCACCGGGTTGGCCGCCGCCCAGGATGTTGCCTCTTTCGAGAAACGCACGACGGTCAAGAAATTGGACAACGGATTGACCATCGTCATCTGCGAGAGGCCTGAGGCCCCGGTATTTTCATTCTTCACTCACGTGGATGCTGGTTCCGTGCAGGATCCTCTCGGCGAGACCGGCCTGGCTCACATGTTTGAGCACATGGCTTTCAAGGGCACAGACAAGATCGGCACCAAGGATTATGTCGCCGAAAAAGTTGCTCTCGAAAAGGTGGAGCAGGCTTACGCAGCCTATATCGCAGAGCGCGATAAGCCAGTAGGCCGCGACCAGGAGAAACTGAAGGAGCTGGAAAAGGCATGGAAGGATGCCGTCGCCGAAGCCGACAAATACGTGAAGCCCAATGAGTTTCCCCAGATCGTGGAGATCAACGGCGGCGAGGACCTGAACGCCAACACCAGCGATGACGAGACCAACTACTTCTATTCGTTTCCCGAAAACCGGCTGGAGTTGTGGGCCTATCTGGAATCGGAGCGCTTCCTGCATCCAGTGATGCGCGAATTTTACAAAGAGCGCAATGTGGTGATTGAGGAGCGACGCATGCGTGTGGACAGCAACCCCATTGGGCGACTGCTCGAGCAATTCACCACTGCGGCTTTTCAGGCGCATCCTTACCATCGGCCAACGATTGGTTGGATATCGGACCTGAATTCGTTTTCCGCTACCGACGCCAAGAGGTTTTTCGACACCTACTACATTCCATCCAATATGGTCGTGGCCGTGGTGGGCGATGTGAAGGCATCCGAGACCATGCCGATCGTCGAAAAATATTTCGCCCGCATTCCTTCGCATTCGAAACCGGACGAGCGCACAACCACCGAGCCGCCGCAGAACTCCGAACGGCGCGTCGTGCTGCAGGAGATGTCGCAACCGCTTTATCTCGAAGGCTATCATCGGCCCGACTACCGCAGCCCCGACGACGCGGTTTACGACGCGATTGCCGACCTGATGTCGGATGGCCGCACTTCGCGCCTCTACCGCGCATTGGTGCGCGACAAGAAAATCGCATCGGATTCCGCGGGCTTTAGCGGACTGCCGGGCAACAAGTATCCGCATCTTTTTGCCTTCTACGCGTTTCCTCTTCCCGGCCACAAGCCGGACGAAATGGCCGATGCGATTCACGTCGAGATCGAGAAGCTGAAGAAAGAAGACATCAGCGATGAGGAATTGAAGATGATTAAAACGCGGGCCAAGGCGAACCTGCTCCGGAGCCTGGGCAGCAATGAGGGGTTGGCTAACAATCTGGCTTTGTACCAGGCCCGCTACGACGACTGGCGCGAGCTTTTCCGCTCGGTCGACCGCATCGATAAGGTTTCCAAAGCCGATATCCGCCGCGTAGCGAATCAAACTTTTGTTCCCGCCAATCGTACAGTTGGAATTATCGAAACCAGGGCGGGAGCGCCCGCAGCCGATCAAAAAGGAGGAGCGCAATGAAGAGTCATCGTTCGCTGATTTTCCTTTCGATCGTGATTCTCCTTGGCGCGGTAATTCCGCGAGCCGCCGGTCAGGCTGCGGATTGGCAGCAAATCCCGATTCCGCCTTTGCCCGCTTTTCACCCGCAGCAGCCCAAGCGCTTCGTGTTGCCGAATGGCATGGTGATTTTCCTGCAGGAAGATCATGAACTCCCGCTTATCGATGGCACGGCGCGTATCCGAGGCGGTTCGCGTTCGGAACCCGCCAGTAAAGTCGGGATGCTGGATATTTACGGTGAAGTCTGGCGGACGGGAGGAACCAAAGCGCAGACTGGCGATCAACTCGACGACTATCTCGAAATCCGCGCCGCCAAAGTTGAGACCGGTGCGACTGCAGACTCGACGACGATTTCATGGTCTTGCCTCAAGGGCGATTTCGACGATGTGTTCAAGGCCTTCAATGACGTCCTGCATGAGCCCGAATTCCGCGCGGACAAAATCGATCTGGCACAGAAGGAAATGTACGACGCCATCTCGCGCCGTAATGACGATGTCAGCGCGATTGCCTCTCGGGAGTCAGCGAAGCTGGGATACGGGCCTAACAATCCGTACGCTCGGCAACCTGAGTACGCCACTGTGGCCGCCGTCACGCGGCAGGACCTGCTCGATTGGCATCACGCTCACGTCCATCCCAACAATATTATTCTGGGGATCGTCGGCGACTTTGATTCTGCGGCTATGGAAGCCAAGCTTCGCCAGGTTTACGGCGATTGGCCCAAGGGACCGCCGGTAAAAGAGGACAAAATCGAGTTCCAGCCAGCCAAACCTGGGTATTACCTGGTTGAGAAAGAAGACGTAAATCAGAGTTCCATCCGGATGAACGAGCTTGGTATTCGGCGCGACAATCCGGATTATTACGCGGCCCAGGTTTTTAATGAGGCATTCGGCGGCGGCTTTTCTTCGCGTTTGTTCAAGAGCATTCGCACCGCGCAAGGATTGGCGTACGGCGTCGGAGGCGGAATAGGCGCGTCATTTGACCATCCCGGGCTCGTCCGCATTTCCATGAGCACGAAGAGCGCAACCACGGTGGAATCGGTTCAGGCCCTCTACAAAGAGATGGACAACCTGGAAAAGAATCCGATTTCGGATGACGAGATTAAACGCGCCAAGGATTCCATCCTGAATTCATTCGTCTTCAATTTTGATTCGCCGGAGAAAGTGCTCCATGAACGCATGGCATATGAGTTTTATGGATATCCGGCGGATTACCTCGAACGCTATCGCGCTGGGATCGAGAAAGTTGGCAAGGAAGACGTAGCTCGCGCCGCGACTAAATACCTGCACAAGAATGAGCTCAAGGTGCTGGTCGTGGGCAACACGGCGGAGTTCGACAAGCCGCTGTCTTCGCTCGGTCCAGTGACCAAGGTCGACATCACGATTCCGCCCCCTGGCGAGCAGCCGGGAACTCCTCCGAAACCTGGCTCAGATCCAGGAGGCGAGACGCAGTAAAAGAACCCAGTTTCGATGAAGCACGGGCGTCTCGCCCGTTCGCGAAACCTCCCCGCGCATTCGCGTCAGTGAACATCGCCAAGACGGGCGAGACGCCCGCCCTCCATCGTTTTATGTCCGCTGAACTTTCTTCCTGCCCGCTTGACATCGATCGGGCGAAGATCTACTCTGAAGCGAATAAAAAGCGAATATCGTCATGGCCTCCCCGTCTCTCTTTCCCGATTCCAAGCCCAAACTCGTCGGCATAGCTCGCCTTGCATCGGTGGGTGAAACCCTGCGTCAGGGGCACGAGGTCGAATATTTCACGCTTCCCGTCCGTTCCCTGCTTAATCGTTGCACCGGCGTGCGCATGCCGTTTACCTGGACCATCAATCCGTACCGCGGATGCGAGTTTGCCTGCAAATATTGCTATGCCCGCTACACCCATGAATTCATGGAGTTGCGCGATGGCGTCGACTTCGAGCAGAAGATTTTCGTCAAGCAACACGCGGCCGACTTGCTGCGGCAGGAGCTTCGCAAGGTCAAGCCCGGTGAAGATATTGCCCTCGGAACCGCTACGGATCCATATCAGCCGGCGGAGCGGCGCTTCGAAGTGACCCGCGCGATCCTGGAGGAACTCGCGCGGCATCGCGGACTCGAAATCGGAATTGTCACCAAGTCCAATCTGGTGCTGCGGGACGTCGAGGTGTTCCAGCAGATCGCAAAAGCCAATCGTTTATTCGTGAACATCACCATAACCACTTTGAATATCGAACTGGCGCGCATTCTTGAACCGCGCGCGCCCCGTCCTGATTTGCGGCTGGAGGCGATGCAAAAGTTGAACCAGGCAGGCATCGCAGCGGGGGTAATCTGCGCACCGGTGCTGCCGGGCATTACGGATTCTCCACGCGACCTCGACGTGCTCGTCCAAGCCACCGCGCAGGCGGGCGGGAAATACATTTTTGCCAATCCTCTGTTCCTCAAGCCCTGCTCAGCGGCTGTCTTCCTGCCGTTTCTGGAAAAAGAGTTTCCCCAACTGATCGAGAGCTACCGGCAGCGCTATAAAGACCGCGCATTCCTTCCGGCATCGTATCGCAAGCGGCTATCGCAACTAATGAAACGCCTGCGCCAGAAGCACGGCATTCCCAGCGACTACGATCGCTACAGCCAGAAGACGCATCCCGCCCCTGAAGCCGAGCCCAGGGAGCAATTGAAATTATTCTGACAGCGTTCATTCCACGCTGACTCGTCGCTTCGGGCGGGTTCGGTCGCGAGCCTCTATAATGTCAGCTTCCAGAATGCATCCTCCCAATTCGCAAGCCGTGCCGAACCCGCCCCCGCCGCCGACAGCCAGAAGGCCAAATTTCTTCGCCCAACTTGATAGGTTCTGGCAGCGCGTGACCGAGGGGCTTGAGCTCAGCCAGCTGTGGAAGCAGTTCAGCGTGGATGCGCGGGCCAGCTACCGGCTTTATCACCGCGACTTTCGGGCTCGGGCTCCGCAGGATGCCCGCAAACCCGGTTTCTGGAATACAGCGCAGGAGTATGCCTGGGCGATTCTGGAAAAGCTGACGCCAGCACGACGCGTATTGCTGCTGCTCGGTGTTGTTCTGCTTATTTTTCCCTCAGGTGGCTACAGTTATCACGGGAAGAATGGAGAAATCGAGATCGTCGAGCTCGATCTGAAATTCTGGGGCGGAGCCGTGCTCTTCGTCCTGCTGATGCTCGAAGTCGCAGATCGGGTAGTGATGAAGCGCGATCTCGAGATCGCGCGCGACATTCAGCGATGGCTGCTTCCTGCGCAGCCGCCCCAGGTGTGCGGCCTGGATATCGCTTTCGCGGCCAGGCCCGCGAATACAGTGGCCGGCGATTTCTACGACGTCTTTGCCCGTCCGGCGACTGACTCCGCCGAACCGCGTTTCCTGCTGGCCGTAGCGGATGTGGCAGGAAAAAGTATCCCGGCCGCTTTGCTTATGGCTACCTTCCAGGCTAGCCTTAAAACTCTTTCCGAGACTTCCTGTTCTCTCGGGGACCTGGTGACAGCCATGAATCACTATGCCTGCACAAACAGCCAAAGCGGTCTCCGCTTCACGACCGCATTTCTGGCCGAGTTCGACCCGGCAAGCCGTGCTCTGGTCTACATCAACGCCGGGCATAACGCCCCCATCCTGCGGCGCACTACGGGCGCAATTGAACGCCTGTCAAACGGTGGGCTACCCCTGGGAATGTGGGCCGACAAGACTTATGAATCCGGCAGCTTGATCCTGCAACCAGGCGATTGGCTGGTGATCTTTACGGATGGCGTGATAGAAGCAGTGAATGGAAGCAATGAAGAGTACGGCGAACAAAGGGTGCTCAACGTGCTACAGGCTGGCGCGGCGGCCACTCCAGAAGAACTGCTGCGCCGTATCATGAGCGACCTCGACGCCTTCGTCGGTCTTACGCCACAGCATGATGATGTGACCTGCATGCTGATAAAGGCAGCGTAGGCCGTGGCACTCAACCTCGCAAGGTTGACAAAATTTGTCAGGGTCTCGCCTTTTAAGCGCTCTGCGTGAACTGGTTTCGACTCTCAAACTAACCCTGTCCCTTCCCGCATACGGCAGCCATAAGACTTAGGAGGTCGTGATTTTGAGTGCGATGGTAATCCGCGATGGCAAGCAAATTGCCACATGATTAGTGTTGGGTTCAAGAAACTCACCCTGCTAATGGAGACATTTGTGAACAACACGCGAAAACAGAAAGGTTTTTCACTGATTGAACTGCTCATCGTGGTGGCCATTATTCTTATCATCGCCGCGATCGCGATTCCGAACCTGCTGCGAGCGCGTATTTCAGCCAACGAGGCGTCTGCGGCCAGCTCAGTCCGCACCACCAACACGGGTGAGGTTAGCTTCTATTCCACTTACCCGACGCAAGGCTATTCGACGGGCGCGACCGGCATGGGCGCACTCGGACCAGGCGTCGTCACCGGCTGTCCCGCTGGCGGGCCGCTGGTCACCGCGGCTTGCTTGATTGACTGGAATCTTTCGCAAGCCACGACAGTGGCGCTCAGTAAGAGCGGTTACTATTTCGCGGTCGGTAGCACCTCAGCCGCCGCCCCATTCGTGAGCTACACCGTCGGCGGTTCGGCCGCTGCCTTCAATCAGTCTGGCGTGCGTGGCTTCTGCTCGAACGAAGACGGCGTCATCCACTTCAACGCAGCCTGGAATGCTGCCCCGCAAACCACCAAGGCGACCTGCTCCAGTGCAGCATGGCCACAGTTGCAATAACTCGAATTCGGCGAAGTACCGGAGAAGCGTTTGAGCCAGGGAGCAACGGAGAAATCCGTTGCTCTTTTTGCTTTCGGGGCTAGGAGGCCCAGGCTCCAAGCGGCTACAAGCCGGGCGGTTCCTATCTCATTTCTGCGCTGCCAATATGACACAACTTGTCATGCCGCCGACAAAATGTGGTACAAACTGCGCCTCTGGGTCAGTCCCGTTTCAGGCGCGATAGTTACGGAAGATAGCTGAGCCATTGAAAACAAACTGCGCTCTCCAATCTGACCCTACCCTATAGTAACTTCCGGCTCTGGCCGCTAAAATGCGAACATAATCGGCAATCGGGTCTACTGAGACCACATCTGATAAACGGAGAAGAAGGGAACACACATGCGGAAACAAAAGGGTTTTTCACTGATTGAGTTGCTCATCGTGGTCGCGATTATTCTTATCATCGCTGCCATCGCCATTCCGAACCTGCTGCGGGCACGTATCTCGGCCAACGAGTCGTCTGCGGCCAGCTCGGTCCGTACCGTCAACACCTCTGAGGTCAGCTTCTATTCCACTTACCCGGCGCAGGGATATTCGACGGGTGCAACCGGCATGTCGGCACTTGGGCCGGGCGCGATCACTGGCTGTCCTGCTGGCGGTCCGCTGGTCACCGCGGCTTGCTTGATCGACTGGAACCTGTCCCAGGCCACCACGATAGCTCTTAACAAGAGCGGCTACTACTTCGCTATCGGCAGCACCTCGGCTGCTGCGCCGTTCCTGAGCTACACTGTCGGCGGATCGGCCGCTGCTTTCAACCAGACCGGCGTGCGCGGCTTCTGCGCCAACGAAGATGGCGTGATCCACTTTAACGCCTCTTGGAACGCTGCTCCGCAAACGACCTTTGCGACTTGCGTCAGCGCGGCATGGCCACAACTGCAGTAGTTTGAATTTGGCGAAGTACCTGGGGGAGGGTACCAGCCGGGGAGCAACGGAGAAATCCGTTGCTCCTTTGTTTTTTTGGCTCACTACATTGCCCGCGTCCTCACTTAGCCCTTGGCCAGCCTCACCTATGGCGGACTGCAAGGTGAAACCGGGTCTTTTACTTTCGTAATCGGGTATCTTCCCGAACTCGCTCGGAATCGCCATATTTTGCATATAATTTTCCTAGAGACGAAAGGAGGGCAGTTCGTTTCTGCAGCCATGACAGCAATCGATATCCTTGGCCTCGAAAAGACATACAGCGTCGGCTTCTGGCGCAAGAAACTGAAATGCGCGCTGCGGCCGCTCCACCTGCGGGTGGAGGAGGGAGAAATCTTCGGCTTTCTCGGACCCAACGGAGCAGGAAAGACGACCACCCTCAAGATGCTTATGGGCCTGGTCTATCCAACCAGCGGATCAGCTCAAATCCTCGGCATGGACATCAATGATCCGCGCATGAAAGCACAGATTGGCTTTCTTCCCGAGCAACCCTATTTCTATGACTACCTGACCGCGGGTGAACTGCTCAATTATTATGGCCAACTCTCGGGTCTTGCACCGAAGGAACGCTCGCGCAAAGTTCGCGAGGTTCTCGACCGGGTAGGCCTGCCCGACGTGATGCGCGTGCAGTTGCGAAAGTTTTCCAAAGGTATGCTGCAGCGGGTGGGCATTGCGCAAGCCATCTTGCACGATCCCCGAATTGTCTTTCTCGACGAACCTATGTCCGGACTCGATCCCATGGGCCGTCGCGAAGTGCGCGATCTGATGGAACAATTGAAGCAGGAAGGCAAAACGGTTTTCTTTTCCACTCACATTCTGTCCGATGCCGAAGCGCTCTGCGATCGGGTGGCGATCATTCATCTGGGCGAACTGCGGAGCGTGGGCGCGGTGGCCGACCTCACCTCAAGCGTCGAAGGAAAAGTCGAACTGGTCTGGCACGGAAACAAGATCCCAGTTGCGATGAAGGCACTGGGCGCGGAGTGTCATGTCACCGGCGATACGATCCGGGCTGTCGTTCTCGAAGGCAATCAGGACGCCGCCCTTGAGGCGCTACGCCGCGAACAGCTGCGAATCATCTCTTTAATTCCTGTCCGGACTTCGCTGGAAGAATATTTTGTGCGCAAGCTGCAACCGTCCAAGGCGGTTGCCGGGGTGACGCAATGAGCGGACGAATTGTCTACATTGCCTCGAACACGTTTCGTGAAGCGGTGCGCGATCGCGTCCTCTATAACCTGATCGCATTCGCACTGCTGATGTCGGGCGCCGCCGTGCTGGTCGGCCAAATTTCCATTGGCATCGAACGATTGGTGGTGATCAATCTTGGCCTCACAGCGGTTTCGTTGTTCGGTATCGTGATTGCCATTTTCATTGGCATCGGACTGGTTTCCAAAGAGATCGACAAAAGAACGCTCTATACCGTTCTTTCCCGTCCGGTTCAGCGCTGGGAGTTCATTATCGGCAAGTTTTTCGGCCTGGCGGGAACGCTGGTGGTCAACGCATTCTTCATGGCGCTCGGAGTGTTTGCGGCGTTGCTCTACGTTTCGCACCACTTCCAGGCAACTGACGGCTGGGTGCTGGTCGCGCTGTATTTCATCGTTTTGCAGTTCCTGATCATCACCTCGCTGGCGCTTCTGTTTTCCTCTTTTTCGTCTCCGTTGCTATCGGCAGTCTTTGCCTTTGCCTTGTTCGTGATCGGCACCTTCGCGGAAGACCTGCGAGGGTTTGCCGGTTTAACCAAAGGGGTCGTGCGCTGGCTGGCCACAGGCGCAGCTTATCTGGTCCCGAATTTTTCCGCCTTGAATGTAATTAGTTCGGTGGCGCACGAGCAGCCGGTTGCGAGACAACTCATCCTCTCGAACACGGCCTATGCTCTGGTTTACGCTGGCATGGCTCTCTGTGGAGCAGTGCTGATTTTCGAGCGCCGGAATCTGAAATGAAGCCCTCGCGGAGAATCACAATTACGGCCAGCGTTCTGCTGGTGACTTTTCTTGTGGGATCTGTGTTGTTGCTGCGGCGCCTTGATCGCGAGCGCAACGCAGCGACGCTAAAGGAAGTGCTCTACATCTCCTCGCCCACCCTGCTCAAGCGAATGAGCCTGGGCTACGACGGGTTGCTCGCGGACATCTACTGGACCCGCGCAGTACAGTATTTCGGAGAAAAACTCACCCGCGGCTCCGAGCATTTCGACCTGCTGGCGCCGCTGCTTGAAATCACGACTACGCTCGATCCGCACCTGCTCGTTGCCTACGAGTATGGCGCGAACTTCCTGGCTCCCAAAATACCTGGCGGAGCCGATCAACCACAACGGGCAATTAAGTTGGTCGAGTTCGGAATCCGCAACAATCCAAACCAGTGGCACCTTTACTACGATCTGGGTTTCATCTATTACATGGATCTTGGCGACTACGCTAACGCCGAGAAAGCCTTCGCCGACGGCGCCAAGGTTCCGAATACCCATCAGATTATGCCGCTCATGGCTGCCAAGATGGCCGAGCATGCGGGAAACATTCAAACCGCTCGTCTGATGTGGGTGACGACTTATCAAACCACGCGCGATCCCTTGGTGAAATCGAATGCGGTTGCTCACTTGAACGCCTTGCAGGTGGATGAAGACGTCACTATTCTGGAGTCGCTGGTCTCTCGCTACCGCGACAAAACCGGACACTTGCCGCAAAAGTTTTCAGATCTGGAAGCGGCGAACCTTTTGCGTGGTATTCCGGTGGACCCGGTTGGGCACACCTATAAACTGCTGCCGGATGGCCACGTCGAAGTGCGAGTTCCTGACGACCTGCCCTTCATTGAGAAAGGAATACCAATCGGGTACATTCCACCTCAAAAGCCCAAGCTACCGCCCGTGAACTAATATCCAAGATGCAGGCGCGAGCGTCCTCGCCCGTGCAAGCCCGACTCGTGAAGCCACGTACGGCACAACTCGAAGATGCCGAGAACATCGCCCGTCTGGTGAATACAGCGTTCCACGTGGAACGTTTCTTCATCGACGCAGACCGTACCAACCCGGAGAAGGTCCGTGCGCTAATGCAAAAAGGCAGGTTCTTTATCGCTGAGGAGAGTGGCGCGCTTGCAGGTTGCGTCTACGTGGAACTGCGTGGACAGGCCGGCTATTTCGGTTTACTTGCAGTTGACCCAGCGAAACAAGGCGTCGGCTTGGGCTCTCGTTTAGTGGCCGCATCGGAGGAATATTGCCGCGCCGCTGGCTGCCATCTCATGGAGCTGACAGTCGTAAACTTGCGAGTCAAGTTGCTGCCATTCTATCGACGGCTCGGGTATCTGGAGAGCGGTACCATGCCTTTCCCTCCGGATCAAAATGCCCCAAACCAGCCCTGCCATCTGGTCAGGATGAGTAAGCCGCTTTAGCGACAAAAGCCCAGCCTGGGGCGTTTTTCCCCTTGACCGTCGTAATCATTTCGGAGACACTTCTCCCGCGCAGTCCCCACGGTCTGGCCGCGTAGAGTTGGTCTGGCACCTCTTCCCCGAATTCGATCGACGAGGTAAGTATGAAGTTCTATCTAACCGTTGTACTTCTTCGGATGCTGTTTCTCGGCGTACCGACATTTGCTCAGCAGCCCACGCAGCATGCCTTTATCTGGAGTCAAAAGTCCGGCATGAAAGATTTAGGTAGTCTGGGGGCAAGCAGTTATGCCCAGGCAGTCAATGCCTCAGGCCAGGTTGCGGGTTACTTTGTGACCAACTTTGGCGATCTCCATGCGTTCCTCTGGACGGTGAAAGGCGGAATGAAAGATCTGGGAACACTGGGTGGCAATTTCAGCGTCGCGCGGGGAATTGACGACTCTGGCGTGGTCGTTGGCTCGGCCAGCAAGAAGTCCGGAGCTGTACACGCGGTTCTCTGGACGGCGACAGGAGCGATCACGGACTTGGGAACGCTCGGCGGTTCTTCCAGCGAAGCCGATGGCATAAACAAGAAGGGCGATATCGTTGGCGATTCATCGACCAAGGGCAATAGCGCCACGCACGCTTTCCTTAAGATCGGCATAAGGCGCATGCGGGATCTAGGAACGCTTGGTGGTGCTTCAAGTGCTGCGAGCGCGGTGAATGTCTTCCGAGCGGTTGCTGGTAATTCGACTACCAGCGCCGGGGACGAGCACGCTTTCATGTGGACGAAGGCTGCTGGCATGCAAGACTTGGGCACCCTAGGACAAAGTAGCAATGCAATTGGAATTAATGACCTCGAGGATGTAGTCGGGTTCAGTGTTCTTACGGGTGGCTCTCCGTTCCACGCTTTTTTATGGACAGTGAGCGGGGGCATGCAAGATCTCGGGACGCTTGGGGATTTCGGCGCGAACAGCGACGCTTTCGAAAGCAACAAGTCCGGCGAAATCGCCGGGTATTCTTACACCGATCACACGGACGCTATTTACCACGCGGTTGTGTGGCAAGGGAGCACTCACCAAATTAGCGATCTGGGAACTCTGGGCGGCAAGAACAGTACAAGCGCGGCGATCAATGGTTCCGGAAAGATTGTGGGTTGGTCGGATATAAATTAAGCGTGTGTCCGCCAATCGAATGTCCTCCCTCCAAGCAATTCTGCGCTGGTGGATGGAAACTTCAGCGCGCGAGGGGCCTCTCCATGCGTTTCGGAGTCTGCTCGGTTTGCTGTGGGAGTTCGCTCGTGACTCCACTCCGTCGCGGCGTCGGCAGCGTTATGGCGACGTCGAGTACGACTGGGACTTCCGCGTCGATACGACTGGCGCAACCGTTGGCTGGCGCGATCGCCTGTTGGGACTTTTCCATTCGCCCTATCAACCAACCGACCCTGCGCTCTTCCGCGAAATGCTCGGAAGCCTCATGCAGGCTGGGCCGAACATAAATTTTAAAGAATTTACCTTTATCGATATCGGCTCGGGCAAGGGACGGGCGCTGCTGATGGCCGCGGATTATCCCTTCCGCCGCATCCTTGGAATCGAATTGCTACCTGAATTGCACAGCGTGGCGAAAGCGAATATCAGCAAGTACAAGAGCGACTCGCAGCAGTGCTTCGTCATTGATTGCCTCCTGGGCGATGCTCGCGAGTTCGCTTTTCCACCGGATCCGACCGTCCTTTATCTGTTCAACCCTCTGCCTGAATCCGGATTGGTTATGTTGATCAGCCATCTGAAGCAATCATTGCAGGAGCATCCCAGGCGGGTGTTCGTTCTCTATCACAATCCGTTGCTGGAGCATGTGCTGACGCGGAGTGCGGCTTTCACGAGAATTGGGGGGACGCAGCAGTATTCGATCTTCGCCGCGCAATAGTGCAGCGTCTTAAGAGGCATGCCTCCAATTGAATAGGCAAGTGTCCGGAATCCAAAATTAGCGGCCTCAGATTCCCACATCGGCACGCTGTTTAAATTTGCTTACTGCTGAGGAGCTCATGTTAGTCGAAGTGAGATACATTATGCGGAACTGAATAGAGAGAAAAAGCTGAATCCGGCGCGCGGGACACGATATTGACATTGTGTAAATACAAGTGATGCGCTATAGTTGGGACAGCGAAAAGAATCGCCGCAATCTCATTCGACACGGGATCGCCTTCGAGGATGCGGTGCGGATTTTCGATGGGCCGACCATTGAAAAAGTGGATGACCGTTTCGACTATGGCGAAAGTCGAGTCTATGCGGTTGGGTTGGTGAACGGCTTGGAAATTACGGTGGTTTACACGGATGAAAATGATGAAGAAAGGCGCATCATCTCGGCCTGGCGCTCGGAGCCGCACGAACGACGCTCCTACTGGCAAAACGTCGAAAGCTAAGCGCGGCGCGGGCACGGACTGGAAAAAACTGCGCCACTTGAGCGATGCCCAGATTCGCCGCGGCATTGCGTCCGACCTCGACGTGCGCCCCACGGATGAAGAGTTCTGGAAAGACGCCAAGGTGGTGTGGCCTACCCGAAAAACGGTTGTGACCATGCGGCTGGATGCGGACCTGCTGGCCTGGTTTCGGCAACAGCGCGGGTATCAGACGCGCATCAACGCCATCCTGCGCGCTTACATGAAGGCGCACGCGTCGGGAGAGCGGGAATCTACATAACTGGAAGGCCATGCTTTCGGCGCAGGTCCGCGAGAAACTCGGTTGCCGCCCTGGTGCGCCCGGCTTTTACATCTTCGTAGCCTTGGCGGACTCCCTCAACCGCTTCGGCGAAGTCCTGCCGCTCCCATTCGAAATAGGTCGCCAAGGCGTCATCAAGAGCGGTGGCGAGGTCCTGGCCACGCCGTTTGGCGTACTCTTCCAATTGCGCCTTACGCTCCGGCTTCAGTGGAATCATATCCATGGATGGTCTCGGTTTCTTTCGATCCATCGTAAGACGTTTCGCGGCTGAGGTAAAAAACTAGCTGCTATCTTTTCGCCGCGCTCGTTCGCAAAGTACCGGAATAAATAGGCCTCGTCCGCCTTAAGAATAATGAAAGAGGCGGCTGAGATGGCACAGATGGCAGAAGACATCCAAGTCTTAGGGAATGCACTGGTGGGACAACTCCAAGACCTAATGTTCACGGAATAAAGCCGACCAAAACCCGGATAGTGTACGACTCAATAAAATGGGCCTCAGCAATATGTGGTTGCTCGAAGGCGAAGAAACGTGACAGTAACACTGGAAGTGAAGTCGCACGACTCTGACGTGAAAGCGGCGCGGCACGCGGCGACGCGGTGCGTATTGGAGGAGTTTGGGAGTGGGCTACCTGATCTGAAGTTGCTCGCGTTCCTCGACGACGAGGACTGGAGTGATCTTAGACAACAGTACGGCCCGGCAAACCGCGGGTGCTATGCACCAATTAAAGGAAACAGGCCCACGGATGAGTGGCCTCCCCGTATGACAAGTCTCATTTTTGTTCCTGTTGACGATTTTTCCCCGTGGCCGACGAGGCGTGTCTTCGATCATGCGATCTATCTTCATGGGAGCACGTGTGCCGACGAGACAGCGCTGACCATGACCTTTGCACACGAGCTTCAGCATTTTGTCCAGTACGGGTTTAGTCGGAGATTTTGGGCTGAGGGTCGGCTTATTCCTCGTCTTCCAAGAGAAGTGTTCGACATCGAAGGGTTGAACTGGCCCGACATCCCTCATGAACGCGAGGCGCGAATCGTGGCGAAGCGAGTCGCAGTGAGGCTTTGTGGGGCAGATGCGGTCAGGCAGTATATTGATCGCAGGATCAGCGAGAACGTAACGGCGAACGATGCAGACGACTGGCGTTTCAACCAGCAGTTGGATCCCTCAGTTCCGTACGATTTGTCGCGCGAGACGAAGCGAATTTTTCAGAGGTTGAGGTCCTACCGACAGGCGCTGGAGAATGTTCTACGAGAAATGAATTGCGACTCAGCCTACGGATCAGACTACAAGGACATAAATCTCTCCGCTTACTTCGATGCTGCCTAGGGAGGTTCACCCACCACGGCTCCGCCTCACCTTGCCATAGGTGACCATGATTTAAAATAGAATTGATTGGGTTCTGAGTCTCGACTCTCCGTGAGCACGGTAAGGTTCCGATCACATCTTGTGGACCTGAATTCCATACTGCGCAACTTTGTTGTCCTCTGGCTGGTCGCGGCGATTGCATCCGCCGCTCCGGTGCCCGACGTTCACGCCATCGCGCAGGCTGTCGATGAGCGTTACAACCACTTGCGCTCCCTGCAGGCTGAGTTCACCGAGGTTTACCGGGGGGCTGGAACGGAACGCACTGAATCGGGAACACTTTGGCTAAAAAAACCTGGCAAGATGCGGTGGGAGTATCGTTCTCCGAGGGAGAAGCTGTTCTTAAGCGACGGCAAGGATGCTTGGTTTTACGTCCCGGGCGAGCGGCAGGTGCGGCGGACGGGGGTCAAGAAGCTGGAGGATTTGCGATCTCCGCTGGCTTTTCTTTTGGGTAAGACCAAGTTGGAGAAGGAATTGCAGGGTTTGTCTTTAGTTCGAGATCCGGTTCCTAGCGTGGCTCCCCCGGCGGGGGATGTGGTTCTTCGGGGGGTTCCGAAGAGTTTGGCGGACCGGGTTAGCCAAGTTCTGCTGGAGATTACGCCCGAGCACTGGATTAGCAGGATTTTAATTGAGGAAGTGGACGGATCGGTCACGGAATATCGCTTTAGTGATCAGAGAGAGAATGTGTCCGTGCCTGATCAGCGGTTTCGATTTGCGGTGCCGGACGGGGTTGAAGTCATTGACGGCGAGTTGGGACAGTAGATCCTCGAAAGCAGGGGCTAAAGCCGGTCTGTTTCGACTAGCTTACGATATGGCTGAAACCATATCCTGATACGAATTTCGAGCTTCCAGCACTATCTAAAATGATCTGTAAGTAATTGTTTTTCAGTTGGTTGCGACCTGTTTGGGACGGCGAAGACGGTTTCATTACTCCCGATATAGTTTGACTGCCAATTAACAAATGGCTGCTAGATGGGAATGCTAGACTGGAGTGGGCGACGGTAAACGGACGATCGCATGGCCGAATTCGTAATCAAAATCGCGGACGAGCGCGGGCACCTGTTGGAGCAGATCGAGAACGGGTACTCGGAGGCCGAGGTTCGCGATCGCTTTGTGCAGCAGGGCTTCCTGGTTTACTGGGTCAAGCCTCGCGGGGTTTTTTCCGGCGGATTGCGACGACGAGGCAAGGTCAAGCAAGGCCAGTTTCTTATCTTCAACTCGCAATTCCTTACCTTGATCAAAGCTGGATTGCCGATTTTGAATTCTTTGGATTTGCTGATCAAGCGGCAGCGGGATCCGTATCTGCAAAGCCTGTTGCAAAATGTGCGCGACCGGGTCAAGGCGGGAGAACTCCTCTCCGACGCTTTTTCCGGGCAAGGAGCTTTTCCCAAGATCTACACCAGCACTTTGATGGCGGGCGAGAAGAGCGGCAACATGGAAGAGGTGCTCACTCGCTACATTGCCTTCCAGAAAATGGCGCTAACTTTCAAGAAGAAGTTGGCGGTGTCGCTGGTGTATCCGACTTTGCTGGTCGTCATGGTTTCGTTGATGCTGGTATTCCTGGTGACGTACGTGGTGCCGCAGTTTGCCAGACTTTATCAGGATATGGGTGCGCAACTGCCGGTGATCACTCTGATCATGCTGAATATCGGAAACCATGCGCAAAGATATTTTCCGCTGGCTGCAGCCGCGGTGGTGATTGCGCTGCTGGCGTTCTGGCAGTGGAAGAAGAGCGATCGCGGGGCCGAACGCGTCGACCGTGCCATTCTGGCGCTCCCGTTGCTTGGGCAAATCTGGCTGAAGTATCAGGTGGCCAACTTCTCCCGCATGCTTTCGACCCTGCTGGCAGGCGGCATGCCGCTGGTGCCGTCGCTGCAAACTGCGGGAGCTTCGATGAGCAGCCGTCGCATTCTCAACGGTATTTCGGTGGCCGCCATCCGGGTACGCGAAGGGCAGCCCCTAGCCAAGAGTCTGGAAGAACAAAAGATGTTTCCCGAGTTGTCGGTGGAGATGATCGAGGTGGGCGAATCCACTGGAGCTTTGCCGGCCATGCTCAATTCGGTGGCGGAGTTTTATGAGGAGGACGTGCAGAATGCGCTCGGTGCGGCCATGGCTTTGATCGAGCCGGTCATCCTCATTTTCATGGCGGTGATTGTGGGCGGAATACTTATCTCGCTGTATTTACCCATTTTCACTTTAGGATCTACGATTCATTAGACGAGAAAATTACGGCTCTGGCCTGGGTGTAGGTGGTTGAGAAATGGCAAGTACAACAGAAAACAAAACAGTATTCGTGGGCGGGAACGGGAGCGCAGCGCCTGGCACCCACAGCGAGGAACTGGAAAAAGCGCAGGATATTGCGCGGCGCTATCGCTGCCAGTTCGTCGATCTGCATAACTTCCAACTGCATCACGATCTGTTCAAAACCATCCCGGTTCACCTGATGTTCCGCTACAACTTCGTGCCTCTCGAGGAGACCGAAGACGGCCGTCTCGCGATAGCCATTGCCGACCCGAGCCAGCTGATGATGATCGACGAGATCAGCCTGCTCCTGGGCAAGCGCATTGTCACCAAGGTTTCCACGCTGGCGCAGATCACCGAAATCCTCAAGAAGACGGAACAGTCAAAGCGAGTTCTCGAAGATGCGAGCGAAGGCTTTGCTCTGGATGTAATTCGGGAAGATGAGAGTGGCAGCGAAGAGAGCATCTCGATCGACCGGCTGGCTACGCAGCAGGGTGATATCAGCCCGATCATTCGCCTAGTCGATACCACGATCTTTACTGCGCTGCAACGGCGGGCCAGTGATATTCACATCGAAACCCGCGACGATTCTGTGTGCATCAAGTTCCGCATTGACGGCGTGCTTACCCAGGCCATGCCGCCAATTGCCAAGGAGCATCACTCAACCATCATTTCGCGTATCAAAGTCATGAGTGAGTTGGATATTTCCGAACGCCGGGTTCCGCAGGACGGCCGTTTCCGCGTGCGCTATGGCAGCCCCGAGCGGCCGATCGATTTCCGCGTTTCCATTATGCCGTCGATTCACGGCGAGGACGCCGTGCTCCGTGTACTCGATAAAGAGTCGATGAGCGAGAAGTTCCACAAACTTACTCTCGATGTTGTGGGATTCGACGAGGACGACCTGCGGAAATTCCGCCGCTACATCAAAGAACCGTACGGCATGGTGCTGGTGACCGGCCCAACAGGCAGCGGCAAAACCACGACGCTGTACGCGGCCGTCAGCGAGATCAAGACTGACGAAGACAAAATCATCACCATTGAAGACCCGGTTGAATACCAGATTCGCGGTATCACTCAGATTCCGGTCAATGAGAAAAAGGGACTGACCTTCGCTCGCGGCCTGCGTTCTATTTTGCGTCACGATCCTGACAAGATCATGGTCGGCGAAATCCGCGATACCGAAACCGCGCAGATCGCGATTCAATCCGCGCTTACCGGCCACCTGGTTTTCACCACGGTCCACGCCAACAACGTGGTCGACGTCATCGGGCGATTCCTCAACATGGGGGTCGAGCCTTACAACTTTGTTTCGGCTTTAAACTGCATTCTGGCGCAACGGCTGGTGCGATTGATTTGCGAATCCTGTCGCACCGCAACCCATTATGCCCCGGAGGTTCTGGAGGCCAGCGGACTCGATCCGAAGACCTGGTCGGAGGTCAACTTCTACGAAGGGCAAGGTTGTATCGAATGCGCCGGGACGGGATTCCGCGGGCGAACCGCGATCCACGAACTGCTTGACTTGAGCGATCGTATCCGCGAGATGATTTTGCTGAAGAAGCCAACGTCGGAGATCCGGCGAGCCGCGCGCGATGAGGGCATGCGGTTCCTGCGTGAATCGGCCCTGGACAAAGTCAGAATCGGGCTGACTACGTTGAAAGAGATAAACAAAGTCACCTTCATCGAAAGCATGCGCTGAGTACTCTCTTTCCGTATTGTCATTTCGAGCGTAGCGAGGAATCTGCATTTTTTTCGCAGCAGAACTGCAGATTGTTCGCTACGCTCGGAATGACAACGGGGATGGCTTTGGCAGAGTGGAGGATGACGGTCGCGCAACCAAGGAGAACTGAACTCCCTCCCATTAGGTCAATGACTCTGGTGCTCTTCCAGCTATTGCATTTATGAGCGGCTGAGGGTTTTACTGGTTGTATCGCTGCGGGGAGTGGTGTCGGGCATGCGTTCTAGTTTCAATTCGAGTTCCAAGCCGAAGCTGGCCTGCGAGATCACAGCCGATCGTGTGCTCGCCGCACGAGTTTCGGAGCACGGCGACATGGTCGAGACATGCACTGCCGGCGAGTTGGCACCGGGAAGCGTTGTCCCTGACTTGATGGAGACGAATCTGCGCGAACGCAAGCGTGTCTTCGACACCGTTCAAGATACGCTCAGCAGTCTGAACAGCCGGTCGCGCGACGTAATCGCGGTGTTGCCGGATGCAGCGGTCCGCGTCATGCTGCTGGATTTTGAGACTCTTCCGGCCAATCCGACTGAAGCAGAAAGCGTGGTCCGTTTCCGTCTGAAAAAATCGCTCCCTTTTGATCTCGACAAGGCCAAGATTTCCTACCACGCGCAGCCCGCCGCAAGCGGGCTCAAGGTGGTAGCGGCAGTGGCGCTGACCAGCGTGGTTGAAGATTACGAGTCCGTGTTCCGCGACGCGGGATATAGCCCAGGCATCGTGCTACCGTCCATGCTGGCTGCCTTAGGCGCGGCCAACGCGGACCACCCGACGCTGGTGGTGAAAGTCGATTCGCGCACCACGAGCATTGCGATTCTCGACAAAAATCAGCTGCTCCTGTTCCGCACCTTGGAAAATCCACGCGGCGTGACGATTACCGGAGAGCAACTGGCAGAAGAGGTCTATCCCTCGGTGGTATTTTTCCAGGACACTTATCATTTGAATATTGCACACATCTTTGTAGCCGGTCTGGCGGATGCAGGCGGAGCGGTCCCTGCCCTGCGCGCGCAGACTGGAGCCGAGGTCACGGAACTAGTCGCAAATTCACAGTTGGGTGCTAGCGTCGGTTCGATTCCGAAATGGAGAATGGCTGGGGTCGTGGGGGCCTTGCTATCGTAAATGCGCGTCGACATCAATCTCGCAACTCAGCCCTACGAGGATGCCCGCCGCTTCTGGCTGCGGTGGGGCGGTGGTCTGGTTGCGCTTGGCATTCTGACTCTGCTGTTGCTCTTAATGACGGTCAATGGATGGATCGGTGCGCGCAATGACCGCCGGCTGATCCGGGAATACGAGCAGCAGAGCGCGGCTCGGGACAAGGAACAGGCCGATGCGCAAGCCTTACTAAATTTGCCCCAGAACAGCAGCACCCGGGATCGATCTCTTTTCCTGAACGATCTTTTTCAGCGCAAGGCTTTTTCCTGGACCAAGGCCTTCGAAGACTTAGAGCGGGTCATGCCGGCACGCCTGCACGTGGTCTCGATTCATCCCGAACTGAGTCCCGACAATGAGCTGGAGATCAAGCTGATCGTCGCCGGAGATACCCGCGAACATGCGCTCGATTTGGTGAGCAAAATGGAGGCTTCACAACACTTCCACGAAACCTATATCGAGGAGGAGAACTCCAATCCCGGTAACGGAAATTCAGGGGATACGGTGCAGTTTCATATCAGCGCGCTTTATGTGCCTGAGATTGGGAGCCGTGTAGGAGGCGCGCCGTAATGCCTGATCTGAGAGACACGCGCCGAAAAGTGAAGATAGCGCTGGCTGCCCTGGCAGCCGCCGATGTGGTCCTGGTCGTGGTATTTTTTTCTCCATTGATCGGATCGGAAGGGGCGCGCCACCAACAACTCGATCAGGCCTGGAAGCAATTGCAGCAGAAAACGCGGGAAGTCGAACCACTGCGCGGTCTGGACAAGAAGATTCCCATCGCTCGCAAACAGATTGACCAGTTTTACGCCGAACGTCTGCCCGCGCAGGACTCCGCCATCTCCACCGACCTGGGCAAGGTTGCGGCACAGAGCGGCGTCAAAATCGGAAGCATTAAGTACTCCATGAAAGAAGGGGACATGGCGGGCGTGCAACGAGTGGAAATCGAGGCTGACCTCGCCGGCGATTATCTGCAATTGGTGCGATTTATTAACGCGCTGGAGCGCGATCAAATGTTTTTTCTGGTGGACAGCGTGAGCCTCGGCGGAGAACAAGGCGGCGTGGTCAAGCTGCAGCTTAAGCTGGAGACTTATCTCAAGACGGGTGTTGCCTAAGTGAAGGGTGTGCAGTGAAAGTTGGAGCAGAAAATCGGACGAAGCTGTTCGTCGCGATCGCCTTAATGGCGATTGCCGTCGTGATCCTGCTGTCGAGGCTTGTAGGTTCGGCTCCGACAGCGGCGTCGCCGGCTTCCGCGAACATCGCACCTTCTATCACGCCTCAACCCGCTGCCCGTCCCCGACCTGGGCAGCGCACAAAGACTCGCGGCAAGAAAGTTAGTACTGCGCCGCATTCCCTCGACCCCACGCTGCGATATGACTGGTTGAAGGCCAGCGAAGACACCAAGTACGAAGGCACGGGCCGGAACATCTTCATGACTCAAGCGGAGATTCCGCAACCGGTGGCGCCGGCGCAGACGGAAGCCGAGAAACTGGCAGCACAAGGTCCTCCTCCTCCTCCTCCTCCGCCGCCCATCAACCTGAAGTTTTTCGGGTTTGCCAGCAAACCGGGCGAGGCCAAGAAGATTTTTCTCTCCGAGGGCGAAGACGTTTTTATTGCAGCGGAAGGAGAGGTCGTCAATCGTCATTACAAAGTGCTGCGCATCTCACCCACTTCGGTGGAAATAGAAGATGTGCTGAACAACAACCGCCAGAATATTCCGCTGACGGCGGGATGAGAAGCACCCAGGTCTCGCTGTAGGGACGTAGCTTGCTACGTCTCAATCTCGCTTGTTGTCATCCCGAGCAACGCGAGGGATCTGGGTTCTGCGCGTGATAAGGGAAAACCCAGATTCCTCGTCGCTCCTCGGGCAGACAGGAGTAATGAACGATTCAAAGGAAATCAAGCTGCTAGTAGCCGCCCCTCGCGCATCGAACCGAATATCGACTGACGTGAAATTACCCTGCCCCAACTCGAATCCACACCGCCGCTCAGAGCGCGGATACATTCTCATCACCCTCATACTGTTTGTTGCACTCATTGCCATCGCCACCGTAGTCATGGCTCCGATCATTGCCTTCCAGGTGAAACGTGATCGTGAGGAAGAATTGATTCATCGTGGGGTACAGTACTCGCGGGCGATGAAGTATTTCGTCAAGAAATTTGGTCGTTATCCTACCCGCATCGAGGAGCTCGAAAACACCAACCAAGTCCGCTTTCTGCGCAAACGTTACAAAGACCCGATCACGGGAAAAGAGTTCAAGATCCTGCACATGGGCGACGTACAACTGTCGTTCGGCGGGGGACTCGCAGGAGCCACTCCGGTTGCCGGTCTCAATCCCGGCGCTGCCGGAATACCCGGAGGTCCCGGCGGGCAAGGAGGACTTGGCCCGGGCGCCATCAATACGATGGCCATGGCGGGTGCTTTAAGTGCGGCGGGTGCGAATGCCGCTGCTGGACCAGGCGGTCCTGGAGCAGGCACCACAGTTGTTAACGGAGCACCTGGACCGAACTCAGACGAAGAGGCTTCTGACGATACCGCGAATGCCGGAACAGGCGCGAGTCATGCCGCAGCTGGTCCCGGCGCTCCCGGCAGTTTCGGCACTGTTGGCCAGGGAACCTCAACCTCCGGCGCGCAGGTCTTCGGCGGCGGTCCCATGGTTGGAGTGGCCAGTACAAGCAAAGATAAAACCATCCGCATATTTAACAAGAAAGATCACTACTATCAATGGCAGTTCATTTACGATCCGACCAGTGACCGCGGCGGACTGCTGACTACCCCGAATCAGCCTGCACTTCAAGGGGCCACCTCTATACAGGGCGCTCCCGGGACTGCAGGTGCGCCCGGCACTTCGACCGGCATCTCCGGTCAGCCCGGCGGCTTCGGCCAGCAACCGGTCCAGCCTGCACAACCCGGCGGGTTAACGCCCCAAATGCCGCCCGAGCAACCGTAAAAGGCAAAAGCCTCATCAGTCATGATGAGGCTTTTCAAACTCCAAGGCTCGCCGGTTTACACGCTAAACGAAGATCCGCAGCCGCATGTGCTCTTCACATTCGGATTCTCGAACTTGAAGCCCGCACCCTCAAGGGTTTCAACATAATCCACGATGCAGTTGTTGAGATACATCAGCGAGGTGGCATCCACATAGACTTTCAGCCCATCCATGTCGAACACTTTGTCCATCATACCCGCGCCGTTTTCGAAAGACATCGAGTAGGAGAAACCTGAGCAACCGCCGCCCACAACACCTACCCGCAGGCCGGCAGGTACGGGACTCTGTTGCGCCATAATCTCCTTAACCTTGGCAATCGCGTTAGTGGTCAAGCTAACCGGTGGCTTCTTTGGTGTCACTTCGGGAACGCTTGTCGGGACAGTGGTGGTGGCCATTGGCATCTCCTTGAAACTACCTGTCTATTATAACAAAGCCGGGCCCAGGGTTCGAGGCAAAAAGCCTGGGCAAAAAGCCTCGGATCGGACCCCGGAACCCGCCTCCCAGTTAGATGAACTAAAGCCCCGCAGAGTCGCGGGCAAAACAAAACCTGTCAGGGCTTGCGTTCTGGGGATATAATCTGCGCGTGGGGCCCCCGTACCGATGTCGGTTGTGGCCCGATAACCAACGTCGGCGAAGCTTCGGGGTCTGCTCAAAGATCAGCACCGAGGTGGCTTATGATGGAAACGTTAATGTGGCCGCTAGTTGTATGGGGAGTTCTCACCGCTATCCTAGTCATCCTCCTCATCTACCGTAGCACCCTCACCATGCAAGAGGATGATCAACTGTTCCTGGGCGAATCTGAGTCGCACATGGAAAAGGAACAGATCGAGATCATGGCCAAGGTGAACAAAATCACTCCCCTGGTCAAGTGGATGGGCGCAGCCTCCGGGGTCATGCTATTGGTGATCGCGGGAATGGCAGTGTACCAGGGGTTGCAACAAGCCCAGTAGGGACGGCATTCGGTTTTGGCCAGCAGCGGATTCCGAGTAGAACCCGTTGCCTGATCACCGTCGCTCAAGGTGTTAAAGGCGAGGCCTGCGTCAGGTTTCGCCTTTGATTTATCTGGTGCCGGGAACAGTACTCGAACCCGCAACCCTTGCGGCACTGGATCCTAAGTCCAGCCAACCTTTTTTCAAATAGCCTATCGACACGCCTTTACACGTTCCTGCATCTTCTCGATGGTGCAAGCGGTTGTAAATGCCGGTGCTGAATACGAATGTGACCACGGGCTGCTAGCGTTCTTGCCTCGATGGGCCTTGCGTCGGTTCAGCCAAAGTAGCCTTTGGCTCAGATCCCGCTTTGGGGGTTTGGACTGGCTGTGGTTCAGTGTCGGATAGGATTCGTGATCTCGCCGCAAATTTACGCCAGTTTCGAAACACCAGGACGCTTCGCCAACAAGGGGTGAGATTCGCAGCGTGACAGGCGACCGTCTCGGATTGCACCGGTACATCGAAGCTTGTGCCATCTCCGAGTTGGACATCCGCGTAGTCGATGACCGAGATGAGCTGCCGGATCGGGGAGTGAACATCCACCTTGATATCCCCCCTTTCCAGGCGCATGAGATGAAAGTTGACCTGGTTCACCCATAGTCGTCCGCTGTATCCGGGAAACGTCTTGGCGTCCCCAACTTGCCACAATTTGTTGTTCTCTCTTAGTATCTGAAACTCAAAAACCAGCGCAGGAGTGGCGCGCAGAACATCGTTCTTCTTGAACTTAAATTCGGCCTGACTTAGTGGCGAAAAAACTGCAAGCAGGGCGCTTGCGAACTCCCCTGTTGACCAGCCAGCAGACAAAGTCGGTGTGGAAGATTTGATTGGGTTCCCATTGATCGCGAGGTCTCGGTAGTGCTCTGTTCCTTCCTCATAAGTTACCTGAGCGGTGACGACATCCTGCAACCGGAATCCCCTCAAGCCGAAGTCTCGGTAACGCCTTGTCTCCTGAGAGCAAATAACACTGGGAAGGCGCTGGCCAAGGGAAAGCGCGAACTCGCAGACGTGGGCAAGCGCAGAAGGCTGAGTGATTCGCCTCGACAGAGCCTCACAATACAAAGAAACGTCCAGCGGTTGATCTGTTTTGCCCGGATAGGACAACGTTTGCCCTGGTTTGTCCGTGTCTGGGGCCGACGCCGCCCCGGAATTGAGTCGATGGGCAGGCTGGTTCCCTGCGGCTCCAGAATTTGAGGACTGATTGGCCTCTTGTCCGACAGCGAAAACTCCCGTACCGAAAAGCAGCAAGAGCGCGAAGAGATAGGTGTCCACCAGTTTGCAAGGGCATCTCACCAGACATCCTCCAAGGAGTGGATCTTATACCAGCGCCCCACACTAGTTACAACGACTCGCCTTTGATTTATCTGGTGCCGGGAACAGGACTCGAACCTGCACGCCTTGCGGCACTGGATCCTAAGTCCAGCGCGTCTGCCAATTCCGCCATCCCGGCGGGCAAACAAAGTGCTTGCAAAAGATTATAGCAATTGCTTGCGGCGGAACTTTCCGCATGCGTCTTCGGCCGAGACGCCTACCGGTCGCTGTCGGGCACGGGCACGACGGCCCCGCCTTCGATCTTAGGGATACCGAAGTGTCCGCCGAGATGGAAGAGATCGAGCGGACTGATCGACCCTGAGACCGCAATGAAGTTCAGCTGATTCTGCCCGGCGAAGAGAACCGCGACGTTTCTGATCACTTTATTCTCGAAGCGAATCCAGAGATCGGTTGCGCCTGGGCCGCCCTGCTTGTCATGAGTGCTGACCATATGCTGCCAGCCAGCCTCGTGGAACTGTTCGCGCACAGAGCTCAGAATTCCTGAATCGTACATCCCGGATTTCGGGAAACGGAAGCTGTGGACGGAAATCCCGTTTACCCCCGCCACCACGCGGCGCAAATCTTCATTGTCCTGATCGAGCTTGGACGCGAACACCAGCATGGAGTGATCCAGAGTGAACTCGGTTCGCGATGAGGCATTCTGCCCCAGGCTCTCAATCCCCTGAGGGAGCCAGTCCTGCTGTTGCGCGTGGGACAAAGTAGTGACAGATGTGGCAATTAGAAGCAAAAAAGCGATGTGGGAGAGTCTCATAAGAACACACCTCAGGAGTCAGAGGATCACGGCCAGAGCCCGGACCCTGGACCAATAACTAAGAAAACCCAAGCGGAGGGAATTTGTTTCGCCAATCTTCGGCTACTTTCTGGAATTATGAAGGCCGACGCAACCAATCTATCCCGAGAATTCAAGGTGCCGATGGTTTAGACTTTTATTGTGGCAGACTTAGGCAAAATGCTGCTGTTGTTCGGCGGAACTATTGTTGTTGTCGGGCTGGCGCTGGTTTTGCTGGGCCGAACTAGCAGCCCGATTGGGCGGCTTCCTGGCGACATCGTTTATCATGGCAAAAACACGACGGTCTATTTTCCGCTGGCGACTTCGATTGTGGTGAGTGTAGTGCTTTCGATTTTGCTGTCTCTGATTGGAAGGTTGAGGAAGTAGCACTCAGCAAACAGCTCCCCGTGTCACGCTCGGCCCAGAAATGAACTGCAAGGACTAAGTGCTGATTGCTGAGGGCTGAATGCCGCCCCTGTCTGTAGACTTCTCTCCATGGCTTCCGCCGATCAACTCGGGTTCAGTTTCAGGCCGGCGGAGCGGCGTACCTGGACGGTTCGCGATCTGGTGGCGGCGGTTCGCACTCATCTCGAGCGCGAGTACGGCGATATCTGGGTGGAGGGCGAGATCTCGAACTTCCGTGCCCATGACTCCGGACATCTTTATTTCACTCTCAAAGATCGGAATGCGCAGATTCGCGTGGTGATGTTTCGCTCGTCGGCCCGGTTGCTCCGCTTTCGTCCCGAGGACGGTTTGCAGGTCGTGCTGCGAGGCCGCGTGACAATTTATGAGGATCGCGGCGAGATGCAAATTTCGGCGGAGTACGTGGAGCCCAAGGGTGCGGGGGCTCTGCAGATCGCGTTCGAGCAGCTCAAAGCGAAGCTTGAGGCTGAGGGACTGTTTGACTCGGCTCGCAAGAAACCCATTCCCTCGTTGCCCGCGAGAATCGGCATTGTAACTTCGCCGCAGGCTGCGGCCCTCCGCGACATTCTGAATATCCTCCGTCGCCGGCACGATACGGCGAACGTTCTGATTTTCCCCGCGCAGGTGCAAGGCGAAGCGGCTGCACTCGAAGTGAGCGCCGGAGTTCGCTACTTCAATAAGGTGCGCAATGTGGATGTCATTATCGTGGCGCGTGGTGGAGGCTCAGCCGAGGATCTTGCCGCGTTCAACCACGAAGGGTTAGCGCGTGCGGTTGCGGCTTCGGAGATCCCCGTCATCTCTGCCGTGGGCCATGAGACCGACTTTACTATTCTAGATTTTGTCGCCGACCTGCGCGCCCCTACGCCGTCTGCCGCGGCGGAGTTGGTCATCCGCTCGCAGCAGGAAGTGGCCGAGCAACTCGGGGGATTGCATCGCCGCCTCGAAAAAGCGATGCGCTATCACTTGCTCATGTCGCGCCAGAATCTCACCGAACTGGCCCAGCATGGCGCCTTCGCTCGCATGATGGACCTGATTCATCGCCGCGAGCAGCGCTTGGATGATCTGGTGAACCGGCTCGCCACTGCGCAGCGTTATATCCTCGAGAAGCAACTGCGGCGGTTCGAAACTTTGTCGGCCGCAGTTCGCCACTATGACGTGCGGCGCGTGCTTGGAGGCATGAAAAAAGATTTGGACGCACGCACGACGGCGATCGTTTCTGCTGTCCGCAATTTGCTGCTCGAGCGTAAGGTTCGTGTGGAGAGGATGGATACCGCCCTACAGGCGCTTTCTCCGCTGGCTATTCTGGAGCGCGGGTACGCCCTGGTGTTCGATGCTTCGAATCAATTACTGACGGATGCGACCAGGGTGAAGCCTGGGGATGAGATTTCGGCGAGGTTGGCGAGGGGAACCGTCACTGCCACGGTAAAGAAGAGCCGGGCGTGATTGGTTCCTTCCTTCCTCTCTTGAGCCTCAGCAGAACCTCTGTCGAGCTTTGCTCGACCGGACAGCCGAGGGCGGCTGTCCCCACGTGATCTTCGTTGAGCCGAGACGGGTCGAAGACCCGTCTCCACATGGCTACGGCTTTACACACGATCACGGGTAGGTGAGTTTTGGGTGCCAGTTTGTTCCGCGGCCTTCGGGCGTGAAGTCGAAGAGATGCCAGAGTGGCCACAGCAGGTCAACGGCGCGGTGATCTTGTCCGGGTTCTGGTGGAACGAAGCGAAGTTCGGTGTAATAGCTGTGGTGGATTTTTTCGTCTCTGCGTACGAAAACGTTTAGACCCGGTTCCTGATCGCCTTCGTTGGTCTCCCCGTGGTAGTCGCGGTGATAGGTGTTGCTTGCTGACGAGAGCAGGCGCAGGTTATGCCAGCCGCGACTGCGGGCATGGCTTCGGATCTTTTCGAGCGGGTTCCTGGCCACGACTGCGAAATTGATGCGCTGGGTTGCATGCGGCGCGGCTCCGTTCAGCCCATCGAGAATCGACGTACAAGCGGGACAAGCTGCCTTCATTTTTGGACCGTACATGAAGTTGTAGATTGCCAGCGTGTCTTTTCCCGGTTGAAACAGTTCGGAGATTCGTGTTTTCCGCACCGTAGCCGAATCTTCCAAGTTATGGCTGCCTTCATCGAAAACGTAGTCTTCGGGGATTTCACCTCCCAGCGGAAGTTTGCGCCTCAGGCTCGCGACCTCTTCTATGTTCTTGCGAAGCGTAAGCTCGGCCTGCAACAGCTGGTTGCGGGCTTCACGATATGCGGCACTCTCTCCGGGAAATCGATTAGAGTGTAGCGAGGATGCCATTTTGCCTCCGAAACAGAGTTAAGTTTTTATTTACTCTTTGAACTGCGAACACCTGTCGTGCTGACTTGCTTTGCGAGATAGGAGGCAAGCTTTTCGGCGATCTGTCCCCAACCTCCTTGATAGCGCTTCATGACTTCAGCATCTTGGAAGCGCTCGTGAGTCAGCACCAGTTCGCTTTCGTCGCCGAGGGCAAGGAACTCCACCGTGACCAGCGTTGGGACTTCGTCCTCTTCTCGCGTCCAGGTAAACACCAACTTTGAAGGCGGATCGACAACCTGATACACGCCCGTATGCACATAAGCACGAGTCTTACTCTTCATGACGATGCGATACGAACCGCCCACGCGCAGGTCGAGTGTGGCCTCTGCCGCGAAAGTGTCTCCGGGACACATCCATTCGCGTAAGCCCTGCGGATCGGTCCAGGCTTCAAATACGATGTCACGGCTTGCCGGCATCTTTCTCCGAATCGATAGCCGGTACTTGCCCTCAGCGGGGTCTTGCATGTGCTCCTCCTTTTTCCTTGGTTCTTGCTTTTCGAGCTATGTACTTTTCGAGTGCATCCAGGCGCACGTTCCAGAACTGTCGGTATTCGTCGAGCCATGCCGTCGCCTCGCGAAGAGGCTGGGGCTCAATCCAGCACAAGTGTTCCCGGCCGTGAATTTCGCGGCGGATCAGCCCGGCGCGTTCAAGCACCATGACGTGCTTGGATACAGCGTTCAGAGACACGGCGAAGGGGGTTGCAATTTCGGTGATGGTGGCAGGCTTCTTGGCCAAAGTTTTCAGGATCGCGCGTCGCGTTGCGTCAGACACCGCGGAAAACACACGATCCAACGCTGCCGGAGAATATTCAACCATATGGTTGAATATTATTACGACCCTTGCCCACAATTGTCAATCCCCGGCGACACATACGATCACGTCAATTCCTCCCACACGTAGGTGCGGACGCCCTCGTCCGCCCGCGGAGCGAAGCTCCGCAGACGCCAGCCATGAGCGCTAGGCTCGCCCTACTCGCAGCCCGGACGAGGCGTCCGGGCCTACGTGGTTCAATAAATGAGACGCCAAGGCTGCGTGGCTTGCCTCGGTGGGTTTGGCTGCTTATACTTCATTGGGTTTACCGCCAAGTCCGGGGAATCTGCATGGGAACCGGCACGACACCCGGCTCTCGGATTACAATCATTGGGCTATCGACTTTTTCGATCATTACTATCGAATTGCTTTCTTTAGTGTGCCATCATCAAATCGCCATCATTGGAGATCTCTATGACCACCGCCACCAAGTCTGTTTCCCTCGAGCAGGAACTCAATCCTACGGAGGCGCAGACTGCGCGATTTGATCTGGCCGCGCAGAAACTTAATCTGGATGAGGGATTGTGGAAGGTTCTCCGTTATCCCACGCGCGAGCTGATCGTGCATATTCCCGTCGCGATGGACAATGGAACGCTCGAGGTGTTCACCGGTTTCCGGGTGCAGCACTCAATTGCGCGCGGTCCGTCGAAGGGCGGCATTCGCTATGCTCCGGACGTTACTCTCGACGAAGTTCGCGCCCTCGCAGCCTGGATGACCTGGAAGTGCGCGGTGGTGAACATTCCTTTTGGCGGCGCGAAGGGTGGCGTGATTTGCGATCCGCATAAGATGTCGATCGGCGAACTCGAGCGCATGACCCGCCGCTACACCGCGGAACTGTTCGAATTTATCGGCCCAGAGAAAGACGTGCCCGCTCCCGACGTAAATACCAACGAGCAGACGATGGCGTGGATCATGGACACATTTTCCATGCACATGCGCCAAACCGTGACCGCAGTGGTGACCGGGAAGCCAATCAATATCGGAGGATCGCGCGGACGCCGCGAGGCCACGGGCCGCGGCATCATGATTGTTTGCGATGAGGCTGTCAAAAAGCTGGGGATGCGCCCCGACTCCACTCGCGTCATCGTGCAGGGATTCGGCAATGTCGGTTCCAATGCCGCCCTGCTGATGGCGCAGGCGGGCTACAAGATTATCGGCATTATCGAGGTGACCGGCAGCCTTTATAACAAGAACGGAATCGATGTTGTCGCGCTCTCCGCATACCGGCAGAAGCACGGGACACTGGCGGGTTTCCCCGGAGCCGAATCGGCCGACCCCGCGGAGCTTCTGGTCACCGACTGTGACATTCTGATTCCCGCCGCCACCGAAAATCAGATCACCAGCCGCAACGCCGATCGAATCAAGTGCAAGATCCTCGCCGAGGGCGCGAACGGCCCGACCACGGCCTCTGCGGACGAGATTCTGGCGGACAAGGGAGTATTCGTGATCCCCGACATCTTATGCAACGCCGGTGGCGTGACCACTTCGTACTTCGAATGGGTGCAGGATCGCCAGGGATATTTCTGGAAAGAGTCGGTGGTGAACGAGCAACTCGAAACCATCATGGTCGCCGCGTTCGATGATGTCGTAAGGTTTGCCGAAACTCATGGCGTCAACAACCGGATTGCGGCTTATATGCTGGCAATCGATCGTGTAGCGTATACCATTCGGCAGCGTGGAATCTACGCGTAGAACGTTGGAGTATAGAGCGTTGTAATTATGACCAGCGTTTGCAAAGAACACGTCAGACGGGGCATCCTGCTGTGCTTGCTGGCCGCTTTATTGGCCGTGCCGGCGCTAGCAGCGTTTCAAACTACTTCTTCCGGTTCTCCAGCAACACCCGCGAGCGACGCATCCAAGAACGCAAAATCACAACCAAACCCGCCTTCGGCATCCGACATCGCGGCGGCCAAGGCCGGCGGTAAAGTATGGGTGAACCTCGACAGCGGCGTTTATCACCAGGGCGGCCGCTGGTATGGCAAGACCAAGAACGGCAAATTCATGACCGTCGACGACGCCAAGAAAGCAGGCTATAAACCCGCGAAACGTGATTGAAATTTAAAGGAGAGACACTATGGGAAAAAGTCTGATCATTCGAGTTATGGTTGCCCTCGTCGCCCTTGGGCTGTTCATAGGCGTGGGCGCGGCGCAGGGCATGGCTCAAGCCGGCGGATCGATGTCGGGAAGTTCTGCCATGTCGACCGCGAAGACCGCAACCAAGGCAAAGTTGCTCGATATCAATTCCGCCACTCCGGATCAACTCGATGCTCTGCCAGGAATCGGCGATGCTTATGCGAAGAAGATCGTGGACGGACGTCCTTATAAGACGAAGACTGATCTTGTCCGCAAGAAGATTATTCCCCAGGCGACCTACGACAAGATTAAGGACATGATTATTGCGAAGCAAAAATAGGCATAGATAGTCCCGACTGTGTCTGAGTGAGAACTAAAATCTCGGCGATGCCGTGGAAGAAAGCTCCAGGTTCTTAGCCGCGGAGCAGTGTAAGAATGAAGCCCACGGCGTAAGTGACTATGGAATAAGTCGAAGTTGTATTTGATTTTGGGTGGCGCAGCGCTTCCAGCGCTGCGGTAAGTGCATTATTTTGAATTCGGCCTTAGCCGCTGAGGGTGCACCTTATCGGAATGGAAGAGTTTTTCCGCAACGTAAACCGTGGCTAAACGTGTGAGAGAGACAGGGCCCCAGCGGGGGAAAGAGCAGTTGTCACACCCACACCGAGTGAACTGCTCGGATTTTCTGCTGCCTCACCTTTACTTCATTGCTTTCGCTATTCGTGGTGGAGGATAATTCGGTATTGGTCGTTCCGGCGCCCCGTGAACCTTCCCAATTCCATCACGCTCACCCGCATTTGCAGCATTCCGCTCCTGATCTGGATTCTTTCCACCAACCATTTCCAGAGTTCCGGCGGCGAAAAGGAGCTGCTGGCTTCGGCTCTGTTCATCGCGGCCTCGATTACCGACGGCATTGACGGATACCTCGCCCGCAAGCGCGGACAAATCACCACCATGGGTGTGCTGCTCGATCCGCTGGCCGACAAACTTCTGATCGCTGCCGCGTTCATCACCCTGGTGCAGTTCAACCCCAGCATGGTTCCGGCGTGGATCGCAGTCATCATCATAGGCCGCGAATTTCTGGTTAGCGGCTTGCGTTCGATTGCGGCCTCCGAGGGTTTCGCCATCGAGGCCAGTGACCTGGGCAAATTTAAAATGCTGGTGCAGATCGTGTCCGTGGTGGCGGTGATTCTTGACCATCGCTGGAAAGAATGGCCCATCTACGGGGGATATTTCTTTCCGGTGCATTGGATCGCGCGGCTGGCCATCTGGTTCATGGTTCTGTTGTCGCTGGTATCGGCAGGCGATTACTTCGTCGCCTTCTGGTCGAAGATTGACCGGCAGGTGGTGAAGAGCCGCCGCCGCGCGTTTGTCCTCAGCCGTCGGAGGAAGCGCGATGTCGCCGCAACCTGAAAACCAGGCTGCCGCGCCTGGCGTGAGTTCCGCTCCAGCGCGGTCGAACGAATTCACTCCCAACGAACGAGCAATTTTGTTGCAGCTCGCCCACGAATCGATTCTGTCGACTTTGGAGCACCGCGAAATCTCTCTGGACCCGCCTTCGCCGCATTTCTCTGAACCACGAGGCGCATTCACTACGATCTATTTCCACGGTCAGCTGCGCGGTTGTGTAGGCTACGTGCTCGCGGTCTTTTCTCTTTACCGCACAGTGGCCGAGACCGCCCGCGCCGCCGCCTTCGAGGACACGCGTTTTCACCCCGTCACGCTAGCGGAAGCCCCGGCGCTGGAAGTTTCTCTGAGCATTCTCTCGCCGCTCCAAGCCATCAAGCCCGAAGAAGTCGAGATCGGAATCCACGGATTAGTCATCGCTCAGGGCGGACACCGCGGCTTGCTTCTGCCGCAAGTCCCCGTCGCACATGGGTGGGACCGCCCAACCTTCATCGAGCAGACTTGCCTCAAAGCAGGCCTGCCGCGCGACGCCTGGCAGAGCGGCGCCACCCTCGAGGCCTTCACCGCAGAAGTCTTTGGAGACCGGGAAGCGCGATAGCACGCGTCAGAAAGTGTAAGTTAGAATTCCGCCCCGGCACGGCCTGCCGCTTAATTACAATCACTTTTCCACGAGGTTGACATGCAGGAGCCAGCCGCGACCCAAAGCTCTCAGCGCCCGATGTCGACAGCGCAGCCCACCTCTCTGCTCGAACTAGCACGGCTCTTCCTGAAACTGGGCATGGTCGCCTTCGGAGGCCCACCCGCCCACATTGCCATGATGGAGGACGAGGTAGTCTCGCGTCGTGGCTGGCTGACCCGCGAACAGTTTCTCGATTTCCTGGGCGCGACCAATCTCATCCCCGGCCCGAACTCCACCGAGATGGCAATCCATGTAGGCCGTGTGCGAGCCGGTTGGCCGGGATTGCTCGTGGCCGGCACCTGTTTCATTCTGCCTTCGGCAATCATGGTCACGGCCCTGGCGTGGGCGTACGTCCGCTTTGGATCACTGCCCCAAGTCTCAGGTGTCCTCTACGGAGTCAAGCCCATCGTGATTGCGCTGATTGTGCAAGCCGTATTCAAGCTGGCAAGGTCGGCGGTAAAGTCTAAATGGCTGGCGATCGTAGGCGCGCTAGCCGTCGTCGCGACCGCTCTTGGTGCGGATCAACTCGCCGTCCTGGCAGCTGGCGGCATGCTGACAGGTTTAATGTATTGGCTGCGCCAGGGCAGGCGAGCCCCGTTGCCTGCTCCCGCAATCCTGACCGGAGGAACCGCCATCGCCGCCGGATCCACTCTGATCGTCCCCGTTAACATGACCGCGCTTTTTCTCGTGTTTCTAAAAATTGGCGCAATTCTTTTCGGAGGTGGATACGTGCTGGTAGCGCTGATCCGCTCCAACCTGGTCACCCGCCTCGGCTGGATCAGCGAACGCCAACTGCTCGACGCCATCGCCATGGGACAAGTGACTCCCGGCCCGTTGTCCACAACCGCAACCTTTATCGGCTACCTTTTAAGAGGCACTCCCGGCGCGGTGATTGCGACCGTCGCCATTTTCCTTCCAGCATTTTTCTTCGTCGCCATCAGCGGCCCGCTGGTTCCGCGCCTCCGCCAATCACCTCTAGCCGGAGCCGTCCTGGATGGAGTGAACGTCGCCGCACTAGCCCTGATCGCGGTAGCTACCTGGCAACTCTTCCGCGCCGCCGTCGTCGACGGCACAACGCTGGTTCTCGCCGCCCTGAGCTTCTTCCTCTTGATCGCCTATCGGATGAATTCGGTCTGGCTAGTCCTGGCCGGAGCCACGATCGGAGCCGCGGCAACCCGCTTCCATCGTTGAGCTGTCGGATCCCAATTTAAGATGCTGCGCTTTTCGGAGTGCCGATTGCGCAACGAGCCACGCTCTTGCCTAGAGGCTCTTTGACCAGCTTGAGCATTCGACTGCGCGAACGTTTACCTGACCCAATTTCCTAAGCACCCCCTTGCAATTCCCAAATTCATCTGGTATAAACAATTCACCGAGAGCAGTATGTGTGGCTAGCCGGGTTGTTTTTCTGAAACTCTCGTCCAGATCCGGCATCAAATGGGAAGTTTGGTAATTTAGCCCCGGCCACGGGGTTTCATTCGGGGACGAAGCGCCTCGAAGGGTTTAAGCAAGCGTTTTCGCAAGAACCTCCATAAGATCTTTTTTCAAGTGAATGGTCTTCCGCGTCGGCTTGTGCCGAAATGGCACTCGCGTTGTTGCGGAAGATGCGTTCTGTTGCGTGCTCAGAAAGAGCGCTCGAAACAAATTCGAAGCTGCTCCCCGCATGTGCATAAACGGTGGAAATCCTGTTCACACAGCGGGTTGACAGTCAGCAACAGAGCTAGTAACTTAAACAGGTTTCGAGGACAGTCAGATTCGTTGTAGATCCGAGCGTCTCGCTCGCTTCTGAATCTGCCTGGACTGAAGGCGCGCCGCTCAGGCGGAAAGCGATTCGGTCTTTGACAACTAGGTTGAACGTGCCAGTCGTGAGATGGAAGTCTCGGGTCCGAATCCGAGCGATCTCACAAGATAGACCGTCGTTCCTCTTCGAGGGAGCGACGGCAGTCTGCCAACTACCCGTCGGCAGACGACAGGTTTCAAATGAGAGTTTGATCCTGGCTCAGAATCAACGCTGGCGGCGTGCCTAACACATGCAAGTCGAACGAGAAAGTGGAGCAATCCATGAGTAAAGTGGCGACCGGGTGAGTAACACGTGACCAATCTACC
>Ga0210409_10000129_pt1 | contig 164746 bp, 146 predicted proteins | sample IncBWH17MmetaG_FD_161649 | JGI IMG/M metagenome (GOLD analysis project Ga0210409, IMG submission 161649) | Forest soil microbial communities from Barre Woods Harvard Forest LTER site, Petersham, Massachusetts, United States - Inc-BW-H-17-M | ecosystem: Environmental > Terrestrial > Soil >... | reverse complement strand
ACCGGCCATCTTCCGAGACTCCTCCATGACGTGATTGCCCGGCTGCGTCTCGACAAAGGATCGAAAGCCCCCGTTTCGGTCGCCGCAGGTCATCACGGGAAGCTGCGACTCAAGCAGGGCTACACCGCTGCAATGGTCGTGGATGAATCCCGAATCCTGCAGGTGTGCATTTTTTCGACGCTGCACAGAAATGAGCGTCGCGTGAAATTCAGCAAATTGCTTCCGGACGTGGTGATTATTGCAGACGAGGTGGATGCGCAATTAAAGCAGCAGATTCTTTGCTTCCTGCCACTCGAGGACACGCAGAAAAGGACAAAGAACTGAATTTACTTGCAGTTGGGCCATTTTCGTTGCCCTTATGAAAACCAATAAATCCAAGTCGGAATCGCACGAGCCGCAGACTTTTCTCGATACTTCAGGAATGGCAAGAAAGGTCGCTGAATTTCGGAAAGACGAGCAGATTTACAGTCAAGGTGACGCGGCCAAGAGCGTGATGTACATCCAAAAGGGTAACGTAAAATTCTCCGTGGTTAGCGCGACGGGAAAGGTGGCTGTGGTCGCGATGCTTGGCCCGACCGATTTTCTTGGAGAGGGGTGCATGGCGGGTCAGTCGGTCCGACTGGGCACGGCCACTGCCATTACGCCGACCACCCTTCTTGCCATCGACAAGAACGAACTGCTGCAGATGTTGCGTACCCAGGACAAGTTATCAGACTCCTTTGTCGCATATATCCTCAGTCATAAGAATCGAGTCGAGGAAGCATTGATCGATCAGCTTTTCAATTCGTCCGAGAAGCGGCTCGCGCGAGCGCTACTCGTGCTCGGGCGCTATGGAAAAGTGCAGCACCAGCCGGACGATGAACTGCCCATTGTTTCCCAAGAGACGCTCTCGGAAATAATCGGCAGTACGCGCTCTCGGGTGAATTTTTTCATGAACAAATTCAGAAAACTGGGTTTCGTCGAATACCACAACCGCAGAATCAAGATCAACAAGTTGTTGCTGACATTTGTTTTGGACAAGTAGGATCGTAGCGTCTTGTCAAATGGTAGTTCACCTTCGAGAGTTAACTCCCTACCAGCAGGAATTCCGAAACTGACGCACTACCAGAAATTGTGGCAGTGGCTTTTCGCCACATCGGTCAGGGCTGGACGTTGGTGATGCCTTCGGCGCCGGGCTTGGGGAAATGTTTTTCGTACCAGGCGATGGAGCGGTCGATGGAGTCGATGACGTGCCTGGTTTCGCTGAGGCCGTGGCCTTCGCGGGGGTAGCGGACGAAGACGGTTTCGGTTCCGACGTCCTTGAGGGCGATGAAGAATTGCTCGGCTTCGGCGATGGGCACGTCATTGTCGTTTTCACCGTGGAGGATGAGCGTCGGCGTGTGCGCGGCGGCTATATGCTTCAGCGCGGAGCGCTCCCAGGCGACATCCATCAGGTTGCCTTGGTGCAGGAACTGGCCGAATTCCATTTCTTCATACTGATTGTAGTAGGTCATGTAATTGTAGCTGACGAGGTTCACGATGCCGGCGGTGGGGATGGCGGCCTTGAATTCGTTGGTCTGGGTGATGAGCCACTCGGTCAATTGGCCGCCGTAGCTGACGCCTTCGATGCCCATGCGCTCGCGATCGATCCACAAGTAGCGGCGGACCGCGGCGCTCACGCCGTACAAAACATCCTGGCCTTCGTTTCCGTTCTGATCGCCGAAGACGGCGTCGGCAAACTTCTGGCCGTAGCCAGTGGAGCCGCGAAAGTTCACGTTCAAGACGGCGTAGCCGTGCGCGGCGTAGACCTGGTTTTTGATGTTGAACGCAAGGCCGTTCTGGCCGTGCGGGCCGCCGTGAATGTTTACGATGAGCGGATGCTTGGAGGCGGCGGTCATGCCCAGAGGTTTGGTGAGAAAGGCTTCGACTTCAAATTTATTGTCGTTGCTGACGAAGGTGAAGGACTCGACTTCGGCGATTTGCTTTCCGGCGAAGAGAGATGCGTTCAGGTCGGTGAGTTTGCGCGCGCCGTCACCGGTTTTGAGATAGAGCTCGTTCGAATCGCGCGGAGAAGCAAAGCTGTAGGCCAGCGTGCCATCTTTGGCGAGAGACCAGCTGGAGACGCTTCCGGTGTCTTTCACCAGAGTTTCCGGCTTGCCTGCGGCAATCGGGAGACGCACAAGATGCACGCTGCCGCGCTCCTGCACGGTGAAGTACACGGAGCGGCCGTCGGGCGCCCATCGCGGAGTGCCCTGGCGATTGTCGAGGACCGCGCCGATTTCGCGGCGGTCGCTGCCGTCGGCGTTCATTGTCCAGACGTGGGTGTCTTCCATGGTGGTTTCGCGGTCGGTGACGCCGCGCCGCGTGCCGCGGTAGACGATGTGCTTGCCGTCTGGTGACCAGAGCGGCTCGTATTCGTTGTATTCGGTGGCGGTGAGACGGCGAATGCTGCTGTCGGAGATTTTCAAAGCGAAAATGTCGTAGTTGAAAAACTCGTCCTGATTGGGCTCGCGATTCGAAGCGAAAAGAATTTCTGTGCCGTCGGGGGACCAGTCGATGGAATGCTCGTCGGTGTCGCCCTGCGTGAGCTGATGGATTTGTTTTGTGGCCTCATCGACGGTGAAGATGTGCAGGCGCTGATTGTCATTGAAGCGGGTCATGCCTTCGCCGGCGTCGGGCTTGTAGAGATACCGGGTGATGACCCTGGGATCGCCAGCGGCTTCGGCGGCCTCCTTGCCGGGCACCGATGAGATGAAAGCAAGCTGTTTGCCGTCGGGGGACCAGGTGAACTCTTTGCCCGCGCCGGGGAGAGGACTGTTGGTACCGTTGGTCGGAGCGAGGAACGTGATGTCTGAGCCGTCGGGTCGAGCGATGAACAGTCCAGAGTTTCCGCTCACGCTTCCTTGGAACGCCAGCCACTTGCCATCGGCGGACCAGAGTGGGCTGCCCGCGGCATCTTTTTCACCACCGACGCGTGCGGATTTTTGGGAGGCGAGATCCATGATCCACAATTGGCCGTAAGGGCGGCCGGGCCGGTCGCGCATAACGATGGTGTAGGCGATGCGGTGGCCGTCGGGAGAAAGCTCGACGCTACCGACGGAATGCAGCTGCGAGAGATCGGAGCTGGAAAAACCTTGGGCTGATAAAGAAGGAATTCCGGCGAGCAGGGCCAGCTCGCAAGCGACGCACAAACCAGCCCGGAGAAGAAACGAGTGCAACCGTAAGCGCATAGAGTTTTCTCCCATGAATTCAAAAAAGTCGCGGTTCCGCCTGAGTTTATCTCTCTGACGGCCTCAAGCTGGAAATGGATGATGCTTACTTCAGATATTTGTCCACCCAATCGATCCAATAGTGGAAGCAGTCCATGGCGCGCACAGGGTCGCCGGGAAAATGGCCGGGGACGGGGAAGGCGATGAACTTCACGGGCACGCCGTTATCTTTGAGCGCGTGATAGAGCGAGTAGCCTTGAGTGACGGTGACGCGAGCGTCGCCGGTGTCGTGGAGGATGAGCGTTGGTGTTTTCATCCGCGAAGCGTAGGTGATGGGAGATTGCGCGCGATAGTCCTTGAGATTGTCCCCGACGTAGGGCGAGCCTTTGAAGCCGTAGCGGTCGCCGACGTTGCCGTCGGAAAGATTGTATTCGTCGTAGACGTCGGTGACCGGGGCCCCAGCGACGGCGGCCTTCCAGATTTGATAGTGGCCGACTAGCCAGGAAGTCATGTAGCCGCCGTAGGACCAGCCGGTGACGGCGATCTTCGAGTCATCGATGAAGCCGAGCTTTTTGACGGCGTCAATGCCGGCGATGACGTCGCGGCCGGGGCCGTCGCCGGCATCGTTCCAGATGGCGCGTTGATAGTCGTTGCCGAGATTGTCGCTGCCACGGTAGTTGGGCTCGAAGACCACGTAGCCGTGGCTGGCCATGAGTTGGGAAAAGAAATTGAACTGCGTCGTGGTGGAAGCCTGCGGGCCGCCGTGGATGATGAGGACCAGGGGATATTTTTTGTCTTTCTGAAAATCGGGCGGGTAAACGAGCACGCCGTCTTCCCGGAAATTGTCGGGGCCTTTCCATTCGAATCGTTCAGATTTTCCGAGCGTGAGGGAGGCGATTTCATTGTTGAAATTTGTGAGGCGCTTTGGCGTGTCGTTTGCCGAAGTCATGTAGTAAAGCTCGGAAGGGTGCGATGGCGTGCTGCCGGTGAAGGCGATATCGCCTTGGCGGCCGACGAAGGCGTCCACCCAGAATCCCCATGTGGGGCTGATATCGCCCAGCGCCAGCTTTTTCGCGGTGCCGCTCAGCGGCTGCAGCCACAGCGAAGTGGTCGTTCCATCATGGCCGCCGACGAGCAGAGAGTTGCCGTCGGGCATCCAAATGACGCGCAGGAGACAGCGATCGATGGCACGCGTGATGTCCGTGCCGTCGCCGCCGGAAGTCTGGGCGACAAAGATTTCGTTTTCATTGTTGGGATCGCCGTCGCGCGGATACCAATAAGCTACGTGTGAGCCGTCGGGAGAAAACTCCGCGAAGCTTTCGAACTTTTCATGCTTGGTGAGCTTGCGGACCTCGCCGGTGTCGACGTTGAGGACCTGCAGGGTCGTTAAGTCGGCATCGCCCTGATGCGGATGCTCCTGGCGGGTAAACAGCAGCCACTTGCCGTCCGGCGACCAGGAAATGGGAGAGGCCGGCGAACTTGGAGGCGCGCTCTTGGGAAGGCTCCATGAGCCGGAGGTGAGGCGCTTGGCTTTTCCGCCCGCGGCCGGAAGAATCCAGATGTGGGAGGGCAGGGCGGCTTCGGTGGCGAGGAAGTCGTTGTCGCCGACTTCGAAAGCGTCGTGATGCTTTTCGATTTCTTTTTTGTTTTCGGGCTCGTCGGCGGAGACGTAGGCGATGTCCTGGCTGTTGGGGCGCCAGGCAAATTGCTCAATCCCGTTAGGCGCGTCGGTAAGTTTTCGGGCTTCGCCGCCGGTCATAGGCAGAACAAAAACTTGCGGCTTCGCATCTTTGCCGGTTCCATCGACCGCCACGAAGGCCAGGCGGTCGCCGTTTGGCGACCAGCGCGGCGAGCCCACGCCTTTGCGCTCGTAAGTCAGACTGTGTTGCGTGCCCGAGGCGATATCCATCTGCACGAGTTCGCGATCACTGCGGTCCTGCTCCAGGTTTGGGCGCGAGACGACGAAAACGATGGATTTGCCGTCGGGGGAGATCTGCGGGTCGGAAACCGAAGTGATTTTTGCGAAGTCGCTGAGTTCGATGTGGCGAGTTTGCGCGGATGTTGCGGGAGACAAGCAAAGACCGAGGAGCAGCCCAAGCAGCAGAAAAAAACTGCGACTACGGAAGGGCGAAGCGAGCGCCCTGGAACGAGAATACTTTGCGGGCAAGAACGCGCGACGGTTCGTTGTCATGGCCGGTGTGCTCCTTGAGGATAGAAAGTGTCAGAGTTAGCCGATGGCATTGCGTTTGGCAGGCGTATGCTGCCATGCGGGAAGAAGGCCAGTCAATCGAAAGACGGGAGCGAGGGGCTTCGGAGTCCGCCAAGAGCGGGAAGAAATCGGGAAACAAAACGGCGAGGCGCGCGTCTAAGAGAGCGCTCGTTCCTGTTGACATTCAACAGGACGAATCATAAGCTCCTGTTGTTTATCTAAAGGAGAAAACATGGCGCCTCCGCGAGGGGAAGTACTGCAGGGCACGCTGGATCTCATTGTGCTCAAGACGCTGGAGGCTCTCGGGCCTTTGCACGGTTATGGAATTGCCCAGCGCATCCAGCAAGTTTCGGAAGACCTGCTCAAGCTCAACCAGGGCACGCTCTATCCCGCGCTGCTGCGGTTGGAGCAGCGCGGCTGGATCTCCTCCAAGTGGGGCGCTTCGGAGAACAATCGCAAGGCGAAGTTCTACTCGCTGACGCGGGCAGGCCGCAAGCAACTGCTTACGGAGACGGAAAGCTGGGAACGCATGACGGCTCTGATGACGCGCCTTCTCCGGGGCGCCGAAGGAGCATGAGATGGAGTGGCTGCGTGTATTGACCTCGCGCTTGTTGGCCTTTTTCCGGAAACGGCATGCGGAAGGCGATCTTGATTCTGAAGTGCGGTCGCATCTGGAGATGCTGACCGAAGAGAACGTCCGGCGCGGCATGAACCCGGAAGAAGCACGGCATGCCGCGCGGCGCGAGTTCGGCGGGGTCGAGCAGGCTAAAGAGAAGTACCGCGAGCAGCGCAGCTTGCCATTTCTGGAGACGCTCGTCCAAGACGTGCAATATGGCCTGCGCATGCTGGCGAAGACACCGACCTACTCGCTAGTGATCGTGACCATCCTGGGAATAGGCATCGGGTGTGGAACGACGGTCTATAGCCTGATCGATGCGTGCCTGTTCCACACCGCCGAACAGACCTACCCAGTAGTCCAGCGGTGGGAAGCGGTACGCGCGTATTTGCCCGGGCAAAAGCGATTCGTCAACTATCTTTCCGTTCCCGAGATTCGCGAGGTCAAGGAACTGAATGAACTTTTCGAGAACGTCGGCGCAATACACGGCGACAGTTTCACTTTGGGCTACGGCGAGTTTCCGGAGCGAATTCTCGGAACGCATGTCACTGCCAACGCGATCGCCATGACGCATGTGAAGCCGATTCTGGGCCGCACATTCCGGGAGGACGAGGACCGTCCCGTGGGAGACGCGGTAGTGGTCCTGAGTTACGAGCTATGGCAACGCAAGTTTGCCGGCGACCGCAATATTTGCGGGCAGGTAATCCGACTCAATGCCATTCCTTACACCGTTATTGGAGTCATGCCGCCGCGCTTTGGCCTGTGGGGCGGCGAAGTTTGGACTCCGCTGCAACTCAATTGGTCGGACACCAACCGAGCAGACCGGCAAAACTGGATTATCGGAGTGCTGCGAGAAGGTGTAAGCGAGCAGCAGGCGAATGCACGGCTGCAGACGCTTTCGAAACAGCTCGAGCTGCAATACGGGACGGCCATGCCGGAATACCGCGATTGGAATCTGAGCGCCTGGAATATCGAGGAGCTGGTGCTCGGAGGCGTCAAGCCCGCTTTTCAAGTGCTCACGGGCGCGGTAGGTTTGTTGCTGCTGGTTGTTTGCGCGAATGTGGCGATCCTGCTGCTGGCGCGGGCGACCTCGCGTATGCGGGAAATTGCGTTGCGGGCCGTGCTGGGAGCCAGCCGCGGCCGCATACTGCGGCAGATGCTGACGGAGAGTTTGCTTCTGTCATCCACTGGCGGGGCATTTGGAATTGTTATCGCGAAGACGTGCTTGCCGCTGCTGGTGCACCTGATTCCGCATTTGTGGCTGACCACTGAACCAGAGTTGATTCAGGTGAATGGCGCCGCATTAGGTGTGGCGTGCGGGATCGCCGGCGTGACGGGCATCTTGTTTGGTTTGGCTCCCGCGCTTCAAGCTGGCCGGCAAAACTTTGCGGAAACGATCTGCAAAGGCGGGGTGAGGATGAGCGGCGAGCGCGGCGGGCGTTCCATGCGAAGCATGCTTGTCGTTGCGGAGATTGCTTTGTCCATGGTGGTGGTGGTGGGAGCGGCGCTGATGGCGCAAAGTTACCGGCGCCTGGAGAATATCGACCTAGGGTTTCGTCCGGAGCACGTGTTGAGTTTTGAGATTGGGTTGCCGGATACGAAGTACCGCGGTGCAAGCCAGATTGCTTCGTTTTTCGATCGTGCCGTTCGCGCGATGGAAGCGTTGCCGGGTGCGGAAAGCGCCGGGGTTGCATCCGGGCGGCCCCTCGGGGATCGCACCTCGGATTTGTTTTCCAGGGATTTCACCATTGAGGGGCGCACGGCTGGAGACGCGCGCGGCCCGGAAAATGCAATTTTCCGGATTGTCAGCCCCGGCTATTTTGGTTCGATGGGAGTGCGGCTGGCCCAGGGCCGGACTTTCTCCGAGCAGGACGGCGCAAACGCGCCCCGCACAGGCGTTATCAACCAAGCGATGGCGCGCCAGTATTGGCCCGCCGGAGATGCGATTGGCCAGCGCATCCGGCTCGGCGCGCAATACGGGAGGCGCGAGGCGTTCTCCAACCTCTCGACCGACGATACGCCGTTGACGATCGTGGGCGTGGTATCCGACGTGAAGCAAATTCGCGAGATCGACGCGCCGGTGCGTGCGGAATTGTACGTGCCCCTTGACCAGCAGGCGAATCCGCCGCGAATCATGAATGCCGTAGTCAAAAGCCGCGTGGAACCCGCCACCTTAACCGCGGCAATTCGCAGCGCCATTGCAAGCATCGACGTGGAGCAGCCCATCTATGACGTGGACACCATGAATCAGATGGTGGTCGATTCCTTTGGTCCAAAGCGTCTCACGCTCTTCTCGTTGCTCTTTCTGGCCTCCGTGGTGCTTGTGCTGGCGTCACTCGGACTGTACGCCACGCTTGCGTATTCGGTCAGCCAGCGACGGAATGAAATCGGCATCCGCATGGCGATTGGCGCGCAACCGGGGGACATCCGCGGCTTGATCCTCTGGCGCGGCACGCTCCTCACGTTTGTGGGCATCGCTGCCGGACTGGCGGTGGCCCTGGCCCTCACGCGGTTGATGCAAGGTTTGCTGTATGGCGTGAGCGCTTCGGATCCACTGACGCTGACGGGGGCTGCCGCCTTGCTGGTGGGTGTGGCGCTGGCCGCCAGTTACGTCCCGGCGCGACGTGCGACACGCGTCGACCCGCTGGTTGCGCTTCGCCACGAATAGGAGAATACGATGCACAACCTGCGCACTTATCTCGCGCGCCTGCTCGGGCTATTCGAGAAGTCTCGATCGGATCATCAACTCGAAGAGGAAATGAACACTCACCTGGAGCTGCTTGCAGCGGAAAACATCCGGCGCGGCATGATGCCCGAGCAAGCGCGCCGGGCCGCCCGGCGTGAGTTTGGCGGGGTTGAACAAGCCAAAGAGTTGTACCGCGAGCAGCGTGGCCTGCCCCTGGTGGATAGCCTTATGCAGGATGGGCGGTTTGCGCTGCGGTCGTTGGGCAAGCGGCCGGGATTTACTCTGGTCGCTGTGTTTACTTTGGCGATTGGGATTGGCGCGAACACTGCTATTTTCACGGCGGTGCATTCGGTTCTGCTGCAAAGTTTGCCTTTTCCGAAGGCGGACCGGCTTGCCATCGTCTGGTCGACGCTTGGGAACGAAGGGCGCGCGCCCGCGTCGGGCCCGGAGCTTGCGACTCTCCAGCGGCGAAGCCGGTTGTTCGAAGACTTGGGAGCGATTTGGGCGCAAAGCGGAGCGTTGACCGGAGAGGGCGAACCCGAGCAGGTGAGGCTCGGAATGGTGACGGCCAACTTTCTTGGGATTCTAGGAACGACTCCACAGATCGGACGATTTTTTGAAACCGGAGAGCAGGGACAAGGTGCACCGCGTGTGGTGATTATCAGCGATGGCTTGTGGCGACGCCGGTTTGGTGCGGATCCGCAGTGGATCGGCAAGACAGTTCGCCTGAACGGGCAGTCCGTGACCATCGTCGGAGTGATGCCGCCGGGATTCAAAATTATTTTCCCCGAGGGCTCGAGCGTTCCGCCGGAGATGGACGCTTATGTGCCGTTTCGTTCGAATCTGGCAAGCGATCCCGCAGATCAAAGTTATCTGCGCGTGATTGGCCGGCTGCGCGGGGGCGTGACCATCGCGCAGGCGCAGCAGGAGTTGGATACGCTCGCGGGACAGATTCGCGACGAATACGCTGCTTTTGCCGACCCTCCGCTCAGTCTCCAAGTTGTGCCACTGCAAGGAGACGTAGTTCGTAACATTCGTCCGGCGCTTCTTGCGCTCTTTGGCGGAGCCGGATTGGTGCTGCTCATCGCGTGCGTGAATGTCGCCAACCTTTTGCTGGTGCGTGCGAATGAGCGCTCGCTGGAAATGGCTTTGCGAACCGCGCTGGGCGCCGGGCGAGGGCGATTGATTCGGCAGCTGCTGACGGAAAGCATTCTGCTGTCTTGCTGTGGCGGTGTGGCGGCGCTGGGCTTTGGCTGGTGCGCGCTAAGAGTGGTGCTGGCCATGCAGCCCAAAGAGATGGAACGGTTCACCGCGATTCAAATGAATCCGCCCGTGTTTGCTTTTACATTCGCAGTGGCCATTGCGGTTGGCGCACTGTTTGGACTCGCGCCCGCACTGGGAACAAGAAAAGTGGATCTCGCCCGCTCGCTGAAGGACAACCAGCAGGCCGGCACTCGAAGCGGACGCCGACAGCGCAATCTACTGGTCATCTCCGAAGTGGCGCTCGGCTTCGTTCTGCTGATCGGCGCGGGTTTGATGCTGCGAACGTTTGTGCGGCTGCTACAGGTAAACCCCGGGTTTGACGCCGCCAATGTGCTCACGTTTCGGATCTCCGTGGCGTCGGTGGAGTATCAAACGGAGGGCGCAGCCGTGCAATTTTTCCGGAAGCTCAAGGAAAATCTGGCCCAAATACCCGGCGTGGAAGCGGCTGGAGTGATTTCCCACTTGCCGTTCGACGACACACTTCCGAACTGGTATGGATTTTATTGGCGCGAAGGCGCTTCTAAACAGGAACAGAATACGACGATGGCAGATTTTCGCTCGAGTCTGCCCGGCTATTTCAAAAGCATGGGGGTCACTTTCTTATCCGGGCGCGATTTCGACGATCATGATGTCGCGGAGAATCTCAAACTCGCCATTATTGACGGCACCGTGGCGCAAGAAGCGTGGGCCGGGCAGGAAGCGGTCGGAAAACTGATCAACATTGAGAACGGAAATTTTGTTCGTGATACGGCGCAAGTGATCGGCGTCGTGAAACACCTGCAATATCACACGCTGACGGATCAAGTGCGCGGACAAATTTACTTGCTCTATCCACAGGCGGTTCGCGCACATATGGCGGTCACTCTGAAGTCCAGCGCCGGCACACAAACGCTGTTGCCGCTCATTCGCCAGCAAGTCGCCGCGCTCGATAAGGACCTGCCCCTCTATCACGTTCAGGCGATGACGGAGTACGTGGAATCGGCCCGCAGGCAAACGCGGTTTGTGACTTTGCTGGCCGGAGTCATGGGCGGGATCGCTCTGCTGCTTGCTTGCATTGGGATTTACGCGGTCACGATGTACTCCGTCTTGCAGCGGATGCGCGAGATTGGCGTGCGAACGGCGCTGGGCGCCGCGCCGCGCCAACTTTTCGCGCTGGTCTTGCGGCAGAGTATGATGCCCATCGCGCTGGGCCTTCTGGGGGGATTCGTTCTCTCGATACAGCTCACACCCTTTCTTTCTAGTTTGTTGTTTGGAGTGCGGCCCACCGATATTTTGACATTTATCGCGGGCGCCTTGCTTCTTTCCACCGCGGGATTTGTCGCTTGCCTGCTGCCGGCACGCCGGGCGACACGAGTCGATCCCGTAATCGCTTTACGACACGAGTGACCCGAGGAATCGCTCATTCGGTAATGGGGATGATTTTCACAGGACACACGCGATTAGTCCTAAGTCGCGCTCTCTTCCGCGTGCTAGAATCGCCCACGAAATGAGCCGACTGTGCTCTTCCCGTTTCGAGCGAGCGGCGCGCCAAATGGGCTGGACGCGCATCGCCGGCATTGATGAAGCCGGACGCGGCGCGTTATTCGGTCCAGTGGTTGCGGCCGCGGTGATTCTGAATCCGAAGCGGCGAATCGTCGGCCTCGACGATTCGAAAAAACTTCCTGCGGAGCGGCGCACAGAACTTGCCGCACGCATCCGGGAACACGCACTCGCTTGGGCCGTTGCCGAAGTGGACGCGCAGCGCATCGATGCCTGGAATATTTATCAAGCCAGCCGTCAAGCCATGACCGCGGCATTGCAGCAACTCACAACATCGCCCGATTACTTACTGATTGACGCCATGCAGCTGGATGTTCTGATCGAGCAAAAGTCGCTCATCAAAGGCGACGCGCGGAGCGTCTCCATTGCTGCGGCTTCGATCCTTGCGAAGACACATCGCGATAACCGCATGGAAGAGTGGGATGCGGTGTACCCGCAATACGGACTCGCACGCCACAAAGGCTACGGCACGCCGGACCACCTGGAAGCGCTGCGTGTGCATGGCCCGACGCCGCTGCACCGCTACTCTTTTGCGCCGGTGCGCGAAGCCGGGTGCTGGGCGACGGGCGCAACGCAGACCGAACTTCCGCTCGAAGTTTAGTGTTTTGTCTCTAGTGCTGGTCCGCGTCCGCAGGCGGTTTTTTTCTTGTCAGAGTGCGCCGGCCTTGCCCAGTTGTTCCTTCATTCCAGTGAAGCTTTGACGGGAAGATTCTTCCGGCGAGCCTGCTCCATGCCAGTGTGTTTCGAGACTCACGGTTCCGTGATAACCACCTTGGACTAAGGCGCGAAACTGGCCGACATAATCGATGAGTCCGCGGCCCATGGCGGCCCATTCATAGGTGCCGTCGGGTTTGCGCACTACATCTTTGCAATGCATGTGGCCCATGCGTTCCATCGGAATTTTCTGAAATCCATCGGGAAAAGCAATCTCGCCACGATACGCGGCGTTGCCGGGGTCCCAGTTCAATTGAAAGTTGGGTGACTGCACGGCGTGCAAAGTGCGTGCGGCTTCCGCGCCGGTCGCGGTGTTGCAGGACATTTCGTTCTCGAGGAGCAGGGTCATCTTCACCTTGGCGGCGTCCTCGGCGGCCTTTCGAAGGATGTCGTTCATGGCAGCGCTAAAAGGCTCCTGGTCTTCCAATCGCCAGAAGTCGAAACAGCGGATGCGATCGGTTCCCACCGCTTTGGCAGCGGCGACGGCACGCTCCAGCACTTCGCCCTGTTTTTCAAATGAAAAATCGGCGCCAAACTCAGGTTTTGCCGGGCTGAATTTTGATTTGGGAGCCCCCGGACAATCGGTCTTGAAGAGCGGACTGGCGATGTCCGTCACCTCGAGAGTATGTTTGCGTAAGAGCTTCTGCGTTTCCGCGATTTCTTTTTCGTCGAGGTTGATGATGTTCTTGTTCCACATCGTGCGCAACTCGACGAACCCAAGCCCAAACTCCTGGGAGGCAATTTCGAGGGCGTGCCCCAGGTCCTGACTGATCTCATCGGTGATGACCGAAAGCTTGAAACGGCTTTTCAAGAGTGGAAAAGGGGTAGCTCGCGTGGCGCCACTTGAGAGGAGCGAGCCAGCGGCAGCTCCGCCGAGTGCAGCTAGAAAATGACGACGGGATGGAGCTACGCGCACAGAGCACCTGCCTTTCCTTTCCGTCCGCAGACAATGACCGGATGTTATCATTTTTACGGGCAGCACCGTCTTTTGCGGTGGGCAGCCGGATGGGCCAGCGGGAAAAGCAATTCCTCCGTGTGTTCGCCCGGTGTTCGCTATCGAATGTCCTAGTAAGGACGGGGATAACTGCCTGCTCACACTAGACTCTGCGTTCATTGACTTGCCTTTTTCCCCCCTGTTAGCGTTACGAAGTAGCGTTGCGGCTCGTCCAGTCACCGCAGCAAACCGAGGAGAACGTCTGGGGCAGACTCCAGGGGGAGAATTGTCCTTGTACGAGCATGGCTTATAACAAGAGCAAAAACGTCGAAGCCGCACAAAAGCTGCTGAACCAGGGCAAGGTTGTTCAGGCCATCGCCGAGTACCAGCAAATTTTGAAGTTTGAGCCGCGCGACCAGGTCACGTTGATGACCATCGGCGAGCTGTACATCCGCCAGGGCGAAACCTTCCAGGCCATCGACTATTTCGAACGCCTCGCGCAGATCTTCGTCGGGGATGGTTTTCTGACCAAGGCCATCGCGGTCTACAAGCGCATCGCCAAGCTGGCTCCGGAAGAGATCCGCCCCCTGGAAAAACTTGCCGACCTCTATGTACAGCAAGGAGTGATGAGCGAGGCCCGGCCCCTCTTCCTTCAGCTTGCGGAAATTCACCTGAAGAACAACCGGCAGCCGGAAGCGGTAAGCCTGCTGAAGAAGCTCCTGCTGGCCGAGCCTGACAATCTCCGCATTCAGATTCGGCTGGCTGATCTCTATCAAGCCATGGGCCAGACGAAAGAGGCCATGGACGCTTACATTTCCGCTTCGCAGCGCGCGCTGGCGCGCGGCGACCAAGCGGAGAGCGAGAAACTTGCGGACAAGGCCCTTAAGCTCGAGCCCAATAATCTGCCGGCCATTATCGTCAAGGCGCGTTCGTACTCTTCGCAGGGGAACCTGGCCAAGGCTGCAGAGCTCCTCGAAAACGTTCCTGATCTCGAGAAGGGCGGCGAGCAGACCGAACTCCTCCTCGATCTTTATACTAAGGGCTCCAATTGGGACAAGGCCACGGACTTGGCGGTCCGTGTCTTCGAGGCGGACGAAAAGAATTTTGGACCGATGCAGAAAGTCGTGGAATCACTCGTGGGATCCGGCCAGGGCGAAAAAGCCATGACCATTCTGGAGAAAGCGCGCTTGCCCATGATCGACGCGGGCGAGCATGAGGTCATCGGCAAACTACTCAACGAACTCGCAGCGAGCATGCCCGGGGAGATCGAGCCGCTCGAATGGCTTGTCGAACTTTACGGGCGCACCAGCGATTCCTTCCGCATGCCTGACGCGCTCGCGCACCTCGGCGATGCCCTGGCCGCCGGCAATCAGCTGGACCGCGCGAAACAGATTTTTGAACAACTCGTCGACAAGGAACCGGAAAGTGATTCGGCCAAGCGCAAGCTCAATGCCGTATTGCGCAAGATGGGGTTGCTGGCGCCGGAAGAAGCACCCGAGGTTCCCGAGGAAAACCTGCAGGCCGAGATTTCGATGCCGCCTGCCCCCAAGCTTCGCCCCACGGAAGAGGAGGCCGCTCCTGAAACTCCTGCCAAGCCTTCGATGGTGTCCACGGAGCCTGCTCTTGATGAAGAGACACAAAAATTCATTGCGCAATCACTCACTGACGTCGACCTCTTTGCCAGTTACGGCTTGACCCAGAAAGCTATTGGATTGCTCGAAGCGATTCTTCGCCGCGCGCCGCGGCACACGCCCACACTCGAAAAATTACTCGACTTTGTACTCGGCGCCGGTGACGACCGCCGCACCGCGGAACTCGCCGCACAACTCGAAAAGATCCATACCGAAACTCGCGATACACGCAGCGCCGAACGTTTTGGTGAGTTGCGCCGGCGCTTCCAGCGTGCCGCCGGCCTTTCGGATGAGGATCTGGCGATCGCTGCCCCTGGGACACACGAGGCTAAGGCCGTGTCTCCCATCGAAGAACTTCCCGAAATCGCGATACCTGAAGTCTCCGCGGAGCCTGCTCACGAGTCCGCTGCTGCCGTGGAAAAAGCGAAACCCGAACCGGTTGAAGTCAGCGCTGCGCCGCCAGCACCGGAAACCAAGGATGAAGTGCAGGAAGTCGATTTGTCCGAGGAATGGGATACGCTTCTTGACGAGTCAGCTAAGGGCGAAGCAGCGGTTGAGGCGCCGGCCAGTGTTTCCGAGCGGCACAAAGAACCAGCTTCCATCGAAGAGTTCCAGATTGGAGAGGAGCCCGCGACCATTCCTGTGGACCATGCGACGGTCGAAGCGTTCGACATTTCACCAGAGGCCCCAGCAATCCCGCTGGAGCCGCCTCCTCCGGCCGAGGTAAAGGCAAGCACTCCCCCCGCGAAAAAAGAGAAGGAAATTCCCGCTCCCCTGATTCCGCAGAAACCTGCGGAGCCCAGTGCGGATGAATTTGAGCTGGCGCAGGAATATGAGCTTGTGCTGGACCCCGAGCCTCTCGTCCCGGCCTACGATCAGAAGCCGCCCGAAACTCCGGTCGCGCCGCCCGAACCCGTCGCGCAAAATGCTGCTCCTGCGCCGCCGGCGGGCAGCGGTTTCGCTTCCGATCAGTTCCTTGCCGATCTGGCCAACGAGATCGATGGACTTGGAATGGACAAACTTTCGCCAAGTTTCTCCGGCGCGACGCCAGGGGCCCAGTCACAGTCACCGGCCAGGAAAGACGCTGCTCCGACCTCTCCGACTGCTTCCGGCCCACTCAAGGAAGTGTTCGACGACTTCCGCGCGGAACTCGGCGAGATGGGGGCCGAGGAAGAGGATCTCGAAACCCACTACAACCTCGGAATCGCTTTCCGGGAGATGGGACTGCTCGAGGAAGCCATCAGCGAATTTCAAAAGGTCGCCAAAGCCACCGAGCGCGGCCGCGCGTTCCCGTACGTCATGCAGTGCTGCACGTTGCTGGGGCTCGCCTTTATGGAAAAGGGCCAGCCGGGGATCGCCGCCATCTGGTATGAGCGCGCCCTGAAGACCCCCGGTAATGATCCGGAAAGCACGCTCGCCTTGCGGTATGATTTGGGCGTGGCGCAGGAGACGGCGGGCGAGCTGGATGCGGCGCTAAAGAGCTTTTCCCAGGTCTACGCGATGAACATCGACTACCGTGACGTGGCCGAGCGCATCGCTGCACTTCAGAAGCCTGCCCGCTGACGCTGTTCCTCTCCTGACAGGACGGATTCCTCTCATCGATGAGCCGGGTTTACAAGGCATTACAGGTAGTTCTCGCGTTCGAAATGGGCGCGATACTTCTCTATCTCCCGTGGTCGGGGTATTGGGAGACGAACTACTTTCTCATCCATTTTCCTTCGCTGATTCACATCGTCCTCCACCCGATTTTTCGCGGCGCGGTAAGCGGTATTGGCGTGCTGGATATTCTTCTGGCCGTCGGCTGGATTGGGTCGCGCCCGAGTGCTAGTCGTGTCCCGCCTCAATAGTTCGCGCGGCGAAGCGATCCTTTGCTACGTAACGGACCGCCGCACCCTGCATGCGGAGAATCCCGGCAATGGTTCCGAAACGCTTCTGCACAGGATCGAAACGGCTGCGGCCGCAGGCATCGATTGGATTCAGATTCGCGAGAAGGACCTATCTGGAAAGGACTGCGCGGCATTAACGAAAGGGGCTCTGCGACGTGCCGCAAAGGCTGCCGCCGGAGAAGCAAACTCGGCACGTGTCCTCATCAACGACCGTCTGGACATCGCCCTCTCGGAAGACGCCGGCGGAGTGCATCTAGGTGAGCATAGTTTGCCGGTCACGGAAGCGAGACGCCTGGCGGTCTCCCGTGGACCTGGCAAGGATTTCCTGATCGGTGTTTCCTGTCATTCGCTGGAGGCGGCGAAGGCTGCCGAAAGAGAAGAAGCGGACTACATTTTCTTCGGTCCGGTCTTTGCCACGCCCTCGAAAGCCGCTTATGGTGCTCCTCAGGGAGTGGCGCGTCTTGCCGAGGTTTGCCGCTCGGTTTCTTTGCCCGTGCTCGCGATCGGTGGAGTCACTCTCGAAAACGCTGCTTCCTGCCTTGCAGCCGGGGCCGCGGGGATCGCCGCCATTCGCCTGTTCCAAGACGCGCAAGACATCAAGTCTCTCGTTCATGCTATCCGTAAACCAAAGAGGTAATCAGCCCTCTTGGAGCCGCCGAAGCAGCCGGATTTGGCCCGCGTGATAGATGTCGTGGAATGCAATCCCATAAAGCTGCGGCAGGAATTTCGGCGCGCGCGGAGTACGCAGCAGACGCAGGACGGCGGCGAGCAAGGCCCGGTGCTCGCGCTCAAGCAGCCGCTTATCCGCGGCCCACGTTGCTTCGTTCCCTTTGCCCTTCTCCGGTCGCGGGAAAAAATTGCTGCCTTTTAGTGCAAAGGAGCCGCGCTTTCCACCTTCAATCCTTCGGCGCAGCGCATATTTCCAGTACGCCGCGTGTAACGCCACTTCCCAGATGTTATGACGGCCGCGGCCCGGCCGCCACGCAGCCTGCCCGGCGGTCACACCCTTTAGGGATTGTTTCAGATTCGGGCCATGCCAGGTTTTTTTCTCGTAGGCTTCGTCCAGCACGGCGAGAACGAGTCGCGCGGAGTCCACGTTTGCCTCCTCATTGCCAGTTCCAATGATTGTATGATTGCGTAAAGGATGGCGTTCCCTTCTCTGAGTGTCAACGAGTGCGCGAATTCTTTCAGTTGAAATTAGTTTGCAATCATAGATGAAAATGAATTGCATTCAATATAGGACTAAGTTAGTCTGCTTTGGCAATTGCAAATCATTTGCAAGGAGGATTCTTGGCTTTCTGTCTTCGGTTCGGTTTTCCCGGCATTATTCTCTTGTCCCTGATTTCTTTTTGTCTTCCCTCTTCGGCTCATGCCCAGGAAAGCCCTTACATTGTTGCCTATGATCACTATCTCGAAGAACCCGGCAACCTCGAAATCGAGTATTTCTCCACCTTTGGCACGCAGCGCTCCGGCAATGACTTTCATGCCTTCTGGATGGAGTTCGAATACGGAGCTAACGCCTGGTGGACCACGGAGTTCTATCTGGATGGACAGACCACGTTCAAGGACAGCACTATTTTTACGGGCTTTCGCTGGGAAAACCGCTTTCGCCCCCTCAAGCGTGAGCATTTCATCAACCCGGTTCTTTATGTCGAATACGAGCATAAAAGCGGCGCCGACAAGATTCTCAAGGAAGGAGAGGGACACGACGTCGAAGCGGATTTCCTCGCGCCCAATGCGGAAGCCCGCAAGGAGCACATTAATGAAGTGGAATTGAAACTCATCCTTTCCAGTACGTTCAAAGGCTGGAATTTCACGGAAAACACTCTTGCGGCAAAGGATCTCTCGAACTCGCCCTGGGAATTTGGCTATGCTTTGGGCGCCAGCCGGCCTCTGGCGCTCAAAGCTTCCGCCACGCGCTGCAGCTTCTGCCGGCAGAACTTCATCGTCGGCGTCGAGATGTACGGCGGCCTGGGTGATCGCCACAGCTTCGGCTTCCATGAGACCTCGCATTATCTCGCGCCGGTTGTCGCCTGGAATCTTCCGTCGGACTGGACTCTGCGTCTCTCGGCAGGTTTCGGTTTGAATGACAACAGCCACCGCTTTCTGCTGCGATGGGGACTCTCGCGGGAAATCACTGGCTTTGGTTCGATGGTCAGCCGGCTGTTTAGAGGTCATAAGTGAAGACCTGCATCGCAGCGCTATCGGCCATGGGGGTCTTTCTTGCTGTCTCGCTGGCTTTCGCCGCGCAAGAGAAGGAACCTCGCTATAAGTATAAGAAAGATGCCCTGGTATACGCGGAGATCGCCAAAGCACCGGAGAAAGCTCGCGCGAAACGCAATCCGCTGGAAAAAGATCCCGATGCCGTAGCGGCGGGCTCGATCCTATTCGAACAGCACTGTTCGGAATGTCACGGCGACGCCGGGGAAGGCGGAAGGAAAGGCCCGAGCCTGCACGCGCCGGAAGTCCAGAACTCCGAACCTGGAGCCATCTTCTGGATCCTGACCAACGGAGTTGTGCGCCGCGGAATGCCGGTGTGGTCCAAGCTGCCCGAGCCGCAGCGCTGGCAACTCGTCAGCTTCATCAAATCTCTAGGGGTGGTTTCTCCAAGACTGAAGAATCCGCCGTCCACTGCGGCAACGCCTTCGCCTACGGCGTCGTCTTTGCCGCGTCATTGAGGATCATCGCCAGGCGTACTCCCGCTTTGGCAATTTGTTCTTCTACCACCGGGGCAGCCTGTTCCTGATACGCGCTACCGGCGGCCAAGTGCAGCGCCAGCAATCGCGCGCCGATGTTGTTATCGTCTGTACAGCTGTGCACCGCAACCTGCGGCTCAATCGGGATTTTCGGCGTCAGCGCTTCATAGACATTTCTTTCCGCGCGTTCGTGGCTTTCCCAGGCCCAGTCCTCTACGTGGATTCCCGCTTTCTGCCAGTTTTCGATTTCCGCGGCAAATGCCGCTTCCAGGGTGTCCGCATATTCCGGCGGGTCCGCGCCTTCCATGTCGCGCTCGGGAATGGCTGTATCCCACAAACTGTGCAGGTTTGGGGAATAACCATGGCCCCTTTCCCGTGGCTGCCGTCGAAAATACTTCACCGGCACACAATTTCCACCTTCGTCGGCATTGGTGGTGGAGTGTAGCGGCTGGTGCAGGTCGCCGACAAAGTGAATCACGTAGCGCAGCGCGTCCGCGCGTTTCGCGGCGTCCGCATTCTTATCCTTCAGAATTGTTACTTGTTCCGTGATCGCTCGCGTAACGCAACCTTCGTCGCCGCAATAGGCTTGCAGTTGCCCACGAGGCGCCCCTCGCGGAATGTCGATGTAGTGCCACGGCCCATTCTTTTTCTCGCCACGCACGTCATCGGGCCAGGTTGAGGAGTCCGCCATCGCGTCGTGTACCGTATCTCCGCAGTAGCGCTTCACCTTTGGATCAATGGGATTGTTCTTGAGCAGGGTCTCCACCATTTGCCGGGCTTCTGGCGTCAAGTGTTTTTCCGCGATCAACGCCACCGTCTGATGCCCTTTGCATCCCCACGCACGCGCTTCTGGCGCTGCGAGCAGCAGCATGGCGAAAACCGCGGCAATACCGCCCCACAGTACTTTCATTCAATTTTCCCCGATTCAGGAATTGTCATGCAGTCAGAAAGACGTACGGCGGGCACTTCGCCGTTTCAGGCGCTAAGCCAGCGCCCGATGGGTTTCCATGATTCCGTGTGATCGCAGATGACCCGCAGCGCGGCAGTGATGGGGATTGCCAGCAGTAGCCCCATTCCGCCCCACACCCAGCCCCAGAAAAGCAGCGAGATGGTGATGGCCACGGCGTTCAGCCGAACGCGCCGGCCTACCAGTTGCGGTGCAATAAAATTCAACGCGATTATGTGAATCGAGAGGAGCCCAATGGCAATCCCAACGAACGGGCCAAGAGTTTTCCATTTGGTCAGCGCGATCATGAACGCCGGCAGCCAGGCCATCACCGCGCCAATGTACGGCACCATGTTCAGCAATCCGGAAACCATGCCCGTCAGAATGGGATATTCGAGGTCCAGCATCCAGAAAAAGAGGCTGCTTGCGGCGATCACCACGAGGGTCACGAGGCACATGCCCACCAGGTAGTCGCGCAAAACTTCCCGCAAGTCCTCCAGCGTTTCCTTCACCTGCGTGCGCCGCGACGCGGGAAAAAGTTGCAACGTTCCGTGCCACACTTCGCGCTTTCCGGCCAGCATAAAAAACACGAGGAAAGGCATAAACGTCGCTTCCAGAACCAGCGCGTACAGGGAGCCGATGCCGCGCATGATCAGCGTGCGCACGATGCTGGTTTCCGGAACCGGCGCCGCGGGCGCTGTACTCTGCTCCGGAGCGATCTGCGAAACTTGCCCCTCGATTCCCTTGATCTTCTTATTGATGGCGCCGGCGGCGGTACGCAAGACGCCGCTGTAGCGCGGCCAATTCGACGCGAAGTCCGCCGTACGCGTCCACAGTCCATAACCTGCGGCGATCAGCACAGCAATCAGGATCAGCACCATGACCATTGCGCCGATAGTCCGCGGCACTCGCATCTTTTCGAGGAATTCCACCGCCGGGTCGAGGAAGTATGCCAACAGAATGGAAAGCAGCAGCGTAATGACCACGCCCGCCGCGTAATAGAAGAACAGCAAAATAATCGCCGCGGCTAACACGCGCATGCTGAAGTTTGAGCTGGTGAAGCGAACGACGGATGGTGGCGATTGCGTCTCGGGCACGAGCAACTCCGGTGCTCCACGTTAACATATTCACGCAAACTGTCGATGGTGTCCTACGCCGAGGTTTCGATCCCGGAAGATTTCGATACGACCACGCGTTTGCCTGGTTTCTGCTACTTGATGCAATGGGCATCTCTCCGATTGGGCCGAAAAGCCGCGGATTTGCCGTGTGTTAGACTTTCTCAAGGTCGTCCACCGGTAACCCGGCCGCCCTGAATTCGCATTCGAGTGTGGCTCTCTTTCTCCATGGCCAAAGAGCTCTTTGGAACTGATGGCATTCGCGGCGTCCCGGGCGTTCCGCCTCTCGATGACGCTACCCTTTTTGCCACTGGCCGTTCGCTTGGCGCCTATCTCAAGCGCGAACATGGCAAAGCCCATGTCCTGATTGGCATGGACACGCGTGAATCCGGCCCGCACATCGCCGCTCTATTGGCCGCGGGACTCGCGCAAGCCGGCGGCACGGTAGCCTTCGCTGGAGTAATCACCACTCCCGGCGTGGCCTGCCTGGTGCGGCAAAATGATTTTCAGGCAGGTGTGGTCATTTCGGCATCGCACAATCCCTTTCAGGACAACGGCGTAAAACTTTTCTCTCATGCGGGGATGAAGTTTCCCGATGCTGCCGAGGAAGCGCTCGAAGCGGACATTCTTAAACATCGAAGTGAGGCTCCGCCAAAGAATCCGCCTCGGCTAGCCGCGGATGAATCGTTGCACGCGGAATATCTCGATTTTCTCCGCAGCCGCGCGATTCCCGGCGCGAAACTTGCCGGCTTTCGAATCGTTCTCGACTGCGCCAATGGCGCTGCCTGCAAACTCGGCCCGGAGCTCTTTCGCTCGCTGGGCGCCGACGTCGTGGCCATGGGCGTTGCGCCCGATGGCCGCAACATCAATGCGGGTTGCGGCTCGCTATATCTGGAGGGCTTGCAAAAACGGGTCGTTGTGGAAAAGGCCCGCCTCGGCGTGGCGTTTGATGGCGATGCGGATCGCGCTCTGTTTGTGTGTGAAACCGGGAAAATCGTGAATGGCGACGGCGTTCTGCTGGCCGCCGCGCGCTTTCTCAAGAAGCAAAACAAGCTCAAGGGAAATCGCGTCGTAGCCACTTCCATGTCCAATCTCGGACTGGAGCGCGTCCTCGCTCGCGAAAGCATCGCTCTCGCCCGCGCTAATGTGGGTGATCGCTACGTCCTTGAAGAAATGCTGAAAAGCGGGAATGTTTTGGGTGGTGAGCAATCCGGCCACATCATTTTTCTCGACGACAGCCCGGCGGGAGACGGCTTGCTCACGGCCGTCAAGATCGCCTCGCTCGTTTCCATGCATGGCAAAATCGAAACGCTCGTCGAGGGCCTCAAGGACTACCCGCAGCTCATTGTCAATGTGAAGGTCCGTTCGAAACCGCCGCTGGAAACACTCCCGGAAGTCTCCCGCGCTCTCGCCGAGGCCCAATCCGCTCTCGGTGATAATGGCCGCGTGGTCCTGCGCTATTCCGGCACCGAACAGCTCGCCCGCGTCATGGTCGAAGCCGAGCACGACGACGACGTCCAGCGCTTCAGCCATTCACTCGCCAACGCTCTGCGGTCTTCCATCGGCGCCTAGCTAGTTCTGCGCAGCGCTGCTCTGCGTCTCTGCGTTATTTTTCAGCTCTTCAGGGAACTTTTGGCCGCCTCGCGACATTACACTTGGTGAGGGATCCAGGCGGCTCACCATGCAAGACGCATTGCCCGCGCTCGTTCTAAACTCGGAGGCACTTCCCCGAACGGTCATGAACGAGACGCCCACAAATCCAGCGAGTGCGGCGGGTAATGCCGCGGCTGCATCCTCCACGAGCGACGAGCAATTGATGCTGGCGTTTTCCAAGGGTTCGTCGGAGGCCTTCACGGAGCTCTTCTCGCGCTACAAGCAAAAGCTCTATGGATTCTTTCGCCGCCGCACTGCCGAGCCTGCTCATGCGGAGGAATTGACGCAGGAGACTTTCGTGGCTCTTCTGCGCGCTGCCGCCCGCTACGAACCACGCGCCCTCTTTCGCACTTATCTCTACGCCATCGGTTTCAAGATCCTTCGCGCCCATCGCCGCAAAGCCGCTTTTCGAGCTACTTTCCTCGGCCATCAAAAGTCCGCGCCCGATCCCTCCAAGAATGATGCCACTGAGTCCGGCCTGTGGGTCCGCCGCGCCGTCGCAAAGCTCGATTCCATGGACCGCGAAATCCTTCTCCTCCGCGAATTTGAAGAGTTGAGCTATGCCGAAATCGCCGATCTCTTGCAGCTTCCGCTAAACACTGTTCGGTCGCGCCTTTTCCGCGCCCGCACTGCGCTTCGCAATTTGCTCGAGCCGCCTGTTGAACCCACGGCAGAAAACGTCCCGCTAAATACCGCGCAGAAAGGGGAACGCGCATGAGCGTCTCTACACATCCCGTTGCTCCCGAAGAAGTCATGGCCTTGCTCGATGGCGAACTCTCCGCCGACCGCGCGCAATCCGTCTCCGCGCACATCGAGCAATGCTCTGAATGCCAGGAACTCGGGAACTCGCTCCGCAAAGTGTCCGCCGCCATCTCCAAATGGGCCGTCGCGTCTGCTCCGGCAGGGCTGGAAGCTCGTGTCGCAGATGCGGCCACTTCGAATTCGGTCTTGTCCGAGAAACTGCGTTCGACTACGCCTCAACGCGTTGTCCGTTGGCCTTTGAGGCGGTCGATGTTCGTGCTCGTTGGCACAGCCGCGCTGGCTCTTTTTCTCATTGCCGTCAGCATTCCTACTCTGCATCGATCTCGGGAAGCTGCCGATTTTTCCGCGGAGTTTGGCCGTCAGCGCCAGCACGCGCAGACAGTTGCAGGAATTGATTCCAGTCCTGCACCTTCGGGGTCGCCGCGTGCTGCCGGTGATTTCATTGATGCCACCAAACTGCTTTCGTCGCCTGGAGCAGACAGAAAGCAAATGCCAGCAACTCCCCCCGCGCTGCCAGCCGGCCCGCAAGGCGGAACCGGGGCTCGCTCGCTACCGATGATCGCGCGCACTGTGTCGCTTTCCATCATAGTCAAGGATTTCGACGCGTCTCGAGCCGCTCTCGATGCCATTCTCACACGTCACAATGGATACGCTGCCAGACTAAACGTCGCTACGCCGCAAGGCGCAGCTCGCGCCTTGCAAGCTTCGTTGCGCATCCCGGCTCATCAACTGGCCGGTGCGCTTTCAGAATTGAAATCGCTGGGCCGCGTGGAAGCCGAAAACCAGAACGGTGAAGAAGTGACTCAGCAGCACGCTGATCTCGTTGCGCGCCTGAAAAACTCCCGTGAGACCGAGCAACGTCTCCAGGGCATTCTGCTTCAGCGGACGGGCAAAATTGGAGATGTGCTCGCCGTCGAGCAAGAGATCGCCCGCGTCCGCGGGGAGATCGAACAAATGGAAGCGGAGCAGCAGACGTTGGAGCATCGCGTGGACTTTGCCACCATCGACCTGAAGTTTGCCGAAGAGTACAAAGCGCAGCTTAGTTCACCCACGCCTTCGGTGGCGACGCAACTGCGCAACGCGGCCGTCAATGGTTTCCGGAGCGCCTTCGAGAGCCTCCTAGCCCTCGTTCTTTTTCTTGCCGTGTCTGGCCCCGCGATTCTGCTCTGGCTGGCCTTGCTTTTTATCCCTGTGCGCTTGCTTTGGCGGCGTTACCAGCGCTCTCTGGCGATGGGCTAGCGAATCAAGTCTTGATTCCGAGCCATCCGACGCATCGGATTTCTCTCTCTGGAGTCTCCTGATACCGGCTGAAATGCGAACTCTTCTCTGGAAATCACAATAACGATATTCTTTCTTTCCTCGCCGTCCCGAATGCGGACGATCAGATCAACTTTCTATAGCAGCAGTTCAAGTGACGCTCCCAAAGAATGGAGAGTGCCACTTCCATTCTGTGGGATTTTGTAGACTTAGAAGAGGTAACATCGTCGATTACCAGTCGAGCCCCTAGCTAACCGCCGTGCTTTCAATCAACTTGGTGGCTCGTCCCCGGAAATCCATCGCTGGCATGCGGTTTGCTCTCTTACTCTGCAACTTAAAAGATTGGCTTCCCGGGGTGGCCGGAACCGAACCTCGACTCGGTGACCGGTTTTGGGGCGTCAATTGAGAAAAAGGGGGCTTGCACCAGCCCCCTTTTCTATTTCCCAAGCCCGTTCCGGGCCAAACCTCAAGTGGTGGTTAGCCAAGAGTGCCCGCGAGTCGCCCTGGTTCGTGGAACCAGGGCTTTTTTGTGACCCAAAAAAGTGAGCGGCCGCTGGGGGGAGCGGCCGCTCGGGCGTGGGGATGGAGGGTACTTACGACAACGTACTCAGTTTGCCTGCCGCTCTCTGTTCCGTCGATAGCTCGCCGGGTTCATTCTGCCCAGTACTTCATGTTCCCCGCCAGACGCGCTTTTTTGGTACGGAAGTACCTTCGGCCTCAGACGCGCTCGACGATGGTTCGCTTCACTTTCTTGATCTTTGCTTCATCGCGCTTGTAAAACGTCCATTGTTTGATGCGCTTGGCACGGACCAGCCCAGCCCGCAATAGGATCTTCATGTGTTCGCTGGCGGTGGGCTGGCTCACACCCAGTTTTTCGGCGATCAGGACGCCGCACACTCCGTCCTCGACGAGGTCTCCGTCCACCTGCGGGCGGAAGTGTTTGCGCGGCTGCTTTAGCCACTCCAGGATTTGCAGACGACGTTCGTTTGCCAGTGCGCGCAGTGCCGGTTCCATTTTCATATAGACAATTAGCCAACTCCCTAAGTACAATAACACACGCAACTCGGGAACGAAACCGAATCCTCGCTCTGCCGGGAAGCGAGCGCAAGGACTTCAGATCCTTGTCGTTGGGAGATGCCCACTGTGTCCGAAACACAAATCACCCGCGAACGCATTTCCGAGGCTTATCAACTCATTCGCCCGCATGTCCGCCGCACGCCCATCCTGGAAGCGTCCGGTGCCGACTTTGGCTTGGATTCCATCCACCTGGTTTTCAAGCTGGAATCGTCGCAGCATTCTGGCTCGTTTAAGGCTCGTGGGGCCTTCAATAATCTGCTCTCGCGCACCATTTCGGCCGCGGGGGTCGTGGCCGCTTCCGGCGGCAATCACGGCGTCGCCGTCGCCTTTGCGGCCATGAAGCTTGGCATACCGGCGCGGATTTTCGTGCCCACGATCTGTTCCCCGGAAAAAATAGAGCGCATCCGAAGCTACGGCGCGGATCTGGTCATAGCAGGTGAGCGCTACGCCGATGCCCTGGCTGCCAGCGAAGTTTGGGCCGCCGAATCCGGCGCGCTGCGAATCCACGCCTACGATCAAGTTGAAACGCTACTCGGCCAGGGCACCGTTGGCCTCGAATTCGAGGAGCAGTTCGCGAATCTGGATACCCTACTTGTAGCTGTCGGCGGAGGCGGCCTGATCGGCGGCGTCGCGTCGTGGTATGCCGGCCGCATGAAGATTATCGGTGTCGAGCCGGAAGCCGCTCCAACGCTCACGCATGCGCTCAGGGCCGGTCATCCGGTTGACAGTCCCGCCGGAGGAATTGCCGCCGACTCTCTGGCACCGAAGCAAGTCGGCCAGTTGATGTTTCCGATCGCGCAGAAAAATATAAGCAAGGTGCTTCTGGTTTCCGACGCCGCGATTCTTGAGGCCCAGGAAGCGCTCTGGAGAACCCTGCGGGTGGTGGCGGAACCGGGCGGTGCCGCGGCGTTTGCCGCGCTTCTGTCGCGGCGCTACCAGCCGAAGGCCGGTGAAAGCGTCGGCGTCCTCATCTGCGGCGGAAATACAACTGCCGTGAACTTTGACGCAGCTAAACTTCCGGCACAAACAATCGCGAAATAAGCTAAGGAGCTGTCATGTCTGTCTACGAACGCTTGAAGGCTTTGAACATTACTCTTCCCGCTGTCGAGCCGCCCGTCGCCGCTTTTGTTCCCGTCGTGCGCACCGGCAATCTCGTTTTCGTCTCCGGCCACATCGCCAAGAAAGACGGTAAACCCTGGGTCGGCAAGCTTGGCGACAAGATCCTGACTGCGGAAGGCAAGGAAGCGGCTCGCGGCATCGCCATCGAACTCATGGCCACCTTGCATGCCGCTCTCGGCGACCTCAATAAGATCTCGCGCATTGTTAAGCTGCTCGTGCTGGTGAACAGCGCGCCCACATTCACCGAACAGCATCTCGTCGCCAACGGCGCCTCCGAATTGTTCGTCGAGGTGTTCGGCAAAAAGGGCCCGCATGCTCGGAGCGCCTTCGGCGTGACGCAAATTCCGCTAAGTGCGTGCGTGGAAATCGAACTAGTTGCTGAAGTCTCTTCGCGCTTGGTTCGAATTAGGGAACCCAGGAAATCCAAGGCTTAGCCTCAAAGCCTGAGCCCGGAGTTTGGGCTAAAGCTTGGGAATGACTTGCTGAAGAAGTTCCACCAGTTCTTCCAGCCTCTGCCGCTCCATCTCAGAAAGCCCAGCCAGCGCGCTAGCCAGCGATTCAACCCGCCGCTTGCGCCCCTCCTGCAGGATCTTCGTCCCCTTGGCGGTAGCCTCCAGACGCATACGGCGCCCGTCTTCTGTTTTCCGGCGGCGCACCAAACCGGCGCGCTCCAGGCCGGCCACAATTCGGCTCATGGTTGGGGCGCGGACCTGCTCGGCTTCGGCGAGCTCGCCGAGAGACCGCGGGCCGCCTCCCAGCACCAATACCGAAAGCGCGGATAGCTGCGCAGGGCCCACTCCGCTTTCGCGGTCGCGCACACGCAATCGCCGGAGCAAATGAATCGCCGCGGAGTGCAGCCGGTCGGCGATCTCGAAGGCTTTTCCTCCCTCCAGATATTTTGACTTGACATGCGCCATACAATTTAGTTAGCTATGCTAACTAATCTGCTCCTGGAGGGAAACAAAAATGAGCGCCACGCCCGCAAAACTTGGCATCCAGAACATCGGCCAGATCTCCATCATTGTTCACGACCTGCCGCGCGCCACGGCATTCTATCGCGATGTGCTGGGTCTGCCGCTGCTTTTCACGGCGCCCAATCTGGCTTTCTTTGACTGCGGCGGCGTGCGCCTGATGCTCGGCCCGGCGGAAACGCCGCAGTTCGATCATCCGAGCTCCATCCTGTACTTCCGCGTTCCCGATCTCAACGCCGCGTACCAGCGCCTCGTCGAGCTGGGTGCGAAGATTTTTGCGCCGCCGCGCCTCATTGCTCCGATGCCCACGTACGATCTTTGGATGGCGGCATTCTACGATTCCGAGGACAACATTCATCAACTGATGAGCGAAGTCCCGCGCTTGAAATAAGATCCGTCGTTAAGGACTGCCAGGCGCAACCGCGCGCTACAAGCGCCTTCCGGATTGCGGTATCCTTCTACCTCCATGCATGACCTCAATTATTTTCGGGACCACCTGGACGTCTTCGCCGAAATGGCGAAGAGCCGCAACATGGTCCTCGATTTGGATGGTTTCCGGGCCTTGGACAAGGAGCGCCGGGTGCTCATCACCGCGAACGAACAGCGCAAAGCGCAGCGCAACAAAGCCAGTGATGAAATTGCACGCCTCAAAAAGGAAAAGCAGAACGCCGATTCATTGATTGCCGAAATGAAGCAAGTCTCCGAGCTCATCAAGAAGTCCGATGAACGCGTCGCGGAGCTGGATGCCACTCAACGCGAGTTTCTCCTCACCATACCTAACGTCCCACATTCGAGCGTGCCCGTAGGCGCCAGCGCCGCCGACAACTTGGAAGTCCGACGGTGGGGCGGGCCCCCGAAGTTCGATTTCACCCCGAAGCCCCATTGGGAAGTTGGGGAAGCCGCCGGAATTCTGGATATCGCCGCCGCGACAAAAATAGCCGGGACGCGCTTCGCGGTTTACAAAGGCTGGGGGGCGCGTCTCGAGCGCGCGCTCGCGAATTTTTTTCTTGATGTACACACCCGCGAGCATGGCTATACGGAAATCCTTCCACCGTTTCTGGTGAACACTGCGTCTCTAATGGGCTCGGGCCAGTTGCCGAAGTTCGCCGCCGATCTTTTCAAACTGGAAAATAGCGACCTGTGGCTTACGCCGACTTCCGAGGTCGAACTGCACAATCTGCATCGCGACGAGACGATTCCCGAAGATAAGCTGCCGATTTGCCTCACCGCTTGGACCGCCTGCTTTCGCTCCGAAGCCGGCGCCGCAGGAAAAGACACCCGCGGCATCATGCGCAACCATCAATTCCAGAAAGTAGAGCTCTTCAAATTCACCCATCCTGACAAAAGTTACGAAGAGCACGAAGCGCTCACGCGAAATGCGGAGACCATTCTCCAAAAACTAGGCCTGCACTATCGCACCGTGCTCCTCTGCACAGGCGACATGGGTTTTGCCTCCGCAAAAACGTATGACATTGAGGTTTGGCTGCCCGCCAGCAACGAATTTCGCGAAATCTCTTCCTGCTCGAACTGCGAAGCGTTTCAAGCGCGCCGCGCCTCCATCCGTTACAAGCCCAAAGGCGCGGGCAAAAGCGACTTCGTTCACACTTTGAACGGCTCCGGCCTTGCCGTCGGCCGCACATGGATTGCCGTCGTGGAAAATAATCAGCAGGCCGATGGCTCAATTCTGATCCCTGAAGTCCTGCGCCCCTACATGGGGATTGACCGCATTCCGGCAGTGGATTAATTGTTAGGCGTGACTCTGAGCGGGATCTGGGCTTCCCCAGCCCTCAGCACGCCCACGCCCGCACTTTCATTGTAATTTGTTGTAAATAAATAACTTAAGTCGAAATCAAGCGTTTTTTGTCCCAAAACGAAGAGCATAAATCGCCTCGCAACCTCTTGAAATCACACCTTTTCGTTTGACGGGCCCTTTTCGCCTTGCATACACTCCCTTCGTAGGCCTCTGTTGGGGTTATTTCTGTAACAGACCGCCTGCCAAACGCTAAATGATGAACTTTTTCGCTCGCGTTGCACGCTTCTTGTTCTGGTTGCTGATTGTTTCCTGGAGCATGTGGCTTTTGCGCCGTTTCGTTGGCTGGCTTCTTCGCGCCGCCGCCGCTGCCACGCACCAATCCACGGATGCTGCCAGCAAGACGCAAACGGACGAAGCGGCTCGCCGGCTGGTGCGCGACCCCGTGTGCGGCATGCACATTGATGAGACTCTCTCCATCCCGTTTCGCGCAGAGGGTGAGCTCATGCATTTTTGCTCTACGGCTTGCCGCGACAAGTTCGCTGTAAGCGTGCAAAAAATGGCGGCGAACGGATAGAAACTCTTTTGCTGCAACAAGTTCTGCAATTGGGCCAAGTGCGTTAAAGCATTATTAGACAAATCGACTAGAGGAAAGGACCGACGCCTATGGCCACGGTCGCAAAGCCCACAACCCCAACAAGACAAATTGGCGCGCCGCCCATGGTGCCGCGCATCGCTCCTCGCGAAGACCTCAACCCTTTTCGCATCGCACAGATTCAGTTCGACATGGCGGCGGAATTCCTGAAGCTCGATCCCGGCCTGCGGCAGATTTTGCGCACACCCAAGCGCATCCTGGAAGTTTCCCTGCCGACCAAGATGGACAACGGCCAGGTCAAGGTGTTCACCGGTTACCGCGTGCAGCACAATGTCTCGCGCGGCCCCGGCAAGGGCGGCATCCGCTATCACCCCAACGTGACGCTTGATGAAGTGAAAGCGCTTGCGGCTTGGATGACCTGGAAGACCGCCACCGTCAACGTCCCGTTTGGCGGCGCAAAGGGCGGCGTCATCTGCGACCCCAAACGCATGTCCAAGAGCGAGCTCGAGCGCATGACGCGGCGCTATGCCAGCGAGATTCTTCCGATCATCGGGCCGTCAATGGATATTCCCGCGCCGGATGTTTACACCGACGCGCAGACCATGGCGTGGATCATGGACACCTACGCCATGACCATCGGCCATTCCGCGCATGGTGTGGTCACCGGCAAACCGCTCTCCATTGGTGGTTCTGAAGGACGCGGTGAAGCCACCGCGCGCGGTTTGCTCTACGTGGTCGAAGAAGCCTGCAAGTTGAAAAAGATCTCGCTCCGCGGCGCGACCGTGGCGATTCAGGGATTTGGCAATGCCGGTGCCACCGCCGCCCGCTTGTTCGCGGAGAAAAAGGCGAAAATCGTCGCGCTCAGCGACACGCGCGGCGGCGTCACCAATTCCCGCGGCATCGATCCCATCAAGGCCATCCGCTACAAGGAACGTTCCGGCACTGTCGTCGGCATGCCCGGCGCCTCGCGGATCACTAACGACGAGCTGCTCACAATGAAGTGCGACATCCTCGTGCCAGCGGCTCTGGAAAACGTCATCACCCTGCACAACGCCGAAGCCATCAAGGCGCGCATTGTCGCCGAAGCCGCCAATGGCCCCACGACGCCACACGCCGATGAAATCCTCGCGCGCCGCGGCATCACTGTGCTGCCGGACATTCTCGCCAACGCCGGAGGCGTTACCGTCAGCTACTTCGAATGGGTCCAGAACCAGGAAGGGCTCATGTGGGACGTCGACGAAGTCAACGCCCGCCTGCAGAAGATCATGGTGCGCGCCTTCCACGAAATGGTGGACACCATGCGCAAGCATCACGTTCCGCCCCGCGCAGGCGCCATGGTCCTCGCCGTCGGACGCGTCGCCGAAGCCACGCTGGTTCGCGGCTTGTTCCCCTGATGTCCTAACTCATCCAGGCGGGTTATCACGCGCCGAAAAGCCGGCGCGGCATCTCCATCCGTGAAATTTTTCTTGCGTTGAACTAACAGCGCGCGTACATTCGCAGTTGCCGGTCCGTCTCGCTGACGCGACCGGCTATTTTCGTCGTTGGAGCAAGAAAAAACGATGACCACGAACGGACACGGCCACCCAGCGCCGCCCATTCTGCTGACGATTGCAGGATTTGATCCTTCTTGCGGCGCCGGCACCGCCGCCGATTTGAAAACGTTTGCCGCGCACGGCTGCTATGGGGTCGCCGCCATCACCTCGCTCACCGTGCAGAACACCCAGGGCGTCGAAACCGTGCACAACACGCCGAGCGCGGAGCTGCGCGAGCAGCTTGAGGTGCTGGCCAAGGATTGCGACATCGCCGCGGTGAAAATCGGCATGCTCGGCAACCGCGGCAACGCCGTGGTGGTCGCGGAGTTTCTCGATGCCCACAAGTTCGCCCACGTGGTGCATGACCCAGTCATGAAATCCTCGAGCGGCGCGGAACTCCTCGATGCCGGCGGCATCAAGTTTGTCGCCACCGAGTTGCTGAAGCGCGCCAGCGTCATCACTCCCAATGTGCCCGAAGCGGAGATTTTGACCGGCCTAACTATCAAGGACGTCAACGACATGGAAACGGCCGCGCGGAAACTCGTGGAGATGGGCGCGCGCGCCGTAATCGTCAAAGGCGGCCACATGGAGCGCGCCACCGATGTGCTCTTCGACGGGACCGAGCTATTCGCGCTCGCGGGTGAAAAAGCCAACGAAGATCATCTTCACGGAACGGGCTGCACTTTCGCTTCCGCGCTCACCGCGCAGTTAGCCGCCGGCCGCGGATTGCTCGAAGCCGCCACGCTCTCCAAAGTCTACGTGACCAAAGCGATCGAGAAAGCCTACGCCGTAGGGAAAGGCCGCCTGCCGCTGGACCATTTCTTCCGCCAGAAGATCGAGCCGCCCGCTCGCGGCATCCACGAAGTCCCGCAGCACGGCATGCACCCTGCCGCCGAGCCCACCGCCCATTGAGTAGAATGCCGCTGGCGCTTTCGAAGCGTTCCGCCATCTGGGTCTTTCTGGTCCTTGCTGCTGCTGTGGGAATCGCTGCGTTTCTGTTTCCTCGAACTCCTCAGCCACTTTCTTACCATCATTTCGCCGACACGCGAAGTTGGCTCGGCGTCCCGAACTTCGGCGATGTTGCTTCCAATATTTTTTTTTTCGTTTCTGGATTGTGGGGCTTGGTGTTTCTGTGCCGAAAATCCAGCCTGCAACAATTCATCGAGCCGCGCGAGCGCTGGCCTTACGTCTTCATCTTTCTTGGTCTGCTGCTGACGGCGTTCGGGTCCGCCTACTACCATCTCGCTCCCGACAACGCGCGTTTGGTTTGGGACCGGCTGCCAATGACCATCGTCTTCATGCCGCTAGTCGCAGCCCAGATTCAGGAGTGCGTTAGCGTAAAACTTGGCCTCTGGCTGCTGCCGGTTCTGATCGCTGTCGGGATCGGAAGCGTCCTTCAATGGCGCTGGTCGGAGCTACAGGGTGCCGGCGATCTGCGCTTCTACGCAGCAGTGCAGCTTTATGCTTTGCTGGCGTTGCTCGCCGCGCTGCTGTTGCCACCGCGCTACACGCGAAGCTCCGACCTTTTAGTCATGGTTGGACTCTACGTGCTCGCAAAAGTCTTCGAAACAGCAGACCGCCAGATTCTTGCATTCGGAAACATTGCGAGCGGTCACACCCTCAAACATTTGGCTGCCGGTGCCGCAGGACTGTGGATCCTAAGAATGCTGCAATTGAGGCGACCCGCTGAGAATCACTGAACCCGATGGACGATACGGCCCGCGACGATCGTGGCCATCGCTCCGCCTTTAAAGACCCGTCCATCGAACGGCGAGTTGCGGGACTTGCTTGCGGATTTTTTCACGTTGTAGGTCCACGATTGATCGGTCGTGAAAATGGTCAGGTCGCCCGGCTGGCCCGCGGCGATCTTGCGTTCCATGGCCAAGACTCGCGCAGGCCCGGTGGTAAAGAGCTCGACCATCCTCATCAGGGAAATTCGGCCGCTATGCACCAGTTGCTCCAGCGCCAGTGCGATCGCTGTTTCGAATCCCAGGATTCCGAACGGCGCTTTATCGAACTCCACATCTTTTAACGCAGGCTCGTGCGGCGCGTGATCCGTCGCGATCGCGTCAACCGTGCCGTCGGCAAGCCCCGCGATTAACGCTTCACGGTCTTCGTGCGCAGCCAACGGCGGGTTCATCTTGAAGCGCGAATCGTAGGTCACATCTTCATCAATCAGCGTGAAATGATGCGGCGTCACTTCGCAGCTCACGCGCAGTCCGCGGGACTTTGCCCAGCGAACTTGTTCGAGCGAAGCCTTTGCTGATAAATGCGCGATGTGCAGCCGCGCGCCCGCAAGTTCCGCGAGCTGTACGTCGCGTGCAACACAAACTGATTCCGCCGCAGCAGGCATCCCGCGCAAGCCCAGCCGCGAAGAGGTCACGCCCTCGCGCATCACCGCTCCGGCCGCCAGCGAAACATCTTCCGCATGCTCGATCACCGGAAGTTCCAGCGACCGGCAGTAGTCCATCACTTGCCTTGCCAGCTTCGCCGTGGCGATCGGTTTTCCATCATCGGAGACGGCGACAATCCCCGCTTCCTTCATCGCCGCGATTTCCGCGATGGCTTCGCCCTTGCTCCCAACCGACGCCGCTCCGATGGGCCACACGCGAACGCTGCCCGCAACCTTGGCGCGGTCCAGCATGAAGCGTGTCACTGAAGCGTTGTCATTCACCGGCTTAGTGTTCGGCATGCAGCAGACGGCAGTGAATCCTCCGCGAGCCGCCGCGCGTGTCCCAGTCTCTATCGTTTCGGAAGACTCTTGGCCTGGCTCGCGAAGATGCGCATGAAGATCAATAAAGCCTGGAGCGACGATCAGTCCCGCCGCGTCAAAAACTTCTATATTTTGTTGTGCCGTGATTTTACCCGCGGGCGCAACCTCTTTTATTTTTTCTCCGTCGAGGAGAATGTCCATCGCCGCATCCGTCTTTGACGCGGGATCGAGGACGCGGCCATTCTTAACGAGCAGCATGCGAGGGGTCCTTTTGATCGGTGGAGCGGCGATTCTTGGCCGGGGCTGCCTCCGCCACGGGATGCTCGCCATCCTCTGGCGCGCCGGAGATGAGCAGGAACAACAGCGCCATTCGAACGGCAATGCCGTTGGTCACCTGCTCGAGGATGCAAGACTGGGGGCCGTCGGCAATCTCCGGCGTGATTTCGATCCCGCGATTCATCGGCCCGGGGTGCAGAACCAGCGCGTTGGGCTTAGCGCGGCGCAAGCGCTCGGAGTTGAGCTGGTAGCCAAGAACGTAGTCTTCCGACGAAATCGACGGTTCGAACTGTCGCTCCGTCTGCACGCGAAGGACAAGCACGACGTCCGCGCCTTCGAGCGCTTCTTCGATTCGAAATACGCGCCGGATGGCCACGCCAGGCGTACCGATTTTTTCCAGCTCGGGTGGAACCCACATGGCCGGTCCGCACAGTGTGAACTTGCATCCGAATTTTCCGAGCAGATGAATGTTCGAACGCGCCACGCGGCTGTGCTGCAAATCGCCCAGAATCGTGACGTTCAGATTCTCGATTGCGCCCAGCCGGTCGCGAATCGTCAGCGCATCCAGCAAGCCCTGCGAAGGATGTTCATGTGTGCCGTCGCCCGCATTAATCACCGGAATATCCAGATGCTGCGCCACGAAATCCGCTGCGCCGGAAGCGGCATGCCGCATCACCAGGCAATCCGGCTTCATGGCGTCCAGTGTGTGCACGGTGTCGAGCAGCGACTCGCCTTTCTTCAGGCTGGAAGCTTCGGCTTGCAGGTTCATGGTATCCGCGCCAAGCCGCGATGCCGCCGTTCCGAAGCTGATGCGCGTTCGCGTGGAATTTTCAAAGAAGGCCAGCGCGACCGTTTTGCCGCGCAGCGTGGCCAATTTTTTCAGTGGATGGCGCTGAATTTCCTGAAAAGGTTTGCTTTGATCGAGAAGAAATGTAAGTTCGTCCGCGGAGAGCGGTTCAAGAGCGAGGAGATCTCGGAAGCGCTGAGTCAATGTCCCTTCTCAGATCATAAACGAACCAATTCGAAATACCAAACCGGGCTACTCCACGCGGTCGACAAGCACGACGCGCTCTTCCTTGTCGATTTCGCGTAGGCGTACCTCGATGATTTCCGTGTCGCTGGTCTGCACGCTGCGGCCGATGTATTGCGCCTCGATTGGCATTTCGCGATGCCCGCGCTCGATCAGAACGCAGAGAGATACGCGCTTCGGCCGGCCGAGATCGAAAAGTCCGTTCATCGCCGCGCGGATGGTGCGCCCGGTATAGAGCACGTCGTCTACGAGCACCAGGTCCATGTTATCCACGCCGAACGGAATGTCCGAAGAGCGCAACACGGCTTGCGGCGCAACTTTCGAAAGGTCATCGCGGTAGAGCGTAATGTCCAGCGTCCCGACGGGAACATCCACGCCATCGATGCCGCGCATGGCCTGCGCAATCCTTTGCGCCAGCGGCACCCCTCGGCGCACGATCCCGATCAGCGCCAGGTTTTTGGTGCCCCCGCTTTTTTCGACGATTTCATGGGCTAAACGCTGCAACGTGCGGTCAATTTCCGGCGCGGACATCAATTGGGTCTTTTCGACGATGCGCATGTTCGGGTAATCCTATCATTCCTGACCGCGCCGCGGTCAATCCAGTCCGCCATCATTGCACCGTCACAAGGTCGTAGTAGACTCTTGGGCGGATTTAGGAGACCACGTTGCCATGGTTTCGAACAGACACTTCTTGAATCGCGCTCTCTTGCAACAGGCGATGTTGATGGCCATGTCTTCTATGGTTGGCAATCTTGTGTGCATTCCGTGCGCCGCGGCCCAGGTCCCGCCGCCTCACGCCGCTGCCCCTAAGCCTACGAAAGCGCCCGCCAAGCCCAAGCTGGTCGTTCTCCTGGTTGTCGACCAGATGCGCGCGGACTACTTCGAGAAATTCCAAGGCCAGTGGACCGGCGGCCTCAAGCGCCTCGTCGAAGAGGGTGCGTGGTTCCGCGAAGCCGCCTATCCCTATGCTGCAACGGAAACCTGCGTCGGCCATTCTACAATCTCCACTGGCGCCTTCCCCGCAACGCACGGAATGATTGCCAATGAATGGTTTGATCGCGAACTCCAGAAGACCGTGACGTGCACGTCCGATCCGCTAGTGAAAAATGTTGGGTATGGCGGCGTCTCCGCGAAAGGTGGAGACAGCCCTGCGAAAATGGTTGTTCCGGCCTTTGCTGACGAATTGAAATTTCAGACCGGCTCGGGAAGCCGGATTGTGACTTTTTCCTTGAAAGCCCGTGCGTCCATCACCATGGGTGGCCGTCTCGGAGATGCCGTCACCTGGTTCGATGCTTCTACCGGCGCGTGGTCGACCTCGAGTGCCTATCCCATCGCCTCATTCGTCGAGGAATACGCCAAAGCTCATCCGGCTTCGAGCGATTTTGGAAAAACCTGGGCGCCTATGCTGCCGTCTTCCGCATACCTTTACGACGCCACACCCACTGGCGCCATCCCGCCCACCGGCCTGGGCGCGGCGTTTCCGCACCCGCTTCGCGGCAAATCGGATAGCACTGGTCCCGACCCTGTTTTCTACTATCAGTGGGAGGCCAGCCCGTATGCCGATACGCATTTAACGCGGCTTGCCGAACTTGCGGTCGACAAGCTGGAGCTCGGCGCCCGCGCTGGAACCGACTTCCTCGGCGTAAGCTATTCCTCCGTGGACTACGTTGGCCACGCTTTTGGGCCTCGCAGTTGGGAAATTCAGGACGTTCTTGCCAGGCTTGACCAGGACCTCGCTGAACTCTTCGCCCATCTGGACAAAAAAGTCGGGAAAGGCAATTATGTTGTAGCCTTCAGCGCCGATCACGGCGTCGTGCCCATCCCGGAAGACCTGCAGAAGTCTGGAATGGATGCAGGATGGTTGAACGTCGAGTCTGTGAAAGAGCTCGTCGAGAAGAGTCTGGAACCGTTCAACTTCGCAAAGCCTTCAGTTGCGGAAGTCGGCGCCGGCGATGTGTACTTCACTCCCGGCGCCTACGACAAATTGAAAAACGATCCGGCGGCCCTGCGCGCCGTCCTGGACGCGATTCAAAGTGTCCCCGGCGTCGCGCATGTCTATCGCGCCGAAGAATTGGATGACCGGCCAGCGTCTCAGAGTCCCATGCTGAAGGCGGAGTCCGCCAGTTTTCTGAAAGCCCGCAGCGGTGATCTGCTCATCGTGCCCAAACCCTACTGGCCCTGGGATTTTTCAACGTCCGCCAGGCCCCGCCAATACCGCACCACGCACGGCACACCCTACTATTACGATCAGCGCGTCCCCGTACTCTTGATGGGCTGGGGCATCCAACCTGGCGAATTTCACGGCACGATCACACCGGCCGATATCGCCCCAACGCTGGCGTCACTCTGCGGGATCACCCTCGCCCCCCGCGACGGCCGCGTCCTCGCAGAAGCCCTGAAGAAACCCGCCGAGTTCCGCGCCACGACTCTACCCGTGCAACGAAAGTCCGCGCCGGCATCCGCCCCAGCTAGAAATCCCTAGAAGCAACCTTCTGAGAACAAAAGTGTTCTACTTCGTATTGAGGCTAACCCATGCCATCTCAAAGTGCTGATCTTGGTGTCTAATACTCTGCATCATGAAACTATTCTTGCCAGTCGCGATGATATTGTCATGCTTCACTACTCTCAGTCGAGACGCAGTAACGGCGCACGCTTTAACTCGTAACGTTCAGGCCCAAAACAGAAGTGACAAGAAGAATGAAGAAGAACTCACCCCGCTGACAGAAGCGGAGCATCAATTGAATCCCCGCGACATTGTTCTAGGCCAACCCGATTTCGTCGCCGACCTCGAACTTTTCTCGAGTGAAGGGTTCGGTGCACATACCTGGGCCGAACATATTGCTCGTAAGGGAAGCCGCTACCGAAAGGAAAGTCAATCTTGGGTCTTTATTGGACAAATTGGCAAAACATCGGTACGTCTTTACCCTCAAGGCAAAGTCTACGATGACTTCGTGCCACCTAGGGGAGGAGGTCTGGCTGAAGGTGGCGTTTACGATCCCGGCGCACTCGCCCTCGAATCTGATGTAGCTTTCACGGCTTTGGGAACCGTGCAAATCGATGGGCACAAATGCATCAAGATCGAGGCGATGCGAAAGGACGAGCCAGAAAAGATTTATCTCTATGCTGCAAGCGACCTAAAGAATCTCATAATCGTTGCTCAGGTACTTGCCGAAAAGCGTGGCCTGGTACAGAGATTGCGTAATGTTTCTTTGGACGTGTCGGATTACCTAGTCGAAATTCCTTCTGATTTTAAGCCAATCGAGCATGAGCGGTGGGCAAAGGTGGAATCAGCAAAGCTCACCTACAAGGGTAGTCCTTCTAGGGACTTCGGAGTATTTCGTGCCCCCGGCGGTGAGCTCTTCATATGGGTAAGGGACGCGTACTACCCCTGGGAATATCTCTATCGCCCTCACCAAGGCACAGTCGAGATTGCTTTCCAAGGTTTGCTCGTCAACCGTTCGGGCACTTATATCTGGCAAACTAAGGAAACGGAAGCATTCAGTGTCATCAACTATCATCGACCTTCTCGAAATTCGATTGACGCACACCTTGTCATGAAGCCAAACGGCATAAGCTTCCGGTCCAACAACTACGAACAGGACCAATCGACGATTGACATCAGTTGGTAAACGCGGGCGCGCGTTATCGGGGAATAGCAATCTGAGCTACATCAAGATTTTGGGCGGTGAAGTCTAGGCTTCGTGTTATTCTTTTGCGCGAAGTGACTTCCGCGGTCGCCGTCGACCTCAGCGTAAACATCGGCGCGTTGCGCCTTCGGAATCCTATTCTCGCGGCCAGCGGAACGTTCGGCTACGGCCTCGAATTCGCCCACCTCGTAGACCTCAATCGGCTCGGCGGCTTCGTCACCAAAGGCCTTTCCCGCGAACCTATTGAAGGCGCTCCTGCGCCCCGGCTCTGCGAGACCCCCTCTGGGATGCTCAACGCCGTTGGGCTCCAAAACGTAGGCGTCCGGGCGTTCGTCGCCGAAAAACTCCCGGTACTGCGAAGATTCGATACGGCGATCATAGCCAATGTCTTCGGCTACACCCTCGAGGACTATGTCGAGGTAATCCGGGTCTTGAATGATGCAGAGGGGTTGGCCGGCTACGAACTGAACATCTCCTGTCCCAACGTCAAGAAAGGGGGCATGCAGTTCGGCAGCGACCCCGCCTGCGTTGCCGAGGTGGTAGGTGCCGCCCGGCAAGCCGCCTCCAAGCGGTCTCTCTGGGTCAAGCTCTCGCCCCTCGTTACAGACATTGGACTTATCGCCCGTGCGGCCGTGGAGGCCGGGGCGGACGCCCTGACCGTGGCCAACACTTACCCGGCTATGGCGGTGGACACCCGTACCTGGAAATCCCGACTCGGCAACCAAACCGGCGGCTTGTCCGGCCCAGCCATCAAACCGATCACCTTGCGGCTCGTCCTCGAAACGAGAAAGGCCGTCAAGTCACCAATCTTTGGGCTCGGAGGCATCGAGACGGTCGATGACGTGCTTGAATACCTAGCCGTAGGCGCTTCGGCGGTACAGGTCGGGACGGCCAGCTTTACTGACCCGAGGGCCAGTCAGCGGCTTGTCGAAGACCTTGAGAAGGCCCTTTTCGAAGCTAAAGTGTTTACTGTGAAAGAGATACGAGGCAAGTTTCTTGCAGAAAATGGTTGACATAACGACTCTTTTTTGCTACACTTTTTAGGATTTACGTAGCACAAAGAACACACTATGAGACATCGACTCCTAATGAGCTGGGCTGCACTCCGATGGGTTCTCCTCATGTTCCTCGTCGCTCCGGCGATGGAGGCACCCCTTGTGGCGCATCTGAGCCAGCCGGTCAAGCCGATCAAGACCTGGGTGGGCAATTCCAGCTGGTATGGTCCCGGGTTCAATGGCCGCAAGACCGCCAATGGCGAGCGCTTCGACTCCGAAGCCCTCACGGCGGCGCACCCCAACCTGCCCTTTGGCTCCATCGTTCGCGTGGTCAATCCGCGGAACGGGAAGTTTGAACTTGTACGTATCAATGACCGGGGTCCCTATCAAGAAGGGCGCGAAATTGATGTATCCTATCGTGTCGCCCGGAAAATCGGCTTGATCCATTCCGGCGTCAGCCAGGTTCGGTTGGAGCTGATTCAGCTGCCCGAAAAACACTGACCCCGAGGAGCCGGGGTCGACTATGACCCCGACTTTTGACGCCCATCCACGCAGCAGCCTGATCGTCGCACTCGACTTCGATTCTTTGTCGTCGGCGGTGAAGTTCGCCAAGCAAGTGGCCGATCTCGTGGGCATGTTCAAGATCGGCAACCAACTTTTCACCGCGGCGGGGCCAGCGGCCGTCAAAGAAGTCTCCGCCCTGGGCGCCGGGATTTTCCTCGACCTGAAATTCCACGACATTCCAAACACTGTTGCAGGTGCGGTTCTATCGGCGGCGGCCATGAGCGGCGTGCAGCTCGTCAACGTGCACGCGCTCGGCGGCAAGGCCATGCTCGAAGCCGCGGTGCAAGCCATCAGCGCCGGTGTGCCTATGGGCGCGGACCGGCCGCGCTTGCTGGCAGTCACTATCTTGACCAGCATGGATCAGAAAACGATGAAGGAAGTCGGACTCGCAGGCGCGCCAAAACTGCGCGTGACCAAGCTGGCGCAGCTCGCAAAAAAAGCCGGAGTCGACGGCGTCGTTGCGTCAGTGCAGGAAGCGCGCGCCATTCGCAAAGCCTGCGGCCGGGATTTTCTGATCGTCACTCCGGGTGTGCGGCCGAAAGAAAAATCCTCTGCTTCAGAGCACGACGATCAAGCGCGTACCGCAACGCCAACCGAAGCGATTCGGGCCGGCGCGGATTTCCTCGTCGTGGGTCGCCCCATCCTCGCCGCGTCCGATCCACGCGCCGCCGCACAATCCATCGTCGAGGAAATCGGCGCCGCGAAGTAGCAGCCCGGTTTGACCGCTGATTCTTTCCTCCAGTAGCATCCAAAGCGGTACAAGTTTTCCCGCGTCCCCGTTTATGTCTAACGCAACAAAGAGCGTCATTGTCGGCACGGCCGGGCACATCGATCACGGCAAATCGCTACTGGTCGAGGCACTGACTGGCACGCACCCGGACCGGCTCGCCGAGGAAAAACGGCGGGGTATCACGATCGATCTCGGTTTTGCATTCCTGGAAGAAGGTGGCGTGCGGTTCGGTTTCGTGGATGTGCCCGGGCATGAGCGCTTCGTCAGCAACATGCTGGCGGGAGCCGCGGGAATCGACGTGGTGCTCCTGGTGATTGCCGCGGATGAATCCATCAAGCCGCAGACGAGGGAACATTTTGATATTTGCCGCCTTCTCGGCGTGGAGCGCGGTGTGGTGGCGCTGACGAAGAGTGATTTGGTGGACGCTGATAGCCTGGAGCTTGTGCGGCTCGAAGCGGAGGACTTCTTGCGCGAATCGTTTCTGGAACGCGCGGCGATTGTGCCAGTGAGCGCGAAAACAGGCGCTGGGCTTTCCGAGTTGAAGGAGGCGTTGCGAAACGCTGCTACGGAAGTGCATGGAAAAGACGCTGCGCGCTATTTCCGCCTGCCCATCGATCGCGCGTTTGCGATGAAGGGATTCGGCTCTGTCGTGACGGGCACGCTGATTTCAGGAAGCGTTGGCCCTGGCGACGAAGTGGAGCTTTTCCCGGGCGGCGGAAAGCTGCGCGTGCGCGGCGTACAGTCGGGCGGAAAAGCCGTGGATCGTGCAACGCCGGGCCAACGGACCGCGGTGAATCTAGCGGGGATCGAGCATACCGCGCTGAAGCGTGGAATGGTGCTGGCCGCGCCGGGAAAATTCCGGAAGACGCGGCGCATCGATGTTCGGCTGGAATTGCTGAGGTCCGCCAGGAAAATGAAGCAAGGCGCGCGCGCGCATTTTCACGCCGGAACCGTTGAAACGATCGCAGAAGTTTTTCTTCATGGTGAAAAGGAGCTGCCCCCGGGTGGAAGCGCGTTCGCCAATCTGAAGTTGCAGGACGAAGTGCTGGTGCTGCCAGGCGACCGTTTCATCGTTCGACAATTCTCGCCGGTGGTAACCATTGGTGGCGGCGTGGTGCTGGATCCGCTCGCGCGGCGGCCGATGCTGAAGGATACGGGCCGCGCGGCGTTCCTTGCAACGCTGGAACAAGGCAGTCGCGAAGAACTTCTCTCCGCCATGACTGAGCGCGCACTCCTGGGGTTGCCATTCGAAGAGATCGTGGCGCGTACCGCCTGGACGGAAAAGGAAATCCACGATGCTGTTGGAAAGCTTTCGAGCACCAGCGGTCGGGTGAAGACGGTTTCGATAGAGCCGCTGGTATTGATCTCAGGAAAAAAGTTTGAGGAAGTTCGCAACAAGATTTTTGAAACGGTCGACAGATTTCAGAAGGAAAATCCGCTGTCTCCGGGAATGCCGCGCGAGGATTTGCGCGCGAGTCTCGGAAAACGAGTGCGAACCGAAACGTTTCGCGCCGCGCTGGAGGAATTGGCGACGCAGAAGAAACTTGATACTCAAGGTGAGCTCGTAAAAAAAGCGGGATCCGAAATTGCGCTGCTCCCCGAAGAGGCAAAAGCAAAAGAACAGATCGAAGCGGCCTTCGCTTCCGCCGGGCTAGCCGTGCCCTCTGTGAAAGAAGTGCTTGCAAAGCTTTCTGTTGAAGCCAAGCGCTCGGAGAAGTTGGTCCAGATCCTGCTGCGCGAGAAGAGCCTCGTGCGCGTCACCACTGAGCTGGTTTTTCACCGCCAGGCGCTCGCGCAACTTAGGGACCAGCTTTCCGCCTACAAAAAGGCCAAGGGCGACCGCATCTCCGTGCCCGTTTTCAAGGAGTTGACGGGCATCACCCGGAAGTACGCCATTCCCTTGCTCGAATACCTGGACCGCGAGCGGGTGACCCGCCGTGTGGGCGACGAGCGTGTTATACTTTAATTGCCTTGGCGTGTAAGATTAAATGGCCCAGTTTTGTTCCGCCGGGCGCAGAAGAGAGGTGACCCATGTGGGATAGCCCCATGCATTTGCTGATTGTCGCGGTTGTTATTCTCGTTCTCTTTGGAGGGCGCAAGATCCCCGAGTTGATGCGTGGCATGGGTGAGGGCGTCCGTGGGTTCAAGGAAGGGATGTCCGGCACGCCGTCGCAACCGCCTACTACGCCGCCGCAGGCAACTCCCCCGGCTGAGAAGCCACCGGAAGAAAAGAAGTAGCGCTCGGACAGCTTGTTAAGCGCAGTTGAGTTTGGGCCCCGACCTGTTCGGGGCCCTTTTCATTTCTGTTGAGCTTTCCTGACACGCCCAAATGCGGCTGTGCGAGCATCATGCTCCTTCGGTTTGTGTTCAAAGAGTAGCGGAAAACTCTTATCCAATGCGCCAAAACTGTACTTTCGTCCAGTAGCCACGCTGCGACTTTGCCTTCACCATCGGGTTATTCAAGGTACCCGGGAATCGCAGAGACTAACGAATTGTAGAGGAGAGAATCATGAAATTCACTTGGATGAAGTGGAGTGTCTTGCCCGTTGCGGTGCTTTTGGCCGGCAGCGTGGCAATGGCTCAGCAGCAATCTTCCCAGCAGTCGCAGGGCGGAAGTTCCCCTGCGCCAGCGCCTGCAGCAACGCCTGCACCCGCGGCGGCACCAACTCCGGCTGACAAGCCCAAGCCAACGGTGGCGGAGCGCAAGGAAAACCAGCAGGACCGCATCGCGCAAGGCGTGAAGAGCGGCCAGCTGACCGCCGGCGAAACCTCCAAACTGGAAACCAAGGAAGCGGCCATCAACGGCGAAACCAAGGCGGACCGCGCGGCCAACGGCGGGAAGCTGACTGCTGCCGAAAAGAAACAAATCAACGGCCAGCAGAATCAGGTTTCCAAACAAATCTACGCAGACAAGCACAACGCCAACACACAACACAACGGCAACAGCAAAGTGGGCCAGCGCCAGGAAAACCAGCAGGACCGCATCGCCCAGGGCATCAAGAGCGGCCAGATGACCGCAGGCGAAGCTGCCAAGGCAGAGAACCAGCAAAAGGGCATCAATCAACAGGTGAAGGCGGACCGCGCCGCCAACGGCGGGAAGCTCACCACCGGCGAAAAGAAGCAAGTCAACAAGGAACAAAACGCCGCGTCGAAAAACATCTACAACAAGAAGCACAACGCCAAGACGCAGCCTGACGCCAAACCAAAGGAATAAGTTTCCTCCACCCCCTGAAGCAAAAGAGGCGCCCCGGTGAGAATCGGGGCGCCTCTTTTTTTTCGTTGTCAGTTGTCAGTATCAGCTTTCCGTGAGGAGCGGAAGCAGGAAGCCACGGAGGCTCGCCGCTTCTAAGTCCCTCTGTGCTTGGCGACGATGAGGGTGATGTCATCGTGTTGCTCATGGGGGCTGAAGCGCTGAACCTCGTCTACGATACATGCCAGGGCGGATTGGCAAGACACTCCGCAGTGCAGCCGCAGGGCTTCGATCAGTCGCTGTTCGCCGAACTGCTCATCCTCCGAGTTATAGGATTCCGTGATGCCGTCGGTGTAGAGGGCCAGCGTGTCGCCCGGCTGCAGCTGACATTCTCCAATTTCGCAATCCCAATCCTTGAAGATTCCGAGCACGGTGGCGGTGGCGTGAAGCCGCTCCACGGTGTGGTTGCTGTGGAGGAGAAGAGCGGGAAGATGGCCGCAGTTGGCGTAGCGCAAGCGGCAGGTGGCGTCGTCATATTCGGCGAAGAAGACGGTGGCGAAGGCCCCGTCCGGTGTGTTTGCGCAGAAAAGCTGATTCACCGAGCACAACATGCGCTGCAGTTGGTCCAAAGCGATGGCGCACTGGCTTCGCAGATTGGCCTGTAGGTTGGCCATCAAGAGCGCAGCGGCAATTCCTTTTCCGGAAATGTCGCCAATCACAAACCCGAGCCTTCCTTGGCCGAGATCCAGGAAGTCGTAGTAATCGCCGCCGACTTTGCGCGCCTGGATGCACAGCCCCGCATATTCCAGGCTCTTCAGCGGTGGCTGGGATTGCGGGAAGAGCCGGGCTTGTACCTGTTTGGCGATTTCCAGTTCTTGCACGGCGCGGCGTTCAAATTCCAGTCGCTCGGCGAAGGCGCGGCGTTGCGCTTCGACGGCCTGAGTCACCTCGTCGAAGCTCACCAGCGAGAAAGAATTGCCGTCGAGATCGCGAAAGCGCGTAAAGACGCCGCCCCAAATCGGAGCGTGATGATCTGCACCGGGCGCCGAGGGGTCCGCAGAAGGCGCGGCGCGCACGTGCACTTCATGCTGAAGACGTTTGAGGCGCGGCGCGAACTGAAAGTGCACCCCTCGCTTTGTCCATTCGCGGTATTTGCCAAGAACATCTTCCGTGACAAACGTGACGTGTGTGGGCTGGCCGATCAGTTTGTACTGTTCCGAGCCATTCTCAGGCGCGACGAGAGTGAGATTCGCCGTGCCGTCGGGTGGAGCGACGGTCACCCAGCGGCGGCCGGGTTGAATGCGAGCGTCGAAAACCAGTTGGAACCCGAGTTGTTCGAGGTAAAACTTCAGGCTTTTTTCCAAATCGCGGACGTAAATTGTGAGCGACTGCAGGCGCAGGTAGGGGTCCTGGCGATCCAGGCGAACCGCGGAGCCGTCTTGCCACTCGCGAGGAGGGTTGCTCATCCACGGGATTATAAGGCGGAATGTGGTGCTTCCACGTATGACTCTTCAGATGGGAAGTTACGCACCGCGATGGCGTGAAGCTACTCTTCCGTCCAGCCAAGTTCGTTGAGTGCATGCTGGAGGCGCGCGAGGGGCAGGCCCACCACATTGAAATAGCAGCCCTCGATGCGCGGGATGAAGCGCCCGGCGCGGCCCTGGATGCCATAGGCGCCTGCTTTGTCGTAGGGCTCGTCGGTGGCGAGGTAACGGTTCAGCTCTTCTTCGGAGAGTTTGCCAAAGTGCACCAGAGTGGATTCGACGAACGTCCGCTGCTCGGCATCGGGAAGGCGGATGAGCGCAACGCCGGTGATGACGGAGTGCGTGCGCCCGGAAAGCGTTTCGAGCATGTGGCGTGCATCGTCGGAGGAACGCGGCTTGCCGAGGATACGGCCTTCGAGCGTGACCACCGTATCAGCGGCGATGACGATGGCTGGGCCAACGGCGCGCGCGGCGACCAGCTCCGCCTTGGCATTCGCGAGGCGCTGCACGTGCTCTTGAGGAGACTCGCCCGGGAACGGCGTTTCGTCGACGGCGGAAGTAATCACCGTGAACGGGATCGCCGCTTCACGCAGGATTTCCGCGCGGCGCGGCGAAGCGGAAGCGAGGATCAGCTTCATAGCAAGGACTGGAGGGGAAGAATACTACAGGGCAAGCGCGGTGACAGCCTGTGCTTTAGTCCAGCCGAAGAGGCGCGCGATCTGCGCCGGCGAAGCGCTTGGATAGAGCGTGCGGTATTTCACGGCAATCGCGGTGCGTGCATCGTCCACGGAAATCTGACTGGCTTGCGCCGCCTGCTTTGGAAATGCGCGCATCACCAGGTCAAAACGGTTGGAAGCCCACGCGTCCGTTTCCTGCTCCGCGCCGGAGTGCGTGACGATCAGCAAGGCCTGCAGCTCCAGCATCGCCTTCTTGAAGCGTTTGTTTCCCGCTTGCGTTTCCATCTTGCAAGCATGGCGCAATTCGAGTGTCGCAAGCGGCCCGTGCTTCGCCAGCGCTTGCCACAATTCAAGCGCGTCATGACCAATACGTCCGGCTTCGTAAAACTCTTCCGCCTCGCTCGCTGCTACCGCCGTTCCATGCAGCGCCAGGAAGTAAGGAAGAAATTTCAGCGAAAGGAACGATCCTCGGCCCTTGAAGTATTTTCCGTAAAAGGCCCGCCGTTTCTTCGGCAGTTCGTCTTTCCACTTCCAGATGAGTTGCGCGTATTTGTCCCATCCAATTGGCTGATGCTTTGCGACTGCGAAGTAGAGCGATGGCAACGGCACGTTTTTTACGGGAAACAAAACACAGAAACCAACCGTGTCGAGGAACCGTACGGCATCTGCGGCCGTTTTTATTCGTGCAGCGGAACGGATTTCGTACTTCCCATCAGTGCGGCGCAGCATCGTCAACCAGAGATAGTGCAATCATGAGAATTAGCCAAGATCAAATGACCACGGATTCCTGGTATTCGCCGAAGACGCGGCGGAGGGCGTCGGAGATTTCGCCGATGGTGGCGTAGGCTTCGACGGCGGCCAGGATAGCGGGGAGGAGATTCTCGGAAGTGGCGGCGCGGCGCGCGAGTTCGGCCAGGGCGGATTTTGTTCGAGTAGAGTCGCGTTTGGCTCGTAGAGCGTTCAAGCGGGCGATCTGGTTGCGCTCGATTTCCGCGTCGATGCGCAGCGTGGGGATGCTGCGCTCCTCTTCCGCGATGAAGTCATTCACTCCGACGACGATTTGCTCCTTTTTCTCGATGGCGCGCTGGAACTCGTAGGCTGCTTTCTGGATTTCACCCTGGACGAACCCGCTTTCGATGGCCTTGAGCATTCCTCCCATCCGATCGATCTTCGATAAGTAGAGGCCCGCCATCGATTCGATTTCGTTTGTGAGAGACTCAATAGCGTAAGAGCCGGCCACGGGATCGACGGTGTTGGTCACGCCAGTTTCGTAGGCCAGGACTTGCTGCGTGCGCAAGGCGATCAGCGCCGCATCTTCCGTGGGAAGTGCGAGCGCCTCGTCGAGAGAATTGGTGTGCAACGACTGGCATCCGCCGAGAACCGCGGCAAGCGCCTGAATCGCCACGCGCACGATGTTATTTTCCGGCTGCTGCGCGGTGAGCGAGGAACCCGCGGTCTGCGCATGGAAACGCAGCATCAACGAGCGCGGATCTTTTGCCGCAAAACGTTCCGTCATCGTACGCGCCCAAAGCCGTCGCGCCGCGCGGTACTTGGCAATCTCTTCCAGCAAATCGTTGTGCGCGTTGAAGAAAAAAGAAAGCTGCGGCGCGAATTCATCGACCCGCAATCCCGCGTCGAGCGCCGTCTGAACGTACGCGATGCCATCGGCAAGCGTAAACGCCACTTCTTGCACCGCGGTCGAGCCGGCCTCCCGAATGTGATAGCCGGAAATGGAGATGGTGTTCCACTTGGGAAGATGGTCGCGGCACCATGCGAAAATATCCGTGACGATACGCATCGCGGGGCGCACGGGATAGATATACGTTCCGCGCGCGATGTATTCTTTCAAAACATCATTCTGGACCGTCCCCGAAAGCTTTTGCAGGCTGGCGCCCTGTTTCTTTGCGACAGCAACATAGAGGCACAGAAGAATCGCCGCAGTCGCATTGATGGTCATCGAGGTCGAAACTTTTTCGAGCGGGATACCATCAAAAAGCGTTTCCATGTCTTCCAGCGAATCGATGGCCACGCCGACTTTGCCGACTTCGCCCAGCGCGAGCGGATGATCGGAGTCCATCCCAATCTGCGTAGGAAGGTCGAAAGCCACGGAAAGGCCAGCCTGGCCTTTGCTCAAGAGATAGCGATACCGCTGATTGGATTCGACGGCGCTGCCGAACCCCGCATACTGCCGCATGGTCCAGAGACGCCCGCGGTACATTGTCGGATAGATGCCGCGAGTAAACGGATACTCCCCCGGATAGCCGATTGATTCTTCGGTTTCGGAATCAACGAAGAAATCCTGAGAATAGACGCGCTCGATTGGAATTCCGGAAAGAGTCGTGAATTGTTCTTTGCGTTCGGCAGAATCGGCGGATTTTATTTTGCTGTCTGGCATCGATTGAACTCGATCTTGCGTTACAACTTCCTCGCCCGCCGAAACGAACTTATCGAAAAATACACAAACAGAAGCGCCACGGCCACAGCCATGCCGACGAGCCACCGGGCAGCGTCTTTCGTCCAGGCTCGCAGCGCCGCGTTGATCCAACCAAACGCCAGAACGGCAAAGGCCGCTCCGGTAATTTCGTAAAACAGCTGCTTTAGCGCCCGCCAAACGCGGCGGAAGCCGACTAACTGCGGCTGTGTAGTAGCAGCATTCGATGCCGCGGACATACCAGCATCTTAGCGCAAAACGAAGCGGACCACAGGAACCGCGGTCGAGTGATTCAGGTCTTCCTGGCCAATGAAACCTGACCAAAGGTACTGTGAACGGATTGGAGACAACACACCCAAGCACTCTTGTATCCAACCATTCGTGGGCCTAAAATGACCGAAGAAGTACGGGAGAGCCGGCCTTGCAACTCGACGATCACCTGAAAAACTTGCTCCGTGAACTGGGACACGCGATCAACGACACGGTGTCCGACTCCGACCGCATCACCGGAGCGATTGCCGGAGTGCGCGCCCACGGCTACGATATCGTGCTCAAGCTGGACGCCACCATCGGGCTCGCGAAGCGCGACGCGGCCGCTGTCGAAGCCGCCAAGTTGACCACCCACGACCGGCGCTTCCTCGAATCCTTGCGCATTCAGGTGGATCAGGAGCCTTTTTCCGAAGATAATGAGAAGAAGCCGGCGGCCCGGCTTTCGATGACGCCCCAGGATGTGCGATTTCTGAAGTCGCTGCGAATCGCCACGGACGAGATGGAATGAAAAGTTTCACCAAAGTTGCCGGATTCGGATTGCCGCTGTTGATTGCTGCGTCCGGCGCCTTTTCTTCGCCTGCCGCGGCACAAGCCCCCGTGGCGCCGATTGTCGTCGATACCGCAGTTCCCATCGTCGTAAATGCGGTCAAGCCGAAGCCCAAACCGACGGGCCTGGCCAAATTCGAGGGCTACGTGCAACACGCCAACATCGCGCAAATTACCGTACGCGCGAAGGGCAATGATCTGTCCATCCAGACGTTTTCACTTTCCGAAGCCGTTTCCGCAAAAATGCAGCAGATTGTCGACAAGGGCGGCTACCAATACGGCGACAAAGTCACGATTTTCTACGATCCCGCAACGCAGAAAGCCATGAAGATCAAAGGGAAGCCTTCGAAGCCTGTTTGATTCGCGGAGCTGCTGCATGCTTCGCCTGCCTGCCGTCTCTGGACGTTTTTATCCTTCCGACCCGCTTGAACTGACCGCGCTCGTTCGCAAATTCACAAAAACTGTTCCGCCAATCGAACCTGCTCGCGTCAGGGCCTGCCTTGTGCCGCACGCGGGATACGTCTATTCCGGCCACGTAGCCGGCGCAGTGCTTGCGCGCATTTCCATTCCCAGCAAGATTCTGATTCTCGGAGTGCGCCACTTTCCGCGGGGCGAACAGGCCGCCATTCTTTCGAACGGCGCCTGGCGCACGCCGCTGGGCGATTCGCCCGTGGACGAGCATCTCGCGGCCGCTTTGCGAAAGGCTTGCCCGCTACTGCGCGAAGATAGCGTAGCCCACAGCGTGGAGCACTCGCTCGAAGTCCAGCTTCCATTTCTGCAGGTCCTTGTCCCGCGTTTTACGTTTGTCCCCATTGCTCTCGGAACGGTGCGTTTCGAGGATCTGGTTAGTGTGGGCGAAGCGATTGGACGAGTGCTTGCATCCTTGCAAGACGACGTACTGCTGCTGACCACCTCCGACCTGAATCACTACGAAGATGACGCCACTACGCGCGTCAAAGATCACAGGGCCATCGATCAATTGCTGGCTTTCGCTCCGCGCGGACTCTACGACACGTGCCGCAACGAAAATATTTCCATGTGCGGCCTCGGGCCCACCGTGGCCATGCTCACCGCGCTCAATTCTTTGGGCGCGAAGAAATCAGAGCTGGTGAAATACGCCACGTCGGCAGAAGTATCCGGCGATCGCAATGCTGTCGTAGGTTATGCCGGTATGATTTTTTGTAATTAGGATTCAGCGTCGCCCGTTCTGAATCAGCTTCAGTGCGGCCTGCCCCCAGCAGGATGCGAAGCTCCGGCAGACGACGAGGAAGACGACGCCGACGAGGACGACCGACCTGCACTGCCGCCGCTCGACGCTGCTGACCCTCCCGAACTGCCGCTTCTTCCGCCGAAACTTCCTCGTTCGCTCCCCGAATAGCGCGGTGGCGGAGGCGGAGTTACGCTGCGTGCGGGCGGCGCCGAAGTTGCACTTCGCGTCGTTACAGGCACTGTGGTCCTGGCGGGAGCATTGCTCGCACGTTCGCTGGCAATGACGCCAGCTTGTCCCTTTTCCGAAGCGGTTTCCCTCGCGTGCACGCCGGAAGATTCACCCGAAGCACTCGAATTCACAAATCGATGTTCCCGCGGATCGTAAATGATGGATGAATCTTTGTTCAGCGAAATAACCCGCGCTCCCGAACTGCCTTCCACAACGGTCTTTGAAACATGAACCGGGGGCGTAGTGGCAACTAGGCTGCTCCTCAAGGCCTCACGCGGAAGCGACTTCAGCGTTTCCCATTTCTGTCCGTGTTCCACCCCGGTGATTGGCTCCTTCACGCCCTTCGCCATGACGGGAGTGAAAACACCGTGCCCCAAATTCAAAGGTGTCTTGCCCTTTTCATCGAGCGGATGCATGGGCACGATTCCCAACTTCCCATTGTTGCGAACGAAAACTCCTGTCACTGGCCGGTAGAGCGGATGAGGAGGATGCACGCCGCGCGGGAAGCGCCTCCCCCGGCCGCCCGGGTTTCCGAAAAACAACGGCGGAGAATAAAACCATCCGCCGCAGGAGGAATCAAACAGCCATCCGCCGTAGTGATACGGAGCCCACCCCCAGGGTTGAGCGCTAATCCACGTCCAGCCAAACCCTGGATCCCATAACCATTGCCCCGAATCAAATGGGGACCACCCGAAGCCAACGCCGAAGGGCCTCCAGCCAAGTCCATATGCGCCGCAAGAAGAAAAAGCGCCGTAGGTGTAAAGATCGGCAAAACCGGAAGCGTAGTAGGGTGAGCCCGTGTACTGAAGCGCGGCGTTAGTGGCGGCGGCCACGCTGTCAACTTGTCCCGATACCCAGCGGTCGAAATCGTCTTCCTCCGCCGGGCGCCCGACGTTCATGGACTCATCGTCACCGGCCCTCATGGAAAGCGACTGGCCCTTATCGACTCGCTTAGTCTGGTCTTTGTGCAGAACGGTGACGTGGCCCTTCATGGTTTCGACCGTGCTGCCATCATCGTAATTGTCCAGTCGGAACGTGCTGCGCGTTGCCGCTTCCACCGTGAAATCGCCGCCCGTGACGCTGAAGTAGTCCCCGTTCTCCGGATTGACGTAGAAGGCCGCGCTGCCCTGCCGCAGAACCAGCCGCGTCGTGCGGGCGCCATCTTTGAGCGATAGATCGTAAAACTCCAGGACCGTGTTTTCTTTCAGGAACGCCATGGCTCCATTCTCGAATTCCACTTCGGCGCGTCCATTGTCCGTCGCCAGCGCGTAACCCTGGCGGATGGGCAAGTTCGCTTCCGCTGTTTCCCACACCGCGCTGGAATCAGTGAGCGAATCTCCATGAAAATCACGCGCGACTCGGACGTCGCCTTGCACAAGACTCAGGCGGATAATGCGAATATGGCTGGCATCCGCGGACGCCGGTCGCACGGCGCAAAACCCGCAGATCAAAATCAAGAGGGAAGGAATCAGCTTACGAGGAATCATAGGAACCTCTACCCGGAAAGCGCTTCAACTTATTAGACGGTTCACAGAGCAGGCAGGTTACGCGCCCTCCGTCCTAAGACATGTTCTCCCCCGCGCAAGTCGCCGTCAAGCGCGCCGAAGGAAATGGTGGGAATCGAATATCCAGAAAAGCTACGGCGCAAACGGGATCGCGTCACCAAATAGTATGAATCCAAAGTTTCGTTTTTTAGTTTCTTGACACCCTGAAAGTGAAACGTTAGTTTCAACAGGGGGAAGTGTCACCATGCTTCCGCATCGTGTCCGGCAGTCCGTTGTCCTCTGCAGGAAAAGAGTTTTTTCTAATATGGTTGAGTGCGCTCACGGTGGCGGAGCTATTGAGTCTCATACCTGAGGGGGATTTTATGCGAGTCATTCCGAGATTCTTGTTGGCCGTAGTGTTGCTTGCGGCATTCCTGAGCGGCCAGCCCACGTTTGGACAGGGCGGCGCGACCGGTGCGATCAGTGGCGTGGTGGTGGACACCAGCAGCGGATCGGTTGCCGGCGCGGATGTGCAGATCATCGATATGCGCACGGAAGAGCTCGCGCGACGGCTTACGACAAATGCGGAAGGCTCGTTTTCCGCAACGTTGCTCTCGCCCGGTACCTACTACGTGGTTGTAAATAAACCCGGATTTTCGGAAGCTAAAGCCCTCGGTGTGGAAGTGCACATCACAGAGACCTCGCGCATCACCATCACTCTCAAACCTGGCACCGTTTCGGAAAAAGTGGAAATCTCCGCCCAGGTCACCAGTGTGGAGACCACCAACGCCACTACTGGCCAGTCCCTCGGCACCGAAACCGTCCGCGAGCTGCCGCTGGCCACTCAGAACTTTCAGCAATTGCTGACGCTTTCCTCGGGCGCTCAAAGCGAGTTGAACAATTCCACCCAGTTGGGCCGCGGCGATGTGCGCATGATCGTCAACGGGCAGCGCGAGGACAACAACAACTACCTGATCGAGGGCATCTCCGCGACCGATTACAACGTGGCCGAGCTTACCAACACGCCGTTGCCGAACGTGGATGTCATTCAGGAATTCAAAGTACAGACTTCGCTTTACGATGCCAGCCAGGGGCGGAATGGCGGCGGCAATATCAACGCGGTGCTAAAAAGTGGCACCAGACAATTTCACGGCGACGCCTATGAATTTTTTCGAAACGACAAGCTTGATGCCAATGACTATTTCTTGAACGCCAGCGGCCAGAAACGCCCGGTCGTCAGGCAAAACCTGTTTGGCTTCAGCTTTGGAGGCCCCGTAGTCACGGAAAAAGCGGGCTTCTTCTTCGTGAATTATCAGGGCACGCGCCAGCGCAGTGGTCTTTCGCCGGGCACGTTCATTAGCACCACGATTCCCTACATTCCCGCTGCGGATCGCGGCCCCGCCAACGCCGCCGCCTTAGCTACCGCTTGCGGCGTCCCCAGCATCGATCCTGTGATTGTTGCTCTTCTAAACGTAAAGAGTAACCAGTTCGGCGGGGGTGCCGGAGGATACTTGTATCCGGCTCCCGCGGCGCCAAGCGGCACGGCCGCTTGTTCTCCCGTTTCCTTCGCCGTCAGCCAGCCCGGGAAATATACCGATGATCAATTCACCGCGAATTGGGACCGTGAATTCCACGGCGGCACGGACAAAATCTCCGAGCGATTTTTCTATTCAAACTCGGAAACGTTTGAACCCTTTGGCGCCGGTGGCCTTCAGGCTTCCCTCGGCGGTGGCATCGCGGCCTCCGATTTGAACTTCCCCTACACCCTCCCGGTGCGCGACCGCTTCCTGGGTATTACCGAAACACACCTCTTCTCTCCAACGCTGGTGAACGAATTTCGCTTTGGGCTGGTGCACATCGACAATTCTTCCATTAACACCGCTCCCGCGGGAGCGACAGCCGCCGCCCTCGGGATTAACCGCCCGACCAACAACCTCACCAATGACATTTACAAATTCACTCTGAACACTTCCGGATTCCAATTCGGCCCAACGCCCCAGGCCGACCAGCGCCAGGAGCAGAACAACTACAATTTCATTGACACCGTCTCCTGGGTTCATGGCTCGCACGTGCTGCGTTTTGGCGGCGAAATGACTTTCGTGAATCTCTTCAAACTCTTTCCGCAGGTTTTCAACGGTCAGCTTTTCTTCTCCAGCCAGAGCGGCGGCTTGAGCGATTTTCAGGAATTCCTGGAAGGTGCCCCAACAGGAAGCTTCGGTGGCGGCGGCGTCTTTAACCACCAATACAAACAGAACGATTTTGCCCTGTTCGCTCAGGACGATTGGAAAGCGACCAGAAACCTGACCTTAAACTTGGGACTGCGCACCGAGTTCCTCGGCGCTTGGCAGGATGGCCTCTGCCATATCGGCAACCTCGAATCGGACTTGACGCTGCAAGGCCAGAATCCCTTTGTCTATCCCGGTTGCGTCAACACCCTCGGAGTCGCGGGCTTGTCCGGCTCCGGGAATGGGACCACCTTTCACAATCAATACGCCCGGGGGCTTGGACCGCGCATCGGCCTGGCGTACGACGTCTTCGGAAAACACACCACCACGATTCGCGCGGGCTATGGCATTTATTATGTTCGCGAAGACATCGGCGCAGTCGATCAACTTAGCTTTCAAGCGCCGTTTATTCCCATCGCCGGAGCGCCAGGCCTGCCAGGCAGCTTGACGAACTTTTTCGAGCCCTGCGTGTCCACCAATCCCGCGCCTCAGAACCCGTGGTGCACTTCGCCCCAATTCGGCATGACCAACCCCAACGCACTCCCAGCTGCGGGCCAGCTGAGTCCCGGTTTTGTTGGTTGCGCCTCCGTCCTCCAGGGATTCGTCTTAAACGGCACCAGCACGCCGACATTTGATTCCACACAATCGCCCGTCTATGCCAATCAGGCCGGTTGCAATGGCGTCGGCGCCGCGAGCATCTTCGTCCTTGAAGTGCCGCGTCACTTCAAGGTGCCGAGCACGCAACAATGGAACCTGACGATTCAGCGGGCACTCGGCAAGCAGTGGGTGCTCGAGGTCGGATACGTGGGAACCCACGCCGTGCATTTGCGAGACACGCGTGATGCCATTGAATCGCTGGACGCTACAGTAACTCCCGTCCACGTTACGGACGTCAACGGCCACCAGTACACCATCACCACGGACACGCTCTCGAATGCCGTCGCCAGAACGCCTACGCCGGGACTGAACGGCTACGGGGGCTATCAGATTTTTGCCAATGATGCCTACTCGCACTATCACTCGCTGCAGACGACCCTGTCGCGCCGCTGGTCTCAGGGCTACCTGCAAGCCGCCTACACCTGGTCCAAATCGACGGATGCGACTTCGACGGGAAACCCCGCGTTCAACACTGCATTTAACAATGAAAGCACCTTGGACGCGTCGCGTGGCCTTTCGGATTTTGACCGCCCACAGAGGTTCGTCGTCAGTTACGTTTACGATTTACCGCTCCTCCGCCATTCTGCCGGCCTCACCCACGTTCTTCTCGGTGGCTGGCAAGTCACCGGCGTGACCATTTTCCAGTCCGGACTGCCTTTCTCGATCTTCGATACCGCCTCCGGTACGGCTTTTATTTTGAACGGAAGCACTTCCACCTTGACGGCGAACCTCGCCTCTGGTGGGTCCATCAACCAAGGCTATTCCAGCGGCGACATCCACGCCCGTCTGAATGGCTATCTGAACCCCGCAAATTTTGCGATCGTTCCCGTCCTGCCGCAAAATCAGGCGCAGTGCGCCACGGACCCGAACTTCTGTGTCAACGGATTCGGAGATCTCGGCAGGAATATTTACCGTGGCCCGCACCAGCAAAATTGGGATTTCTCGTTGATCAAGAACTTTCGCCTGACGGAGCGCCAATCGCTGCGCTTCACCGCTGACATGTTCAACCTCTGGAACCATGCCAATTTTGCGAATCCCGCCGTAACCGATGTCGAGACGATCGGTTTCCCGAACAGCCCCTTCGGCAAGATTGTGAGCACGCGCGGTGTGCCGCGTTTGATCCAATTCTCATTGCGCTACGCGTTTTGAATTGCAGAACACTTGGCGGACCGGGGCACTCGTATATTCGAGTGCCCTCCTCCGCCTCTCTCAAATCCATTTTGGCTTGCGCGTGTTGTCAGGAAAACGCCAGTGCCACCCATGAAGTGGTAAGATTTCCGCCCGGACAAGATCATGACTCGAATCGCATCGCGTGTTTCTCAGTTGAACGGCGAAGGCGCGCTGGCCGTTTTTTCCCGCGCCAAGGAACTTGAAGCGCAAGGCCGCTCGATCATTCATCTCGAGCTGGGCGAGCCGGATTTTCATGCCGCCGCTCCTGTCGTGGACGCTGTACGCAATGCTGTCGCTTCCGGGCGCGACCGCTACTGCTCCACTCGTGGCATACCTGCTTTGCGTACGGCAATTGCCGAATATCTGAGACGCACGCGTCGGGTGGACGCTTCCGCCGAGGAGGTTCTCGTCGCGCCCGGCTGCAAGATGGCGCTTTCTCTCGCCATGATGGCGCTCATCGAACCCGGCGACGAAGTGCTCTATCCCGATCCCAGTTTTCCGATTTATCCGTCGTTCACTCGCGGTTTGGGCGCGGTGGCTGTGCCGTTCGGCCTGGAAGAGAAAAACAAATTCCAGCCGGACATCGACGAAATCGCGCGAAAGATTACGCCTCGCACCAGCATGATTATTTTCAATTCGCCGAATAATCCGACGGGCACGGTTTTCACCGATTTCAATCTCCAGAAAATCGCAGAACTCGCCGTGAAGCACAACCTCTGGATTCTGTCCGACGAAATTTATGCGCGCATCCTTTTCACCGGCGAATACAAATCTATTCGAACGCTTCCCGGCATGGCCGACCGCACCGTCATCATCGACGGCTTTTCGAAAAGTTTTGCCATGACCGGCTGGCGCCTCGGTTACGCCGTCGCCCCTACCCACGTGATCGACGCGATGGACTTGCTGGTGCTCAACACTTTTACTTGCACCGCTGAATTTACCCAGGTGGCGGCCATCGAAGCGCTGCGCGATTCCACCAACGCCGTGGATGCCATGGTCGCGGAATACCGCAAACGCCGTGATCAATTTATCGCTGGGCTCCTTCGAATCCCGGGATTCCGTTGCCAGGCGCCGTCCGGCGCGTTTTACGCGTGGGTGAACATTGAAGACACGGGACTCTCCGCCGAAGAATTGCAGAAGCTGCTTCTCGAAGAAGCCGGCGTTGCTGGAATTGCCGGCGCTGCATTTGGTCCGGGCGGGAAAAACTATTTGCGGTTTTCGCTGGTAAGCGCGCGGAATTTGCTGGAAGAAGCTCTCGAGCGCATGCAGCGCGTCTCCACGCATTGGCGTGCCGCGGTGTCGCGCTAGTTTTGGCGTTTTAATTTGTTCAGCAGCAATGTGGCGCGGCCTTTTGCGGCTCGTTGTGAGGCGAATCGCAAATCATAGGGATCGGTAAAATGAAACATTTGATTCACTTTGTAGCCGCGCTTTTGCTGGCTTGCTCGTATGCGAATGCGGCGCAAGCGCAGGCTAAGCCCCTGCCCAGTGGCGACGTCCAGAAAATCTACGACCGCCTGCTGAAGCAGATCGACCGCGTTCCCATTTACGACAACCATTCCCACGCCACGTTTCCCGACGATTCCGACATGGATGCTATGGCTTCACCGCCGGACGAAAGCACCGTCTTGCGTCTCCGGGACTCCAATCCGGAATTCGTCGCGGCGGCGAAAGCTCTCTTCGGCTACCCCTACGACGATTTCGCGCCGGATCACGCCAAGTGGCTGATCGAAAAAAAGAAAGCTGCGGAAGCCGCGGGCGGGACCGCGTACTTCGACAGTATCCTCGATAAAGTGAACATCGAAACGTGCCTTGCGAATCGCGTAGCCCTGGCGCCTTACTTGAATCCCAAGCGCTTTCACTGGGTCTTTTTCGTCGATTCGTTTTTGTTTCCTTTCGACAATCATGACCAGGCCGCGAAGAACGGCGACATGGGCGTCTACGTTCCATTGCAGGAAAAGGCTCTCCAGCGCTACAAAAAGCAAGAACGTGTTGACGGCCTTCCTGCCGATCTCGCGGGCTATGAAGCCTTCGTCCGCCAGACGCTGGCCGACAACCAGAAAAAAGGTGGCGTGGCCATGAAGTTTGAGGCGGCCTATTTCCGCACGCTCTATTTCCGCGATCCGCCGCGCGAAAAAGCGGAAGCCATTTACGCTAAGTACCGCTCCGGTGGCGTTCCGGCCGAAGAGGACTACCATAACTTTCAGGATTACATTTTTCGCGTGCTGATCGATCAAGCGGGAAAACTGAATCTTCCCGTTCATTTTCACAGCGCCGTGGGCATCGGCGACTTTTTCAGCCTGCGCAACGGCAACCCGCTGAATCTCGAAAACGTGTTGCGCGACCCGCGCTACAGCAAAGTGAGATTCGTGCTGATCCACGGCGGCTATCCGTACACGCTGGACATGATCTGGATGACCGCGGCGAAAAACGTGTATACGGATTCGTCGCTGATGGGTTATTACGTTTATCCGTCGGAGCTGAAAAACATCCTGAAACAGTGGATTTCGCTGTATCCGGAAAAAATCATGTTCGGATCGGACGCTTTCCCGTTCAACGAGGCCGTCGGCGCGGAAGAGACTTTCTGGCTGGCGGTGCGCTCCGCGCGAACGGCCGCAGCCGCGGCGCTGGCGGAACTCGTCGCCGAGGGCGCTTTCACGGAAGAGAAGGCACTCGAACTGGCGCGCCTGTACCTGCACGACAACGCCGCACGATTGTATGGAGAGATGAAATGAGTACGCCTGCGCAATCGAAACACATTGCCTGGAAAAACGTGGAACGCGAGCCTTTGAATCCGCTGATCGACCGGGAAATGCTGGTCGGCGACAAGATCATGCTGGCGCGCGTGCTGTTGAAAAAGGGCGCGCACGTGCCGCGGCACCAGCACCACAATGAGCAGGTGACGTACATCCTCGAAGGCGCGCTGAAGTTCGCCATCGACGGCAAAGAGATCGTGGTGCGCTCCGGCGAAGTGCTGTGCATCCCCTCAAACATGCCGCATGAAGCCTGGGCCCTCGAAGACACCGTCGACCTCGACGTGTTCGACCCTCCGCGCGAAGACTGGTTGAACAAGACCGACGACTATCTGCGCCACGGCCGCTGATTTCGCTTTCGCCTGGAAAGGGATCCACCCTGAGAACTACCCTCCCCCCTTTTCTCTTTTGTTCTTTTTTGCGAAAGAACATAGACAAAGGGGCGTGGTGTTGTTTACCGTAGCAGGGTGGCTAAACCCAGGCGTGGGGCCAGCCCTCTAAGGGGAGCAACATGAAAAGGCTTTTTGCGGCAGCGTTGCTGGTGCTGGGAGGCGTGTCGATGGCGCAGGCACAGGAGATTGCGCCGGGCGAGTCGAAGGAGACGGTGAACGTAGCGCAGGGCTTCACGGCGAGCAGCGTTCCGAGGCCATCGTCGATCAGCTTCATGACCGCGAGCGATCCGTTTTTCCTGCCACCGGCCAAAGCGGTGAACGCGTTTGAAGCACCGGTGGTAGCCACGGCATTGGCCGTGCCGCTCGATCTGGCCGACCCAGCTGTTCCAGCGCCCAAGCCGAAGTTCTTGTACTCCCGCGGCGATATGATTCGCTGGGAGCTGTCAATTGGCGTGGATTGGGTACGGTTTCGCTCTTCCATCTTCAATGCCAGCGCCGTAGGAATCAAGACATCTATAACGTATTTCACCAACGAATGGTTTGGCGTTGAAGGAAACGTATCTGCGACTTTCGCGCCGCAAATCTTTGATCGCGAACACGTGAAGTTGGTGGTGTATGGCGCGGGGCCGAAGATCGCTTACCGGGAAAGAAAATGGGAACCGTGGCTGCACGCCATCTTCGGCGGAGCTCATGAATTGCCGCAAACGGCGGCGGGCGGCAAAAACGCGTTCGCCATCCAAGCGGGCGGCGGCGTCGATTACACGATCAATACCCGCTTATCGGGCCGGCTGGAAGGAAACTACGTCCGCACGGGATTTTTCAGCCAGTCCCAAAGCAATTTCGAACTTGGCGCCGGACTCGTTTTCCACTTCTAGGACACGGCGGGCGAACGGCCAATCCGTTTCATATCACTTTGCGGGCAGAGGCTTCTGGTATCTTGTGAAATCCAATGATTGCCATTCGCCTTTGATGATTCCGGCGCGAATCTGCGTGGCGGTTTTGCCGCTGCGGGACTGCTCGTAAGCATACAAATCTTCAGCGATGCAGATGTTGCATCCGGCGCCGTGCTTGCTCGCGAAGCAATCCAGCAGGCTGCCGTGGCCCTGGCTGTGGTCGCAGTGGCAGTAGCAAGGCTCGCGGTAGAGTGTCTTTTTGATCCTGGCCGCCACAGTGTAAGCGTTTTGCACGACAGGATCGGTAAAGAGATCGGCATTCATCGTGGCGGGGAGTTCGCCTTGTGGCGCCTGCATGTGGAAGGCGGGAACCGGCTCATCCGGCGTCGCTTGGGACGCGTTTGTTCCGCTCGGGGTATGGGAAGCAGCGTGCTGCGGCAGCAGCGCGAGGCCGGCCGCAATGGCAAATAAGACTGCGCCGCTCCAAAGTTTTGGGGTTCCGTTCATAGCTGCCTCCGCGATTGCCGCACTAGCCCGTTATTCGATTTCCTCTCTACTGTACGGTGACGGCCGTCGAATTTCCACTTTACTGAATTTCCCCACCCTTTCGAACGCAACGATCAAGGCAGCCGCACCACGGCAATGCGAATGGCCGCAAGTTTCGTCACATCCATCACCTTATCACCATTCATGTTGTCGACTTGGCTGTTCGCAATAAAATAAAAATCATTGCCGTGGATTGCTCCGGTGGTGGGAAGCGAAGTAAAGCCAGAGCGATTTTCGAGAACAGTCGTTTGCGTCACGCGGGTTCCATCCTTCGAAAGTTTGAAAGCGGCGATGCGCGGCGAGCCAATGCCATTCTGCACGGCTACCAAGCTGCCTTTGTACCAATAGAGGCCGTCGATTCCCGCCAATGTGCTGCGCGAGCCAGGGCTGACGTCGCTGCTGACGCCATCTTCAAGGCTCACGCGCACAACACCGAAGTCATCCGCGACGAACAGCTGGCGGTCGTCATCGGCAAGCGCAATTCCGTTGGGGCCGGAGAGCGGGCGGTGAACGGATAGTTGCGCAAAGGTATGAGCGGAAGGATCGAACCGGAATGCTTGATTACTGACACTGTCGGTCAGAAAAATCTCACCGCTCTTGCGCACCACGAGATCGTTGAAGCCATGCTTCGCGGCATCTATCAGCGCATAGCGGCCTAGCAATTTGCCCGCAGCGTCAAAGTGAAGAAGCTCGGAGCGCCCGGGAGCTTCCGCCCACGAATTGGCCCATACTGTGCCATCGCGCGGATCAGGGCGAATGCCCAGAATTGGCAGTAAATTGTCGCGGCCCGCGGGCACGAAGTCCGAAACTCTTCCCTCGGCGCTGATCTTTACGATCTTGCGGCGATTGAGACTGCTCAGGTAATAGAGATTTTGGCCGGGATCGTAAGCCAGTCCTTCCGGTACCAAGTCTCTTTCCACGGTGACAAACGCCAGCCGGGCTTGTCCCACGGCCGGAAAATCTCGATGGACACCGGCAACCAAGTCATCAAATTCCTTCGAGCCCTTAAGCACTTTCAGCGAGGGGCTGCCCGCGGGGTCGAAGCCCTCGCGAAGCGCCAGGCATTCCTTGAGCAGCTTCAAAGCTTCAAACGTTTCTCCCAGGTGTTGCTTTGCAGTGGAAAGAAAGTAGAGGGCTGCGCCGCGGTCGGCAAGTCGCGGCAGCATTTTTTCAACGGCGGCGATCTGCTCGCGAACTTCGGCGGCATCATCCGGTTCGGCGAGAACTCCCTTGATTTGCTCTTTTTCTTTTTCCTGCGAATAGACGGCGAATGGAAGGACAGAGAAAGCCGTGATCAAACAAGAGAGAACGGAGAGGTACCGAGCAAAGCGTTTCATCACGTCTGCTTAGACGGCCGAAGAATCGTTTCGTGAAACCGCAGTCTCAACTAAGCGAGCACAGTCTCTGCCGCAGTACGCGCCGTCGGCCGCGCAGACCCGGAAAGGCTGCTGCTACCAGGATGCTTTGCACGGAGGTGCCGCTGTACACGCCTTCCCCAGGTCCGCACAAACGAAAAGTTCAGTGCGCCCCCAATGGCCGAGCTGGCCAGAGGAATCAGCCGGCCGGCCCATTTCTCGGCGGCCTCCGCGCCTAGCTTGGCGGCGAAACGCTCCACGATGCGGGGGACCAGCTTCTCCAGAATCTGTTTTTCGGCGAGATCTTTTCCGTAATCGATCCCGGCGGCAGCCGCGGCGGCTTTCCACATTTCCATCCGCTGGTCGTGCCCGTTCGCTTCGAATCCATAAAGCAAAGAGAGCCGCTGGATGAGCCGGAGGGTGATCACCGTCAGGATACTGGCGTCCGGCAGGAACGTAATCATGCCACCCAGGCCGAAGCCCGCGCCCTCGGCCAGAGCCAGGCGCTCGGCATCCCGGATCAATACCTTCGCGATGGCATCCAGGCGCACCAGCGGAACGTCTCTCATCCTAGAGAAATTCGGCACCCATAGCCCATGCTTGTCGGAAAGTTGCTTGCGGAAATCTTCCGGGTCGATTTCGATCGAGCGGACTCCGCGGAGCACACCAAACTTCAAAAATCGGCGGAAGGTGCGCCCAGCCAAAGACGATTTACGCGCGCTATGTAACCTAGCCATGCCTATAAACATCCTACGGCGGTTCGAATCGAGTAGCAACCTCCGCGTCGCATCGGCGGTCTAAGTGACATCGTGCTGTCAGGTACGAAAAAGGGGGAGTTGCCCGGAACGCGGCACAAGAACGCGAGTCCTACTTGACGCGGACGGACTTTTGAGTAAACTGCATTTTTCTCTATGGCCACGATGCCACAATTCGTGCCCGCCGAAGTCGTCAACGATTACGACTTTCCGCAACGAGAGGCGGCCTTTTTCTACGGTCTGTTCTTGCGCGGCCATTCCGCGGACCAATTGCGCCGCGACATCGAAGTCCCCGCCGCGGTCCTCGCCAAATGGCATCGCGAGGCCGAGCGCGATCCGCAACTCCGCGATATTTTCTCTCGCATGGTGGATTACCGGCGTCACGTGCTCGCCATCTTTGATGCCCTGGTAGGTTCGGACGGCCTGCCTCAGCGCGTCCAGTGAACTCCCGGGTTTTTTGACCACATTCTGGCCGAAGTGTCGCCACGCGGATATTGCGTGGCTCGACGCTTTCTTGTATGCAAATCCCCTGTACTTCCGTTCAGGCCAAAATTCGTCAGGCAACCAAATGCAGAGGCATGAGTTCTAACCGAGACCGGGGGACAAGTGTCACAAAATGCAGGGGATTCGCCGATTGACGGGGGCTTGTCCGGAGGGTAGAATCACAACGTCCTAGAGCTTGAGGTGTCTTCTATGTCACGGGTAGCGCGTACCCTATTTGCTTTCGCATTTTCCTTTGCCCTAACAGTTCCACAGACTTTCGCCCAGCAGGCCCCACCGGCGCAAGATCCCATGGCTCCTCCCGCACCTCAGAAGTTGACCAAAGAAACCAAGAAGAAGATGAGGAAGACCCTCAAGGAGCTGGACAACACCTACAGGCAATGGCTTCAGGAGGACGTCACCTACATCATTTCGCCGGACGAACGCAACGCCTTCCTGCAACTCGATACTAATGAAGAGCGCGAGCAGTTCATCGAGCAGTTCTGGCTCCGGCGCAGCAGCAACCCCGATCTTCCGGAAAACGATTTCAAGGAAGAACATTACCGCCGCATCGCTTATGCCAACGAGCATTTTGCTTCCGGCATTCCCGGTTGGAAGACCGACCGCGGCCGCATGTACATCATGTGGGGCCCTGCGGACGAAGTGGATTCTCACCCGACCGGTGGGACTTACGACCGGCCAATGAGTGAAGGCGGCGGTTCAACGACCACCTATCCTTGGGAAACGTGGCGCTGGCGCTATCTGGAGGGCATCGGCGAAAACATCGAACTCGAGTTCGTCGATCCCAGCGGTTCAGGCGAGTATCACCTTACGATGGACCCCGGCGAAAAAGACGCGCTCTTGCACGTGCCCGGCGCAGGTCTGAGCCAACTGGAATCCATGGGCATGGCTTCGAAAGCAGATCGCTTTACGCGCTCCGATGGCATGACTACCCCCAATGCGCTGGGTGGCACGCCCGAGAGCATGAATGAATTCAGCCGTCTGGAACTCTACGCGAAGGTGAACAAACCGCCCGAGGTGAAATTCAAAGACCTCGAAGCCATCGTAACTTCCCGCATCGTCCGGGACCAGGTACACTTCACGTGGCGCACCGATTATCTCAAAGTGACCAATGACACTGTGCTCGTTCCTGTCACCGTGCAGGTGCCCAACGGACAACTCTCTTTCACTGCCAAGGAAGGCATCCACTCCGCGACTCTCAATATCTTTGGCCGCGTGACTACACTCACTGGCCGCGTGGTCCAGACTTTCGAAGATCCCGTCAGCCGCGACTTCCCCGATTCGCTTTTCCAGCAATCGCTGAAGCTCCAATCCATCTATCAGAAAGCGGTTCCCCTGCGTCCAGGACTCTACCGGCTGGACCTGGTGATCAAGGACGTGCAAAGCGGAAACGTTGGTGTCGTCAACACTCGCTTGGCGGTGCCGCGCTACGATGATGACAAACTGGAAGCCAGCTCTTTGATTCTCGCCGACCAAATTGAGCATGTTCCTGCCAAGCAAATTGGCACCGGCCAGTTTGTGCTGGGTTCTTCGAAAGTGCGTCCGCGGCTGGAAGGTGATTTTACGACCGCCGACAAGCTCGGCGTCTACATGCAAATCTACAATTTGAAGTCCGACGACAAGACACACAAATCCAACGCTACGTTCCGGTACACCGTGAAGCGCGGGGCCGAGTCCGTCATGCAGTTTAACGAAACCTCCGCGGAGATGAAGCAGACCGGCGATCAGGTCACCATTGAGCGCCTGATGCCGCTTGCAACGCTGACGCCCGGGAAATACACGCTGGAGATTAACGCCACGGACACGCTTTCGAACCAGACCATTTCGCGTACGGCTGATTTTACGGTGAAGACGGCGGTGGAGACTAAAACTGCGGCTAATGTCACACCGGGGAGGTAGGAAAAAGTGAAACAGGAACGGCTCCGAATCCTGGGGGCCCTGGTCCTGACCGCCTTGGTTTCGTCCTTTGGGACGCAGCCGGCGGCCGCGCAAGCGAAGCTCGTCCCGGGGAAGCTTGCGGGTGTGGTGCGCGATAGCAAGGGAACGCCGCAATTGGGCGCAAGTGTCGAGCTGATCTCCGAAGCCGCGGGATTGGCGGCTACGCGCGGTTTCCTTACCAATACGCAAGGCGTTTTCAGCGGAGACAAGCTCGCTCCTGGTTTTTATTCCGTTCGCGTAACGCTAGCCGGTTTTCTTCCTACCCTGGAGAAGCATGTCCGCATCACTTCCAATCTGACCACCCTCGTCCACATTGATCTCGAATCCATGTTTGCCTCGCTCGATCAGTTGCGCCGTACTCCGTCCCACACAACTGCAGAATCCGAGGATTGGAAGTGGGTGCTGCGCTCCGCTTCGGCCGTGCGTCCTGTTCTGGAATGGATGAACGAAGATGCTGCCAATGCCTCCCCCGTCAGCGTGGAGTCTGCCAAGCCTGCGGCGCCAAGATTGCGGCTCGAATTCACAGACGGCGCGCGTCGTCCCGTTTCGGCTTCAACGATTGGTTCCGCGCCCGCCACCGCCGTCGCTTACGAGCAGAAAATAGGTGGCACCAGCAAGGTAATCCTGGCTGGACAAATGAGCTATGACCAGGATGCGCCTAGCGGCGGGATCGCCACCGTGTGGTTGCCGACCGGAACACTCGGCGCCGGTCCGCATACCGCGCTGGTTTTGCGCGAAGCTAAGCTGGGACCGTATGGACCTACCTTCCGCGGCGTTCGAATCGATCAGGGCGGTGCGCTGGCCCTGGGAAATCGCGCGGTCCTGCGCTATGGCGGTGAATACGTTTTGGTGGGACTGGGAGCCGCGGCTTCCTCGTTGCGGCCGCGCGCCGAACTGAACGTCCGCGTTTCGGACGATTGGACCACCGCTCTGATTTTCGCTTCCATGCCTAGCGGCACCTCTCCGCTGGAGGCGAGTGACGCACAGTCTGGTGGTGCGTTGGCCTCCGCACTCAATGAATTGGATGCCTTCCCGGCACTACTCTGGCGCGGTGGACACCCGGTATTGCAAGGCGGCATGCACGAAGAAATCTCCGCGGATCGCAAGCTCGGCGCTCGCGGAAAACTGCAGATCGCTGGTTTTCATGATGACAATCGTCATGTCGCGGTCTTCGGCCGCGGCGGCGATCTCCCTGCCGGCGACTATTTCCAGGATTATTTCTCGAACGGTTTTGCTTACGACGGCGGCTCCTCCAGCAGCTGGGGCACACGCGTCGCTCTCCGCGAAAAACTGGATGGCGACGTCGAACTGACCGCCGTTTATTCCTTTGGCGGCGCTCTGGCTCCCGTGGACGGTGCCGATGGCTTGCTCCGCGAAGTCCTTCGCACGGCGCCGCGTCATTCTTTTGGCGCCAGTATTTCCGCAAAGGTGCCGCACGCCGGCACCAAGGTCAGCGCCGGATACAAATGGGTGGATGGAGTCACGGTCTCTCGCGTGGACAGTTATGGGGAGTCACTCTTCCAGCTTGATCCTTACCTCCATTTGAGCCTTCGCCAGCCTCTCCCGAGATTTGCTCTGGGCCGCTGGGAAGCCATCGCGGACTGCGACAACCTGTTGGCCCAAGGCTATGTCCCCACCAACAGCCGGGATGGTCATGTAGTCCTGGTTCCAGCTTTTCGGACGTTCCGGGGTGGTCTGAGCGTCCAGTTTTAGGTACCGTGGAAGTTCTCGAAAGCTGTATTTGGCCTTCCAGAAAGTGGATGACAGGGAATCTCCCGCCCTCCGGTATCCGTAAAATGTTGAAGAGGCTAGAGTTCGCCGGATTATCATCTACCAAAGATTGGACATTGATTTGCACCTGATTCTTGGTGGCGGGGTGTCTCCCTGCCTGATGGCGCGATGAGGCAGAATCTTAGAGTCAGTCTTGGGGCGGTTGTGCTGGCGTTGGCTACGCTGGCGGCGGTGATTTTTGCCATCATCAACTTCGATCAGCGCAGCCGTTACGAGGTAGTCTACGACGGCGTCGCCTGGCTCGACAGCGACCACGGCATCCAAGCGCGGCAGATCTCGCCGAATTCTCCGGCATCGCGCGCAGGCATTCGTGGTGGCGATGTCCTGCTGACGTTCGACGGCGCGCCGCTCACCCGCGCAGCGGAGATTGCCCATCGGCTCGAACGAGCCGGGCTGTGGAAGGAGGTGCGCTACAAACTTTCGCGCAGCGGCGAAGAGTTTGAAACGCCGCTGATTACGGCCTCCACCGACAAGCCGCTCACCACCGAAAATTATTTACGCATCGTGGGCCTGTTCTATCTTTTTATCGGCCTGTTCATTTTTATTCGCCGATGGAACGCTCCCCGCGCCGTGCACTTTTACGTTTTCTGCCTGGTCTCCTTCATTTTCTGTTCGTTCCATTTCAGCGGGAAACTGGACACCTTCGATTGGGAGGTCTACTGGGCCGAAATTGTCGCGCGCCTCCTTGCACCGGCTCTGCTGCTTCATTTTGCGTTGGTCTTCCCGGGACGCAGCGAGACGCCGATTCGCTCGACCTCAAAGCTCTTGGCCGTTTACCTGTCGCCTATGGCCCTGCTTTTGGTGCATCTCAGCACGGCGCTGAACGCCTTTGGGTTTGTCCCCTGGTTGGGCGCATACATCGTGCTCAACAAGATCGAATTCAGCTACTTCGCTTTGTACCTCCTGGCTGCAGGACTTGTTTTCTACCGCAGCTTCCGCGAAGCGCCTTCCGGAGTTCTTCGCCAGCAGCTGAAATGGCTTACCGGAGGAACTCTCGTCGGTGTTTTGCCTGTCTCCTTGTTCTACATCATTCCCTCGGTCTTCGACGCCACCGCGCGCCCCTGGATGAAGGTCTCGGTTTTCAGCCTGGTATTGATCCCCTTGTGTTTCGGCTACGCCATCATTCGCTATCGACTGATGGACGTGGACATCATCTTCAAGCGCGGTTTGGCTTATACCGCGGCGACCGCGGGCGTTGCTTCCGTTTATTTTGCGCTGGTCGCCCTGATTGCCGAGATTTTCCACACGCCCACCAACGGACCGCTTGGCGGCATGATCGCCATCGTCATCGCCGCATTCTTGTTCCAGCCGTTCCGCGAATGGATTCAAGGCCGTTTGGACCGCTTCTTTTACCGCGATCGCCTCGACTACCGGCGCACGCTGATCGAATTCGGACGCACGCTGACGAACGAGGTGCGCTTCGATCCCATGCTCGGCTCGGTCATGGATCGCGTCTCGCAAACACTACTTGTTGACCGGCTGGCGATTTTTGTGGAAGACCCGCTGCGCCCCGGCCACATGCGCATTGCGCGTTCCATGGGCGTCCGCCTTTCCGAATCCTTGGATCTTGGTTTCCTCGAGCCGGCCCGGCCCGAGTTGGCCCGCGGGGCGCTCTTTTTTGAGTCGCCCCGTGCGGCGCGCGACGTCAGCGAACCCGTGCGGCGTACCCTGGAGCAACTCGACCTGAACTATTTCGTTCCCTGCCGCATCCGTGAGCATACCGTCGCAGTGCTCGGCCTCGGCAAAACCGTCGACGGCGACTTCCTTTCGAGCGATGACGTGGAGCTGGTGGAAACCATCGCCGGCTACGTTGCCGTGGCTCTCGACAATGCCCAGCTTTATAGCTCTCTCGAACAAAAGGCGCTCGAAATCGCCCGGCTCAAGGATTTCAGCGAAAACATCGTCGAGTCCCTGAACGTCGGCGTGCTCGCGGTGGATTTGGACGGCATCGTCGAATCCTGGAACACGCGCATGGAGCAACTTTTTGGCGTGGCTCGCCAGGAAGCGGTTGGCCGGCAACTCAGCTCGCTCTTGCCGGAAGAACTGGCGCGCGAAATCGCTGCGCGTGGCGACGCCGAACAGATTACGGGCATCTATAAGCAGAGGCTGCATCATCAGGGGAAATTGCTCACTCTAAACGTTTCCATCACACCGCTGGTGAGCAAGTCCAGTGAGCGCATCGGCCGCCTCTTGCTTTTCGACGACGTGACACAGCGCGAACGCATGGAAGAACAGATGTCGCAGACGGAAAAGCTGACTTCGCTCGGGCTTCTCGCCGCTGGCGTTGCGCACGAAGTGAACACCCCGCTGGCGGTCATCTCCAACTATATTCAAATGCTCGCCAAGCAGATGCCGGAAGGCGATCCGCGCCAGTCCATCATCGAAAAAATCGTCAAGCAGACTTTCCGCGCCAGCGAAATCGTAAACAACTTGCTCAATTTTTCACGCACCGGTGCGGGTGAAGCGGCCGATGTCGATGTGAACCGCGTTGTCGAGGAAACTCTTTCATTGGTTGCCCACCCGCTGAAAACCTCGCAAATCCGCGTGGTCAAGCAACTCGGAGAGCCGCTGCCCGCCGTCCGTGGCTCCGCCAACAAGCTCCAGCAGGTTTTCCTGAACCTTTTCTTGAACGCGCGCGACGCCATGCCCGGCGGCGGCATGCTGGAAGTCCGCACCGCCGCGCACAACGGCAGCGTGGAAATCGAAATCGCGGATACCGGCGGAGGTATTGCGCGCGAACACATCCATCGCATTTTCGATCCGTTCTTTACCACCAAAGCCAGCGGCCGCGGCACCGGCCTGGGCCTCTCCGTGAGCTACGGCATCATCAAAGAGCACTCCGGCAAGATTGACGTGCGCTCCACGCCCGGCAAAGGCACATCGTTCCACGTCGAATTCCCGGCAGTCAGGAAAGCGGTCCATGTCTAAAGGTTCTATTCTTGTAGTCGACGACGAATCGGAAATCCGCGAAGGCCTCGAAATTCTCTTGAAAAGCGAAGGCTACGGCGTCTCCAGCGCGGAGACCGGCGAATCCGGCCTTGCCAAGCTCGAACAGCATCCTTTCGATCTTTTGTTGCTCGATGTCAGTTTGCCGGATCGCAATGGCCTTGACATGCTCAAGGAAATTCACCGCCGCGATCCGCAGCTCTCCATCGTTCTGATCACCGCGTACGGCTCCATCGACATGGCGCGTGCCGCGTTCAAGAACGGCGCGATGGACTACATCACCAAGCCCTGGTCCAACGACGAGCTGCTGGCCCAAGTCGCGCAAGCCGTCGAGTCACGCAAGCTGCGCGATGAAAACATCCAGCTCAAGCGCGCCCTCAAACAACGCTCCAGTTTTCCCAGCATCGTCGGCAAGGGCGACAAGATGCAGACGCTGCTCGACCTGGTGACCCAGGTAGCGCCTTCGCGTTCCACCATCCTCATCAGCGGAGAAAGCGGCACCGGCAAGGAACTTATTGCCAAAGCGATCCACTCGGCTTCAACGCGTGCCGACAAAGCTTTTGTTCCGGTAAACACGGGCTCGATTCCCGTCGATCTTCTGGAATCGCAGCTCTTCGGCCACGTGAAGGGCGCCTTTACCAGCGCCGTGGCCTCCAAAAAAGGTCTTTTCGAAGTGGCCGACCAGGGCACCATTTTCTTTGATGAAATAGCCACCATCGGTCCGGAAACTCAGGCCAAGCTCCTGCGCGTCATTCAGGAGCGCGAATTCATGCGCCTCGGCGGCACCGAACAAATCAAAGTGGACGTTCGAATCGTCGCCGCTTCGAATGTCGATCTGCTCACGCTGGTGCGCGAAGGCCGCTTCCGCGAAGATCTTTTCCACCGCCTCAACGTGATTCACCTGCAGCTTCCACCGTTGCGCGACCGCCGCGAAGACGTGCTGCTTCTGCTTGCGCACTTCCTCGATCGCTATTGCCTCGAAAACGCCAAGCCGCCGCGCCAGTTCACCCAAGCGGCTCTGAAGCTCCTCATGGATTACGACTGGCCCGGCAACGTGCGCGAACTGGAAAACGTTGTTGAACGCGCGGTCGTCCTCTCCAACTTGGAGCGCGTCGACGTCGATCTCTTGCCGGAAAGTATTCGCAGCAAGGAAATCGTTCGCGGCGTCCGTCTGCAGCTTTCGGAGTTCCTGCCGCCGCTCCCCGGCGAGCCAGGTTCGCGTTCCGCCGCGGACCATCCCCAGCCATCGTTGTTCCAAATAATGGACGAGATCGAGCGCCGCATCATCATTGACATGCTGGAGCGCACCGGCTGGAACCAGACCGAAGCCGCCGAACGCTTCATGATTCCCCTCTCCACGCTGAACCAGAAAATCAAGCGTCTGGGAATTGATGTCCGCCGCCGCGGCCGCACCGATGAAAGTCTTACCGCCTCCATCGGAAAGTAGTCTTCAACCTTATGGAGTGCGGCAGCCCAGCTGCCGCTTTTCCGACGGTCGCAGCCTCACAATGATTTCCGCGCGCGCAGACTAGCTCTCCGCCGCGAAATAAAACTCCCGTTCACGTACACTACGGTTTGAATCGTTACGGAGAAGTCGTGCCTCCCTTCGAACCGAGTTCGTTTTATAGCGAATGGCTGCTGCTGCTCGAGTGCGCGTCTTGGCAGCCCGATCTTGGCCGCATCGTTGAACTTGTCCGCTCCGCGAACGGCCCGCGGTTGCTCGCGCTTGCTGAAGACCACGGCGTGGTGGGCCATCTTGCGGCCCGTCTGCGGGGGCTCCGTGAGGATTTGGTCCCGCCGGAAATCCTCCAGGCGCTTCGGGAACAGGAGCGTGCGCAGACATTCACTTCGCTTCGAATGACCGCGGAGCTATTCCGCATCCTGGATCACTTCGCATCCAAAGCCATCGGCGCCCTGGTGGTAAAGGGGCCGGTGCTTGCGGTGCAGGCCTACGGCGATCCTGCGATGCGCAGCTACGGCGACCTCGATCTTCTCGTTCGCCAGCGGGACATTCGGAGCGCCACGGAACTTATGCTCGCCGACGGCTACCGCGCCCAAGTTCCCCTGAGCGCCATCGAGGCCGGGAAAATTCCCGGCCAGTATCTCTTCAGCAAGCCGGAATCGAATCTGCTCGTCGAATTGCACAACGACTTCACGCTGCGCTATTTTCCCCGCCGGCTCCCCATTGAAAAATTCTTCGAACGTCAAATCCGCGTTCCGCTCGATGGCCGTGAAGCTCCTGCCCTTTCCGTCGAAGGTGAATTGGTGCTGATCTGCATCCATGGTGCAAAACATCTTTGGGAGCGCCTGATCTGGATCGCCGATGTCGCCGCGCTGGTCAACCGTCAGGCGGGAATCAATTGGGATCGCGTTACCGCTTCGGCGCGGGAAGTGGGAGCGGAACGCATGCTGCACACCGGGCTGCAGCTCGCCGAAGACTTGCTCAGGATGCAATTGCCAAGCAAAGTTTCAGGCCAAATACACGGGGATACTGTCGCCACGCGGCTCGCCCGCCAGGTTCAGAAGTGGCTCCCTGCCGCCGGCGATGCGCCGCCGGGTTTATTCGAACGCGCTGCATTTCGTTTACGCATGCGCGGCGGTTTGGTCGCAGCGCCCGCGTATCTATTGAGGCTGTCGCTCTCACCGACCGAAGAAGACTGGCAAAGTGGCGCCGAAGAGAGCTCTACCGGCTTCCTCGAAGCATTGCGTCGTCCATTTCGGCTCGCGCGCAAATACAGCCGCGATCGCAAATCCTGATTTCGCAGCTTTCTTGCCGAACCAACAAAACGCAGTTCTGTGAAATGGGTTTGGCTCAAAAAAACCGCGCGCACTGTTTTGCCAGCACGCGCGGCTTTCTCGCAGAACGAAGACTTCTTAGTTGATCGTAATGTTAACCACCACCGTGTGGTTCAAGTTGCCCGATACGCCTTTGATTGTCAGAGCATAATTACCCTTCGCCGTGTGCGGCTTCTGTGCTCCGGAGCAGCCCGCCAGCACCAGGAAGAGAATCATCGCCGTTCCCATCGCAAACCGTGTGCGCAGCCTCCGCGCGGTTGGCAGCAGGAATAGCAGCAGTAGCGCCAGCACGAACGGCACGAGCTGCCGGACGGACGGCGGCGGAATCCGCGGGCTCACCGGCGGAACAACAGCCGCCGTCGAAGTCACCGTCACCGTTGAATCGATCGGAGCGCCATTCGGCGTCACCGTGGTAGCGGTGCACGCTCCCAGCATTAGCGTCGGCGCGCTCGTGCAGGTAAACGTCACCGCCGAGCTGAATCCCCCGACCGGCGTGACCGTCACCGGGAAGTTGAGCGTGGTCCCGTCCTTGGTGGTCGGCGTCCCCGCCGGCCCCGTCAGCGTGAAGTCCGGCGCCGTGTTCGTACCTTTCCCCGTCAGATTAAAGACTTGCGGGCTGGTACTGTCGCCATCGGTGATTGTCAGCGTGGCGACTTCGGAGGGCGGCGCTACGATAGTAGGAGTAAACGTAATGCTCACGACGCAAGGTGTCCCAACTACGATGTTAGGGCTGCATCCGGCTGTCGTTACCGCATAATCGGCCGCATTGGTGCCGCTCAAAGCAGCACTTGTGAACGCAATCGAAGCATTCGTATTGTTTGTCAGCGTTACCGTCTGCGGTGCGCTGGTCGTGCCGATCTGCACCGTCCCAAAATCAATCGTCGACCCCGCTGCCGGCGTGATCGTGAGGGTGGGTATCAGAGATAATTTTGCCACAAACGCATCACTCGCAGTGCCGTTCAGCCCCGCGTGAAGCGGCGCTACTGGGGTTCCGGCGACAGGCAGATTCGTCGAGAAGGTTTGGCCAGCGATGAAAGCATGCGGTGGACTGGAGGAATCAATGGCAATCCCATCTGCCGTATCGAGGTCTTGATTGTTAGCATCGCCGCCGCCCCCAAAATAGCTCGAATAGAGCAGTGAAGAAAGAGTTGGATCGAGCTTGGAGACGAAGCCGTTTCCGAATGCCCCAGTAGCCAGCTTGGGCTGAAAGGCCCCCGCCGATACGGGGAAGTCCCCCGAAGATGTAGCCCCCGCGACGTAGGCGTTGCCCTGAGAATCTGCTTGAATGCCCCGTCCATCGTCGCCTCCGTTGCCTCCTAGGAAGGTGGAATGAGTGAGCGAATTCGCCACAGATTGTGCCGTGTCGATCAGGCTGACGAACACAACTCCACTGGCACTCCCAGTGGTTTGGAAAGCTCCCGCAGAAAGGGGAAAATTCAGCGAGCCCGTTTGACCCGTCAAATAAGCAACATTATTCGGTCCCAAAGCAATGGCGAATCCAAAGTCGGGGCCGGTCCCTCCCAAGTAAGTCAAATAAAGTAGCGACAGGTTGGCCAGCTTTGTGGTGTCGACCTGGCAGAAGAAAGCAGCGTCGGTCGTGTTGCCAGCCGGATAGGTAAGGAACTTGCCGTTCGCGGTTCCTAGAGTATTGAAGTCTGTCGAAGAAGTGGACCCCGCGATATACGCCTTCCCAGATGAATCAATCGTCACTCCAAACGCCGCATCGCCAATGCCGAGGCCCCCGCCGCCGGCAAAATTGACTCCGTTTCCGCCAAGGTAGGTGGAATAAAGGAGAGCGTTCGCGGACTTCGTGGTGTCAATTTTTGCCAGAAAAGCGTTGCCGTTACTATTGTTAAGCGTGGTTTGGAAACCATTGACCACCGGGAAGGTGGCAAGGGTGTTGCCAGGTGTAGAGTCTGTGAAACCGACCACGTACGCGACTCCGCTGGAATCGGCGGCAACAGCTTGGCCGAGATCACCAATCGTCCCATTGGTGCCGCCGATAAAAGTGGAATAAACAAAGGAATTCGCTCCGGTCGCCTGCGTCGGATCTAATTTCACTAGAAAGCTGGTTCCGTTAACAGCACCGGCATTGGTACCAGTTTTAAATCCAGCGATGGTCGAGGTCGTGGGGAAATCAGGAGAAAATGTTTGGCCCGTCACATAGACCGCTTTGCCAGTCGGATCCGCCGCCACTCCGAACGCAATCTCTCCCGGAGTGCTTCCCGCGATATAAGAAGAGTATAGGAGGGTATTTCCCGCTGGGTTCAGTTCAGCCACAAAGGCAGCGACAGCCCCACCAACGTTGCTCGCCAGAGGCTGCGGCATGAATGCATTCGATGTGGTCGGAAAATCCGTCGAGGAGGAGGCACCGGCGATAAAAGCATCGCCGTTACTATCCAAGGCAATTCCAAAGGCGTTGTCATTCGAGGTGCCTCCGACGTAAGTCGAATAATTCAGCACCGGATCCAGAACCAGGGGTTCTCTTCGATCGTAGTTGGGAACGGAGAAGGTAATCCGATGATTGCTGGCTATGACGTACCCTCCGGCTACCTCCCGCCGTTCCCCCTTTGCTTGTTGATAGATAACCGGTTTTTGGAGTACCACTTCACCGTCGGGAACACTTACGATGACATCGCCGCGCGAGTTGATTCGCATTTTGCGAGCGCCCTTAACGTTCAGCGCGACGGCCTCGGGGTTGGCTCCCGGCGCAACAATGAAGTCGTATTCAAGGCTGTGCGGATTGCCATAGAAAATCAAGTCTATCCCGGGATAAACGCCCGAATATTTCACCTTGGCATAGGTGGGTACGTCCGTGTGCCACTTCCTGGGATCGTTGCCGGTAAAGTAGTTCACTTTGCCCGGCAGCGGATCAGTTCCCGCGATCTGTGTCTGCGGATTGGCGCCCTCCAGCTCCAGGCGTAGGACCGTCGTCCTGTCAGCCTGCCGGGCATTGCGGCGCGCCTCGTGCAAAGCACGAATTGTCGCGAATCGGTGGCGCGGCGAGAAATCCAGGTGGCCGGGAGGATGCAAGGCCACGACCGCTTCCTGAGAGGTCAAAAACAGATCATACTTTCCGCCATGAGAGACATAGCGGACTTCGCGAGCGGTCTGCCCCCTGTTTTCTTCAAAGCTCATTGGCAGCTTGCCGTAAGTTTCCGCCCATCGCGAATTGTCCTTGCTGCTTGCGGGCCTTGCCCCGCCCGTCCCTGGCGGCGTGCTACTGGCCTTTCCATGAAGTCCGCGTTTTACCCCGCTTCCGAAAACGGTAAACAATAGGACACCGCAAACGAGTATGCCCACGCTCATGAACTTCAATGTATTTCCCCCCACACCCCGCATCTTCATGGTAACGACCCTCCTAAACCCAAAATCGCCGTTCGGCGTCAGCGCACGCTACTTCGGAGCGAACCTCGCTGTCCAGACATTCTGTCATTCCCGATTCGGAACTGAGCACGGCCCTTCGGGTCATGCGTATTCTCAGATGATTTGGAAGAGGGACCAAGCGTGCCCCACGCAGCTAACATAGTGCCCCAATTCGGGAAGACTCACTTTGAATCAGGAACCTCCACCGCATCGTATCAGATAACGAGCTTCACTTGAGTGCAGATTTGGGAACTTCCGCTCGCAATCAGCGGCCATCCTGCGTGCTCTCCTTCAGCTTACTAAAATCTTCACGGACAACTCTGCAGAGATCGCCAAGCCGGGAAGCGTCAGTGTGAGGACAGACTCGGCGAATGGGAACCATCTCCACCAGCTTGCTAAGAACCTCAAATTCTCGTGCCCGGAGATTGCGATCAAGAATTTTGTTGGCATACGTATCGGCCACGAGAGAGAGAAGAGCAGCCTTTGCCCGGGGTATCTCAATATATGGGGCCGGATCAGCTCGGCGCTCCCCCAAAACGTAAATAGCACCAAGCTTAAGTGGCCGCCTCTCGAACTGTGTCCCCTGATTCCCCAAATCGAAACGGCGCTTCTCCCCATCCGGGATGATTCGCGGGAGTTCCTTCGGAGAGTCATAAAGCATTTTCACGGATTCGGGCCAAAGGCAAAGATAGGGATATCCCGGCATCACCTGGAATGCACCTTCATTTTCTGCGAGTGCGACAATGTCGTCCGATAGGACCCCGCACCCCCCTCGCGCGAAGGCCGCCGCCGTGGTTGACTTTCCTGCTCCCGGCGCACCGACAAATGCAACGCTGCGGTCCTCAAAAGCGACCGCGCTCGCATGCAGGCAAGTGACTCCTCGCAAGCGCAACACCAGTCCGAGAACCGGGCCAAGCAGATAGGAAACGGTATTCTCCAGTGACGAGGTAGCTGGCCAGGTCACCCAAACATTCTGCCGCTTGCCATCCAGCCAGAATTCCGTTCCGTCTTCGTAGGCCAGCCGGATAAATTCGTCTTGAGCAACAGTTGATATCCGAAGGGCGGGTTCGCCCGCTACGTTGGTCTCGGCACTCGCGTAGATCAATTGTTCGGAACCGGATGAATTCTCTCTGCTAGGCTGCCGGGGGATTCCAATGTGCAGATCGATATCACAATCATCTCTACATGGATTGGCTGGGCTCACTCCAGGCAGGAGCAAATTGGAACGGATACACTGGCCGAAAAAAGAGTACTGAAAATTCAATTTAATTGTGCTGGAAAAACGCGAAGCCAGAATGAGAAATCATCGAAATCAGAGGTGACTGTGCCTTTTGCCAAGCTGCGCCCCTCCATCCAGATGTCCTCTCGTCCCTACTCTCTGCGTAAGTTCCCGCACTGTCCCGTAAACGGTCAGCGTTGGCTTGGCATACGGTTTTTTTGGTTCCCGTTTCACGGGCTTACCCATTACTAGCCTCCGCATGAATGTTATAACGGACTCGGCGCGCCGACTGCAACCAAATGTTGAGGCAGTAGGGCCGTAAACTGTTATCCATTTCTTCGCCGTTCATCTTAGCATGCGGCGTTACCATCGCTGAACGGTCGATATAGCGATCCAATTCCTTGCTCCAATGCATCTGATTTAAGCGTTTGGCGCCGCTTCGACGGAATTGTTCGCAGAAAATGTCGCTTTGCATCGGGGTCTTCGGCCGCATCCGCACCGTTTCGGGTATGCGTCCACTCATCGCTTCGCGCAGCAGCATCTTCTGGAAGAACCACGGAAACGGCGGGAGCGCGAGCAGATAATTGACGATCCGCAAATCCAGAAAAGGGTAGCGCGTCTCCACTGGAACCTGTGAGACTCCCGCGTTTTCTTGTTCAAACATGTGCGTCCATTGCGGCAGGGAAAGCGAGGCGTGGGCGTTCGGCAAAATAGGATGCTCCAGCGGCAGATTGGGATGCTTGCCCCATTCCTTCCATCGCTCCCGTAAGTTCATGCGTTTGCTGAAATCCGTATCCAACCATTCCGGAAACACCGGCCTGTGCGGCTCCTTGCCAAACAATCTTAGAAACCGCGCGCGAATCCCGCGCCACGGGAAAGGCCTGATCCACGCGTAATTTGCCACCTCCGTGGAGAGCCGCCGCCATTCGCCCCTTCGCCGCAGATCACCCGCGTACGGCCACATTTGAAAGTCCATCAAGTTGTCGCTGCCCTCGCCGGACAATAGGACCCGGCAATCCGCGGAAATACTGCGGGACGACTCCAAAGAAAAGGCAAGCAGCGGGTTGTCGACGGGCTCCGGCAGACCCAATTCCGCATCATCCCAATCCTCAAAAAGCTCCGCCTTATCCAGCGCCTGAAATTGGATGGGGATCCCCAGGAAGTCTCCGGTCTCTTTCGCATAGTGGCCTTCCTCATCGGGAACGGATGCATTAAAAACCGTCGTGTATCCACGAATCTCCGTCGCGCGGCCACTTTTTCCCGACACCTCCTTCGCGACCGCCGCTACCGAAGACGAATCCAGGCCCCCGCTCAGTAAAATCCCGACTCTATCTGTGCGCAGCCGGTCTGCAACTGCTTCTTTCAACAATCCCTGAAAGTGCTCGACGTAATCATCGGCCCTGGCATAGCGAATCCGGCCGTCCGTCGGCGGCGCCCAATACTTGCAGGTTTTCAACCCGCTTGCGGAAATGCTCAGCCAATGCGCCGGCGGCAGCCTCTGAACATCGCGAAACGTTGTTGTCGCAATGTCATAGTTCAGCCCAAACAGCAGAAAATCCCCGATGGCCGTGTCGTTCAGCTCCTCGGATACTTCCGGATGCAATCGAACGCAGTTCAGCGTGTTGCTGAAGACAAAAATACTCTCCAACTTGCCGTAATAAAAAGGTTTGATGCCGAAATGATCGCGAGCACAAAAGAGCGTCCTCGTCCGCGCATCCCAAATTCCAAACGAAAATTCACCCCGCAAATGTTCGATGCATACGGCGCCCCAAAGGGAATATGCCTGCAGAATCAGCGTCGAGTCCGGAACTGACCGGCCGATTTTTCGCCCGGCTCGCTCCATCTTGGCGATCAGCTCTGCCCGATCATCCAGCCGTGCATCCGCCGTAATCCAGAACCGTCCGTCAAGGCTCGCGGGCTGCTCTTCGCCGGCCGATTCGTACGTCGTCCGCAGCAGCGTGTGGCCCAGCCCGATGGAGCCGTCCTGCCAGATGGCGCGTGCGTCCGGACCGCGGTAAGAGAGCGAGTCCGCAAGGCTCTGCAAAAGTGCCCGCTCGATTCGCGCGCCGTCAGGATGGAAAATGCCGACAATTCCGCTCAACCTATTTGCCTTTCCGCGGGAGCGTTTCGCTTTTCAAATGCCGATAAATGCCTGCCGCACGTCACTTTCCCGTGCCCACAGCTTCATCCGATTTCGGCTGGAGGTGCCCCTGATAAGGAGTTCTCCCCACGAGAGAACCGCACGTCGTAACACTGGGTGGCTGGAACCTCATTGTACTGGCACCCGTCGCCCCTCGCAATAACCCCTTTTCTTTCGAAAAGTTTCCGGGGCTTCAGCTCCAAAAACGAGTTTTTCTGCAATTTTGCTGATGCGACGCCGCACTTGACTTTTATCTTGCAACTCGGTAACGGGCTAGGCAGAGTACCGTGGAATGATTCTGCGTCTCTCCAACTCCGCCCAGCGTGTAACACTCGTGTTCGTTGCCCTCCTCACCGCCCTATTTCTTTCGTACTTCGGCGTTCGCAATGCCCGCGCCGATCACTTCGCGGGCTCCCAATCGCGACAGGGATTCGAACGCGCTACGCAACTCGAGCCCGGCAACGCTCGCAACTGGTATCTCCTGGCGCGCTACTGGCAATTCAACCTGGAGGAGTCCGACCCACAGCAAGCCATAACCACTTACAAAGTCGCTGTGTCCGTCGATCCGCATTCTCCGGAAAACTGGCTCGGCCTCGGATCTGCCTATGAATCCGTCGGGAATATCGCGGCCGCGCGCGACGCTTTTCTCCAGGCCAGAAAAGCCTACCCGCTCTCCGCGGAAGTCTCCTGGCAATACGGAAATTTCCTGTTGCGCCAGGGCGAGCTGAAAACAGCCTTCGACGAAATGCGCCGTGCCGTCCAAGCCGACCCCAAACGCGGCGCCGAAGCCTTCTCCCGCTCCATCCGCGCGGAGCCCGATGTCGACCTGGTATTGGACCGCGTTCTCCCGCCGCTCCGAGATGTCTATGTGAATGTGATCTGGGACCAGATCAACGACGGCCACACCGAATACTCGCTCAAGGTATGGGATCGCCTTGCCGCCATTCATCCCAGTCTGCCGTTGCGGGATGTGCGCACTCTTATGGAGAGCCTGGTGCAGAAAAGACAAATGACCGAGGTTCACCGCGTCTGGGACCAGGCCGTCGTCTTTGCGGGCATGGGCGATCTTCAAGGCCCGCCCAGTTCGGTCTTGTGGGACGGCGGCTTCGAGTCGGGGGTTATCAATGTAGGTTTCTCCTGGATCATTCCCGACTTTCTCGGTGGCGTGCAGGTCGGCTTTGACTCTTCGGAGAAACACTCAGGAAAACATTCTCTGCGTCTGACCTTTGACGGCAAGTCCAACGTCAATTTCAACGGCATTTGCCATTACGTTCTCGTGCAACCCTCGACGTCCTACCGTTTCTCCGCCTGGCTGCGCACCAGGGATCTCACTACCGACCAGGGGGTCCGCTTTCAATTGCACTCCCTCGGGGTCCAGGACAGCACCGTCCTCGTAACCCCCGCCGTCAGCGGCAGCCAGCCCTGGACGCAGATGGATCTGCCCTGGGTTTCTGGAATTGACGTTCAGGAATTGCAAGTCTGCGTGGTTCGTCTACCCAGCGATCAGACCGACAACCGGATTCAAGGCACGGTCTGGATCGACGACGTTGCTCTCATCCTGGTATCCGCGGAGCACGCTAAGCCATGAAGTTCCTGCGGGTCGGCATTTGCTCCCTCGTGGTGTTTGCCGTGGCGGCCCACGGCGGTGTGGAGGATTGGGCGCGGGCTATCTTTGAAACTGGTGCGGGTTTGCTCTTTCTTGCCTGGGCTTTGTGGATTTTTTTCTACCCAGAAGTGCAGCCCGTTCTTTCCCCTCTCCTGCTTCCTCTCTCTGCGTTCTCCCTGATCGTTTTCGGACAGTGGTTTCTCCACGGCACCGCTTCCCCTTACAACTCCCGGATGGAGCTTCTCCTCCTCCTCGCCTACATCATCGTTCTTTTTCTTGCTGTTCAGGCGTTTCGAACGATTGAAGACTGGCGTGGCTTCGTCTGGTTTGGAATGGGTTTCTGCTTCCTGGTCAGCATCTTTGGCATTCTCCAGCACCTGACGTTTAACGGGAAACTCTACTGGTTTCGCGAGATGCGGTACGGCGGCATCCCTTTTGGGCCTTACGCCAATCGCAATCATTTTGCAGGCTTTGTGGAACTGCTTCTCCCGCTCGCGCTCGTCCCTCTGGTCCTCGGCAAGGTCCGGCGGGAGCGCTGGGCCGTGGTGGGTTTTTTTGCTGTTGTTCCCATCGGCGCCCTCTTCCTTTCCGTTTCGCGCGGCGGCATTGTCAGTTTTGCCGTCGAATTGTGCCTGCTCGCTCTCGTCTTGATCCGGCGGCGCACCATGGGCAAGCACTTGCTGTCCACCGCCGCCATCTTGCTGGTGGCGTTGCTACTTGTCTTCTGGCTCGGCGTTGGTCAACTTCTGCAGCGCTTTTCCTCCCTACAATCTCTCGAGGTCAATACGGCCAAGCGCTTCTCCATGATGCAGGACACCTGGCGGATTTTTCTCGATCACCCTGTCACCGGAACAGGCCTCGGCACCATCCAGGTTGTTTTTCCTCCCTACGAATCGCTCTACGACGGAAAAATTGTCAATCACACGCACAATGATTATTTGGAAGCCCTTGCGGAGACCGGGCTTGCCGGCGGCCTATGCTGTGCCTGGTTTATCGGCGTTTTGTTTGTCGAATCTCTCAAGCGCTTGCGCCAGCTCAACAATTCCTTCTCTGGAGCTTTGCAACTCTCCGGTTCCATGGCCTGCGCGGGCTTCCTTGTGCATAGCCTCGTCGACTTCAATCTCCACATTCCGGCGAACGCGCTGTTGTTTTTTCTCATGGCCCACTTGGCGACCGTCGAGATCCAGCAGCCTCAGCAAGCCTCCTCCTCCCACCGCAGGCGCCATAGCAGTTCTCGAAATCACTGATGCTCTGGCGCTTTCTCCCTGTATAATCTCCTTGGGGGTCATCCACTCGCATGCAGCCCAAACTGGGTGCGCTGGAGTGGTGTTTCGTTACGAGTGCCCTTCTTGGGACTTTGGCACTGGCGCCGCCCACCCGCGCACAAACCGTTCTCGAAACGCCGCAACAGACGAATGATCGCATTCGCGCGCTTTCCTCGACTGCGCGCCTGTCGCCGCACGACTACGTCGTTGGCAATGGCGACGTCATTGATATCGACATCTTTGATGTCAAAGAACTTAGCCGCGAAGTGCGCGTTAGCCAAACAGGTTCCATCGGTATCCCCTTGGTCCCTGTGCGCCTGCATGTCGCGGGGCTGACGGAAGTTCAGGTTGAACAAAAAATCGCGGAAGTTCTGGAATCCAATGGCCTGGTCTCCCATCCGCAAGTAAGCGTCAGCGTCAAAGAAAGAAAGAGCAAGCCCATCACCGTGGTTGGCGCCGTATCCCATGCCATGGTCTACCAGGCGGACCGCCCCGTCACCATTCTGGAAGTCCTCGCCGAGGCCGGTGGCATCGCCAATGACGCCGGCGACACCGTTATCGTCACGCGCCCTTCCCAGGATTCTTCCGATCCTTCGGAGCCTCCTGCAATCGGTCCGGAAGACGCCTCCGTGTCCACGACGTCAAAAGATTCCACTCCCCTGGCCGCTGCGCAGCCGGACTCGGCCACCAAGCCTCTCTTTCCGGCCCCAGTTACCACGGCATCTCCAAACGCCGCAGCTAATTCTCCTGCGTCGAGCCAGCCCTCGCCACTCGGTAGTACGATTACCATCAACCTAAACGAACTCGTGGAATCCGGAAATGCCACCAACAACATTGTTCTCCAGGCCGGAGATATCGTTACCGTCCCGCACGCCGGAATCGTTTACATTCTGGGTGCCGTAGGCAAGCCTGGCGGATTCATCCTCGCCAACGATCGTTCGCAGATGACCACCTTGAAGCTGCTCGCTCTCTCCGGTGGCTTGAACTCCACTGCAAGAAAAGATCACGCGGTCATCATTCGTAAGGACAATCTGGGCCAGCAACACGAGATTCCCGTTGATCTCAAGAAAGTCATGGACCGCACCACCGAAGACGTCCAGCTCCAGCCCAGCGACATTTTGTACGTGCCGTCGAGCCTCGCCAGACAGGCCATGCTCAGGGCTGCGGAAGTCGGAGTCGCCATCGGCACGGCAGTGGCTTTATACCGGGTTGTCTACCACTAGCACAATGGCCGAAGAAAGCAAAATCGTTTCGCGTGAGAATGGCTCGAACGGCGCTGTTGAGCTTCTCTCCGTGCAGCCTCGCTTGCCTGTCTGGGAGTTGTCTCCCCGCGAGCCCCACCTCTACGACTATCTCCTGATTCTCCGCAAGCACCAGTGGCTGATTCTTTCCTTTATGATCGCCGTGGTCACCATCGTGGCCATCGCCACTTTTCGCATGCAGCCGGTTTATGTCGCTACTGCGCGCATCGAAATGGACCGCGAGAACGCCAACATCCTGCCGTTCCAGGGCTCGGATTCTTATGATTTCATGATGGATCTCGAAAATTATATCGAGACGCAATCCAAGATTTTGACCAGCGAAACGCTTGCCCTTCAGACTATCCGCAATAGCGGCCTCGCTACCCGCCCGGAGTTTTCCTCCCCGGATGGGCCGTCGGAAGCGGTAGCCATCGGCAGTTTGGCGAATCAGAAACGTCCCCCAGAACTTGCCGGTTTCTTGGGAAGCCTCACCGTCAAGCGCGTTCTCAATAGCCGTTTGATGGACGTCAGTTTCGAATCGACCGACCCGCAGCTCGCCGCCAGGATCGTCAACGCGCACATCGCCACCTACATCGAAGAAAATCTCCGCAGCCGTTACGATGCCACTACCCGTGCTACCGGCTGGCTCACTGACCAGCTCGAAGAGCTCAAAGTCAAGGTTCAACGAGCGGAAGACGCCCGCATCGCGTATGAACGCCAGAACCAGATCTGGACGCTCGACGACAAGCAGAACATCACCACCCTGCGGCTCGCTGACGTCAACAAGGAATTAACCGAAGCTCAGAGCGAGCGCATGAAAAAGGAATCGCTCTACGAATTTGCCAAAGCGGGCAATCTCGATGCTGTTCCCCAGGTTCAAAGCAACACTGCACTTGTAGATGTCCTGAAGCGCCGCCTCGAAGTGTCCAAGGATTACAAAGAGGCGCTCAACCAGTATGGCCCCAATTTCCCCAAGGTACTGCGCCTCCAGGCTCAACTCAAAGACGTTGATGATACCGTCGAGAAAGAAAAACAGAGCATCTTGTCCGGCTTGGAAAGCGATTTCCGCGAAGCCCGTCAGCGAGAAACCATGCTCACCCAGGCGCTCGACGTCCAGAAGGGCGAAGCCAACAAGATGGCCGAAAAGCTTGTGGAGTACAACATCCTCAAGCGCGAAGCTGAAGCCAACAAAACTCTCTATGACGGCCTGATGACCAAATTCAAGGAAACCGCCATTTCGCAGAGTCTGCGCTCTTCCAATATTCGCGTCGTCGATCCGGCAATGATTCCTTCCACCCCTGCGCGCCCCGCGAAGGCTCGCAACGTCACCCTCGCTTTTCTCGTCGGTCTCGTCGGCGGCATCGGCTTGGCCCTCCTCCGCGAATATTTGGACAACACCGTGAAGACCCCCGACGACGTCGAGACACTTGCGCGGCTGCCTTCCCTCGCCGTCGTTCCGCAATTTGCCGGTTCGAACGGCACCGCCAAGAAGCAGGGCCTTCTCCAGGGTTTTGCCGCCAGCAACGGCCATGAAAAACGCATCGAGCTCGTCGCTCAGCATCTGCCGAAGTCGCAAATGTCCGAAGCATTCCGCGCTTTGCGGACCTCTATCCTTCTTTCCCAGGCCGATCATCCGCCCCAGGTCATTCTCGTAACCAGCGCCTTGCCGCGTGAAGGCAAAACAACCGCCGCCGCGAATCTTGCCGTTACCCTCGCGCAGCTTGGCGACCGCACTGTGCTTGTCGATGCCGACCTTCGCAAACCCGGCGTCGGCCGTCTCCTGAATCTCGGCAGCGGAAAATACGCCGGCCTCAGTTCCTATCTCGCTGGCGTCTCCAGTCTCGATCTCGTCACCGTTCCGCATCCCGCCATTCCCAATCTCGCGGCCATCCCCACCGGCCCGCTACCGCCGAACCCCGCGGATTTGCTCTCGTCTCACAAGCTTGCCGACGCGATCGCGGAGTTGCGCACCAAATACAAATTTATCGTCATTGATTCACCCCCCGTCATGGCCGCCACCGATGCCGTCATCCTCTCCGTGCAGACCGACGGCGTCCTCCTCGTCGTTCGCAGCGGTGAAACTCCCAAGGAAGCCTTCACGCGCACGCGCGACCTCCTCAATAGCGTCAAGTGCCGGATCCTCGGCGTAGTCTTAAACGCTGTCGATTCCAACGCTCCTGACTATTACTATTCTTATCGCTACTACCCGTATTCGTACGGTTACGGTCCCCAGGAAGCGGCCGAGATTCCTCACAGCGATGATTCGGAATCCGCTTCCGAGCATCTCGTTTCCCGCGATCGCCACCGCGACCAGGATCATGACGACGACGATTCTCAGTCCCTCTAAGGAGGCCCTTTGCGTTATCTAATCACCGGCGGCGCCGGCTTCATCGGCTCTCATCTCACGGAACGCCTGCTCGATCGCGGCGACCGAGTCGTGCTTCTCGACAATCTTTCCACCGGCAGCATGGAAAACATCCGCCATCTGAAGTCTTCCGAGCGCCTGGAATATCACCTGGACGGCATTGAGAATCGCCAGTTGCTCGCTGAACTCGTTGATGATGCCGATGTCGTCGTCCACCTCGCCGCAGCCGTTGGTGTCAAGCTCATCGTCGAAAGCCCCGTCAAAACCATCGAAACCAACGTCAACGGCACGCAGATGATTCTCGAAGCCGCCTGCAAGAAAAAGAAACTGGTCCTCACTGCCTCTACTTCCGAGGTCTACGGAAAAAATACCAACGTTCCTTTCACCGAAGACGCCGATCTCGTCCTCGGCCCCACCACCAAAGGCCGCTGGAGCTACGCCGCCTCCAAAGCTCTCGATGAATTTCTCGCTCTTTCTTACTGGAAAGAAAAAAAGCTCCCCGTCATCGTTGTTCGCTTGTTTAATACCGTCGGCCCCCGTCAAACCGGCCGCTACGGCATGGTTCTCCCCAATTTCGTCAAGTCCGCTCTGGATAACACCGCCATCAGCATTTACGGTACCGGCAAGCAGTCCCGCTGCTTCTGCGATGTGCGCGACACCGTCGAAGGCCTCATCCGCCTCATGGATACCGACCGCTCCGTCGGCGAAGTCGTCAACGTCGGCAACACCGAGGAAATCTCCATCGAAGGCCTCGCGCAAAAAGTGAAAGAGCGTACCGGCAGCTTTTCCCCCATCGAATACGTCCCTTACGACCAGGCCTACGAACCCGGCTTCGAGGACATGATGCGCCGCGTCCCCTCCGTCGAAAAACTCCAGTCCCTCACCGGCTTCCGCCCCGCGACGCCGCTCACCGAAATCATCGACCGCGTGGCCCTTTTCTTCCAAATGAAAGCCGGCGGCCTCGATGTCCCCAAAGTAGCCGCCAATAGCGCCGATTGATTTTGGAGAATCTCACGAGTCGCACCACGGCTCGCTTTTCTAGATCAGTTCAGTCCTAGGTTGCGGTGTCAGCACCTTGAATCTACACGCTGCGCTGCCCTGGCCAGAGGTGACGGTCCACACAAACGAACTTCGCGTTACAATCTCAGCCCTGATCGGTGAATCAGAATGGGGGCTATATTCTGAAAGCGTTGCACTTTTTGAAAAACGTGCGAATTTGGCTGCTCGCCAGTGCGGCTCTTTTCCCTATATCTCAGACCATGGCGCAATCCCAAAACGCGCTCAACCTCATGCCCATGCCAACTTCTGTTAAGCCCGGAATTGGGCGGCTACCGGTTGATCCATCTTTCTCCGTTGCCATCGCAGGTTTTAGGGATGCCACGCTGGAGCGTGGAATACAGAGATTTGTTGCCGAGCTTTCCCTCGAAACGGGAATGCTCCTCAAGCAAAAAGTGGCCGGCTCACCCAGTCCGACTCTGTCGATCCGTGCCGTTCACGGCAGCGAGAGAGTGCAAAGGCTCGGTGAGGACGAATCTTATGAGCTGGTAATCAGCCAGTCCGACGCGAAGCTCACCGCACCCACTTCTCTGGGTGTCTTGCATGGCCTTCAAACCTTTCTTCAACTTGTCGAAACCACCGCAAACGGATTTTCTGTGCCCGTCGTGACCATTCAAGATACGCCCCGGTTCGCCTGGCGCGGCCTGCTTGTTGACGTTGGCCGCCACTTCATTCCTCTGGACTTCCTAAAGCGCAATCTCGATGGAATGGCAGCGGTGAAGATGAATGTTCTCCACTTGCACTTGTACGACAACGAAGGTTTTCGCCTCGAGAGCAAGCGCTTCCCCCGGCTGCAGGAAGCCGGGTCGGACGGGCTGTATTACACGCAAGATGAGATTCGCGAGTTCGTGGCTTACGCTCGCGATCGCGGCATCCGCATTGTCCCTGAGTTCGAAATGCCGGGCCACAGCCGCTCTTTATTCGCCGGATACCCGGAACTAGCCAGCGGACCCGGACCTTACAGAGTTGAACCCGGCGGCCCCGATGCAGTCATGGATCCGACGCGGGAAGAAACCTACAAGTTTATCGACAAGTTTGTTCAGGAGATGGCTGCACTTTTCCCGGATGAATATCTTCACATCGGCGGAGACGAGGTCAACGGCAGTCAGTGGGACGCCAACCCCAAAATTCAGGCCTTCATCCACTCTCATGGAATGAAAACCAACCAGGATCTGCAAGCGTACTTCAATCAACGTCTGCAGAAGATCTTGAGCAAGCACCACAAGATCATGATGGGCTGGGACGAAGTTCTGCATCCGGATTTGCCCAAGACGGTTGTCGTGCAGTCCTGGCGCGGGCAACAGTCCCTGGCAACAGCCGCTCAGCAAGGCTACCGCAGCTTGCTGTCCTTCGGTTACTACCTCGACCTGATGTGGCCGGCTTCGCGGCACTATGCCGTTGACCCCATGAGCGGCGCGGCCGCTTCGCTGAATCCAGAGGAGAAGAATCGCATCATCGGCGGCGAGGCTTGCATGTGGGGAGAGTGGGTTATTCCCGAGAACATCGATTCGCGAATCTGGCCGCGCAATGCTGCGATTGCAGAGCGTCTATGGTCCTCGCCCGAGGTGCAAGATGCAGGCTCGATGTACACAAGGCTTGATAGGTCAAGCCGGCGTCTCGAATGGCTTGGTCTGACTCACAGATCCTCCATGGCCCTTGCGTTCTACCGCATGGCGGGAGCAAACGACATTGCCGCGCTTCGCACCCTTGCGGAAGTCGTCGAGCCGGTGAAGGACTACACGCGCATGAACAGTTTGAAAACCGCCTGGGACTTCGGAGCCCCTCTGAACCGGTTGGTGGACATAGCTCCCCCGGAGAGTGATCAGGCGCGCCGTTTTCGGGATGCCGTGCAGGCATTTATCGGAAGCGCCTATAAGGACAAAGCCGCCGAATCAGAAATTCGCGCTCGCCTCGCCGCTTGGCGTGAAAACGATGCGAGACTTCATCCTCTTCTCGAGCAATCTTTTCTCCTGAAAGAACTTACGCCCCTCTCCGAAGACCTTTCCACCCTCACCGCGGCTGGCCTGCTTGCGCTGGATTACCTCGATAAATCCACGCCCTCCCCGAACTCCTGGAGGGAGCAACAACTCGCCCTCGTGGAGCGCGCAAAAACTCCAAAAGCTGACCTATTGCTCATGCTGGTCGAGCCGGTGCGGCAGTTGATTGAAGCAAGCCAAGGACAAAAGCCAGAGCCGTGAATCTGCACACTCCGATCTCCGTCTCGACCTGCGATATTCAATCAACGGTAGCACCAGCTTGACGTTTCCGACGCAGATCGGAGCAACCTGCTGCAACCCAGGGATATCTAACCCCCAAGTAAAATCGTGCGATACAATAGCGCAACTTTTATTTGCAGTGACCGGGTCCCTTCCTCGGTCTTGGGGGAAATTGTTTCCACATCGAGATGCTGTTCTGCAATGATGGTGGCCGGGGATAGGAGAGACTTTCGCGGGGCCTTCGTTCGTGGATGAGCAATACCTCAGCCCATCGCCCTCCGCGCGCTCCAGCACCTCCGAGCGCCTGCTTCTTCTTCTCTTCCTGTTATCACTTCCCCTGCTCAATCCCTGGGTTCGCGGTGATGGCGTCGGCTACTACGCGCTCGCCCGCGCTCCTCTGATCCAGCATAATCTCGACTTCACCGAGGACTATCGCCACGCCAACGAAGGTTTCCGCGGCCCCCGTCTCGACGAGAATAACCAGCCGCGCTCCGAATTTCGCACCCGCACCGGCCATCTCGACAACCATTTCACTGTCGGCCCCGCCATTCTATGGACGCCTTTTCTCCTCGTCACGCACGCCGGCGTTTTGCTCGCGCGCGCCCTGGGTTCCCCCGTCGCCGCTGACGGCTTCTCCGCCCCCTATCGCATCACCATGGCCCTCGCCACCGCCATCTACGGTTTTCTAGGTCTCCTCCTCGCCCTCCGTCTTGCTCGCGAATACGTCCACGAGCACTGGGCGCTCCTCGCCACCATCGCCATCTGGTGGGCCAGCTCTCTTCCCGTCTACATGTACTTCAATCCTTCCTGGTCCCACGCGCATTCCGCGTTCGCTGTCGCCCTCTTCCTCTGGTACTGGCATCGCACGCGCTCTTCCCGTTCGCTCGCGCAGTGGGTGCTTCTCGGCTTGATCACCGGCCTCATGCTCAACGTCTATTACGCCAACGCCATGGTCGTCGCCGTCCTGGCCATTGAAGTCGCCCGCCGCTACTACCTCGCCTTCCACGTCAAGCCCTCCGAGGCTTTAGCGCCCGCCGGCCTTGCCGGGACCGCGCGTCCGCCTCTTCCTCACGCACTGAGCGTCCCGCAACTCCTCCTCCGCCATTTCCTTTTCGCCGCCGTCGTCCTCGCTTGCATGCTGCCCACTTTGATCACGCGCTACCTCATCTTCGGCAATGCGTTCGAATCCGGCTACATCCCCCTCCGCGACTGGCTCTGGCGCTCCCCCGTTTTTTTCGCCGTGCTTTTCTCCTCCAATCACGGCCTCCTCGCATGGACTCCTATTCTTCTCTTCGCCATCGCCGGCCTTTTTGTTTTCTGGCGCTGGCAACGCCACGCCGGCACACCCTTCCTCGCCGCCTTCCTCGCTTTCTACCTCTTCATCGCCTGCTATCCCGACTGGGCCGGCATCTCGTCCTTCGGCAATCGCTTTTTCGTTTCTCTCACGCCGCTCTTCATTCTCGGCCTCAGTGTTTTCCTCGACCGTCTCGCGCAACTCTTCCGTTCGTATCGCGCCGCCCTCGCCGCCGCCTCCGTTTTCCTCGCCCTCTTCCTCCTCTGGAACGTCGGCCTCATGTTCCAGTGGGGTTCGCATCTCATTCCCGCCCGCGGCCCCATCTCCTTTTCCGGAATGATCCACAACCAGTTCTTCGTCGTGCCCCGCCAGCTCGCCGCCGATCTCCAGCGCTACTTCTTCAAGCGCAAAGCTCTCATGCAGCAAATCGAAGACCGCGACCTCCGCCAGCTCGAGAAAAATCCTTAACCCTGCTTGAACCGCGCTAAGTTTTTTCCTTTTTTTGACTTTCAACTTTAAACCTTCAACTCTTAGCCTCCGTCCTCGCCTCTTCCTCTCTTTTCTCTGTTACTCTAATCCCCGCGCATGGCCACCGCCTCGACATCCACCGTCGCGCTCCCGCCGCGCTCCAACACCGTACGCATCGAGCCGCCCGGCGGCCTTTTCGAGCTCCGCCTCCGCGAAGTCTGGGCCTACCGCGAGCTCCTCTACTTCTTCGTGTGGCGCGACGTGAAAATCCGCTATAAACAAACCGTCATCGGCGTCCTCTGGGTCGTCCTCCAACCCGTCCTCAACATGCTCGTCTTCACACTCTTTTTCGGCCGCCTCGCCAAGCTCCCCTCCGACGGACTGCCGTATCCCGTTTTCTATTTCGCCGCGCTCGTCCCCTGGGCCTATTTCTCCTACGCCCTAGGGATGACCACCAACGCCGTCGTCGACAACCAGCGCCTCATCACCAAAGTTTATTTCCCGCGCCTCATTCTTCCCATTTCCACCGCGCTTTCCGGCCTCGTCGATTTCGCCATCGGCTTCGTGGTCCTCGCCATTTTCACTTTCGCTTACGGCCTCAAGCCCACGCTGGCCGCGCTGTGGCTCCCAGTGCTGCTGCTTCTTGCTGTATTTACGGCGCTTGGCGTCGGCTTATGGCTTTCCGCGCTCAACGCCCTCTACCGCGACGTGCGCTATGTCATCCCCTTCGTCGTCCAGTTCTGGATGTTCGCCTCCCCCGTCGCCTATCCTTCTTCGCTGGTTCCCGCGCGGTGGCGCTGGCTCTACGGCCTCAACCCCATGGCCGGGGTCATTGACGGTTTCCGCTGGGCCATCACCGGCCGCGGCCAGGCCCCTGGCCTCCTCCTTCTCGCCTCCTCCGCCGTCGTCGCCCTGGTTCTCATCGGCGGCCTCTTCTTCTTCAATCGCATGGAGTCCTCCGTTGCCGACCGCGTCTAATTTCGAATCGTCCAAATGGCGGCTCCGATGAATTTCCTCGAATCCCTAAAATCGCGCTACGCCGATTCACTCATCCGGCGCAAGACCATGGTCGGCCCGGAGCGCATTGTCAATCTCGCCCGCCTCGCCCAGCGCCTCGAGGACGAGCGCATCCCCGGCGACGTCGTCGAATGCGGCGTCTATAAAGGTGGCACCGCCGCCATTCTCGCCCGCTCCGCCACGCACTCCGCGCTCCCTCGCACCGTCTGGCTCTTCGACGTTTTCGACGGCATGCCCCCCGCCACCGACCTCGACGGCCCGGGCGCCTCCGACTGGGTCGGAAATCTCGTGTCCAGCCCGCAAAAAGTTTCGCGCCTTCTTCGCCGCACCGGTGCCGACCTCTCCCGCGTGCGCATCGTCCCCGGCCTCTTTCAGCACACCTTCCCCTCCGTGCACATCCCGCAAATCGCACTCCTCAATATCGACGCCGACTGGTACGAGTCCGTCAAACTCTGCCTCGAAACGTTTTACAATGCCGTCGTGCCCCGCGGCTTCATCTCCCTCGACGACTACGGCGCCTGGCCCGGCTGCCGCCTCGCCGTCGACCAGTTCTTCCTCTCCCGCCAGCTCTCTTTCCCCCTCATTCCCGCCGATGGCGAAGCCCACTGGTTCCAGAAATTATGACCGCCGTCATTCACGCTGAATCTCTCTCGAAGCGCTACCATCGCGGATTGCAGGCCGATCCGAGCCTACGGCACGCTTTTGAAAAGTTCGTCCGTTCCCCGCTTTCCATCTTCCGCCGGAAAACCGAAGAAACGGTCTGGGCGCTCCAGGATGTTTCATTGCAAGTGAATGGAAGGGGAGGTCCTCGGCCCCATCGGCCGCAACGGTGCGGGGAAGACCACTCTGCTCAAGATCCTCTCGCGTATCACTCGGCCCACCTCCGGCTGGACGGAAATCCACGGCCGCGTCGGCTCCCTCCTCGGAGTCGGCACCACTCCCGCCAAATTCGACGTCATCCTCTACCAGGGATTTCACGGGGATTGAGTCACTTGCGCTGCCCAACCCGGCCACGACCTTCTTCTCATCATCCACTTCCATTCTGGCGCCTGGACGCTGTAGAATACCTTCCCCCAGCCTGGGAGTTCTGTATGTCCAGACACACAAATAGCGTTCACACTCTTATTTGCCCCAATTGCGGTAGCGACAGGGTTCGGAGATCGCTCAGAAAGGGCACCGAAGATTGGCTCTATCACCATCTATTCTTGAAAAACCCATATCACTGCGGGAACTGCGATGAGCGCTTCTTCCGCTCTCGCCTCGTCCATCATGACAAGAGAGAGCCGCGCCAACTAAGTACCAGTTGACTATGGGTGCACGATCTTTGCGCTTTGTTTTTCGCAAGCGTGGGGTCTGCTCTTCTCGCTTTTGTCTCTGTTCACTCCCGCGCTAAACTATTCACCATTCACAGTGGAGGAATATGACTTCGTCGATCTCCGTCGTCGGTATCGGTAAGCTCGGCGCGCCCATGGCCGCCTGCTTTGCCGCTCGCGGCTTCCGCGTCAAGGCTGTGGACATCAGTTCACAGAAAGTTGAAGCCATCAATCGCGGTCATGCTCCTGTGCACGAGCCGGGCCTCGAAGAGCTAATCCGCGAATCCGGAGAAGCTCTGAGCGCCACGCAAAGCGTCGACGAGGCCGTGCAAGGTTCGGAGACCACTTTCGTCGTCGTGGGAACTCCCAGTGATGCCAGCGGGGGATTCTCTCTCCGATACGTTCTGCCCACCTGCGAAGCCATCGGTCGCGCCTTGGCCACGAAGAAATCGTTTCACCTGGTTGTGATGACCAGCACGGTGATGCCCGGCTCAACCGGCGGCGAAATCAAGGCTGCCTTGGAACGCTCCAGCGGCAAGCGCTGCGGCCGCGATTTCGGCCTTTGCTATAACCCGGAGTTCATCGCTCTTGGCACCGTCATCCGTGATTTCTACAATCCCGATTTTCTTCTGATTGGGGAATCCGATCCGCGCTCCGGAGAATTGCTTTCGGAGATTTACAAGCGCACCTGCAAAAAATCGCCCGTCTTCGCTCGCATGAATTTCATCAATGCGGAAGTCACCAAGCTCGCCGTCAATACCTACATCACCACCAAAATTAGTTACGCCAATATGCTCGCGCGCCTCTGCGAGAAATTGCCGGAAGCCGACGTTAACGTCGTCACCGACGCGCTCGGGCTCGACACTCGTATTGGTGCTAAGTATCTGAAAGGGGCCGTGAGCTACGGCGGGCCTTGCTTCCCGCGCGACAATCGTGCGCTCGCTGCGCTGGCCTCCAGTGTAGGCGCCTCTTCCGGCCTCGCGGAGGCCACCGACATTTTTAATCGCGTCCAAATCAAATTGCTCGCGGAAATCGTGAAGAGCCACCACACCGAAGACGACGCCATCGGAATCCTCGGCCTCACCTACAAGCCCAATACCGACGTCGTGGAAGAGTCCTTCGGCCTATTGCTCGCGCAGGAACTTTCCTCCGCAAATCTCGACGTGATTGTTTTCGATCCTTCGACCGACGCCGCGCGAGCTCTGACTAACTTCAAAAATGTGCGCGTCGCCGTTTCCGCGGAGGTATGCATCGCCGCGTCCGGCGTTGTCGTGCTGGCGACTCCCTGGCAGGAGTTCCGCGAAATCCCTGCCGATCAGTGGGCCCGCGAAAATTCCTCTCGCACGGTGATCGATTGCTGGCATGCCCTCGCTCATCTCGACGGCGCCGATGGCATCCGCTACCGCAGGCTCGGCTTCGGCGGCTCTGCCGAGAAGCCCGTCAGCATCTCGTCCAGTGCTGACTGAGGCTTTGGCCGTTGTGAAACGCCTCCGCAATTCGTTCTTTAGACTGTTTGGCTACCGCGTTGTCACATCGAGAAACGGTCCTCGCGCAAGTGATGGCCTTGATTCCTTCCTATCCGCTTTGTCGGCGCGAATCGCAAAATCTGGACGCGAGACGCGCCCTAACATTTTCCAGACACGCGTTATACCCTCGTTGAGCCGCATTACCGTTGCACGCCGGGATACATTCGGATGTAGACTTCATCTGTGGCACCCTAACTTGCCCAGCCTATTTTGCGCAATCTGTGGGCAGACCGCCTCCCCGTGAGTCTCGAAATGCCCTAACTTACTACCGATTGATTTATTGACTCATTTTAGGCCATCCTAAGTAAGTGGTTGCCATCTGAAAGCGGAGTGCATTATGTTCTGGTGGTGTTTGATTGTATTCGTTCTAGTCAGCCCCTTTCTTTTCTATTGGTTTTACCGTTGGACGTCTTCCGATCACGACATTGATCATCAGATCGCAAAGGAGCGTTTTCAGGCCGAGCAAGAATGGAGAGCCTTGAGGCGCTCTGGCAGAAACGATTGAGCTTAACCTGGCGAAATCAACAAGCTTTGCGGAAAATTGTAAGTAGGCTGCAGCACGCCGAGGATGGTTTCATCCTTGCCCAGCACGCTGTCAAGATTTCAGATCAGCAATTCACAAGCTCGCACATCTGGACCAGTCTCTGTTGTTCCAGAAATCCAGGCTGTTCTGCGATTGGTCGGGAACCAGCCCTTCGTATGTAGAAACGCTTTGCCTGTTTCCTTACCTAGCGTGATCTTAGTGGAGTAGAAACAAACCGCACCTACTATCTCGTCCCCATAGCTCGACATTCTCCTTTAGCGAATCGAACACCTACGGATGTGGCTCGAAGGAATGGACCGGCCCGTCCGGATGCCTAAAATACTTGTCATATAGCCGATGTTTGTGCCCACATCGAGATGTGGCGATTCGCAGTAGGCTTCTTGGCATTAGTATTTTATTCAACCGGGCTTCGCCGATGTTCAGGAGATCTGATGGTCCGCTGGCTGTTTGACTTTTTTGCGAAGGCCAAGCGCTCTCCGCAAAGCTGCCGTCCGTCGCACGAAAATCTCCCAGGCAAATTGCTTAATCTTAAAAAGAGGTTTGCGGAAGCGTACTCTCCGAACAGATCCATCGGGAATCAGCTCGTGCGTCACGTCCAGCAGTGTGTAGTCGCGCTCGATGCCGCCATACAACTGAAGATTTCGCTCGGCTTCCTGTCCGCGCCACACCTCCTCCCTGCCACCGCTCACATGGTTATAATCATGTTCCTGATGAATTACTGGCGCTACCAGCGACGCATCCACCACTGGCAGATTCTGTTGTCGCACAGCCTTGATCAACCAGTGGTCAAACCACAACCGCCCGATCGCGAAATCTGGAATCTCCGGATACATCTCCTTTGGGAAAACGAATACGTCGATCCCGGTATGGTGCTCGTCCTTGCCATGGACGCCGGCCCACCCTTTGATAGTTTCTTCCCAAGATATTTCGAAATTGAGCTTTTCGACGATACCCAGATTAATGCGCTTGGAGACCATTAACGATTTTGAAAAATTTCGCTGGGCAATTTCCACGGCTCGTAGAAAATCGCTCAAGAGAATAATGTCCGCATTCACGTAACACATGCATGGCCAACTCGCGGCTGCCTTGGCTTGACGAAAGAGATCGCTGAGCAGTGGCGTGCCGTGGTCGCTGCACGCAACTTGCGGCACGTGCCTCAACCTCAGCTCGCGGGCCAAATCCATTGTGCCCTCGTCGTTTCCCATTAGAATGATTTCTGGCCGTGGCCGTAGATGTGTCCAACTCTCAATGGCATTGCGTTGAATCACACCGATGTGCCCTCGGAACGGTTTGGGAATGGTGAAAAGAGTCAGCACAAGTCCAGAATAGCTGAAACGGGGGGCAGAACAAGGTGCTTTTAATCCAGGATATCTAGTCTTTAAGTACTCATTTGGTTGCGCTGACTGCACGTCGGCTGTGACTATACAAGCGGAACCGGAAGTATCAAAAGTCGCACTTCGTACACCGATAGGCGCGCCAATGAAGAGCAGGTAACGGAGAAGGAACTCGACGGGACTATTTCTTCTGTAACTGTAAAATGAGCCCACCCCCGCATTTAGGGCAATTTGGGGATCGAATAAAAAAGCGTGGGACTACTCTCTATCTGGTTTCAAAAGGCAATCACGGGTCAAAGGAAGCGCTATTGTCTACTGAATGATTGGGCGCTTGGGCCAAGGGCAGTATGATGGGCGGGCTGGGGTAGGGAATGTCCGAAGCAAGAGACAGCGGAACGTCCGTCAAGACCGAACACTATCGCATCCTGAATGCGCTGCGGTTCGTGCTGGCGTTCTGGGTCGCCATGGGACACGGTGGAATCTTTCCGCTCTTTGCGGGAGTGGACGCGAGCACGCGATTCGGGCGGTTTGTCACGCACGGGTGGAACACGGTGGTGTTCGGGACGCCGGCGGTCATCGGGTTTTTCATCATTTCCGGTTTTTGCATCCACCTGCCATTTATTGGAAATCAGAAGCTGGCGGTAGGACGGTATTACTTGCGGCGATACACGCGCATTCTGATTCCGGTGGCGGGAGCGCTTTGCGTGTACCGGTTGTGGGGGCAGCATTTACGGATATGGGGCGAGCATTCCATCTTGTGGGAATCGCCGCTGTGGAGCCTGGCGTGTGAGGAGGTTTACTACGCGGCGTATCCGTTGCTGAGGTGGGCGCGAAATCGCTTTGGTTGGAAGAAGTTGTTGCCGCTAGCGTTCGTGGCGGGAGTGGGCACGGCGTTAACGCATCCCCACTCGGATACGTGGCACGACTTTGGACCGTTCGGGACGGCGCTGATTCTGCTGGGGGTGTGGCTCCTGGGCTGCGTGCTGGCGGAACAGAGCGCGGCCATCGCGCCGCAACCCTCGGGCGCGAGGATCTGGAGCTGGCGATTCGTGATCTGGCTGGGCTCCTGGACGTCAGAAATGCTGCATTTCAAAGGCGGAATTCCTTATACCCAGACGATGCTTTGGTTCGGCGTGCTGGCGTACTACTGGATTCGCGAGGAGATCGCCTACGCGAAGTATCGCGAGCCGAATGGTTACCTGGTGGCAGCGGGGGCGTGGAGTTATTCGCTGTACCTGGTTCACGTCCAGGGAATGGAGTTGTTCGGGTGGGCGCATCCACCAAGTTTCGGCTATATCCTCGATTGGATTATGACGATGACGTCTAGCCTGGGGTTTGCGTATGTGTTTTATCTGCTGATCGAAAAGCCGTCGCATCAATTGGCGAGGAAAATCCAAGTTTATGGAACGCGACGGCCGGTCGTGAGTGAGAAGCCGGCGTTTGAAGTTTGAGAGTTGAAGCTAGAAAGCAGGCGACGTTGCACCTGATGCCGTCGATGTGGCATTTTGAAGGCCGTGGAAATGGTGAAACCTATGCCCAGAATGACGGAAGAGGACAGCAGCAAGAGTATTTGAAGCACTCCAAGGATGAAAAGATAACGCTAGGCCTGGCCCGTAAGACAGAGATGCCAGCCCAATCTCTGCTCGAGGGCGCGGAAGAGCTGCCGCGGCATCAAGCGGAAATGCGGTTCTTTGACATACCGGTACTTGACATAGTCCGCGATCCGATACGGAAAGATGTGCTCGACCTCCACGTCCGTAACGCGAAAGCCGCCCCGCTCCAACAACTCGCGGCCTTCCCGTCGTGTATATGTGTACGTTATCGGGCAGCCCGTTTGCGCTTCTGAATTCTTAGCCACCAATTCCTGCAGTTTCCAGAATGCCCCCCGACTCTCCGTCAGAAGAATCCACGCGACTTTCCACGACCTGCGGTGATACACCATGACCTTGAGGGTTGTGCCCGGCCGCGTATATGCGTGCAACTGCTCAAGGACAACCTCAGGGTGCGGCGTGTGGTGAATCACGCCAAACGAATAGATCAAATCATATGGCTCCGCAGGAACAAACCGGGACAACTCCTCAGCATTCCCCGGACAAAATCGGATTCTATCATCCAGTCCATAGATAGTCGCGCGCTGGCGTGCCAGCTCTATCGATTTTTCGGAGAGGTCCACGGTCGTAACTTGCGCTCCTGCCCGCGCAAAGCTAATCGTGTCCGTGCCGATGCCGCACCCGATTTCCAGAACTCTCTTGCCCTGCCACCGTTCGAACTCCGCGAATCCTGGAATGTGATATTCAACGAAATATTTCCGGGCCTCGACTTGGTCAAAATATTCCTTCGTACCGATTGGTGCGGTCGAATGCCGGATGTTGCAGGGACGGCCGTTCCAGTAATCCCGGACGCGTGAGATTTCCACATCACTGAAAGTCATATCTATAGACTAGCCAAGAAAAACACTCACAGCAATACAAGTGTCGTGTTACAAAGAGGTCGCACGTCTCACACAGACGAGTACCGCTGGGAAAAGAATGCGGCCAAGAGCCTAAATATCCACAGAAGGCAACCCGTAAATGCTCCTCCTCACCGCGTTGGAAATCTTTTTCATGTGGGCATTCCTCGGCTTCATCCTCATCGGTATCGGATCCGCCACCCTCGCCCTGTTCGACAAAGACTGCTCTCTCTTCGACGCTTTCTGGATGGGCCTTGCCGTTTCAGTCGCGGTTCTTGAAATCTGGAATCTCCTGCTCCCCGTCACTGCCTCGACAACAATAACGCTCATCTTTGTCGGCATTCTCGGCTTCTTCGCAAATCGCTCTAACCTCTTCAATCGCATCAAACAGGCTTTGCAATCCCCCCGATGGCTGTTTCTGCTCGCCATTGCCATCCTCCTGCTCATAGCTTTGCGCTCCGCCGGCCCCTGCGATTACTACGATACTGGACTGTACGGCGCCTCCGCTGTCCGCTGGATACAGAGTTATCCCGCGGTTCCCGGCCTAGCAAACCTCCATGGACGACTCGGCTTCAATAGTTCCGTGTTTCTTTTCATCGCCGCGCTTCAGCAAGGCATGTGGCACGACCTAGCGTCTCATCTCTTTGCCGGCTTCATGATGGCAGCTCTGTGCCTCAGCATTCTGCCGGCATGTGCTCGCGTCGCTGCAAAACCCTATGGCTCTCCGACCGACTGGTTCCACTGCATCCTTGCGATCCCGGTAATATTCTGGGCCACCCGCTCTAAGATCGTCGGTACTCTAACCGACGAGCCCGCCGCGATTGTCTGCTTGGTTGCCGCAGGCATGCTATTCGAGAACTTTTCTCAATCAAACGAGGAATCTCCGTCAAGAAAGGGCTCTTCACGCCTTCTTGTCGCCATGAGTCTATTTTCCTTGGCGGTCTCCTTCAAGATTTCCACTGTCGTTTTTGCCCTGCTCGCGTGGTGCCTCGCGTTTCGCAGGATTTGGATGCTCTCCCCCTGTGCGCAGAAACGGATAAAATACCTCTCCGCCGCGCTCACTTTCTCCGCTCTGATCCTTCTTCCCTGGTGCGCCCGAGGGATCATCCTGAGCGGCTATCCGCTATACCCCGTCGCCATTCTTGGCTTTCCTGTCGACTGGAAAGTCCCGCTCTCTGTCGCGCAGTATTACGCCCGCGGCGTCCAATCCTGGGGCCGCATGCCCGACGTTCCTCTGGCGGACACCCGCGGTCTTGCATGGCTCAGCGAATGGCTGAATCGCGCCATGAGAAACAGAGTCGCGTTTCAAGTTCCGCTGGGGATTTCATTGGCTGGCTTGGCCGTAGCCTTCGCTTTTCGTAGCGGTGATAAGTCACGTCAGGATCGTCCCTGGTTATGGCTCTTGCTTCCTTCTCTTGCGAGCATGGTCTTCTGGTTCTTGGCCTCTCCAGATCTACGATTCGGCCAGTTTGCTATTTGGACCGCCGCCGGAACTTTAGGAACGGAGGGGATCCTGTCTGCAGCTTCCGCGAATCGGGCCGTTTACTCCCGCATGTCATTAGCGCTACTTTTGTTATCACTGGTATGGTGCCTTGTCTCTTTCGGTTGGAAGGAACCGTACCGCTCTCTTCTCGCCGTCAAGGGATTGCCGCCCTTGCCGAAGGTTGACCTTTCTCTGCGCCACACTTCATCCGGCTTAGCCGTTTATGTGCCAGCCCACGGAAATCAGTGCTGGGACTCTCCTATACCCTGCACGCCGTACTTCGACACTACTCTTCGCCTCCGTATCGGGTCTTCTCTGCGTTCCGGCTTTGCATCCAACTTGACTGCTGACGATCTGCAAAAATTCTCTCTGCCCACGACACCTTAGCCTTCCCGAAACAAATTGCCCTGCGAGTCGCTTCGCTGGGCAAGAAACCGAATCGGATGGGAGAGATTGCGTTCTTATTTGGTTGTGACAGGAGCTTTCATGCCCCACGAGCGGAGTTTTTTCGGCCGGCTGAACTTGCCCAATATCGGTTACATCCTCAGTTGGATCTTAATGATGCTCTGCAGTCTCGGCTTTGCCTACGCGTTCTATCTTGTTGTCGAGAAGCCGTCACACCAATTGGCACGCAAGATCCAAATCTTTAGAGAGCGTCGAACTGTCGCGACGACTGAAAAATCTGCTTTTGACGTCTGATTGTCTCTACGAAAGTTTCGCGTGCGTAGATCCAGATTTCGGCAATCCGGGGCTCCTGCAGGAATCCGCCCCAATCTAGCTGGGCCGCTGTTCCTTAGCTCGGAATAGTGATTTGAGAAGAGAGCGGCGAAGCCGACCCACAAAGTAGCGCGCTCTAATCATGTTCGTAGTCCAGGGATCTGAGAGTCCGACGACCGGTCGTACCTGTTCTTGCGCTAGGATGAGACTGGGTAAGGTTAATGGCAGCTTCGATGCTACCAACATCGTGCGCTCACGCTTCCGGCGGATAGATCGGCGGTACAATTCGTGTTCAGGTAAGCGTTGAAATTGATAGACGTATGGAAAGCCTGAACGGTACAGCATATTGATGAGGCACGATTCGGTCGGATAAAAGGCGACGTAGTTCAAACCCTGGTCCTCTGTCGAACCCTCGTTGAGTAGCTCCATCATGGCGGTCGTACCGGGTGCGCACATACCTTCGATGAGAAGGACCTTGCCTGTAAGGGCATGGAGATTCCGAACCACTCTAAAAGGGTTTTCTAGGTGGTACAAAAGCCCGGCGCACAATACGAAATCGCTCAGTCCGAGTTCGTTGGGCAGGTTCTCAGCATCCGCCGTCAAAAACGTGATGCCGGGAAAACGCTTCTTGGCCTCGATAGTATTGTCGTTTCGACCGTCGATGCCGACGACCTCGAACCCAAGGCCATGCAGGAAGCTAGAAAGGTACCCAACGCCGCAGCCAACGTCCAGAGCATTGCGCAAGGCGACCTGCATTCGAATCTGAAGAAGTAAGTCTTGAATGAAAATTTGTCTGGCCCGGTTCAGCTCCAGAGACGCAGGAGCATCGAATGAAAGACCTTCTTGCACGATTATTTGTACTCCTGAATGGCGAAACGAGAGGGAATATTCAAGATGCCATTCCACTCATCACTCCGGTGCTGGTAGGTTTCCGTTGCGACGACCATTTCTGGCACACAATCCCAATGATCGACTAGGGTTCCTTCGTCATAGAGGCTAACGTGCCAGGAATAAGGTCCCGGACGCAGTGGAAGCATAGGAAAGGTGTAGCAGAGTTCAAGTCTGCCAACAGGTAGGTCGACGTCGTCGGCCGCCCAGGCCCAGATGAGTTGCTGGTCTATGTTCCGGAGTGCCACGCCGTGGTGACCTCGCCGGATTGCTTCAGTCACCTCTACAACAAACCTGATAGTGACGGATTCAAGTGTGGCAAGCACGTGAGGATCCTCTCCGCGAGGCTCTGCAATCCCCCACCGGAGAAAGTGACCTTTGGTATTCAAAACTCGATCTTGCTCGGTTCCGCTTGATCCGCCGCGGGCCATCGCAGATTCGTAGGCCGAAACTACCTCGTGCGTGTTACCGTTCTGCCGGACCTGACCACAATCGATCCACACGACGCGATCGCATAGTCGCCGGATCTGGTTGAGTTGATGACTCACCAGCACCACCGTGCGTCCAGCGCGAGCCACGTCCCCCATTTTACCTAGGCATTTCTTTTGGAAGTTGATGTCTCCCACAGCGAGAACCTCATCCACCAGAAGGATTTCCGGCTCGAGATGGGCCGCTACGGCAAAGGCCAGCCGCACGAACATGCCTGAAGAGTAGTGCTTCACAGCGGTATCAATGAACTTTTCGAGCTCCGCAAAGGCTACAATTTCGTCGAACTTGGAGGTGATTTCACGTTTGCTCATGCCCAGGATAGCGCCCGAGAGAAACGTGTTTTCGCGGCCCGTGAGCTCGGGATGGAAGCCCGTTCCTACTTCCAGTAGCGAGCCGACTCGGCCATGAATCTCCGCCCAGCCTGTTGTGGGGCGAGTTATGCGGGAGAGAATTTTCAGCAAGGTAGTCTTGCCTGCACCATTGCGGCCGATTAGGCCAAGGACTTCGCCTTCCTTCACTTCCAGCGAAACATTCTTGAGCGCCCAGAACGATTCCTCCTTTGTACGGCGGAATACCGAAAGCGGCGATTTCAACGCGCGGCTCAAATGGTCGCGCAACAGTGTACTCTGTTGCAGAGCCCCGCGATTGTATCTCTTCCCCAGTCCTTCGCCATGAATGACTGTATTAGGCATCGTTCTACTGAACCCCCCGTCGATCAGAAATCTTATCAAACCAGTAAGGACCGTTCGTATTTTTGGTAGACGTGATTGGGCGTTGTAGAGCAGCACTCGGGACACCCACCATCAAGAAACCACTCATACTCCAACGCCTCGTCGTGCGCAATTGTCTGCGTTTTTGCGCGATACCGCCATACCAAACGCCAGCGCCAGGACGCACCAAGCCAGCACTTTTGCATCGCAGAGCAGAGCTCTGCATAGGGTTTAGGTGTTACCAGAGCCTCCCAAACTCTGTCAAACGCGACCATCGTTAAGTCCCTTTTTTCTGGCCTTTCAACGTCAGTATCTTCAGATACGCATTTTGTATTCCAAACGGGTTTACGACCCCATGTAGAAAAGCTACTCTGTTGAAACTCTACAGCATGTCAATAGCAAACCAGCCCGGACCTGCCACATTCAACCAAAGAGAGGAGATTGCTTGATGCGGCTGACTCCATTTCTATCCTTCTGTGTTCTATCGTCATTCCTGGTGTGTGGGAGTGAAATTACGGCTCTCTTTGATAGTCACGGCAATGAAACTGACAACCGACTCCTGAAGGCAACCGGCCCGCAGCTTCCGTCATTCTCTGAGAACTCAATCATTCGGACCGAGGGTATGCCGACTCTGTCGGACATCAGTTCCACCGGCCAACCGAATGCCCCCGATACCTATGCCGTGCATCAGAAAGTGGAAGAGGATGCCCACCTGAAAGGACCGAATTCTGCTGTTGACATTCGCGTCTTTGGAGCGCGGTCAATTTCCCCTGCGCTACAACTGACTTCATGGGACAGATGATGCGCATTCGCAGCGGAGGTTTCAGTTATCGCTTCAGCAAGTCAGTTTTCCTTGGGGCACAGGCACCATCGGGAAGTGAAGATGATATCGGTTACACCTTTCTGCCTGGAATTGTCTTCACGCCGAATGTAGGGACGGCAACGGGAAATTTCGGGTTCAAGCAGTGCTGGTTTATTGGACGTTCTGGCGTCGAGGAAAACCACTCGAATTCCACGAACGGCGTGGGCTTCGACCTGATGGAAGACATCCAAACACAGAATATGGACATCCCGCTTCTGATCTCAAGTAGCTACCCCACTGTGAACGTTGGTTTCGGCGGCGTAAACTTGGAGAACATTTCTCCTGCAGATTACCCAACGGCTTTGGTTGCTAATCTCTCGGCTGGTGGCACTGGCGGGACTGTCAAGCTCACAAACCTCTCAAACGTCCCACAAGGAGGCCACAGTGTCTTCACGGGCGGTCCTCTCTCGATCTACTTCGAAGGACCTGGCGGAATATCTTCTTCAAACGTCACTCCGGCATCTGATGCTACCGGTTCGGGGAATGCTTCCCTAACAGGTTTCGGGGTTCAGACGAATGGAACAGCTACCATAGGCTACCAGATGGGCTTGCCATCAGCACCGACAGCAGTCGCGGTCGCTGGAGGTTCTCTTGCTCCCGGTACTTACTACTACCGAATCATAGCGATTGATGCCAACGGCAACGCCACAGGAGCGTCTCCTGCGACAGTAACGCCATGCACGACATTGGGAGGGAACCTAAGCTGTCGAGTAAGTTGGACCGCTCTCCCTGGACAGATTGGCGCACGCCTTTGCCGTGGACGCGCTGCAAACAACACACCTTGTGCTTCCGATCCAGGGAACTCTCCTACCTTTTACAGCGTCCGCGGAACAAGCGTGACTGACACTGGAGTAGGGGATTCCTTTACCGCCAGTAGTCCGAACGCAAATATGGCTTCTTCCGCCGTCTTGGGTCCTGAAGGTGTAGCGGCTCAATCAGTTAAGATTACGGGAGGTGGCTTCGTCAGTACGCTTACGCTGAATAGCTTTTCGGCTAATCGGGCACAAACTCTTCCAGACGTGAATGGCATCGTACCCGTAACAAGCTATCTCAATTCCGCCTACGACTCCTTCAACCGTTCGAACGGCGATCTCGGTTCGAGTTGGACAAGCTATCTACCGGGTGGCGTCTTCACTCCGCCTCGCATTATCAGTAACACTGTACAGAACACCGCTAGCAACCAAGCGATGGCGGCATTCTGGAGTGCGAATCTCTTTGCCAATGACCAGTTTGCGGAATTCAGTGTGGCCACATCGAGCGGATCAGGCCCCGTCTTCTCTCCCGCTGTTCGTTTAACTTCCAGTGGTGGATACGAGTGCGCATTCAAGTCCGGAATCCAAAACGCTACCGGAATCTATAAAGCTATTGGAAACACTTCCACTCTCCTGAGCGCCGGCGTTACGCAGACGCTGACTTCGGGAGACGTTCTTCGTTGCGAGGTTCAAGGGACAACAATCACTCAGTACTACAACGGAGCAGTCCTTCAGACGGCCTCTGACACGACGTATAAGGCGGGCTCACCAGGGTTTGTAAACTTCAGTAATGCAGCTGCAGCTAGCATCAGTTTTCACAACTGGTCTGGTGGAAATCTCCACCCTATTACGCACTCTGACGTTGAACAGGACTGGACAAAACTCCAACATTTCACGCAAGGCCTGGCGCTTGGACCAGAAACAATTACCTCAAGCCCTCGCTCGGAGCAAAACGTCTTTCTCCCCGGCGCGCTGACTTCGACCTGGACAGGGGCGACTTGGACGACGGACAGGGCTGTGATTATTACGCGTATCCAAGTGCAAGCAAAGACGGCTCCCGCTAGCTGTACAACAAACGCCGTCGTTCGGCTTACCGACGGAACGACGCCAATAAACGTCACGATCTCCACGGTCGCGAACGACAGTGGGGCCATCTCGCAGAGTTATGCCGCAGGAGCATCCTTGCAAGTCAAATTACAAACGGCTGCCGCGGGTTGCACTACGAACCCGGCTGACGCCAATGTGACCATACAGTACAGAATGCAGTAGGTCGGCCGAACAGTCGGCGATCAGATTTGGGCTTGGTAAAGGGGAAGCAGGTCAACGCTTACATTCTCGCGCTCGGTCGACCCGCTGCACTTGGCGACTACTCACTGCCGGCAAGAGGCTTAGATATTTAGATATAAGGATGAGTCAGATTATTCGCTGTAGGCGTGACGTGCGTTGAACTTCCTCCCGTGTCGACGTCGATGGCAGTCAACACAAAGCGTAATCAGGTTTTCCGAAGCGTCGTGGCCGAGCTTACTCCGGAGGTTTACATGATGGACTTCTAACATTTGAACAGAACCGCAATCCTGACATCGCCAACCATCCCGCTCCAGCACTTGATTCTTGAGTGCTTTGTACTCCGCAGGATCCAATCTCAATCGAGGTTGTTTCTGGCGTAGCCGCTGCCTCTGCATTTTACCGGTCATCGCATCCCCGACGAATGACTGTGCTGATTTCATGCCAATCTCAATAAAATTCAAGATTGATTCTCACCAAGAGCAGCCCCAGCTAGAAAATCGGCACAGATCATCTCCAGGCAATAACCCCGCGACTTGTCGGAACCCAACATCAGCGCGGCCATTTCGAGCGCTTTCTCAACAACTGGGATCTGACTTGTGTAAAGCTTGAAGTAGATGATTTCCCAGGGCTCCGTATCCTTGCCAGTAAGGTGGCGCTGGACTTCGCTCTTGAATCCTTCCTTGGGCATCTCTTTGGCTTTGTGCAACCAGATTGCACTGTCAAAGTCTTCACCTTCGCGGCGCGCCACTTTGACCAGCTCAATTGCCTTGCTCCAACCCACCTCGCGGAGCTGCTGCTTCGGGATGCGTGTCAATTTCTCGTGAATTGCCATCAAGTAGTAGGCCTTACGCCGCGATCCAGGGAAACGTCTCTCGAGGAATTCGTCAAACGACTTCAGTCTCTCTATCCTCCAGTATTGCTTCGAGCGAACTTCACACAAACATTCTCCAAGCTCAACGAAATGCACATCTTGCTGTCTTTCTTTGGTTTTCTCCCAAGACAAGATCTCGTCGATCTTGCCAAGCACGATGAGGGCGCGGCGGTGATTGATTTCTGGTGACACGGCCCCTCGTCCGTTAATCCACAAGCTCGTCAAGCCAATCAAGGTCACTTGCTCCTGCTTTGCGGATGAGATTCGCATCGATTAGTTGCTGGTTGTTGAGGCAAAGTCCCAGATGGGAACAGCTGAGACAGCCGTTTTGGGGGAAACGAATGCCACTGTGCGAGGCAAACCGACCCGCCTCGATTTGGCCAACCGTCGCTTCGACGAGGCGACCAAATTCCTGGCGCTGTTCTTCTGAAATTGAAGCCCTTAAATATTGGATTTCCGGCTGGTGCTTTCGCACGAACACCACAAACGCAACATCCAGAATCCCCGTGATCCACGAATAGCAGATCAACTGAGGATCTAACGAAAGCAGCCCATCCGGCTCATCTGGATAACGGCTGGTCGTAGTCTTCCAGTCAATGAGACACCGCTTGCCATCCAGCTCCCCCAGCGCATCCAAGTAGGCAACGAAATCATTGCCTCCCGATAGAGTCCGGACCGCTTTGATCTGGAGATTCTTCCGCGGGCTAGGAATACAAACGCGATTATCCCTCGCAAATGTCTCGAGCAAATGGACTCCCTGATGGAGGACGCGGTCCCAGGAGTCTCCTTTCTTATATTCGAATGAGGCATCGCGGAACGGACTCCATTCCTTGAAGAGTGCTGCAGCGCTATCTTCTTGCCGGAAGAGGGATCCCAGGGCAGTCTCAAAGCAGCGACCAAAAACCATCGCCGCCCGGGTTTCTTTTTCTCGCCATCCGTCCAGATAGTGGTAGCGATAGCTGCGGGGGCAGCGAAGATATCGGCTGATCTGCGTATAGCTATAGGTCATGTGCGTTTCGCTGCACATCACCCTTGTTCATTGAAGTGCAATCTAGGAGTTCCCAATCTGCTGCCGGAGCGAAAGAATCGAGATTCTGAAAAGATCGCCCATTCATCGCCATACGGGAGGTTCGGACGACTCCGCGGAGATTGAGGAGAGCTCTTTCATCCACTTGGTCTCGGGCGAGCAGTTCTGCGTCGTAGCCGAAATCGCGAAGAAACCAGTTGAGTTTCCAAAGTGCTCTATCAGTGCAGTACAGCCGTCCAAAGAACGATCGTGTGTCAAATGGCTTTGGTTCGATAATGACAAAGCAGATCTCGAGGAAGGGTTTCTGGGGCTGCCATCGATAAGAAACTCTTTCCACTCGAACCAGAAACAAGCCATCGAGAGGACTTTCACGATTTTCCTGTGTCGAATATAGACCCGGAATTTGTCGTCTCATGACTTTGCCTCCTGAGGTTGGGCATAAGAATTGAGTTTGCAGACCAAGCCATCTCTGTTCTCTTTAGCGGATGCAGCGATAAGGGCGATAAAGGACTCGACCAAGTCCCGACTGGCTCCTTTGAGGGTCTCCGTACCACAGAAATCCGCGGCGTACGCCTTAACAAGAGTCGGATCGAGGTTGTGCTGGCGAATCAGGAGGCAGAGTTGGTCCCGCAGCCGCGGCTGGCCGTTGTTCGAGCCAGTTTGGGAATGCGGTTTTGTAGACTGCTCGTGACCTCTCGCGGTACCGGGAGACCTAGAAAAAGGCCCCAACTCTTCGACAGAGCAGAGACCAATCCCGTAAGCTTTGCGGAGGGCACGGTTAACGGCTCGCGTTTCGGCAACGCGCATCTCAGCCCCGTGTACCGCGGAAGAAACGTTAGAGGGATCGGCGTCACCATAACCGGTAAACCCCTTCGAGCCAGCAGACTTATACACTGTTGCCTTGAAAACCCAACGACCTGACGACGGGTCGCAAGATTCGAGCACTTGTTGAACTTGGATACCAACGCAGCGGTTGCGCCTAGCCAAACGTAAGAGGCCGGAATGGGTGATGTACCAGTGGCTGTCAAGGAATCGGACATCTCCCAACGCAACCGACAGAGAGTAACTTTCAACAAGCGCTCTTAATTGAACTAGCTTTGTTCTTGGAAGTCCTCCCCAAATCGCCCTAGCAAGTTTGAGATCTGATCTAACGAGTCGGTGGCTTTTCTTCATCGAATCCTCCTCATCATATATGCTTAGCGCTAAGGATATGCTTAGCGCTTAGCATATGTCAAGTGTTTTCTTGATAAGTCAGAGGTGTCGATATAAGGTTCTAATTCGATGGCCAAGAAGAACGATAAGGATCCGCACGCCGTCGAGTTAGGCCGACGTGGTGGCAAGGCGCGCAACCTAAAGCTAACAGCCGAAAAACGACGCGAAATTGCGAGCAAGGCAGCGCGCGCGCGCTGGGCTAAACTCAAAAAGACTGATTAAATGCGGTAAAGGTTTGGGGACGTCATGCTAGTTGCACGATTTCTCCCTGCTAGTCGTTACATGCAACAGGGTTGACATTCTGGAGTTGCAATTTTGAGACCCGCCTGCGGCCAATTGGTTCCTCCTATCGATCTTACCGAACACTGCAGGGCCGAGCGTACCCATCGAGCGCAATCCGGTGGACCGTGGCATACTAAAACCCCTCAGCGCCAATGCGAAACAAGCGACTAGATGTGTTGCGATGCATCGCGGTCCTGCTGGTCTTGGTTTGTCACGGCGTCAATCCTACGCGCTTCGAAGCCGCCGGACGGGTGGGCGTTGACCTCTTTTTTGTGCTCAGCGGCTTCCTCATATCGGGACTACTTTTCGTCGAATACAAGAAGAGCGGTTCAATCGACTTCAAACGTTTCTTTATCCGCCGTGGCTTGAAGATCTACCCGGCATTTTACTTTCTCCTGCTCATCACGCTCCTCTACCAGATCTTGTTCCACCAGGTGGCCCCGCTCGGCCGGTACCTCTCCGAAATACTTTATGTCCAGAACTATGGTTCCCTTATCTGGGGGCATACTTGGTCGCTCGCCGTTGAGGAGCATTTCTACATTCTGCTCCCTCTCTTTTTTCTTCTCCTCATCCGCTATTCTTCCAATCGGACCGATCCTTTCCATGCCATGCCGCGAGCCTTCCTGGCCGTGGCAGCAATCTGCCTCGCCTTGCGGGTTGTGACGGTGTTCAGTATTACTTCCGCAGAATTGAAAATTTGGAAATGGTACCGCTTGGCGTATGCCACCACGCATTGCCGTCTTGATGCGCTCTTCTTTGGCGTTCTCTTGGGCTACCTCTACCATTTTCAGCCCGGCGTTCTCGATAAGTTGTTCGATTCATCAAAGAAACAGTTTATTTTGGCAGCTCTTTCGGGAGCCTTACTCTCCTCTTGTTTGATTTTTCAAATCGAAGGCCGTTTTATGCTGACCCTAGGGCTCACGATGTTGTACCTGGGGTTTGGACTCGCTTTGATTTTATGTTTGCGCGTTTGCGAAGTACTTCCTAGCCCGCTCACTAAGCTGTTCAATCGGATTGGAACCGGCTTCGCGTACGTCGGCATGTATTCCTACTCGGTCTATCTCTGGCACCTTCCGGTCGAGTCTTGGGGATTCAGCTTCATGACTCGCATTCTCCATGTACAAATGGGACATGTGGTTGGTCTTCTTTTTTACATGACCGGTTCCATCGTGTTGGGGATATTCCTATCACAACTCATTGAATTTCCAATTCTGAAACTGCGCGACCGCATTTTCCCCGCGATGCAGGCGGGAGCTTCGCGAGGGCCAAGGCCTCAAGGGCAAGTCGTGCCGGGTCCAGGTGGTATTCGTTGACAAATCGGTGAGCACAGCATGTGCTCACTTCAATCTGCTATGCCCTCCACGCGCGAATTCAACGCGGGTCGAAGTGGAGTCTCATTGCAGTCCGGCCTCTGCGACGAACATGAGAAAGGCAGCAATGATAAGGGCGACAACGATGTTGAACCCAAGAGAGATTCGTTTTTTGCGGAAACGGTCGATGAAGCAGAGAAACAGAAAGACAAAGCCAAGAATGGCGGCGAAGAAGATTGGGGCACGGACGATGTAGATGGGCTGATTCATTGTCAGCGGAATTGGAGCAGGATCTTCGTGACGATGATGACCACGAGCACCCCAACGATAAGAAACCGCCCCTTGAATTTCTTTGGCATAAGCTCGTTGAGTATAATGTCATTCGCTAGATAAATCCTATTTCGCATGATTTTAGACTCGGCATGGGTGACAAGACTATCGCAAATAGAACGACGACACGAGATAGGCCAATCTCGGCCTGGCGTCCTCGATATTAACGCCGAAGATGCCAGATAGCCTGCACGAGCAGGGCAAAAGAGCGGCAGCTAGAGGTACCGCGTAGTGAGCCTGAAACCGTAGGACTGACAAGAAGGCAAGGAAGCAAAACGCAGTTTGTGTAATCAGGAATTGCACCCTTCGGTCGGCTAGCATCGAAGCCAACGCTACAGCGGCACACAAAGTTGTGACCACAAAAATAGATGAACTTCGTGATGACGGAACAGATAATTTCACAGCCCCCGTCTATGATGTAGACTCTCTCAGTGAAACTGGTACAAAAACTCGGACTGGTCAGCGTGAGGACTGACACTATTCCAGGAGCAGCCCTGCTACCCCATGGTTTAACAACCAAGACTTGGCGATCCCGATCCTGGAGATACGATCACTTGGCCGTTTTTTTTCTCATCCTAAACACAATCTCGGCATTATTGTTTATCGGTTTCGTCAAACACCCCATCTATGATGACGTCTATAATGTGTTGGACGTTCACCGTTATGCTAGCGAAGGCGTATCCGTAGATACGGTTCGCCGTAGTGTGAACGCGCCAGGACCCACAAGCTTTCTCTGGATGGCCGCTGCCGTTCGCCTGCTTGGTGGCTACGAGTTACGAGCGGCGCGGCTGGGTGCGCTCTCGAGTTGGCTTGTGTTGGGTGTAGGGATATTGATCGGCGCGCGTGGTAGCAGATTTCCTCAACTTTGGTTTTCCGCTCTCCTCGTCACCCTTGTCTTCCCCCACGCGGCGACCGCGAGTGCGTCTGTGTTGACCGAAGGGCCCGCGCTTCTCTTCGCAATGATGGCTGTATTGATTTGGGTGGAATCAATATTCCAGCCAACGATTACTTCCCGCCTTGTACTAACTGCAATGATCGGGGGCCTGTTCATGGGCATTGCGGTTACCTGCCGACAGTATTATCTGATGCTGCTGCCTGCGGCAGTGCTAGCCGCCGCAATCCAATCGCGCCGAGGTTCGGTTGAGAAATCGTCGCTCAGGTCTGTTGCGGTGATCCTTTCCCTCGCAACTGCGATCATTCCCGTGCTTCTTTTGGCCCTAATATGGAGAGGATTCACAAGTCCCGGCGTGGCGCGCAACATGTTAAACACCGAGGTCGGCACAAGCATCCTCAGACCGGTCGTCACCGTTTTCTATGTCGCACTCTATCTTGTTCCGCTGACTTTTCCGGTCATGCTGCGCTTGAGGTTCGCGCAATACCAACGAGCACTCTTGTTTGCCGCTTTAGCTGGAATTGGAGCTACATATTTTCGGTCCTATCTGCTACAGCCAGGCCCCCTAAAGTCATTGGTTCACATCGGCGAGCGAGTGCCCGCGGGTGAATTCATTATTTTCGCGCTGATTGCGGTTGTCACCATTTATAATGCTTTAGCATTGGGTCTCCAGGTATGGTCGCGCGGGGCCAGTTTGTTTTCATCTCCCCTTGTGGTCTTCGCGCTGCTGGCGATCGTGTTCTTCATCGGGGAACAGGTAGGAGTTGGCGGAAACATGCCCTTTTATGACCGTTATCTGCTTCAACTGGCACCCTTCTTGGGGATTGTCGCTTTTGATGTGCTCCCGGGCTTGAATCTGCAGCGTCTGCTCGCGCTTTTGTTCTTGTCCGTAGTCGGCCAAGTGATGCTATGGCGCCACGCTTTCGGCGGTTGATCCATGGAGGGACTTTTGCCGCGGGGCACAGGCCCGGGCTTGTTCGGATGGTGGGGACAGAGACGGACCGATGATCGCTCCGGATGTGGTTTTAGGCAAAGATGTTGTTATCCACCAGCCCAGCTTAGTAAATCTTTACGGGTGCACCATAGGTGATGGCTCAAGGATCGGAGCGTTTGTGGAGATTCAAAAAGGTGTTGAGATTGGCCGGAATTGCAAGATCTCCAGCCACACATTTGTGTGCACCGGCGTTTCGATCTCAGACGGGGTTTTTGTGGGCCATGGTGTAATGTTCATCAACGATCTCTACCCGCAAGCTGTGAACTCAGACAATAACCTACAAACCGAGGCCGACTGGAAGGCGAGTAAGACTCGGGTCAAGACGCGAGCCTCCATCGGAAGCAATGCAACCATCCTGGGCGGCGTGACAATTGGCGAGGGTGCGCTGGTGGGGGCGGGAGCTGTGGTAACCAGAGACGTGCCGGACTACGGAATGGTGGCAGGCGTTCCGGCGCGAGTTCTGGGGGATATCCGCCGCAAGAGGAGAGGCACATGACGAGCCGTGGTTTGGTTCTGCTAATCGCGAGCGCGCTTTGCACGGTCGGGGCGAATCTGCTACTCCGAGGCGGGATTCTTCGTGCCGGAGGGTTCACCCTCTCTCTGGACAGAGTAAAGGACCAGGTCCTCGGGCTCTGTCGACAACCTATGTTTGTAGTCGGAGTCGTTTTGTACGGGGTTGCGGCCATCATATGGTTCCGTGTGCTCTCTACTGAGGATCTGAGTCTCAGCTACCCATTGTTCGTAAGTCTAACATTCGTCCTGGTCACACTCGGGGCCGCATATTTTTTCAGGGAACACATCTCGTGGCAGAGAGCGCTGGGAATGTTCGTGATCCTCGCCGGCTTCGTTCTGACGGCCCGGGCGTAGGGAGAGGCAAATGGTACGGGTCGGCTTGATTGGCTATGGCTACTGGGGTCCCAATTTACTTCGGAATTTCGCTGAACTGCCTGGTACTCAGGTGACCGCTGTCTGCGATTTAAGCCTTGAACGTTTGGAATTGGTGGGCAGGCGCTATCCTGCGATTCGTACCACCACAAACTGGCTGGACCTGATTGGGGACCCTTCCATCGACGCCATCGCCGTGGCCACACCGGTTTCCACTCATTTCGACTTGGCCTCAGAAGCACTGCGGGCCGGCAAGCACGTGCTGGTGGAAAAGCCACTGACCGCCAATTCGGAGCAGGCGCTCGGTTTGATGGAAGAGGCTGCGCGGCGCAAACGTGTGCTCATGGTGGACCACACCTTCGTCTATACCGGCGCCGTCCGGAAGATTCACGAACTGGTCGCCGAAGGCAAAGTCGGCGAGATTTATTACTACGACTCGGTGCGCGTCAACCTGGGACTATTTCAACACGACGTAGACGTGATCTGGGATCTTGCGGTCCACGACTTGGCGATCATGATCTACGTACTTGGACGCGTGCCCTGCGCCATAGCAGCCACAGGCATGAATCATTTCCAAGGAGGAAAGGAAAACATCGCCTATATTACGGCCTTCTTCGAAGGAATGCTGATCGCCCACATCAATGTGAACTGGTTGGCGCCGGTTAAGGTGCGCCGGACCTTGATCGGCGGCAGCCGCCAGATGATTGTGTACGACGACATGGAGATTACGGAGAAGGTCAAGGTCTATGATAGGGGAGTGACAATCAACGCCGGTCACACCGAACACGTGTACCAGGAGCGTGTCGGCTACCGAATGGGCGATATGTGGGCTCCTAAGTTAGACATCACTGAAGCTCTGAGGGTTGAAGGGCAAGAATTCATAGAGGCGATTGAAAACGGCCGTCAACCCATCACCGGCGGAGAAGCTGGTCTGCAGGTCGTTCGGATTTTGGAGGCCGCCACGGAGTCCATGAAGGCACGCGGAAAGCTTGTCGAACTTGGGGGCCGAAGGATGCACGCATGATTCCCTTGGTCGACCTGAAAGCTCAATACCACACCATTAAAACAGAGATCCGCGAAGCCATTGACCGCGTTCTCGAAACCTCCCAGTTTGTGCTAGGCAGCGAAGTGGCCGCGTTCGAAGGAGAATTTGCGGACTTTTCCGGCGCACGTCATGGAATCGCTGTGAACTCAGGAACAAGTGCCTTGCACTTGGCGCTTCTTGCTGCCGGTATAGGCCCGGGCGACGAGGTTATCACCGTCCCCTTCACATTTGTGGCCACCGTTGCTGCCATCGTTTATACCGGGGCACGCCCTGTTTTCGTGGACATCGATCCCCGCTCCTACACGATTGATGTCACTCAGATCGAAGGCGCCATCACAAAACGAACGAAGGCGATCCTGCCGGTGCATCTTTACGGGCATCCGGCCGATCTGGACCCCATCCTCGAGATCGCCCGACAGCATCATCTGGTTGTCATAGAAGATGCCGCTCAAGCGCATGGTGTTGAATACAAGGGTCGTAGAGTCGGCTCCATTGGGGACCTCGGCTGCTTCAGTTTCTACCCGGGAAAGAACCTCGGCGCCTATGGTGAGGGCGGGATGGTGGTGACAAACCAGCCTGGGTATGATCGTACAATTCGCATGTTGCGCGACTGGGGTCAGGAACATAAGTATCACCACGTCTTGAAAGGATTCAATTACCGCATGGAAGGTCTGCAGGGAGCGATTCTGCGTGTCAAGCTGCGCCATCTGGAGACCTGGACCGAAGCGCGGCGCATCCATGCAGCTCTCTACGATTCGCTACTGGCTGGAAGCAGTGTGCAAACTCCACAGGCAATGGCGTACGCACGGCACGTGTATCACATCTACGCCATCCGCACGCCAGAGCGTGCGGCCCTACAACAGGCGCTCCTGCAACAGGGGATTCAGAGCGGCATTCACTATCCGTTTCCAGTTCATCTTCTTCCAGCGTACGCAGACCTCGGCTATCGCACAGGCAGCTTTCACCAGGCAGAAACCATGGCCGCCGAGGAACTGTCGCTGCCCATGTATCCGGAACTCTCAACAGAAGCGATTCACCAGGTCGCAGCTGCTTTGATCGGGTCATCACGGCTTCGAATTGAGGAGCTGACGAAAGGAGCAAGTTGACGACCCGAGAAGTCAGCGCGAGCTTTGGATGTGCGCAGCCGTCTGCCGACCCGGTGTGGGAAACGGAATGTGCCGCGTGGCTGCGCGAAAAACATTCGACCGAAGCACTCGCGGTGATGTTCGCCCGCTTCCGTGAAGGCGAAAGCTCCATGGACGTTTCCCTGCGACGGGTCATCTTCCGAGCCCTTTGCCGACGAGTGGGGAGCGACATCCAGATTGGAACTGGCGTGGTCTTGAAGCATCCGGAGACAATGGAAATCGGCGACTGTGTCTTCATCGGAGCCCAAACCATGATCCAGGGCCGCTTTGACGGTACTTGTCGGATCGGAAGTCACGTCTGGATTGGCCCGCAGGCCTATTTCGACGCCCGCGACCTCGTTCTCGAGGACTATGTTGGATGGGGACCCGGAGCGAAAGTTCTTGGTTCAACTCACACAGGTGAGCCCTTGGATGTTCCGATCATTGCGACGAATCTTCAGATCAAGCCGGTCTTGATTGGCTATGGGGCCGACATTGGCGTCAATGTAACGATACTGCCCGGCGTCCGCGTAGGTGCGCACGCCATCGTGGGTGCAGGTGCCGTCGTGACTCGCGACGTTCCCGAGTACGCTATTGTGGCAGGTGTTCCGGCGCGAATTCTGCGTTCCAGGCGCGACAGATAAGAAAGAGCCGCGCCAAAACCCAACCGGAGTTCGGGCGCGATTCGAGAACGGGTGAAAAATTCCATCGAATGAAATCCAAGGAAGTCGGATCCTGATTACCGGCGGAGCCGGTTTTCTTGGCACCCACCTAGCTGAGCGTCTGCGCTCGGAAGCAGAAGTCATTTTGTTTGATAATTTCCGACGTAACTCACTTCGGTGGGCACCCCTTCTGGCGCAAGATCAAAACGTCTCACAAATCTCCGGCGATGTCCTCGATGTTTCGTCCCTCGAAGAAGCTCTGCGAGGGGTTGATACCGTAATTCACTTAGCGGCAATCGCCGGCGTTTCAAGCTATTACAACGAGTCGCTACTGACCCTTCGGGTGAACATTCTTGGTACTGTCAACGTGCTCGAGGCGGCGGTAAAGAACGGGGTGAAAAGGTTTATACATTTTTCCACCAGCGAAGTCTTCGGACCAGACGCCCTGTGGGTGCAAGAATCATCTCCGCTTGGAATTGGGCCGGTTTCGGACCGTCGCTGGGTGTACGCCACCAGTAAGCTCGCTGGCGAACATTTTGCACTGCGGTATGCTGAGGAGCACCATTTTGGGGCTACTGTCGTGCGGCCGTTCAACATCTACGGGCCCCGACAGTCAGGGGAGGGGGCCATCGGCAATTTTTGTCGCGCAGCGATAGCTGGACAGCCTCTCACCGTTTACGGAGAAGGGTCTGCGATCCGTGCGTGGTGCTATGTGTCCGACTTGGTGGATGGCGTAGCATCCATCTTGCATACCCCCGATTCCGCTAGCCAAGTCTTCAACCTGGGCAATCCTCGAGAGGTAGAGACCACTCTGGGTCTCGCGAGGCGCATTGCTGCGCTCGTTCCAGGTGCTACGATCCGCATGCAGGCTATTGAACGCGCAGAGGTCCGTGCGCGTGTACCGTCGATTGACAGAGCGCGGAAAATGCTTGCATTCGAACCGAAAGTGGATCTCGAGCAAGGGCTGCAAGCCACTCTTGAATGGTTTCGTCAGGGAGGCGCCTAGATGCGGGTAGCGGTTGTCGGAGCCGGGAAAATGGGTCTGCCTCTGGCTTGCCAGATCGCCCGGCGAGGCGCACACGTAGTTGCCTGCGATGTCAGGTCCGAGGTCGTTGAGGCCATCAATCGCGCCGTTTCTCCGATCGAGGAGCCTGGTATCCAGGAATTGCTGTCGGAGATGGTCCGAGACGGCCGCCTGAGTGCGAGCACGAACGTACCCACAGCCGTTGCTGAAAGCGATGTGGTCGTGGTGATTGTTCCTGTCCTGCTGACCTCCAGCCACCGGGCTGATACTTCGGTCATCGAAGCAGCCACGCGCCAGATTGCCAGCCGTCTGAAACCTGGCACGCTCGTTAGTTATGAGACAACCCTGCCGGTGGGAGGTACACGGCGGCTCGCACGAATTCTTGAGGAAAGCGGCCTCAAGGCCGGAGAGGATTTCGACGTCATATTCTCACCCGAGAGGGTGAAGAGCCGATTTGTTCTGCAGCGGCTAACCGAGAATACTAAGGTGGTCGGGGGGATCACGCCACAGGCCGCCGAGCGCGGTGCGTCCTTCTATGCTGAATACTTGGGCGCTCCCGTCGAAAACGTGAACTCGCTGGAAGCCGCCGAGCTGGTCAAACTCGCGGGGATGGTCTACCGCGACGCAAATATCGCCCTCAGTAATGAACTGGCCTCTTACGCGGAGCGAGTCGGCGTGGACTTCGGAGTTGTTCTGCGCGCCGCCAATTCCGACGGCGAGTCGGCGCTGCTACTTCCCGGCATCGGCGTCGGAGGACACTGCACGCCCGTCTATCCGCATTTCCTGATCCGCGACGGCGAGGAGCGCGGCATCGAGACTAGCTTGACCCAACTCGCGCGGACCATCAACGACGAGCAGCCACGCGCGACTCTGGACCGTCTCGAAAGAGTGTGGGGCACACTCAAAGGACATCGCGTGCTGATTCTGGGGCTAGGCTTTCGCCCGCAAGTGAAGGAACATATTTGTTCGCCGGCATTCCAGCTGCGAGAAGAACTGCTTCGTCGCGGCGCGCAGGTTTACTTGCATGATCCCCTCTACTCGGACCACGAGATCCGTGCCCATGGTTTTGTCCCGGGCAACTTCTCGGATTCCGTGGTGGCGACCGTCTTCATCTTGAACACCGCCCACGAAGCATACCAAATCATGGATTTTGTAGAATTGGCAGCGCGGGGTCTTAAAGCCGTCGTGGATGGACGCAACCTCTGGACACAGGACCAGGTCCAACGGGCCGGCCTTTTTTATCTGGGAATAGGCCGACCCCATGAGAAACCTGAGTCCCTTTCGACTCACCGCAGTATCCCGATTGCGAGACCGCTTCTGGGGGTTGAAGAGTCAGTCGCGGTCTCCAAATCAATCCGCTCCGGTTGGATAGCGCAGGGACCACAGGTTGCCGCATTGGAACATGAGTTTGCCGAGTACGTGGGTGCCCAACATGCCTGTGCGGTCTCCAATTGCACAGCCGCTTTGCACCTCGCCTTGTTAGCAGTGGGCGTACAGCGCGATGACGAGGTGATTACCGTTAGCCACTCCTTTATCGCCACAGCCAACAGCATTCGGTATTGCGGCGCAACTCCCGTTTTCGTTGACATTGAACCGGATACATACAACATCGACCCTTCAAGAATCCGAGCGGCGATCACAGCACGCACACGTGCAATTCTCTGCGTGCACCAGGTGGGGATGCCTTGCAATCTCGCGGCGATTCTCGAAATCGGCCGATGGCACCGCCTGCCAGTTGTCGAAGATGCGGCCTGCGCTATTGGCAGCGAAATTCTTTGGAAAGGCAGCTGGGAAAGAATAGGCAAACCGCACGGAGACATCGCATGTTTCTCCTTCCATCCCCGCAAGCTCATCACCACGGGGGAGGGGGGGATGTTGACAACTTCCAATCCGGAGTATGACCGGCAATTCCGCCTTTGGCGACAGCACGGTATGAGCGTCCCGGACACGGTGCGTCACGGATCCAGCGAAGTGGTTTTTGAGTCTTATCCTGTCATTGGCTTCAACTATAGGATGACTGATATTCAAGCGGCCGTGGGCCGCGAGCAGCTCAAACGGCTTCCTACGATCATCGAGCGACGGCGATTGCTCGCTCGGCGATACGGGGAGATGCTCGCGAGCCTACGCGGATTGACGCTTCCTTCGGAGCCTTCGTGGGCGCGCAGTAACTGGCAAAGTTACTGCGTGCGCCTGCCTACGGAATGCAATCAGCGCCAAGTAATGCAGCAACTGCTAGACCAGGGTATCGCAACTCGACGCGGCGTGATGTGCTCTCACCGCGAGCAGCCGTATCAAGGCCTCGCAGGCCAGGGGCTAACGGAGAGCGAGAAAGCACAGGACCACACATTGATCTTGCCGCTCTTCCATCATATGACCGATGAGGACCAGGTACGGATTGCGAATGCCCTTCGCGTAGCTGTTGCGACACCACAAGAGGTGAACAGGTCCCATGCTTCAGGCTGACTCCACTAGGCAAGCACAGACTAGGGTAAAGGGACGCCAGTTCGTGTCAGTGGTCACGCCTGCCTACAACGAGGCACGGAATCTGCCCGTCCTCTTCGAGCAGCTCTCGAAAGTGATGAAGTCCATGGAGTTGGAGTGGGAGTGGATCGTTGTGGACGACCATTCTTCGGATGACACCTTTAGAATGTTGTCCGAGCTCTCGCAAGAACACCTGCAGATTCGTGGGTTCCGTCTTGCCCGCAATTTCGGTTCACACAGTGCCATTGCCTGTGGCATGCAGCGGGCGAACGGTGATTGTGTGGTCTTGATGGCGGCCGACCTGCAGGACCCGCCCGAAACGTTGCCCGACCTGATTCGAGAATGGCAGTCGGGCAATCAAGTTATCTGGGCTGTGCGCATTCGTCGGGAGGGGGAAAAGGCAAGGACTCTGGGCTTCTCTCGCTTGTACTACTGGATCATGCGTCACGTGGTTGGGATGCATGAGATGCCCGCCACGGGGGCGGATTTCTGCCTCATGGACCGCCGCGTGGTGAATGCCCTACACCAGTTCAGCGAGACGAATGCCAGCGTCTTCGCATTGATCACTTGGATGGGTTTCCGGCAGAAGGCAATTCCCTACGTGAAGCAAGCGAGGCTTCACGGACGTTCGGGATGGAACTTGGAGAAAAAACTGAAGCTCGCGGTAGATTCCGTCACGTCATTCACTTACGTTCCGATCCGACTCATGTCCTATCTGGGTTTCCTTTTGGCCGTGATCGGCTTTTTCTATGCGGTTTTCGTCGTCTTCAACGCCCTCCACGGCCACCCTCCGCAAGGGTGGACGTCATTAATGGTGGTGGTACTTGTGATTGGTGGCATTCAGATGCTTATGATGGGTGTGTTGGGCGAGTATCTATGGCGCGCCCTTGACGAATCCCGCCACCGCCCGAAGTACCTGATCGAGGCGACCACTGAGCGCGCAGAGCATACCGAGTCATCCTAGTGAGTTAAGGTCGGGAAGATATCAATCTGCAGAATCAAAGATCGACGATTGAGCCATAGAAGAACTCTGAGATGACTGGGAACACATCAAGTTTGATTAAAGAGCAATGAGATTCTCCACGTAATCGTCTCCGAGCAAGCTTCGCGAACAAAGATGATGGTTCTGACGACCACTCGGGGGGGGGGCTAAGGTTTTGCCATTGCCACCTGTCTCGCTCTCACACTTGCGTGCCACGTTTGCTTCCAAGACTAGATCTCATCAATCTTGGATCGCACTATGAGGGACGGGGGATGGCTGGTTTCTGGCGACGTGGCCTCTCGTCGGTTTATCTACAACCTCGTCAGGCCAATCAAGGTCGCTCGCGCCTGACTTGCGGATTAGGTTTGCCACAGATAACTCCTGGTCGTTCGGGTTGCAACACAGATATTGCAACATCTTCTGCCTGTCTGCATAATTTGGCTCCTCGGAGCTGAGGATAGGAGCCCACAGCTACATGCGCAGATATAGCCCTAGCGAATTGGAGCGGGCGAAGTTGGCTGTAATATACTTGATTATCTATGGTTTATTGGCCATTTTTATTTTGTTCGGAATTCCATGGGCGATTCTCCTCTGGAAATCTTCATAACCAACTCTGATAAGAGATCTAGCAGTTATGGGTCGATTGCGCAACGGAAAGAATGTAATCCCAAAACCGGGCATCACATTACAACGAAGTAAGCCGTTAACGCGTTTATCAGAGAAATGGATTCGCACTCGGCCAGATGTCCCGTAACGCGACTTCCAGGAACCTGCCGTCCATCCGCAGGGCGCCAGAGCAATAAAGCGATTCGTTGACAAATCGTTGAAGCCAGTGTGTACTCACCCAATTCCGCTATGCCCTCCACGCGCGAATTCAACGCGGAACTAGCCTCGCGGTTTGCGCGCTGGCTGAGAGTACTGGGGTATTCTGCAAACACGAACCGCTACTATTTGGGTTCAGTTTTGTCACTCTGCGAATTTCTCAATGACATCCCAGCTACAGATGTCACACATCTTGATATCCGAGATTTCTTGGCTTCAATCGCGCAGAAGGGTCTTAAGCTAGCAACTATATGGAGGGCCATGAGCGCTCTCCGTTGCTTCTTTGATTTTCTCAACATGGGGGGACTAATCAATTGGTCTCCACCGCGCTTCGTTCGCTTACGACGTCTGAGACGAATCGTTCCGCGCGTGCTCACTGAGAAGCAAGTGCGCTTGCTCTTGTCAGCCGCCGGCAATCTCCATGAACGAACTATGATTGAGGTCCTTTACGGTACAGGAGCACGTGCTGGAGAAGTTCGCAGTATGCGGGTTGAGGATGTAGATTTGGAGGCTCGGCGAATACGCGTGCTCGGCAAATGTGGATACAGATATGTTTTATTTCCTCGGGCAATTTCGGGCTATCTTCGCCGGTATATCGGAAAACGGAGAAGCGGATATCTGTTTGTTGCCTGCTCCTTATCCCGAAGGTTAAACTTAATTTCCACACCGAATGGCGCGTGGCGTTCCTACTTCTATGAGTACGACCCAGCAGTGAAACGCACGCATCGTATTCCCTGGTATGTTCCTAAGCGAGAAGGGCTAACGTACGATCAGGCGTTAAGAAGGCTAAAGCGAGACACTCCAAATCCAATTCGAGATTTGACAATCGGCAAGAAGCCCTTGGCTTGCGTAACCGTGCGCTGGGTGGTTATGAAAACTGGGCTCAAGGTTGGTCTCCATGTGCACCCTCAGCTTCTTAGACACACGTTCGCGACTCATCTTCTCGACCATGGTGCGGATATAAGGATGATTCAGGAAATGCTGGGACACGTGAGTGTGGGTACTACTCAGAAATACGCGCATGTGAGCATGAATCAAGTTCAGAAGGTGCTGGATAAATGTCACCCGAGAAACTTGTAAGCATTCAAGATCGCCCGGCTCGCAGAGAGGGCTTATTGATGCCTGTGCGGATAGATAAAAGAGCCCTTCCACCCTTTTTTCTCACGAGAAAACTGCGCAGAAGTATCGAAAGGCTCCTGCCAGCAGAGCATCACCAACGGTTGCATTCATATTTTGCCACTTACGGCTGCCTCCATTGCCACCATAAGGATGCGATATACGGCGGGAATGGATTTTGCCGTCTTTGCTTGGGCGCCATTGGGAAGCGCTTGAGAAAAGTTGACAAAAAGTTGCGAGCGAAGCTTTCCGACCATCGGCCAGACCTGGAGGAGGCCTATCTCCGACCTTACAACTCTGCGCGCCAGCTGCTTGCCGACTTAGTTCCCAAGATGGGCAAAAGATCAACTCAGAGAAAACCTGAACCGAAATCTCCGCCCAAAGTCTATGTGAAGTGGTTGACGTAACGACCATTCACGGTTGTCCGGTACAGCGGATGCATTTTTGTTGTGAGTTACTGCATGCAGGTTGCCGTGTTTCTCGTTATGGTTCTACTCGTGGTTTAACGTCGCAGTCCACGCTCGAAAAAAAGGAATAGCGACGCTATCATCCGTGGTCATCGCCACCCTATTGGTAAGTGTTCTCCGAAAAATAGGCTACGCCGACAGGGAGAACTACAAATTCCACTTGCACTGGCCCGGAGATCCAACTCACAGGAGCATTTTGGCAACAATGCCCGCCGCCGGTTGGTTTTGTCTGATTCGAATGACGGGTCGGCACTCAATGGATTTTGCCGGTGGCTTGTCCCCTGAGCGCTTCGTACTTTTGAGGCTTTTGACTTTTGCCAAATCAGCGAGGATTGCGCGTGCGGTGATGACCTTGTTCACGAATTGATCTGACGGCGCGATCATGGCATCCCTGTATTCTCGTGCCATCATGCCGTCACATCGGCGCAGTCGGGTAATCAATAGAGTGGTGCATGAACGGCAAAGACCATTGCTGCAATAAACGACTCTCTTCCCATTGCACCGGATGCAGCCATAACGCTCGAAGTAGGCAAGTAGCCTTTTATGATAAATGCTTGGCAACAGCCGTTGAACCTGCCGCATAACCTTCCTAGAAAGGAACCACGGCGGAAAGATCGCCGATTGAGCCTTACTTAAGTGTTTAGCCAGTGCCATCATGACCCCCGCTCAATACTCAAGCTGTTTACTCGCGTTCGACACGGCCACGCGGATGACACCGTAAGAAAGTATCTACAAGCTTGACTTTGCTCACCTGTGTATAAACTTGTGTGCTGTTAAGACGAGAATGTCCCAGGAGTTCTTGGATGACCCTAATGTCAGCACCGTGGTCTAAGAGGTGTGTAGCGAAGCTATGCCGTAGCGCATAGGGGGTTACTTTGACTCCCGCCCGCACGCCTATGACCCGCACTGCCTGACAGATTGAATCTGGGCTGAGAGGGCGCAAGCCTATCGGACGTTTTAACCTCAAAGAGTGGGTCATTTTCTTGAACCACGCTAATGCCTCTCCATAGGTAGGGTATTGCTTGTGACCCAGGAATCCATGCCTAAGCCGGACTACCCTACCGTCCGCGTCATACTCTTTCCATTTACAGGCCCAACCGCCTCCACTAGTAACGTGCAAGCGCACCCGCTGATACGGCTTGCCGCTTGCGAACAGAAACCCTTTTTGTCTTTTTCCAAGGTAGGATCGAAGGGCTTTAGAAGCCGGTTCGCCAAATATGACAAAGCGAGTCCCGCTCTTGCCCGTGACTCGAATACGCTTTGCCGTAAAATCTACGTCCTCTATTCTCATGCTGGTGAGTTCGCCAGTTCTGCAGCCAGTGCCATAGAGTACTTCGATGAGTGCGAGTTCACGTGTGTTCTTAGTTGCTTCGAGAAGTCTTAAAATCTGCATTTCGGTCAGCACCCTTGGTACGCGGCTGTGCGCACTCCTAATTCGCACAAACCTGGGTGCGACCCATCCAACTAATCCCCCCATGTTCAAGAAATCGAAAAATACTCGAAGCGCATGAAGTTCATGCTTGAGGGTAAACGGAAGATAGCCCCTCTGCGCGGCGGTTACCAGATATTCGCGAATGTCGAAATGGGTCGCTTTCGTAACCACTGTTCGCCCCATGAACTCGGAAAAGCGTCGAATGATGCGGGCATACACATACCTCGTGGAGGCTGCATAGTGCTGTACGATCAGCCACCTTTCGTAACGACGGGCGAGTTCTCTGTTGATTTCAATCCCGGAAGGCATCGTAGTGTGGAGGAGTACACACCCCACGCAATGCTTGTGTCAATCGGGATGTTCTTCGCCTTGCCCATTTACTTGACAGCACGTACCTATATGAGATAAGTATACCGTAGTTAATGAGGAGAGCTTCCTCGAAACAAGGAGAGCGCTATGATCATTGGCGATCGGCTTCGTGCAATCCGCGAAGAAAAGAAACTCTCACAGGGCGACATCGAGGCGCGAACGGGGCTGCGTCGGTGCTATGTCTCCCGCGTTGAAAACGGGCACACTGTACCGGCCGTTGAAACGTTGGAGAAATTTGCACGCGCATTAGATATTCCGATGCACCACCTCTTTTATGACGGAGAGGAGCCACCGCAGCTGCCGAACTTGGTAAGGCCCAGGTCGTCTGACGAGAACGCCTGGGGCAGTTCGGGCAAGGATGCTCGATTTCTGGGCAAGCTTCGGCGAGTATTGAGCAAATCCAACAAGGCAGATCGCAAGATTATTCTGCTGTTGGCTCAGAAGATGGCTCTTCGCTAATTTTGCGACAATGGTTATTGTTGGTTCCCGTAGATCGCTTCGAGCCCTGAAGACCACATCAGGCCCAGCCAGGGTGGTGTTCCGTTTGAATCAACGCTCGCGAACGACTTTTTACTGTTGAGACCCCTACAAGCAGGCTTCGGGTTGGTGTTGCGTCGACCCATTGAGATCGCCTCGTTAATCAGGCACTGAGCGCATCTCGGATAGGTTTAAGACTGTTTGCACTTTTAGAGTTGCTCACTCTATTTGAACTTCCCCTGGCTCTTTGCTATCCTTGGCGAATAGAAGGCGAAGATGGACAGGGAGGAGCAAGCCCTGTGCAACCTGGTTGCACGTTCCATCGCCGGAGCGAATTGGGCAAACGAGATGGTGGAAGGGATCTATGAATAGGAAAGGACGCCCGCCGAAAAACGGCGTTGTAGAACCGAAGCATCTTTTGCGTGCATTTAAAATCGTTTACTCTTATTCGGAGGCGCGGGCCGGGGGCCAAAAGCACGCTGCCGCCGTCCGAGAAGCGGTTGACTTCGTGCGGCAGCTAGATCCCAAGATGCCCGTCTCGGAGACCGCAGTGAAGCGAGTTCTGGCGGAATTCCTACCTAAGGATGGCCAAGTAGCACTTAAGGTGAATTGTTCGATTCTAGAAGGCGAGGAAGCAGCAAGACTCCGCAGCTTTCTAGCGCAGATGTCAGAACTCGCCGGAACCAAAAGCCCAGCGGTGTCAGCCGATCAGAATCTGCAAAAACCCTTGAAGAGTTTCAAATTCGGCTTTGGTAAGCGACCGACCTATCCTCGACATAACGCCAAAACTTCGAAACCCTAGAATTCCCGTTCCTAGAGTCCCTAATTCATTGAGTTTTTTGGACCGAATTCGTTCTTGGCAAGGGGAAATATTCGTTTAATCCTGAGCCGTGGTGAATTCACGCGGATGTCGACGCCATCGTACGCCGTTGACAAGCCTCCACCGGTCGGTGCGCTAGACAAGATGCAACGGTCAAACCTTTAGTGAGATCGAGGAGAAGAACAATGAACCAGCAAAACAGGTCGGAGAAGCCGGAGTCCACCAAGCTGGGCTACTGTAATCCGCCCAAACATACGCGTTTCAAGAAGGGACAGTCGGGGAATCCCAATGGTCGTCCGAAGGGCACGCTCAACATGGCAACGGTGCTCGAGCGGACACTACGCGAGAAGATGGTCATTAATGAGAATGGTAGACGAAGAACTGTCACCAAACTCGAAGCTGCAATCAAACAGCTAGCTAATAAGGCGACTTCAGGTGAACTGAAAGCCCTCCAGTTATTGGCAGCGTTGGTGCGCTCCGCTGAAGAACACGGAATCAAACCGGCTGTCCCAAATTCTACCCTCGATGAAGTTGACGAGAAGGTTGTCCTAGGAATTCTGAATCGTCTGGAAGCCACCAACAAGGGGGATCAAAAAGATGAAACTGACGCCCAATGAATACCGTGCGCTCTTGCGTCGAGACTTGTCTGCCTTCACGGAGCGCTGTTTCTACGAGCTGAACCCGACAACAACATTTCTGCCCAACTGGCACATCGAAGTGGTCGCGTCTGCACTTGACGCGTGCCGGCGTGGAGAAATCACACGCCTGATCATCAATCAGCCTCCGCGCTCCCTGAAGTCGCACTGTGCTTCGGTCTCCTTTGTCGCGTCCCTTCTTGGTCATAACCCCGCTGCTCAAATCATCTGCGCGAGTTATGGCCAGGAGCTAGCCAATAAACACGCGATGGATTGTCGAACAATCTTGGCCAGCGCCTGGTATCAAGCTCTCTACCCTCATACCCGATTGTCGCCCGAGCGCCAAGCTGTCCAGGAGTTTATGACCACCAAGCAGGGGTCTCGGCTGGCGACGTCCATCGGCGGGGTGCTGACCGGTAGAGGTGCCGATTTCATCGTGATCGATGACCCCCTAAAACCCGATGAGGCTCTCTCGGACACCCAGCGGAAGGCCGTCAATGATTGGTTCGATCATACATTGTACAGCCGCCTAAACGATAAGAAAAAGGGACGTATCATTTTGATTATGCAGCGATTACACGAGGACGACCTTGTTGGTCATGTTCTCGGCGTCGAATCCTGGAAGGTGATCCGGTTCCCGGCTATTGCCGAAGAGGAGGAAACCCATGTAATTCAAACACTCTATGGGATGCGACGTTTTCGGCGTCTCGTTGGCGAAGCTCTCCATCCGGAGCGAGAGCCGCTGGAGGTACTGAAGCACCTTCGCGAAGCGCAAGGGGAGTACCACTTTGCTGGCCAGTACCAGCAGTCTCCCGCTCCCTTGCGCGGCGGATTAGTGAAAGAGGAGTGGTTTAAGACTTACACCGCAGCCGATGTTCCTGCGAAATTCGAGATGATCTTTCAGAGTTGGGATACGGCCAACAAACCAACGGAACTGAGCGATTACAGTGTTTGTACCACCTGGGGACTTAAAGAAAAGCACGTATACCTACTTCATGTCCTTCGCAAACGCCTCGGCTATCCGGAATTGAAGCGCGTGGTCCGAGAGCAAGCAGAGGCCTTCGATCCTCAAACGATCTTGATCGAGGACAAGGCGTCAGGTACGCAACTGATCCAGGAACTGGTCAGTGAGGGAATGCACGCGATCAAAAAGTACGAACCAACAATGGACAAAACCATGCGGATGCATTCGGTCACTAGCACCATTGAAAATGGTTTTGCCCATATCCCAGACAAGGCGGCCTGGTTGGGCGAGTACTTGCACGAACTCACAAGCTTCCCGAAGGGCAAGTACGACGATCAGGCAGACTCAACCTCTCAAGCACTCGACTGGTTCAAGCATCAATGCATGCACCAGGTCTACGGGCTGTTCGAGTACTACAAGCAACTGGCTGAGAGATTAAAGGCAGAGGGGGATTCTGGTTCTGATTCACCTTTGACTAACCGGGGTGCATTGCTTCGTGAGTGGGATCGACGGAGATTTCCATTTGAACGCTTTTAGATGGTACCTGGGGGGAGGGTTGAATCCTACGAGCAGTCTCTGGTCCGCCTGACTGCATTAATGGATTGCTCGTCGTCACCGGGCGATTAGGGTCCACCAGACAGTAAATCGTAGCGATTAGGCTCACGGGCCTATAATGCCGGTCCTCTGTTTGACTTAATCATGGATTGCCATCAAGAATTGAAAAAGAAGACGATTTGGCAGCCACTAAGGTGCTGATCTGCGGAAGCAGCATTTTTCTGTCCACGCCTTCGAGCTGCGAATTCTGCCTTAATTCCCTGATTAGCCCTAAGATCCTTAGAAAGCCTTGCTGGCAAAAGGCTTGCACTCAGCTAGCCCGCCATTCCCTGATTTTTTCCCTGTTATTTTTGGAAAACCGGGCTTGAGTTTTTTTTTCGGAATGCCACTCCCGCCGATCGATCAAGAAAGGGCGCTGGATCAATCACGATCTATCCAAGAACCCCTATCAACTGTGGGGGCCATGCGATGGAGCGCTGTTTCCGCTCCCGTTCTTGTTCACCATGAACACCAAGCTAAGTACCAGTTGACTGTGTACCCTGGATTGAGCGGCGACTTTACGTCGCCATCTTTCTTTGCGTCCGATTCGATTCCCCATGTAGCTGCAGGGCTTTAGCCCTGCTAGCCCACCTCTTCTCACTAGGAACTAACAACTTAAAACTAACGACCCCCGTCTCTCCCTCCTACTGAAAACTGACAACTGAAAACGGATTACCTGCCCGCCCAATGTTCAACCCAACTTGGTGTATACTTTGCGCTCCAGGCCAGAAAGAGATTTGTCCCATGATCTCCATCGAGAAGTCTCCAAAATGCCCCAATTGCAATAGCACCACCGCCTACAGATCCCGAAGAATCGGCGCGATCGAATTCTTACTGCACTACGTTTTCTTTACCAGCCCCTACCGCTGCAAGGACTGCGAGTACCGCTACTACCGCTCCCGCCGCTCCCACTCCGGCGCAGACAAGCCCACCCAACATCACCCCCGCCCCGCCTGATTCCCAGCGCTTTTCTGCCATCCCTTCGATCTGCCGCGCTACACTGCCGTAACGAGCGATCCATCCGCCGCGACATACCCATACGCCATGCGCGGCGTATTGAACGCGAAACCCGGGTTGCCGTGCCGGTCCAGCAGGATCAGCCCGCCCGTAGCATGTGTGCGTTTGCCAAGAAGATGGATAGCGCGGCGCGCCGCAAGATCCGCAGTGGAAAGATCGCAGCTCTCGGCGGACTCCGAAGGATCGACGCATGTCGCCGGCCCGCGTAGGAATTCCACTGTGGTTTTGGCCATCACAATTTTCATGATGGCTTCGCCGTACCCCGTGCAGGAAACTCCGCCCGCTTCCGAGTCGGCGTAACACCCGCAGCCGATCAGCGGAGAATCGCCCACCCGCCCGGGGAGTTTGCAACACGTACCCCCGGTGGAGGTGGCCGCAAAAAGATTTCCGTCGCGATCGATGGCCACCGCGCCGACGGTGCCCTGCTCGTGTCCGCGATGATGCTCGGCGGCATGTTTGTCCGCTTTGCATTTCATCCAGGCTTCTTGCTCCGCTTCACTGACCAGCTCTTCCGGCTTGCAGAGCTTGATTCCATTTTCTTTGGCAAAATGCTCAGCGCCTTGCGCGACCAGCATCATGTGCGGGCAAGTTTCAAGGATCTTGCGCGCCGCTTGAACGGGATTCTTAATGCGCTGCAGCCCCGCGGCCGCCCCGCAGCGCAGCGTCGCACCGTTCATGACGATGGCGTCGCACTCCACGTGCCCATCGAGATTCAGATGTGACCCGTACCCCGCATCAAATACCGGATCATCTTCGAGCACCATAATAGCGGCTTCAATCGCATCGATTGCCGCGCCGCCACGTTCGAGAATGCTCCACCCCGCCGTCAGCGCGCGATTGCAACCGGACTTGCAGGTTTCCACGGCCTCGTCAGGAATGTCCCACGCACCGCCGTGAACAATGAGAGCTGGTTTCATCGGGATGAGAATGGCAAAGGGAGATTGGTTTGTCTAGGCAAGAGAGAATCGTCAGACGAAGAAATCGAGGAGAAAGAGAAGCATCCCGATCATGAGCAGCACGGCGGCGCCATTGAAACGGCTGCGGGGCAGCCGGGTGAGATTGCGTATAAAAGAGGTCGGGATGGCTTTGAAGCGGGATTCTTCGCGCAGCATGTAAAACGGGCCGATGGGCGTGTAGCGGGAGAAGGTGCGGCGAAAGATGGAGATTTCGTCATGCATCCAGATGGAGAAGTCTCCACGGTTGCGCCACACCAGTGCAGCGCCCATGGCTAACATGACATAGCCGATACAGGTCAGGAGCCCGAGTTCCGGGCCTGCTCCCCAATACATAAATCCTCACAAGCGGCCAACACAGTTCATTGACTAGGACGCGAGGAACGGCAAAAGGGTTACTCGTCGTCGTGAATGGTAACGAGGCGGACGACCTCGAATTCCTTCTTGCCGGCAGGGGTAGTGACTTCGATTTCATCGCCGACTTTGCGGTTGAGGAGCGCCTTGCCGATGGGCGAAGTGGTGGAGATGAGGCCCTTTTCGACATCGGCTTCCTCGCTGCTAACGAGCTTGTACTCGATTTTGACGTCGCGCTGGGTGTCCAGAACGATGAGGCGCGAGCCGTAGCCGGAGCGGTCCGTGGGAATATTGGTGAGATTCAGCATGCTGAGGTCACCCATGCGCTTTTTGAGATGGGTGATCTTGAGATTGACGTAACCCTGGCGCTCTTTGGCGTACTTGTACTCGGCGTTTTCAGAGAGGTCACCGTGAGCGCGAGCGACGGCGATTTCCTTTGGGAGCTCGACGTTCAGCTCGTGGGAGAGCTGGTCGATTTCGTCCTGCAGCTTCTTCTTGATTTTGGCGAGAGGGTCGGACATGGTTTTTGGTCGTCAGCTCACTAAGACAATTCTGCGGAGTCCGGGAAGGAACAGAGGGTCCCCGGACCCCGCGCAAGCAAACATTATAGATGCGTGTGAATTGAAGTCACAAGGGGAACTGGTAGGGCGGGGTCAACGGACCTTCACTTCAAGAGTCTGGGTCTTCGTGTTTCCAGCGGCGTCGGCGATGGTGAGAGTGTAAGTCGTTGTTTTCTTGGGGGTTACATCGACGCAGCGGGAGTGGGAGGGCCAGACGGGATTCGACTGGGGCTCGAGGGTGACGGTCTTTGCGTTGGCCACGCCGTAGCAGATCTGGACGGAGGCGCCGCGGCGAGTTTCGCCGGGGCTGGCGTAAAAATTCTGGATGGCCAGCTCGTTGCCGCCGAGTTGTTCCACGGTGATGCGGTCCTGCTCCTGTTGCTTTAGGGTGCGCTCTTCTTTGGCACGTCTTTCGATGCCGCGGTTTTCCAGCCAGCGGGTGACCATGGTCCAGCCGACGACCGCCACAACGAAAGCGAAGATCACTGTGGAATAGAGCTTAGGATTTTTGAAGAAGGGTTTGGATGGTGGCGGATCTGGTTGGTCCAGCATGGTTTCTCCCAAGAGCGAAAAACGTTGCTATGGAAAAATAGCGCGAAAAGGCATTCGAACGGAAGAGGCTTTGCTAGAAATTGCCAGGCGCGGCGGGCTCAGTGATTCGAAGCGCGGGCGATTTCGCGCCAGGTGATGAGCTTGACGTTTTGGTTCGAAAGCAAGTCGCGGAATTCCCGGCTGGTGAAAAAATCGAAGTCGCGCTGGCGCCACGAGGCGCCCCAGGTGTCGCGCTCGCGAGTGGCGGCTCTTAATTCTTCGTCGGCGAAGCCAGGATGGATGACGAATTCGGTTACGCCGGGTTGCAGATTCTTCAGCGCGGTTCTATAGAAATCAGCCCATTTTTCTGGCGGAACGGTTGGTTCGATGGTGACGGTGTGGTCGATGATGATGTCGGCGGGGCCGAGCGCGGATTGCAGATAAGGGCGGCCGGCGAACCAGTCGCGCGCGATGAAAAGCGGGAGCTTGTAATCGTGGGCGATTCGAACGGCAACTTCGAAGAGCTCTTTTCCGTTGTCGAAGAGGCGGTATTGGTGCGAATCGAGATGCGTGGGGCGGAGGCCCATGGCGTAGGCGCGGTCGATTTGGGCGCGGAGCTCGAGGTCGACTTCTCTTGGATTGATGCGAGTCGCGGGCGTCCAGTCGTGATGGAAATAGCCGTTTTCATCGACGAGGCTGGGGACTTTGTCTTTCGAAGAGACGGGGCCCCAGCGGTAGTAGATGCGCTCGCTGGTGAGCGTGAGGTGGATGCCGAAATCGGCATCGGGATGAGCTTTGGCGTAATCGGCGATTTCCGGAAACCAGGGGCAGGGGATCATGAGGCTGGCGGAATTGACGAGGCCGGATTCGAACGCTTTTATAGTGGCGGCGTTTACGGAATGGGTTTCGCCGAGGTCGTCGGCGTGGACGATCAAAAGTCTCGAATCGCGGGGGAAGCCGAGTTTTTCGGCGAGAGATTTTGGATTTTCTTGCGCGGATGCGGCGAGGATGGCAGCCGCGCCGAAAAACAAGAACAGAAATGCGATGCGTTTTTGTTTCATCGAGGAAGAAACAGTATCACGACTCGAGGAGCGGATGACGCGTTACGCTTTCGCGCTCGATGTGCATATCATCGCCGCGGAGTTCGCGGAGAGCGTAGGTGACGAATTCAGCGGTGACGTGCTTGCGCCAGGTCATATCGAAATCGGTGTTGTCCAACGGCTTGGCGATGCGCGCGGCGAGAACGGCAGCCTCGGCGATGGATTCCGGATTCAAGGATTGGCCGAGCAAAAACTTCGACGCCTCGGCCGCAACCAAGGGGCGGGAAGCTGCGGAGCCTACGACAATTCTGGCTTCCTCGACGACACCTTGAGCGGAAAAGCGCGCGGCGGCGGCTACGGACAAAACCGGGAAGTCGAAAGAACCGCGGCGGCGCAGTTTCCAATAGGTACTTTTCCAGCCGTGGAGTGAATCAAGCAGCACTTCGGCGAGGATTTCATCTGCGCCGCGCTTGATGTAATTGATTCCGTCATTGTTGTAGAGATTGGCGAGGGCGACTTCGCGTTCACCGGAGCGGGAAATGAGGCGGACGCGGGCTCCGAGAACGATCAGCGCGGGCGCGGTGTCGGTGGAAGAGACCGCGACGCATTTCGAGCTCCCCGTGGCGACCCAGCAGGTGTTGCCGTCTTTCTTCAGACAGAAGTTGATGGCTTTTCGCCACTCGTAATTCTGGTCGTAGTAGTTGCAGCGCGTGTCGAGGCAGAGGTTGCCACCGAGCGTGGCCATGTTTCGAATGTGCGGCGTGGCTACCAGGGCGGAGGCCTGCGCGAGGGCGGTCATGCCGTTTCGAAAGCGGGGATCTTCCGCGATGTCGGTTAGCGTGAGGCATGCGCCGAGGCGTAATCCGGAATCGCTAAGCTGAACTTGCCGCAAGCTTTCGACGTGGCGAAGACTCATGAGCGTGCGAGGGACTTGCTGGCGGCGCTTCATGTTGGGGAGCAGGTCAGTGCCGCCGGCGAGGGGCATGGTGCTGGGGCCCTGGCCATCCAGGATTCGGACGGCTTCGTCGAGGGTGCGCGGAGAACGAAATTCGAAAAGGGGCAAGCGCATCATGAGCTGAGTACCTTTTCTTTCTCCGGACGCGGTTTAGAAGGGCGCGGGACGTCGTTGACGGCGTTGCCGTCGCCGCCTTCCCATGGTGGAGGGACGCGCAGAGCTTCGGGCCAATCGACGTGCGGAAAGTGGCTAGGACCGTAACGAGGATCGCGGCCGGCCCTTTTTTCCGCGAGGGCTTTCATGATTTTTTCCGGGGTGATGGGGACTTCGTCGATGCGCACACCGACGGCATCGTAAACGGCGTTGGCTACGGCGGGCATGATCGGCAGCAGCGGGCCTTGACCGACTTCCTTTGCGCCGAAGGGGCCGCGCGGGTCGGGTTCTTCGACCAGTTCGGTGACGACTTCGGGCATGTCGAGCGAAGTGGGACTCTTGTACTCGAGCATCGACGGGAATTTGTGCACCAGGGCGTGCGAGAGTTTTTTCGGAAGACGACGGAATTCCTGCTCTTCCATCAGCGCTTCGCCGAGGCCCATATAGACGCTGCCTTCGACCTGGCCGCGAACAAGCGGAGGATTCAGAGCGCGGCCGATATCGTGGGCGATCCAGATTTTTGGGACGGTGATCCATCCCGTCACGGGATTGACGGCGACTTCGACGACCGCGGCAGTATAGGAATAGGTTGGCGATGGGCCGACGCCGCCGCCTTTGTAAAGCGCGGGAGATTTGGGCGGAGTGTAGGAGCCGACGGTGCCGATGGTGCCGAAGCGGGCTTCAGCGAGGCAGACGGCTTCGTGGAACGGAACGCGTTTTTCGGGCGCGGCGGAATCGAAAACATGCTTGTCGGCGAAGCGCAATTGTTCTTTTGGAACTTCGAGGCGAATGGCGACGGCTTCGGCGAGCAATTCCCTGGCGCGCTCGGCAGCTTGCAGTGCGGCGTTACCGGCCATGATGGTGACGCGGCTGGAATAGGAGCCGAGGTCGACGGGGCCTAAATCCGTGTCACCGGTGAAGAGGCGGATGTCAAAGGTGTCGATGCCGAGAACTTCGGCGACGATGGACGCGAGAACATCATCGGAGCCCTGGCCGATTTCGGTGGCGCCGCAGAAAATGGCGACACCGCCGCCGCGGTCGAGTTTCAGCTGAACGCCGGAGTGAGGCATCTTGTTCCAGTAGATGGCGAGGCCTGCTCCCGTGAGGTAGGCGGAGCAGGCGATGCCCACGCCGCGGCCTTCGGGGAGCTTGCGAAATTTTTCTTTCCACTCGGAGATTTTGACCACGCGGCGGATGCATTCGGAAAGGTTGACGGTGCTCAGGCGGAGATAATTCGCGGTGACGGTGTTGGGGGCTTCGACGATGTGGAGGCGGAGGTCGGCAGGGTCGAGCTTGAGTTTTTCGGCGATTTTGTCGAGCTGGATTTCCTGGCCGAAGCGCGGCTGGACGGTGCCGTGGCCGCGTTTTGGGCCGCAAGGCGGCTTGTTGGTGAAAGTGCGGCAGCCTTGGAAGCGGTAGCGCGGGATGTGGTAGGTGGTGGTCTGGAGGGCACCGGTGTAAAAAGTGCTGGCGACGCCGTAGGAGCCGTAGCCGCCGCCATCGATCAGCGTTTGGAGATGCATGCCGGTGATGGAGCCATCTTTTTTGACGCCGGTTTTGAATTTCATCAGGACGGGGTGGCGGCCGCGGTGGCAATAGAAAACTTCTTCGCGAGTGAGGCAGATTTTCACCGGGCGATCGAGCAGAAGCGCAGCCTTGGCCACGACAATTTCGTGATTGAAGGGATCGCTTTTGCCGCCGAAGCCACCGCCGTTGGGAGTGGCGCTGACGCGGATGTGCGCGGGAGGCATGTTCAAGACTTTGGCGAGGGCGCGGTGGAGATAGTGCGGGGTTTGCGTGCTGGACCAGATGGTTAGTTTTCCGTCGGGGTCTTTGGTGGCGACCGCGGCGTGCTGCTCAATGGGAAGATGGGTATTGCCCTGATAAAAGAAAATGTCTTCGAAGACTTCGTCGGCTTCGGCGAATGATTTCTCGACGTCGCCGAATTCGAGTGCGACACGTTTGTGGATGTTGCCTTCCTCACCGTAGTCGTGGATGCGCGGCTCGGGTGTGGCGAGAGCTTCTTCGGGATCGGAGATGGTGGCGAGGATTTCGTAGTCGACGTCGATGAGGTCGAGGGCTTCGAAGGCGGTGAGTTCTTCGCGGGCGACGACGGCAGCGACGGGATCGCCGACGTGGCGGACGTGATCGACGCAGAGAGCTTGCTCGTCCTGGCTGACGGGAAGGATTCCGTATTCAATGGGGAGATCTTTTCCGGTGAGAACCAGATAGACGCCGGGATGCGCGAGGGCGCGGGAAACGTCAATCTTTCGAATCCGCGCGTGCGGGTGCGGGGAGCGCAGAAGTTTGCAGTGGGCCATGCGCGGGAGAAAAATGTCGTCGGCAAAGCGCGTTTGGCCGGTGACTTTGGCGCGAGCGTCGACGCGGCGGCGGGGGACGCCGATGACGCGGTGTTTGCCTCCGTTTTCCGGAGCCTCTGTCGGCGGCCGTTCCATCAAATCTTTTTGATTCGGCAAGTGCCCTCCTAAATGTACGGCGGCGCGCCGCCATACACTCGGAAACTATTTTGCGGCGGCGTTTTGCTCTGCAATCTTGACCATCGCGGCTTCTACGGCTTCAAAAATCTGGAGATATCCGGTGCAACGGCAGAGCACACCGGAGAGGGCCGCGCGAATTTGATCACGCGTTGCATGAGGATGTTCTTCGAGCAGAGATTTCGCGGTGACCAGAATCGCGGGCGTGCAGTAGCCGCATTGCGCGGCGCCGAGATCGGCGAAGGCGTCTTGCAGGGGATGAAGATGGCCATCGAGGCCGAGGCCTTCTACGGTCAGCACATTCCTGCCGCCGCATTCGACACCGAGGACCAGGCAAGAGAGCACGGGCTTGCCGTCAAGAAGAACGGCGCAGGCGCCGCACTCGCCGAGTTCGCAGCCGTGTTTCGTGCCGGTGTGGCCGAGATCCTCGCGAAGGACTTCGAGCAGCGTTTTGTAGGGGGCGAAGGAAACGTCAACCTGTTCGCCGTTGAGGGTCATTCGAAGGTGAGAAGTTTTCTGGGATTCGGCTGGAAGTGTGATGAGAATAAATCACCTCTCGGAAAATCGTCTGGATGCGGAATGCAAATTCGCGTTGCGCGGCAGAAGCTTGCGGGCAGGGCGCACAATTTGTGCGGCAGGAGAACGACGAGGGGGAGAATCCGGTTTGGCGAGCAGGCCGCGAATCAGATAGCCGGCGAAACCTTCGGCGATTTCGGCGGCGGTGAGAGCGCCGTCTGGATGAAACCAGCGGACGCTCCAGTTGAGGGCTCCGAGGACGGCGCGCGCGGCGAGCGCGGGATCGCAGGGGACGAATTCTCCGGTGCGGGTGCCGGCGGCGATTAAGTGACGAACGCCCTCTTCGTAACGATCGCGTTTCACAACCAGAGCGCGTTGCAGACGAGGCGGTAGGGCACCAGTCAAGAGGTGAGCCGCGGAACCTTCGACTTCGTCCAGGACGCAGCGCAGATGGGAAATGATAACCACACGCAGTTTTTCCGCGGCGCTGGCTTTGGACCGGCGCGCCTGCTCAAGAGCGGTGAGCAGTCGATCGAGAGTGACGTCTTGGCAGAAGAAAAGGATTTCGTGCTTGCCCTGGAAATAATTGTAGAGGTTGGCGGGGGAGAGGTCGGCGGCGGCGGCAATGTCGCGCATGCCGGTTTCGGCGAAGCCCGTGATGCGAAACTGTTTTCCGGCGGCGCGGAGGATTTCCAGGCGGCGGGCGAGATAGCGGCGGGCGAGACGGGCGTTGGGGCGCGTTGTGGGGAGTGGAGTCGGCACTTTGCGTTCCAAGAGCGCTGCGTCGCTCCTAAGCAAGGTTAGCGCGGCTGGACGGAGAATGTCCATCAAAATCTGAACCCACGTTCAGTAAGTGAACGTGCGTTCAGGGAGCAAGACAGGAAAAACATTAACGCAGAGGGGCAGAGGGAGGAGCGCAGAGAGATCACGGAGAATTGGGAGCTTAGGGCTTTGGGTGCGAGGCGAAGGCGCGTTCCACTAGCTTCAGGTCGACGGATTCATCGGCGGCCTGGTCGGGGGTCAGCGGAACGGCGGCGGTGAGGAGTTTGCGGCCGATCATGTGGTCGAGAGGGCGATTGATGGAATCAATGGCTACGAGCTGGTTTTCGCGAAAGTAGAAAACGGAAAGTTTGCGACTCTCGGGATTGCCGCGGGTGACGATGCGGTCGTGGCCGTGGGAAATGCCGGCCATTTGCAGCTTGATATCGAATTGATCGGTCCAAAACCAGGGAAGTGCGCGATAGGGAACGGGGCGGTTGGCGATGGCGGCAGCGACGCATTGGGCCTGGTCGGCGGCGTTCTGGACGGATTCGAGGCGGATGTGGGCGCGCGCAAAAATACAAGGGTGTTCGGCGCAATCGCCGATGGCGAAGATATTTCCGTCATCGGTTTGTAAATGTTCGTTGACGGCGATGCCGTTTGATATGCGAAGGCCGGCGTCGCGGGCGAGTTCGCTGTTTGGAACTACGCCGATGCCGACGAGAACGAGGCCGGCGGGAAATCTGCGGCCGTCGCTGAGGACTACTTCCTGGACTGCGCCGCCGGAGCCGACAATCTCTGAAACACAGGCGCCGCAGAATACCTTGACACCCTTGATCGAATGCAACTCGCGATAGAAATCAGAAATAACCGGAGCGACGACGCGGGACATCAGGCGAGGGAGAGCTTCCAGAACTGTTACGGATTTCCCCAGCGAGCAGGCGACGGCCGCGAGTTCGAGGCCGATGAATCCGCCGCCGATCACGACGATTTCCTGAGCGGTCTTGAGGCGCTCTTTCAGCGCGATGGCTTCATCGAGGGAGCGCAGATAGAGGACGCCATCGAGATCGGCGCCTTTGACGGGGAGCAGACGATTGCGTGCGCCGGTGGCGAGGACGAGTCTGTCGTAGGGCAGGCTGCTTCCGGATGCCAGCGTGATTTGCCGTGAAACGCGGTCCAACGTAGTCACGCGTTCGCTGGGCAGGAGATTGATTTCGTGGTCGGCGTAGAAGTTTTTCGGGCGTAGCTCGATGCTATCGAGATCCTGGGTGCCGAGGGGGAATCCTTTTGAGAGCGGCGGGCGTTGGTAAGGGATGTGGGGTTCTTCGCCGATCAGCGTGATCGATTCCTGAAAACCTTCGGCGCGCAGGGAAGCGGCGGTTTGAAAACCGGCTTGGCCGGTGCCGATGATGACGATGCCGTTTTTCATCAGCGCTGCTTTTCCGGGAGGCGAACGATGAGGCCGTCGAGGTCGGCGGTGACTTTGATCTGGCAACTGAGGCGGCTGGTGGGCTGGCGCTCGACGGCGGCGATTTCGAGGACGGCTTCTTCAGTGTCCTGGGCGGGCGGCAGGAGGGTGAAGAATTTCTGGTCGACAAAGACGTGGCAGGTGGAGCACATGCAGACGCCGCCACATTCGGCGACGATGCCGTCGATGCCGTTTTTGAGCGCGGCTGCCATCACCGTGGTGCCGGCGGCTACTTCAATTTCGCGCGATTCACCGGCGGGGGAAACATAAATCACCTTAGGCATCTTTTCGGTCACCTTGGTTTGCGCGTGTGGCGCGCGTTTCGAGCAAGAACAACTGCGCGCTGGCTGCAATTTGGCGATCAGTTGAAACGAACGTATTCGAAATTCAAAGGATTATTGTTGATTCCGCGCGCCGGGGGAGCGATCCAATTGGCAAATTTGCCGGGCTCGACGACGCGACCGCTCATGAGGGATTGCACGAACTTGTGATCGGCGGGGCTGGGGAGCCATTCGAATTCGTGGTTCTTCCAGGCTTCCTCGGTCAAGACTTCGCCGTCGAGACTGATAAAGTGTCCGGCGAAATTGCCGATGGCGCGGTGGAAGCCTTTGTGTGGCAAGGTCAGGCGAAAAGGAATGCCGGCTTTATCGATGACGCGCTGCCAGCGGCTGAGGCCGGACTCAATTTCACGGATGTAGTCGTCGCGGAGGCGTTCGTTAAGAGCGGTCAGGGCGGAGACTTCTTTCTGGATGATCTTGCCGCCGATCACTTCGGAGACGGGATACAAGGATTCGCTGAGGACGTGGTCGTCGGAGATTTTGGTTTCTTCGAAGCGGCCTTTGAGGCCGTTGGTGTAGTAATTCGCGGCGTTGGAAGAAACGTCGGAGCCATAGAGGTCCAGAGTGACGCTGTAGTGGAAATTCAGATAGCGCTGGATGGTGGGGAGATCGATCACGCCGAGGGCGCGGACGTCGGAAGGATCCTCGACTTTGTTCTGGGCCATGACTTCGCAAGTGCGCTGGATGATGCGGCTGACGCCGGTTTCGCCGATGAACATGTGATGGGCTTCTTCGGTGAGCATGAAGCGGCACGTGCGCGCGAGGGGATCAAAGCCGGACTCGGCGAGGGCGCAGAGCTGAAATTTTCCGTCACGGTCGGTGAAGAACGTGAACATGTAGAAGGCAAGCCAGTCGGGCGTGGCTTCGTTGAAGGCGCCCAGGATGCGCGGGTTGTCAGCGTCGCCGGAGCGGCGGGCGAGGAGGGACTCGGCCTCTTCACGGCCGTCGCGACCGAAGTAGCGATGCAGCAGATAAACCATGGCCCACAGGTGTCGGCCTTCCTCGACGTTCACCTGGAAAATGTTCCGCAAATCGTACATGGAGGGGCAAGAGGCGCCGAGCATGCGCTGCTGCTCGACGGAAGCGGGTTCGGTGTCGCCTTGCGTGACGATAACGCGGCGCAGAGTGGAACGGTATTCGCCGGGGACTTCCTGCCAGGCGGGCTGGCCTTTGTGAATGCCGAAATTCACTTCGCGCTTTTCGTCGCGGGGCTGGAGGAAGATTCCCCAGCGGTAGTCCGGCATTTTCACGTAGCCGAACTGCGCCCAGCCGTCGGGTTCGACGCTGACGGCTGTGCGCAAATAGACTTCGTAGTTGTGACTTTCGTTGGGGCCCATGTCGTACCACCAGCCCATGTAGGCGGGCTGCCAGTGTTCGAGGGCGCGCTGGAGGACGCGGTCGCGGCCCAGGTCGACGTTGTTGGGAATTTTTTCGGTGTAATTGATCATTGCGATCTCCCTCAAAAAATTCGAATCAGCGCCAAATCTGTTTCCTAAACTCTTTCCCAGTTGAATTTGATAGGCGCGCCGGTGCCGTAGACTTTGAGGGCACCGTTTGCGCCGACAGCGTTGGGGCGAATGAAAATCCAGTTTTGCCAGGCGGAGAGGCGGCCGAAGATGCGCGTTTCGACAGTCTCCGCAGGGCCAAAACGAAGATTGGCTTCGAGGCCTGTGAGGGCATCGGGGGATTGCGAGGCGCGCGACTCGATGGCCTGGCGAATTTCGTCTTCCCAATCGAGATCATCCGGCGCGGCGGTGACGAGACCGGCATCGAGGGCTTCGCGAGGAGAAAGTTTATTTCCGATTAGGTTGCGAAGAGATTCGACCTGCGCGGCATCGCCGTAGAAGCGGGCAGCCAGGCGCGAGAGATGATTCACCATTGGCAGTGGGCCGAAGTTCATTTTCGAAAGGGCGATGAACGAAGTGCTTTGGCCCTCGAGCGCGTCGTGCATGTAGACGCGATCGGCGGCCAACGCCAATTCGAGGAGCGTACCGGCGAAGCAGGAGCCGGGCTCGATGATGGCGTAAATCGAGCGGGAGGTCACATCGATGCGGGCGAAAGTGCGGCGCATCATGCCGAGCACTTCGCGGACGAACCAGTTGTCCTGATGATTCAGAAGGAATTCGTCGATGGCGAGAACGGCGCCGGCGTTTCCGGATGTTTTGAGAATCCAGAGGCCTAGATCGAGCTCGCTGGCGCGGAGAGTCAGGATGGCGTCGTCGAGTTCGCGAACCATTTGCAGAGGCCACCAGGAAGCGCCGGCGGCGGCGACCTTCTCCACGGTGTCATTGGGCACGGACTCTGGAGCGCGGACGGTGAGCGTTGCGGTTCGAGCTTCGCGATTCCACAGCACGTCTACATACTCGTAGTGAACTCCGGCAGCATCGGCCGTGCGCTTCAAGGGGGGCAGGGCGATTCCCTTGGCGTTCAACGGGCGATCGCTTTGCTCGGCCAATTGCAGGGCGCGCTTTTTCACGTGCTCGGCGAATTGCTGGGGCTTGACGATTTCGTCGACGAGGCGCCAGTCCTTGGCGCGCTGGCCGCGGATGCCGTCGGGATTGGTGCAGAAGATGTCGGCATGGTCGCGGCGGACTTTTCGTTTATCCGTGACTCGCGTGAGGCCACCCGTCCCGGGGAGAACACCGAGTAGCGGAAGCTCCGGCAGGCTGACGGCGGACGAGCGGTCGTCGATCAGGATGATTTCATCGCACGCGAGCGCCAGCTCGTAGCCTCCACCAGCGGTGGTTCCATTGCAGGCGGCGATGAATTTCAAGCCGGAGTGGGCGCTGGAATCCTCGATGCCGTTGCGAGTTTCGTTGGTGAACTTGCAGAAGTTCACTTTCCAGGCGTGCGAGGAAAGACCGAGCATGTAGATGTTGGCGCCGGAGCAGAAGATGCGGTTCTTGGCGCTGGCTAGGACTACGGTGCGAATCTCCGGGTGTTCGAAACGAATGCGCTGGAGGGCGTCGTGGAGCTCGATGTCCACGCCGAGGTCGTAGGAATTCAGCTTCAGTTTGTAGCCGGGACGGAGGCCACCGTCTTCGGCGACATCCATCGCTAGGGTGGCAACGGGGCCGTCGAACGCGAGACGCCAATGCTTGTAGTGCGAGGGACTAGTTTGGAAGTCGACGGGTTCCAACTTTGCCTGCGATTCTTGCGTTGCAACGACGTCCACAAAAGCCTCCTACTGCAGATGAGTCTGCAATGCCGCTTTCAAATTGGAAAAACTTTCTTCGACGGAAATTCCGGACGTGTCGAGAACCATGTCTGCTTTTCGATACAGCGGCTCGCGGGCTTCCAGAATCCTTCGCAGGTCTTCCATGGCTCGGTCACTTCCGGCCATGGCGCGAAAATCGCCCTGGGCAATGACGCGGGACATGTGCTCGTCGGGCTGCGCCTTGATCCACACGGTGTAGCAATGGGCCAGGAGAAAGTCGTAAGTGTCTTTTTCAGAGACCACGCCGCCGCCGACGGAAACCACGGCAGGGCCAGATTCCTGGAGAACGCGTTCCAGTGTGCGCTTTTCGACGGCGCGATAGCCGGACTGCCCGTACAGGGAGAAAATTTCTGCCAGAGGCATTCCGGTGTCTTTTTCGATTTCGCGGTCCAGCTCGGTGAAAGGGATATTGCGCTCCTTGGCGAGCCGGGATCCTAGCGTGGATTTGCCGGCGCCGCGCAACCCGACGAGCGCGATGCGTGTGTGGCGCGTCTTTTCTTCCTCGCTGAAATCGCGCTGGAGCCGAGACAGGACATCCTCAAGACGATTCGCGGGAAGCCTTTGCAGGAATCGCTGGATGGCCAGTTTTTCCGCAGGCTCCTCCACGTTTGGCAAGAACAATTCCGCGAGTGAAACATTGAGAACTGCGACGATTCTCCGAAGCAGCACGATCGAAATATTTCCCTCGCCGGATTCCAGCTGCGCGAGATGGCGCTCCGAGACGTCGGCTTCCTGCGCCACCATCTTGCGGGTCATGCCGCGGCGGTTGCGAAGTTCGCGAACGCGCGAACCGACGAACAGCAAGAATTCATCTTCGCGAGCCGCAGCGCTGCGGCGGTGTGCCGTAGCCTTGGAATTGACGTTCGCGGATGTGGCCATCAACGCTGGAACCTCACCTGCACTATAATACATGTTGCAGCTGGGACGTCAAGAACAAAGAGTTGAATGGTTGTCAGAGGGCGATTGAACGAGGGAGTTCTTCCGCAATATTCACACATAAGTCATTCTGTATTAATCCATTATGGTGTCCCAGAGGATCCTTGGGAGGGGGGAGATAAGGTTGAATATGTCGCTCGGCGATATGCAGTATTATGCCTGCCTGGTGTTGTCTCCCTTGGCATGAAATGACAAGCCGTTCAGGATAAGCTGTAGCGGTCATGCGGAGGATTTCGAATGAAGCTGCCTAACTACGTATCCGGAGAATGGAAACAAGGCACGGGCGCCGGCGAGCCACTGTTCGATCCGGTCACAGGAGAAGAGTTGGCGCGGATTTCCTCGCAAGAAATTGGCATTGCCGCCGCACTCGAATATGCGCGAACCAAGGGAGGCGCGGCGCTTCGGCAATTGAACTATCGCGAACGTGCGGAACTGCTCGCAAAAATTGCCGAGGTTATGACGGCGAATCGCGACGAGTATTTTCGTATTTCGCTGCTGAATTCCGGCACGACACAGTTGGATGGAGCGTTCGATATCGACGGCGCGATCTACACCATGAAGTACTACGCCAAGATCGGCAAGGCGCTGGCGGAATCGAAGATGCTGAAGGAAGGCGCCGTTGTTTCCATTTCCAAGACGGGTGAATTCGCAGGACAACATTTTCTGGCGCCGGCAAAAGGCGCGGCCGTTTTCATCAATGCTTTCAATTTCCCGGCATGGGGCCTCTGCGAGAAGGCTGCGCCCGCGTGGCTGTCGGGAGTGCCTATCGTCGTGAAACCAGCTTCGCCGACGGCGTGGCTGACACACCGGATCATCGAAGACATCGTGAAGGCCGGAATCATGCCTGCGGGAGCAATTTCGATACTTTGCGGTTCGGCGCGCGATTTGCTCGATCATGTTTCCGAGACCGACATTGTTTCGTTTACGGGCTCCGCTGATACGGCCGCGCGCATTCGCGGGCACGCCAATGTCTTGCGCCGCTCGGTTCGCGTGAACGTGGAGGCGGACAGCATCAATTCGGCGATTCTCGGGCCGGATGTCATGCCGGGAACGGACGTATTTGATTTGCTGGTGAAGGAAGTCGTGCGCGAGATGACGCTGAAGGCGGGGCAAAAATGCACGGCCATCCGGCGCGTGCTGGTGCCGCGCCAGCACTTCAAAGCCGTGGGTGAAACGATTGCCGCGCGCTTGAGCACGATGAAAGTGGGGAACCCGCGAAACGCAGAAGTGAAAGTCGGACCGGTGGTGAACAAAGCGCAGCAAGCATCCTGCCTCGAAGGACTGAAGAAGTTGAAGGAAGAATGCGAAGTTTTGTTTGGCGGCGACGAGCGATTCGAACCGATCGACGCCGATGCGCAAAAGTCCGCCTTCGTGCAGCCAGCGCTGCTCGCATGCAGGAACGGACTCGACGCGAAGTATGTGCATGACGTAGAGGTGTTCGGCCCGGCGGCGACGCTGGTGGCGTACGACAGCCTGGAGAATCTCATTGCGATTGCGCGGCGAGGATTGGGTTCGCTCGTGGCCTCCATTTTTTCAAACGATCCGGGCTTCACGCGAGACGTCATTTTGGGCATCGGTGATTTGCACGGGAGGATTATGGTTGTCGATTCGTCGGTGGCCACCCAATACACCGGCCATGGCAATGTCGTGCCCAGTTGCCTGCATGGCGGACCGGGAAGAGCGGGCGGCGGCGAGGAACTTGCAGGGCTGCGTGCGCTGTTGCTTTATCATCGCCGGTTCGTAGTGCAAGGACCTTCGGGCCGACTAGCGGATGTGGCCGGGCTGTCCGCCGACACAAATCTCTTGTATTCCTAAGTGCGGACCGAAACTGATGGCGATCGTGTTGTCCGGAAGCGACGGGCGGCGGGAAGATGGCGACGACAAGGGAAACCATTGACATTGCCCGGCGAGTCCCAAAGACTGCGAGAGAGTCAACCCATGCGCGTTCTTCTTGGATTGGTTCTGGTGGCGGTCTCTGGGTTGCTCACTTCTGCCCAGCAAGCTGCAGTTTCATCCAAATCGCAGGCGGCCGGAAAATTTGTCGATGTGACCTCGGCGCTTGGTGTCCAGTTCCAGTACAAAGCTTCGCATGTGTCGAAGCACTACCTGATCGAGACCATGGGTTCGGGCGTCGCACTGTTTGACTACGACAATGACGGGCGGTTGGATATTTTTCTGGTCAACGGAGCGCCGCTGAGCGATCCCACTCCCAAGGGCAGCATCCCTCAAAAAACTGGGCCGGCGTATTGGAACCGGCTTTATCACCAGAAAAAAGACGGCACGTTTGAGGACGTGACGGAAAAGGCCGGTTTGGCGGGCGTTGGCTACGGGATGGGCGTGGCGGTCGGCGACTACGACAACGACGGGTTCGAGGATCTGTTTGTGACCGCTTACGGCGGGAACAAGCTCTATCACAATAATGGCGATGGCACGTTCACAGACGTTACGGAAAAAGCCGGCGTTGGCGGGAGCGGCTGGTCTACCAGTGCGGCCTGGGTGGACCTTGATAATGATGGGCTCCTGGATCTCGTCGTGTTGCGGTACGTGCAGTGGGATTTCGATGACATCTGGTGCGGAGAGCACCGCGAAGGATACCGGTCGTATTGTCACCCGGACCTTTTTCAACCCATCACACCGCTGGTTTATCACAATGATGGGAACGGCCACTTCACGGAGGTTTCGAAGAAGGTCGGAATTTCGAAACCGGGCAAGGGGTTGGGGATCGCGCTTGCGGATTACGACCGGGATGGGCGCGTTGACATTGTGGTGGCCAACGATTCCATGCTGGAGTTTCTGTATCGCAATAAAGGGGATGGAACGTTTGAGGAAGTGGGACTCATTTCGCAGGTCGCTGTGGACGGCAATGGGCGCACGTTCGCGGGCATGGGAGTGGACTTCGCCGACTACGACAACGATGGCTTACCGGACCTGGTGATTACCGATCTTTCGAATCAGATGTATGCACTCTACAAGAACAGCGGCGACGGAAGTTTTTCCTACGACAGCTTCACTTCCGGGCTTGGCCAGATGACGCTGACGCATTCGGGATGGGGGGTGCGCTTCTTCGATTACGACAATGATGGCTGGAAGGATCTTCTGGTAGCCCAGGGGCATGACCTCGATACTGTGGAATTGAATTTTCCCAATCTGCGCTATCGCGAGACGATGCTGCTGGCGCGCAATACCGGGAAGGGGTTCGTGGATGTCTCAGCGGACTCCGGTGAGATTTTTCACCAGGCTTTTGTGGGCCGTGGGCTGGCTATCGGCGACATCGACAACGATGGGAAACTCGATGCCGTGGTCACTTCCAACGACGGCCCTATTCACATCCTGCACAATGAAACGCCGACACAGAACCACTGGCTGACGTTGAAGCTGGTGGGCCACAAGAGTAATCGCGACGCCATCGGGGCCGAAGTGAAGCTGGTCACTTCCAAAGGCGCGCAGTACGCAACGGTATCAACCGCGAGCAGCTATCTTTCCGCCAGCGACAAGCGCGTGCACTTGGGGCTGGGATCAGACGCAGTCGCTCAGCAAATCGAGATTCACTGGCCGAGCGGCATCGTGCAAAGGCTCGAACAGGTCCATGGCGATCAGATCCTGCAGGTGGATGAACCGTCCGCACCCGGTGTCCAGAAAGCGCCGCCGAAATAATGCTTGCCTGGTTTCAGCCTAAGTTGTTATTTCGCGCGATCCCAGCGTTCTACTTGTTCTTCATTGGTACGGCAGGAATGCCGCTGATGTGCCAGGAACCCGGTGCCCCTGGTTCAACAGAGACTGCAAAGGAGTCGGATGCACTTCTTGCCGGGGCCAGATTATTGGCGGACACGGGAAAGGCGGGTGAAGCGGAGCGCGCGGTTCGCGAGTATCTAGATAAGAACAAGAATTCGGCGCAGGGACATTTCCTGTTGGGGTACATCCTGTTTCGCGAAATTCAGGAGAGCGCCGGCGTCAAGTCCGGGACGGGGGGTACAGCTTATGCAGAAAAGATTGCGGATGGTGCCGACACATCCATCAGAGATTCGAAGGCCAGAGCTTCGTTGGCCGAGTACACGGAAGGCGCGAAATACCATGATCCCAGTGCTCTCGATTTGAAAATTGTCGCGCTCGACTATGTCTTGCTCGGGGACTACACCAACGCCGACCATTGGCTGACGCGCTCGGTGGAATGGAATCCGAAAGACTCCGAGGCGTGGTACTACCTTGGCCGGACAAAGTACAACGAAAACCGGTTCGCTGAAGCTATCAGCGCGTTTGAAAAGTGCTTGCAGCTCGATCCCAAGAATGTGAAGGCGGAGGATAATCTAGGATTGTCGTACGCGGGCCTGGGCCGCAATGAGGAGGCAGCCACGGCCTACGAAAACGCCATTGCGTGGCAAAGGCACCTGCTCGTCAAGAATTCCGGGCCATATATTAATCTCGGCAGTTTGCTGCTCGAAGCCAATCGGCCGGCGGAAGCGATTTCGAATCTCCTTCAGGCTGTGGAGATTTCCCCACGAGATTCCAAGGCGCATGAACTGCTCGCACGTGGATATTCGCATTCCGATCAGCTGCAGAACGCGCAGAACGAAATGGAGAAGGCTGTCGAGCTGAGTCCCAAGAGCGGCCCTCTCCACTGCATGCTCGCGCAGATTTACAAGAAAGAAGGAATGGGCGAGAAAGCCAAACCGGAGTTTGAGCGTTGTGCCTCCCTAACGGGAACACACTCCTCGCCAGAGACACCTCGTCCTTAAAGCAATCGCGGGATCAAGAGGGGGCACAGCGTCAGAAGAATCTCACTTTGTGAAAGATCTCGGTATTGCAGCACTAACACTGCTTCCCAATCGCAACCTCAAGCATCGCCCTTTTTATGTTGCAACCGCAACACCTCTATGTTGTAATGGCAACATGGAGGCACCCATGAGCGAAGTCCTGGAAGCGCTCTTCCATAGGAGAGCGGTTAAGGCCTTTGAGCCGGTCGAAATCCCACAAGCATTGCGCGAACAAATCCTCGATGCAGCCCGCCACGCTCCGTCCAGCTTCAATATGCAACCGTACCGGTTCTTTTGGGTGGAATCGCCGCCGAGAAAGGAGACCGTGGCGAAACTCTGCCTTGGACAGATGCCCGCGGCAACCGCGTCGGCGCTGGTGGTTGCGGTGGCCGACCTCGGCTCGTTGGCAGCGACCTCGCAAGCCCAATTGGAGTGGATGCGGAGAAGCGGCTTCAGCCAAGCCAAAATCCGAGACTACGAGCGGACGGCGAAGATCGGCCGGATCCTGTTCATGCCAGGACCGTTCGGCATTTTTGGCGCGGTCAAGTGGGCGATTTTTCGACTGGTGAATTTGTGGAAGACGATCGGGATGCCACCACTGTTTCGACAGGACTTGTTAAAGTGGGCGATGAAGAGTACATCGTTGGCCTGTGAGAATCTAATGATCGCCGCCGAAGCGCTGGGACTTAACACGTGCCCCATGGAAGGATTTGATGGCCGCAGACTCTCCAGATTTCTCGGACTGTCAACCCGGTATCATGAAGTTGTGATGGTGATTGCGATCGGGAAGAAATCGCCTGCCTATGTTGGACCGCCTCAGTGGCGGCGACCTCTCGATGCAACGGTAACCGTCCTATGATCATCGTTCCAAAGAAGGACATTCCTCAAGACATCCTAAGGGATTCGCTACTTGCCCATGTCGCTGCGGCCTATTTTTCCGTCGGCAAGAGACTTGAACGAAAAACTCGGTGCTCTGCGACTCGCGGCTTCATCCTATCCACACTCCGCGGCGGTGCCGTGCTCAATCAGAATCAAATCGCCACACTTCTCGGTATCGACCGAACTGTCGTGCACCGAGCCATCAAGTCAATGGTTCAGGAAGGGCTTGTGTCGGAGAGAAAAGCAAAATCGGGCAGAGCAATTCACGTTAGATTGACGCCCAAAGGCCACAAATACAGGAAACGCCTGATCAATGCGAGGATAGCCGCTGACGATAAACTTCGAAAAGAACTGACTCCGGAAGAACGCACAACACTTCTTCGACTCTTGAAGCTGATTGCCGAATTAGAGTTCTAAGACTGCGCTGGCTACGTCCATTCTGGGGGAGTGGTAGGGTATGCACACTATCCAGAAACTGCGTTCTGGGAAGTGAACGACTAGGTCTGGGGCGGATCGTCGGCTACAGGAAACCAACGTCGAAAGAAGCCGAATCTTAAGCGCTTCCGGGACCCGAAACGGAAAAAGAAACGAAAATGCCTCTATTCACAATGTGCTGGGAAATTTCTGGCGGAGAGGGGGGGATTCGAACCCCCGGTAGGAGTTTTGGCCCCTACAACGGTTTAGCAAACCGCCGCATTCAGCCGCTCTGCCACCTCTCCGCGGACGGATCGGCCTGAAACAGCGGCCGAAGCATCGAGTATAGCATTAAAAAAGAAATTGAAAGCGTCCGGATTTTCGCTAGGAATTTCCGTTAGGGGCTGAACTTTTGACGTAGTTCTGCGTCAAAAGGAGTGGGTCGGTTGTCAGCGAGCGTCCCGCCTTGGCGGGATGGGAAGTCTTCCTTTTCCGGTGTTTTGAACATAGAATGACTGCAGGGCCGAGCGCCCCTTTGACGGAGAGGCCGCTCCCGTAAGTCCCTTGCTTCAATCCCGGACCGCGAAACTGGAGTATCCCTCCCGCGAAACATTTCGACCCGAAGGGGCGTATGTAGGGTAGAGGCAGTGAGGCAGACAATTGTGTCCCCGCGCGGGTGGTCCGTTGCGGGAGCCCGGAAAACAACCGCAAAGTGGTGGAACGAAGGGGAATGCGATGAAGACGTGGCAAAAAGTGGCAATTGGCGCTGGGGCTGTGGCCGTACTAGGCACCATTGTGGCTGTCAGCGTGAACCAGGCGAACAAGGGTGTAGTTACGGTGCAAACGGCGAAAGTGGCGACGCAGGAAAGCCTGGTGTCGCAGGTGACAGCGTCCGGCGAAGTGAAACCGACCACTTATACGAACGTCACCGCGCAGGGGTTTGGGAGAATCACAGAGATTTTGGTGAAGGAAGGCGACCACGTCAAGAAGGGCGACCGGTTGTTGCTACAGGAAAACGTGCAAGCGAACGCGGACGTGCAAGCCCAGGGCGCCGCGGTGAATTCGGCGGAGTCTGGTGTGCAAGCGGCGGAAGCCAGCTACAAGGCGGCACAGTCGGATCTGATCTCGCAGCAGGCGAACCTGGAGAAGGCGAAGCTGGATTTTGACCGCGGCCAGGGTCTTTACAAAGATGGCTTGATTCCGAAGCAGGATTTCGATCAGCGCAAGACAGCGTATGATGCGCAGGTTGCGACGGTGGAATCCTCGAAAGCGCGGGTGCAGTCGCTGAAGGCAACGCTCGATCAAACGCGCTCACAAGTGAGTCAGGGTCGCGCGGTGCTGGTACACACGCAGGATATTCTGCATAAGACGACTTACACTTCTCCCATCAACGGCATCGTGAGCTATCTGCCGGAACGCGTGGGCGACTACGTGGTCCCAGGAATTCAGAATTCGAACGGCAGTTTTCTGATGACACTTTCGGATATGTCGGTGGTGACGGCGGAAGTAAAGGTGGATGAGACGGACATCGTGAACGTAAGGCTGGGGCAAGACGCGGACGTGACAATCGACGCAGTGCCGGGGAAAGTATTTAAGGGCAAAGTGACGGAGATCGGTTCGCAAGCCGTGCTGCGCAGTTCCGGATTGACGACCACGCAAACCACGACCAGCACTCAGGAAGCGAAAGACTTCAAAGTAGTGGTCACGCTGGCGAGTCCACCGGAGAATCTGCGGCCGGGGCTTTCGGCGACGGCGAAGATCAAGACAGCGGAAAGAAAGAACGTTGTGGCGATTCCGATTCAGGCGCTTGCGGTGCGGACGCGCAAGGACCTGGAAGAAGCGGCCAAGAATGCTAAGAGCCAGGGCGGCTCCGGTGTGACACTGGCTGCACCACCGCCTCCGGCGCCCGGCGACCCGAAGAAAGATGAAGTGCAGGGCGTATTCGTGGTCAACGCAAAGAAGGCCATATTCAGGCCGGTCGAAACGGGAATTGCCGGCGTTACGGACATTGAGATTACCAAGGGCTTGCAGCCCGGCGATGAGATCGTTGTCGGAAGCTATAAAGCACTGCGTACCTTGAAGCCGCAGTCCGCGATAAAGGTGGACAACAGCGCGCCGAAGAAGATGGACGATCAGCAGAGCTAAGGCGCACCACGGCCGAGGGAGATTCGAATGCCAGTCGAGACAGCAGCTGTCGATTCCTACCGGGAAGACCTGGTCAGTTCCGGCGTGGTCATCAAGACCGAGGCGCTGACCAAGGTCTACGAGATGGGTTCGGAAAAGGTTCACGCGCTGAGCGGGGTGGATCTGGAGATTCGCAAAGGCGAGTACGTGGCGATCATGGGGCCTTCCGGATCGGGGAAGTCCACACTGATGAATCTGATTGGCTGCCTGGATTCACCGAGCGCCGGGAAATACTGGCTGGCGGGGCGGCTGGTGAGCGATCTGGATGATGACGAACTGGCGTACATCCGGAACAAGGAAATTGGCTTCGTGTTTCAGACGTTTAACCTGCTGCCTCGCGCGACGGCGCTGCACAATGTGGAGTTGCCGCTGATTTACAACGGTACACCGGCCGAAGAGCGCATCGAAAAAGCAAAAAAGGCGCTGGAGCGCGTGGACCTGGTGGACCGCATGACGCACAAGCCGAACGAGCTTTCCGGCGGGCAGAGGCAGCGCGTGGCGATTGCGCGGGCGCTGGTGAATTCACCTTCGATCGTGCTGGCGGACGAGCCCACCGGCAACCTCGATTCAAAAACAGGCGAAGAGATCATGGCGCTGTTCAAGAACCTCCACGAGCAAGGGAATACGATCATTCTCGTGACCCACGAGAACGATATCGCGCAGCATGCGCACCGCATCGTCTACATCCGCGACGGCAAGGTCGCTTCCGATGAGGCAGTGGTAAAGAAGTAAGCGGACAATTCGGCTCTTTCTTTCCTTTAAAAACCGGATAGCGTATTCGAGTGGGCGAGAAGTACGCCTGTTTTCTGCGGGTGTCTTCGCGTTCGCGAGTAGCGCCGGCAAGGTGGAAAGGAATACGCAAATGGCGACAAATCCCGGGGCGGGAGTGCAATCACAAATCAGCGATGTTTTGAATCTCGCGGCGGAGCGTGCTCGGCGATACATCCGGGATGTGCCCGAGCGAAACGTCGGACCTTCCCGTGCCGCGGTGGCGGCTCTGGCCGGGCTTCACGAGCCTTTTCCACCTTCTCCGGGCGACCCTGGCGAGATCATTGCGAGGCTTGACGAAATCGGATCCGCAGCTACCACGGCAAACACCGGCGGCCGTTATTTTGGATTCGTGAATGGCGGGATCTTGCCGGCGGCGCTGGCAGCCCATTGGCTGGCGGGAGCGTGGAATCAGAACGTGGCGCTGCGAGCGATGTCTCCAATCGGAGCGGAATTGGAAGATGTGGTTCTCGGCTGGATCTGCGAAGCGCTCGGATTGCCCGCCGATTGCGCGGGGGGCCTGGTGTCTTGCGCCACAACGGCCAGCTTCACGGGTTTGGTGACGGCGCGACAGGCGCTTCTCGAGCGCGCGGGATGGAACGTCACGGAAGACGGAATGTTTGGCGCTCCGCCGATCGAGGTGGTTGTTGGCGGGGAGGCGCATGCTTCGGTCCTGAAAGCGCTGAGTCTAGCAGGATTCGGAAGGAAGCGCGTGACGATTGTGGAGGCCGACAGCCAGGGAAGGATGCGAGCCGACAAACTGCCGAAATTATCGGAACGAACAATCGTGTGCCTTCAAGCGGGAAACGTGAATACCGGAGCTCTTGATCCGGCGGCGGAAATCTGCGAGGCGGCAAAGAAGCAGGGGGCCTGGGTGCACGTCGACGGCGCATTCGGGTTGTGGGCGCGCGTGTCGCCGAAGTATGAGCATCTCACGCGAGGATTCGAACAGGCCAATTCGTGGGCCACGGATGCGCACAAATGGCCGAACGTGGGGTACGACTGCGGCGTGGTGCTCGTAAGAGATGGCGCGGCGTTGCGCGCGTCGATGGGGATGCGAGCAGCCTATCTCGAACCGGGTTCACGCCGGGAGCCGCTACATCATACGCCGGGCTCTTCAAGACGAGCGCGTGGCGTGGAATTGTGGGCGGCGTTCAAGTCGCTGGGGCGGTCGGGTTTGCGCGCGTTGATCGAACGGACGTGCGCCCACGCGCAGCGATTTGCGCACGGGCTTCGCGAAGCGGGATTCGAAGTGTTGAATGACGTTGTGATTAATCAGGCGCTGGTGTCATTCGGAGCTCCAGAAGTGACGCGAAAAGTGATCGAGCGTATCCAGGAAGATGGAACGTGCTGGTGCGGTGTTACCGTTTGGCAAGGAAAGACGGCGATGCGGATCAGCGTATCTTCGTGGGCTACGACGGAAGCGGACGTGGAGCAGAGTCTTGCGGCAATGATTCGAATCGCGCGTGAATGCCGCGCGAAGTAAGAAAAAACGGCTGAGAATCAACGGCCGTGCGCGCGGGAAGCCTCCAGATCGGCAAAAGTTTCGGTGGTGCTGAGATAGGTTCGCGAAAACCTATCGTGCCAGGTGAGCTGGTCTTCGTCCCACATGGCCCAGAGAAAACCCAGGAAAAAAGTTCCGGCAGAAAGGATATAGCCGGCGCTGCGCAAGAGCATCTGCCGGGGCGTGGGCGGTTCGCCGGAGAAGCTAGTGACCTGCAAGTTCCGCATCATCATGCCGGGAGTGGTTCCACCGAAGATGGTAAAGAGGGCGAAATATTGCAGATAGACGATGGCGAACGTCGTCGAATAGACGGCGGCGGTCAATTTGCTGAACGTGAATTGTCCGCCGAGTGAACCGAAGAGCATCAAGAATCCGCCGTAGGCAAACAACAGACAAGCGAGATCGATCAAGGCCGCCAGGCGGCGGTCATCGATGGAGGCCACGGGATAGAGGCCCGACTGGGGCGGTGGGTCATCCAGTGCGGCGGAAATTTGCGAAGGTATTTCCACGTCCGAAGGCTGAGATACATCGATCACCATGCGGGAATCTTCGAGGTCGCGTTTCTTGGAGGGGCGGCCAATGGCAATGGTGAAAGAGAAATCATCCTCCGCTGGTACTGGAGATTCGGCAACAGCGGCAGTCGTGGGAGAAGGCGATTTGCCGTGAGTTTCTTCGAAGAGAAATTGGGATTGCGCCAGATTCGACGAGGTCTTCCGCCGCCGGGTGCGGTAAGCCTCAAGCCGCTGCGCAAGTTCGCCGCGCCAAACAGCATCATGGACGTCCCCGCGATTTACGGAGCAGCGATCCGCGCGCAGTCCTGGTTCGTTCTGGCGGGCTTCAATATTTCGGTTGAGAGGTTCCCGCTTGCCAGCGTCCCTGGAAGGCTCCAGAGGCGAGAGATCAGCGGAAAAAGAGGATTCACAAAAATGGCAGACGCGTACGCTGGACGGCAATACGGCGCCACACTGCAAGCAAGTTTTTGTCACCGGTAAGTTTTGCGCTGCGGACGCATCCACTCCGGCGAGGAGGGAACATCAGAAGAGTACAACACGGCGAGAGAAGTGATCAAGAATCAGACAACGATTGTGGCCAAAGAGACAGCAGCCGGTTGAGGAGAGCAAACAGCCAGACAGCCTAGCTTTCCATCTGCTGGGCGAGCATTCCGCGGCTGAAAGCGATGCGGCGCTCCAGAGCGACGGCGGCAAAGTAAGCGCAACTGCTGCGCTCTGATTCTGTCCAGGCCTGCATAGAGGGAACCAGCCGCGCCACGGTCGCGCGGATGAATCCGAGAAGGCCGAAGTAAGCGCCAATGGCCTGGATGCTGCTGCGATCCTCGGGGCGCTCAGGGCAGAGCTGCAAGAGCTGCATGACGCGCGTGAAGTCTTCTCCAGAAGCTGCGCGAGGAATCCCGGCGACGTCCCGCACTTCAGGAGACAGTGCCTGCTTCGCGGAAGCGGCGATGAGCGAGCGGCAGTAGGAAACAAAGAACTGCAGCAGCAGCACCACCGAGCAGACGAGAATGAATCCGGCCATCATCGAGGCACCACCGCAAGCCGCGAGGGTGCAAGACGCGCATCCTCCGAGATGTTCCAGAACGCGTAGGCCCAAGCCAGGGGCAAAAGGCAGGCGGAAACCGGTGTCAAATAGGGCCAGACGTTATGCAGGCTGGGATACAGATTGCGCAGCGCATAGCTGGCGGCGAAGACGCTGAAATAAAGCCCAAGGGCGAGGACCAGCTGAATCAGGCGCGTGCGCGTTTCGCGCAGCTTGAGCATGGCACCCCAGAGCACGTAGGTCAGGACAAGACCCACAAAGTAGAGGTTTTGCGAAGCCTCTATCACGAAGCGGCTCAGGATCCGGTTGGAAGACTGCTGGACGATGGCAAACGAAAAGATCGCCGTGCCGAGCAGCAGGAGCAGCGCACCCGTGCGCAAGAACCGCTCCGCGCGCATCTCTTCGAAGACGTGCACGTACAAGCTCATCAGCGCAAAAAACAGACCGATGGTCAGCAGCAAATCCGAATAGTAGTAGAGATAGCCGTATTCGGAAGAGGTGAATCCGTAGGTAAAGAGCACCTTAAAGCGAACGATGTTGACGCAGGACGACGCCAACATGTAGACGTTCAGTGCCAAGTAGCGGCGGAAGGATCCTCTTGAGATGGCGCACACAACCACGCCGACCTCTAGCAGAGTACAGAGGAACCAAACTGTGTATTCATATGGACCAGGCACGTTGTTTCGCCTATCTACGCCCTGGTCAGTTCCGCAGTGTCGGTCAGGCTAACCTTGCGGGAACCACGCCGTTATTTCCAGGGCGTTGGTGGTAGCGGTGCGCCGCCGTTCTTCCAAGGCGTCGGCGGTAGCGGTGCGCCACCATTTTTCCATGGCGTCGGCGGTAGTGGTGCGCCACCGTTTGCCATGATTACGGAGCCATCGCCATGAGCGACGACAACCGTTTTCAGGCTCATTGCCCCGGCCAAAACCAGCATGGCTAGGAGTACAACTGTGAGTTTGCGTGACATTGGGCCTCCGAGGTGAGAATCAACCCCGGAGCGAGTCTATGCTTAACTACACCAATGTCAAGCAGCTCAGTCGATGAGCCTGTACCGAATCGATACACCGATACCCGTCCCATGGTTTCGATAAGCTTTCGCCTATCTCCACGGGTGGGACAGTGCTCGAACGCAAGCAGAATAGAATTCTGGCCATATTGGGTCAACGGTACGGTAGTACCAAAAGATATAGGACTACCCTCTTGGCCAGCCATTGGGCTCTTCCATCCAAGAAGCTAAGGAACCTAGCAAAAGGTTGGGAAATCCGAGTCTCCGCTTCAGCCAAATAAAGCGGAGAAAACTCTGCGGACATCGGCCCTTTTCCCGGCTGGATTTGGCTGTTTGTGTTAGAACTACAGGCCATGGACGGACAGGTCGATACCGGCTCAACGACTACCAGCCAGGCACAACCCATGCTTTGGCTGGTCACTGCGACCATTACGGGCGCTATCATCATGTCCCTGGAACTCTCCGCCTTTCGCCTTTATGCCCCCTACTTTGGCTATTCCATCTACGTTTGGGGAAGCATGATCTCGGTGGTTATGTTGGCCTTAGCTGGAGGGTATGCCTTGGGTGGCTGGCTGGCCGATCGGAGCCAGTCTGCAACGGTTTTGTATCTGATGATTCTGGGAAGTGGGGTATACCAGCTCTCCATCATACTGGCCGTGAGGTCGATCCTGAGGTGGTTGTGGCAGTCGGGCGAATTCTTCGGGACGGCGGTCGCCAGTTTGATCATTTTTGTCCCGACAATGACAGCACTGGCGGTCACGGGACCGTTCGTGATTCGCCTGCTCGCGCGGGCCGGGCACATCGGGGTGACGGCAGGCAAGGTTTATGCACTCTCAACGGCCGGTAGTATCGCGGGCGTTCTTGCAACGAGTTTTTTTCTGGTTCCCCGATATGGCACCAGGATGACCCTGCAAGTGTGCTGTGCCACCACATTCCTTGTTGGCGGCTTCGGACTTCTTCGACGGAAGTCCATTGCAGGCGGCGCGCTCTTAGCAGCCGTGGGCGCTCTTTTCGTTCCGAAACCGGTGTTTGCACCCGTGGTTCTTTGGACGACAGAATCGGCGTACAACTGGATTGCCGTACTGCATCATGAAGATCTGCGATGGCTAGTGTTGAACCACCCGGCGTACTCCCAGACAACGCGCAAGGTAGGGGCCAGCTGGTCCGGGTTTTACACGGATGACTTCGCGCTGGGCGCTGCGCTGGTTTCACCGCGAAGAATGCTGGCGCTGGGAATGGGCGCTGGAGGAGGGATCGCTTCGACGATTGCCGTTGCTCCTGAAATCGAGATTGACGCGGTGGAAATTGATCCGAAAGTCGTGGAGGCGGCGGTCAAATTCTTCGGGCTGCCCGTGGATCGAAAAAACTTCAACGTCCACGTCGCAGATGCGCGTCCCTGGCTGGCTTCCCACGCGCGGAGCTACGACCTGATTCAAGTTGATCTCTATCAAGGCGGCCCATATATCCCGTTCTACCTGATTACGGAAGAGTTTTTTGAGCAAGTGCGGTCGCACATGACAGACGACGGGCTGTTGATGATGAACGTCTATGACACCAGCAAATCGCATGAGTTGTTGATGTCTACCGGAGCAACACTGAAGCGCGTATTTCCATCCATAGAAGTAGTTTCCCGGCCCGACGGGAACCACATGGTGTTGGCTTTTGCGCGATCGAAATCTGTGGCCGAAGTCCGAGAGCGATGGGCGCAAATGCGCGGCGAGCAAGCTCTTCAAGACCTTGCGCGGGACGCCGGGTTGGCCATTGCTGAGCTAGCGCCTCCGGCGGATACCACCGTATTCACCGACGATCTTGCACCAGTAGAGGAAATGACGCGGCGGATGCTAGGCACCCACCAGCAGTAGTCGGCGTTTTCGCAAAATGAATCTAGGTTCAAGAGCACCGGCGTTCGCCTTGACACATTCGCGGGCGACTCCGTAGCATAAAGAATTACGTTTGCCGGCGTAGCTCAGTGGCAGAGCGAGGGTCTCATAATCCCTAGGCCGTGGGTTCGATTCCCCCCGCCGGCACCAATGTTTCGATTCCTTCCCGTGGCGGATCCTGGCTGCATGCAAACGCTGACAATCCTGAATTCCTGCTACCTACGCATTAGACTCTAAGCGTGGGAGATTCTGCTGACAACACGGCAGTCTTGCTTGAACATCCGGCAATTGTATTCGTAAATCCCGCTGCGGGGGGAGGCCGGGCACGCGCCTATCTTCCACGGATTCAGAAGACATTCGAATCGTTCCAATTCCGTGTGCAGTTTGCGATGACAGGCAGTGCGGCAGAACTCGAGTCGTCCGCACAAAACGCGATTGCGCGAGGGCAACGCGTGCTTCTTGCAATGGGCGGAGACGGAACGTTTCAGGCACTGGCGAATGCGGCGTTCGGGGCCGATGTTGTTTTGGGTGTCCTGCCGCTCGGGGGCGGAAATGACTTTGCCGCTGCGCTCGGATTGCCGAGCGATCCCGTCAAAGCCGCAGAAGCCGTGCTGGGCGGCCAACCGCGTGCCGTAGATCTCGTGAGAGTTCTCACAGCGGATGGACAAGCTCGCCTCTACGCAGGTGGCGGTGGAGTGGGGTTGGATACTGAGGCGGCGCGATACGCGAGTGGCGCATACCGGCATTTGCCTGGCCGGCTTCGCTACATTGCATCGGCATTGCGGGCCCTGGCGGGATACGTGCCGCTCAATGTTCGTATCGAGTTTCCCGGAAACAATTTGCCTGCTTTTGAAGCGAGAGCAATGCTTGCTGCAGTCTTGAATTCTCCGACCTATGGCGCAGGGTTGAGACTGGCTCCCGATGCGACCATCGATGACGGGACGCTCCACGTGGTCATCATCGAGGAGCTCAACAAGTTTGGAGTATTGACGCTGCTACCCCGGCTCATGGGGAGTGGTGAGCTCCGTGCTTCACGTGTGAAGCGCTGGCGCGTGGCCCGCGTGCGGCTGACGACAGACCGGCCGTGCCTTTTTCATGGTGATGGAGAAATTTTGGGGCCTACTCCTGTGGAGATTGTGGTGGCGCCGAAAGCCATCCGCGTCCTGGCACCGAAGCTAAACCAGGAATCTTAGTCCAAAGCAGACGGCTTGCTAGGGCGTGTCCTTGTGAAACACCTTGCGGCGAATGTCCGGCCAGAATTCTTTCAATTCGTTTGACAAACCATCGTAGAGAATCAGAAATGCAAAAGTGCTCGCGTTTCGCGAAGCCGTGCGGTCCGATGGCACATGGTAAATGTTCGAGATTGCAGCCGCCGCGGCATTGCCAATGGATTCGGAGTAGTTGAAGTGATCGTGTCCCGAATCGGTGCGAGTGATGAAGAGCCGGTTGATCCCATGGTAGGCGCGATGGATAAAGCGCCCTCTTCCCAGTTGATAGTAGCGGGGGTCTTCATGGAGCAGGCTGGGGAAGACAGCCGTCGTCATGTAAGTGCCGATACTGTTGTCGGCAAAGGATGCGCCGTAGCGTTTTCCGTAGGCGCCCCATCCCTGGCCCCACTCTTTTGGATCATTTTTCGCCTGGGCAATTCCAGCGAGAGCGCCATTGAACGGAAATGCAGCCCAATCGAAAACTCCGGCGGTTGCCAACCGAAATTTCTGCCCTGAGGAAAGAGGGGGGAGTTCCTTGGCGTTTTCGACCGTCCCATAGTTCGGTAAGACCTCGAAGATGCGGTCGTTGACCGTTCCTGTTTCCTTCTCCAATTTGCTTTTGCCGACGGTGGCGCCGGATTTGTCTTTGTCCTTATCGTCCTGGGCGGCCGGTGGCTTGGCCGCCTGCGGATCTGCCGGAGGTGGCGTGGGTGGTTGCGGTTGTTGCCCCATAGCAGGGGAAACCAGAACCGCAAGAGTAATCAGGAACGAACAAATAAAAAGGCACGAGATCCCAGTTTGTCTGGTCATAAAAAAGCGTTCTTATCTCCCAAGAATCGTAGATTCCAGCAACAAAAGGGATGTCGCGGTATCCAGGAACAAAGCTGCAATTTAGATTCGCCGAGGCGGAGAATGGTTTTACGCATGGAACGCCCGCAGCCATCCAGCCCCTTCACGAAAGCACATCCGCTGCCAAACGGCGCAGGGAGGAAAAAATCCGGCACACCTGATGCATGGTAGCTAGGAAATTCAAAAGCGTGCATGAAGACGCGATCAGCTTTTCTTTCGGTCGATCTTCAGATTCAGGTCGATATCCTTGCGGCCGTCGAAGCTTGAAATTGTGCGCGTGGAAGACTTGGCGCCCTCTTTTTCCGCGTGCACTTCGTAATCCGTGTTGGGATCGAGGCCGCTGAAGCGGTACTTACCGGTGTCATCCGTATAATTGCTGCGGACGGAATTGGTGCGCGTGTTCTTCAGAAAAACCACGCAGCCGGAAATCGGATTTTCGGATTTGTCCAGGACCACGCCGCGAACAGTGCGTAGCTGCGCTTCGCGCTTCTTATCCTGCGCCCCCGAGATAGTCGCGAAAAGCGAGAGCACTGTCAGCAGACACAGGATGCGGCGTTGTGTGTTCATTTCTTGTCTCCCGCGGCGAGCTCCATCCGGAACACCAAGCGTTCCTCGTTCCCGCCATTTTTCGCGTCGATAGCGCGCGTTTGTTCCGCGAATCCCTTTGCATGGATAACCATCTCATAGTCTGAGCCCTGAGGCACACGCACTGCAAATTCCCCGCGGGAATTGGTGTAGCTCTCCCAGCGGAATTTCTTTTCGCTGGTCCGCCGGATGCGCAGCTGCACGCCGGGAGCGGAAAGAGCTTTGTCGTTGAACACGGTTCCGCGGATCAGGAAATCGTTCTTATGGCTGTATTTTGTCTTGCCGGGCTTGCTTGAAGATGCCGCAGGGGCCACTGGCGCCGGTGGAGGAGGAGCAGGTGGCTCCTGGATCCGGGCGAGGGCCGAAGCCAGTGGAGCGAGAAGCGCGGCCGTGCAGATGACAGTAATCCACCGAGGGCGATGCATCGCGCTGCTCCTTATTTACTTAGATGGCTGGGAGAGCATTGTAAGATGCCAGGCCAGGAGTGACGCGGTGCTCATTCCTCGTCGTCTTCTTCGTCTTCTTCGTCTTCCTCGTCGTCATCATCGTCGTCGATGAGATCGCCATTTTCTCCGGTCTTGCCTTCTTCTTCCTCGTCGTCCTCTTCATCGGCGATGAGGTTCAGGTGCACGGGATGCGTCTGCGAGACCTCGAGCTCTGACTCGCACTCGGGACAACTCAAGATTTCGCCTTCTTCGATTTCGTCTTCATCGACGTCGATTTCGGCGGAACATTCAGGGCAACGGATCACGGCGCCATCCTCCGTAGAGTTGTTCACAAAGTGGGGGCACAAGGACCGTCTCCACCACCGTGCAGCGTATTATATACCGCGGTATATGAAGTCAACTCCCGTGCGCGGTGCGGCTGTTCGGAACGCCACCGCGCCGCCTCTTCAAGGACCTTATAAATGGCTTCATCCAGAGAGTACCCCGAAAGGCCGGTGGTGGGTATCGGCGGGGTGATCATCGATCGGGGCCGCACGCTGTTGATCCGGCGCGGCAGCGAGCCGCTACGCGGAGAATGGTCCATTCCTGGCGGCACGCTGGAGCTAGGAGAATCACTTGTAGAAGGTGTCGCGCGCGAACTGCTGGAAGAAACCGGAATTGTGGTTCGCGTGCT